>LKMJ01006980.1_pt1 | contig 10632 bp, 8 predicted proteins | sample 643391 | NCBI WGS metagenome assembly LKMJ01 (sample SAMN04112250, study PRJNA286221) | soda lake metagenome | biome: soda lake; feature: Kulunda Steppe; material: water; isolation source: sample PL-Br10 brine of Picturesque Lake | place: Russia: Kulunda steppe | collected 2010-07
GTCTTTCACCGCATTGTCGACAGTGAGATCGTCCGCCTCGACGTTCTCGCCGACGATGCAGTGGATGACGCGACGATTGCGGGAGTGAAAATACGAACTGTCGTCGACGAACTCCTGCAGACGACCGATAAAGCTCGTGCGCTCGAACAGTTAGCTATCGAGACGTCGGTCGAACCGGTTACGTTTCGCGTCGACTCACTCGTCGATGAGATTCTGCGCAAGTACACCGAGAATACTGATGCGACCTGCACGGCCACGTATCCGGACGAAATTCCCAGTGTCACGACAGACAAGAAACTGCTCTGGAACGCCCTCAACGAACTCATCGAGAACGCGATTATCTACAACGATGCGGGGGAGCCGACTGTCACTGTCGATGTCCGAAATGTCGTGGAGTCTCGATACGAATGCGAGCTCCGAATCGAGGACAACGGCCCCCCGATTCCGGACGAGATACTCGAACCGATCATTGCGAACAGGGAGACGAAACTCCTGCACGGAAGCGGTATTGGACTCTGGATCGCCAAATGGTGTCTCACTCGCCTCGACGGTGATATTACCTTCGAACAGCGTGACTGTGGCGGCACGCGCATCCGGATTTTGCTTCCCGACCTCGAGTAAACTCCTGGCCCGTGAGTGAGCAAGTACGAACTGTTACTCGTCAGCTGCCGATTCGTCGCCTGAATCGGTCTCAGTCTCCTCATCGGGTTCGGTGTCGGCCGCTCCAGCTCCTCCACCGGCTGTCGGGACGGGACCGGTTCCGATGACGTCACGGACCGCACGTTCGAACGTCTGGCGGGAATCGAAGTACGTGTGGTCGACCTCGTGGAGGATCTCTTCCAGTTTTCGTGGTCCATCCGGTGTCCGAATCTGCGCGTCGCCCTCTCGTTCTACGACTGTGCTCTTGCCGATACCCCACATCAGGCGTGCGGAGACGCGGGCGAGTGGGGCACCCTCGACTGGCTCACCCTCGCCGAGTTCGATAGCGGGCTCGTCCTCGTTGTCGTCTGTCATGCGTGGGTGTTCACCCGCCGACGATTTGATTGTTGTGACACGTCGCGAGCGCGATCGACCATGCTCTCTTATCAATCTGCTGGTCACTCTGGCTGTCTCACGTCGGAAATCGCGAGAGACATCGTCTGACGGCTGTCTGACGGGTAGTTTTGTAGACTGTCGTATAATAGTGAGCTATGACCGACCTGTCCGAGGTGTACGAGGGAGGACGGACAGTCGTCAATCCACAACAGCGGTTGCTTGGGATGTCGGTGTTCGCCGTCGGCGTGTTGCTCGTTGTGGGTGCGATTCCGATAGCGACGACCGACCTGGGGTCGTGGTTTGGTTTCGACGTCTACGAGGCGCGACAGACCGCAGGCGTACTTGCGGGCCTTGGCTTGCCCGCGGTGTTCGTCGGTATCTTCGTCGTTCTCCCAGCCAGTAACGCTACCAGAGCAGCGGCCGCAATCGGTGCGAGTCTCGCTGTTTTCGGCGTCATCCTGTTCAGCTACGCCTACCCTTACCAGTGGATTTCGAACAGTCCGCCGCTTGCAATCGGGACGACCGCACTGTACGCATCGGGAACGTTCGTGACGTTCTGGTGTATGTTCGTCGCTGTTGCGACGTTCAAGACGCGAAACGATCCTGGCGGGACCGCACGTATCGAAATCACCGAGGAAGGACAGGTCCGGATTATCAACACCGGATCGAGTGGATCGCTGGATTCCGGAGGATCGCTCGGCTCCGGATCAACGCCTTCCATCCCCGGCTTTGGCAGTGTCGGACTGTTCGGCAACAACCCTGACGGAACTGTCCCGACACAGACGAACGACCAGACCCAGTCGGACCCGGCCGATACTGACGATTCGATTGTGATGCACGAGCCAACCAGCGACGGCGGCGTCGCAACCGAGGACGATCCTGCAATCGAGGACGAGATCCTCGACGCTGCACAGCAACGAGGACAGCCTGACAGCTACTGTGGGAACTGCAGCCATTTCGAGTACGTCAGTGTCGATGGCGAAATCGTTCCCTACTGTGGACTCCACGACGACCTGATGGACGACATGGATGCCTGCCCGGAGTGGACGGGGAACAAGTGAACTGGATGTGAGACCGGCTTTTCTCGGCTGGTCGTGGAACCTGATCTTGCACTAGCAATTCGAAACTCTCCCCAGAGTGTCGACACCCCAACTGTTCTCTTTTGAGCGAGAAGTCGTCGACTAGAATCGGTTTGGCTGGTAGTGTAATATAAAGGCTCCTGCAGTAGTCGCTAATTGCATGCTAACAACACACATGGTCCTCGATAACATGGGGTTGTGTCTTGCGGTTCGACTGTGTCACAGTTCGGCTACGAGATAGTGAGGGAGGACACAAACACATACATTTATATAGAACCACATGCAAACTTTCAATGATTATGAGTCAGCAGCGTATGCAGAGTCAGCCTATGATTATCATGGGCGAGGACGCACAGCGAATGAAAGACAAGAGCGCGCAGGAACACAACATTGCGGCCGCGCGCGCAGTCGCAGAATCAGTACGTTCGACGCTCGGCCCGAAAGGGATGGACAAGATGCTCGTCACCTCCCTCGGTGACATCGTCGTCACGAACGACGGCGTTACGATTCTCGAGGAGATGGACATCGACAACCCGACAGCGGAGATGATTGTCGAGGTTGCCCAGACCCAGGAAGACGAGGCAGGTGACGGGACGACGACAGCCGTCGCCATTGCGGGCGAACTTCTCAAAAACGCCGAGGAGCTGCTCGACCAGGACATCCACCCGACGGCTATCATCAAGGGCTTCAACATGGCAGCCACCCAGGCCCGCGAGGAGATCGACGACATCACCATCGAGGTCGACCGCGACGACCGCGAGACGTTCCGCAAGATCGCCCAGACTTCGATGACCGGCAAGGGTGCCGAACAGCACAAGGACGAACTCTCGTCGCTCATCGCTGACGCCGCTGAAGCAGTCACTGTCGAGGCTAACGACGGCTCGACGATCGTCGACCTGGCGTTCGTAAAAATCGAGACCCAGACCGGCCGCGGTGCCGGTCAATCCGAACTGCTCGAGGGCGCAGTCATCGACAAGGACCCCGTTCACGAGGAGATGCCGACGGAGTTCGACGACGCGAACGTTCTCATTATCGACGAGCCGCTCGAACTCGACGAGACGGAAGCCGACACCTCCGTCAGCGTCACCGACCCCGATCAGCTCCAGAACTTCATCGAACAGGAAGAGAAGGAGCTTCGCGCGATGGTCGACCAGATCGTCGACCTCGACGTCGACGTCGTCGTCTGCCAGAAAGGCATCGACGATATGGTCCAGCACTACCTCGCCAAGGAGGGTATTCTCGGTCTCAAGCGCGTCAAACGCTCGGACGTCGAGTTCCTCCGCGAGATTATCGGTGCTGACATCGCTTCCAGCCTCGACAACGCCACCGAGGAGTACCTCGGAAGTGGGAGCATCCGCCGCGACGACAAAGAGGAGCTGTTTTATATCGAAGGCAACGACGAACTGTCCCACGGCGTCACGCTCTTGCTCCGCGGGTCGACCGAGCACGTCGTCGACGAACTCGAACGCGGTGTCAAAGACGCTCTCGACGTCGTCGGCACGGCAATGAGCCGCGGTGAAGCGCTGCCCGGTGGCGGCGCACCGGAAGTCGAAGTCGCGGCCCGCCTGCGCGAGTACGCCGACAGCGTCAGCGGTCGCGAACAGCTTGCAGTCGAGGCGTTCGCTGACTCGCTCGACGTCGTTCCACGCGTCCTCGCCGAGAACGCTGGTATCGACAGCATCGACACGCTCGTCGACCTCCGCGCTGCCCACAGCGAGGGCCAGGAGCGCGCTGGACTGAACGTCTTCTCCGGCGACATCGAGGACACCTTCGAGGCCGGTGTCGTCGAGACGCCGAGCGCGAAAAAGCAGGCGCTCACCTCCGCCAGTGAGGCCGCGAACCTCGTCCTGAAGATTGACGACATCATCTCTGCCGGCGACCTCTCGACCGAAGGCGAAGAGGACGAAGGCGCCGGCGGCATGGGCGGCATGGGCGGTATGGGCGGTGGCATGGGCGGCATGATGTAAACGCACGGAGCCACTGTCGGTACTGACTCTCTCACGCTCTGTTTTTTCGTCTGCGAGGTCGCTCCGTTCTTTTTTGCTGAGAGCAACCGAAACTGTGTGTCGTCGTTACGAAATATCCTCAGTGATCCACGACACGAGATGATCGATAACTGCCTCGTCCACGTTCTGGTGGAACAGCATCGGCTCAAGCGGTGAGTGTGGTGGATCTCCTCGCTGGAAGTGGTGGTTAAGCGCCTCGTCGTAGACGAAGTAGCCACGCTCGTCCGGAATCGCGTCACACCACTTGTGATAGGTTTCTTTCGGTTGGTCAGACAGCTGACCGGTCTGGAGAACGAAGGTCGGTATGTCGACTTCTTTCACTGTCTCTCTCTTGTCGTAGGCGGCCTGTGACTCCGCGAGCGGTGCCGGTGACATGAACAGTTCCTCGTCTGCCTCGTACTCCCCGGTTTCAAACTGCTCTTTTGCCGTTCGGTACTGCTCACACAGTTCGTCGAACTGCGGCGGATACATCCCGTCGATTTCGAGCAGTCCTGCGAGAAAGTCTTCGGCATCTTTTTCGAATGGTTCCTCTCTCAATGGAGCGTCAAGGAGAGCGATTCCTGCAAGCGTGTCGTTCCGGCGGGCTATCTCGGGGGCGCTTTGACCGCCCTGGCTGTGTCCAATCGCGATAACTGTCTCGGAGTCGACGCCATCGAGTTCGACGGCGACTTCGGTTGCTCGCACAGCATCGTCGATCGTGTCTGCATCCAGATCGTGCTCTTCGATAGGAATCTCGTGATCGACTGCCCGCTTGTCGTATCTGAGAACAGCGATTCCGTCCGTGGCGAGTCCCCAGGCGATATCCTGCAGGTACTTGTTCGGGCCGATTTCGCCGTGTTTGTCGGTCTCTCCTGCTCCCGGGACGATGACTGCGACAGGCGGTTCCGGGACGCTTTCTGGCAGTGTCAGGACGCCATCCAGTTCGAACCCATCTGATTCAATCGTCACCGCCCGCTCGGTGAACGTATCGCGGTCGGCGTACGATGGCGGACTGTACTCGTCACTGATTTCGAGACGTCGCACTGTCGTCGGATTGTCGAAGTGTAGCTGTAGTTGCTTCGAGGAGTACTCACCGAGAAACTCTATCGTGACTACTGCCGTTTCGTTCCGTGACGCTGACTCGATACTCGTAACTCCCTCAATTTCCCCTATCAACGCGCGGAGTGCTTTTCGGTGTCGGCGGAGAAGTAGCTCTGGATCATCGCTAACGAACCCTGCGACTTCCTCCGGCATCGCTGATAAAAACGACTCGACAGCGTCGGCATCGAAAAACTCGACCGCACGGTCGAACTCTCTCTCCTGGAGCGCAGTTCCGAACGACACAGCAGCGTCTTCGTACTCTGTTACCGACTGTGATTCGTTATCACTGTTTGACATCACCTGAGATGTCACAGACGACTACCTTCAGTTTTATTGTCTCGACACTGCAGTGGGCAGTGTGTCGATCAGTTCGCCGTCCCGCTCTATCGATGCTGGTCTGGCTGCTGTCGGTGCTGGCCCGGTCCAGCCACAACTCCGATGTTCACGAGCCACAAGAAAGCCAGCGGCGCTTCAGCAGTGGCTTCTGACTGGATTCCCGACTGGAGCGGTGTGAACCCGGACTGTCATTGTGACGAATCTGCTTGCGGTTCGTATCTCTGGTCGAGGAACGCCACCGAGACGTCGTGGCCAGCAACGTGTGCATTCAGTTTTGCGGCGGCGGGCGACTCCCTGATATCTGCGTCGTCGTAGCCTGCCTCGGTGAATGGCCCGGTAATCCAGCGTTTCCCTCGAAGGTTGTATTTCTGGTGGTACGCCTCTGCCACGTAGAACTGCGAGAGTGATTCGAGTCGCGTCTCGATTGTGTCGGGGTCGTTTCCCTCTGCGTCGAGATACACATCGAGCGCCTCCCTCTGTGCGTCGTTCTCGGTGAAGATGATGTTCTGGTACTGGCGTTTTTTCGGCTGGCTGCGATAGCTGTGCTGGTCGAACGCCGTCTCCAGGAGGCCACCAAACGACACCTGATCTGGGTCGTACTCCACCTGGACAACCTCGGTGTGGTCGCCGATGACCTGGTAGGTCGGGTCGGGTTCTGTCCCGCCAGCGTAGCCGACTCTGGTGCGGACGACGCCGTCGATTGCGCCGAACGCTGCGTCCGGTCCCCAGAAACAGCCAAGTCCGAACGTTGCGGTGGCTGTTTCTGTTTGTGCGTTTCTGTCGAACTCCTTGATTACCGTTGGTGTGAGCATCATCGCTAGCGATTTTCGTAGAGGAATTTTGGGTCCAGATACCGATAACCCTGTGGGGTGTGGGTAGGAAAATCGTCAAACTCCTCGGAATCGTTGCTTTGCTCACCGGGTTCAGCACACGTCTGGACACGTTTCGCTATCGCCACCTGGATAGCGGCTCACGAAGTTGCCAGATATCCTGTTGTGGGTCCAGGTTCGACGGCTCTGTGCCACGTTCTGTGAGGATACCGGCGTGGTACAACACCGCCTTGAGCTGGAACACTGTCGGGGAGTGATAGATATTCCCGTTCTGGAGCTCGCTCTCACGCAGTTCGCCATCTTCAGTGAGAACTCGCTCACGCACACCGTCCTCGCCACGGACGAACAGTTCGACTGTGAACGTTGGGTGTTGCGTGTGCAGCCACTGAACGAGATCGATCAGTGTCGGTGTGTCAATACCATCGTCGTGCATCTGCTGGAGTTCTGTGACGAGTAGCTCGGTGGCGGGATAGTCGAAGACGACGCGACGAGTAAGTTCACCCCACAGTGGTGCGACGTCCGTGAACCGCTTGCGTGAGCGTTGCCAGTTCTCGAACGCTTCGAGTGCACTGCTGCAATTGTCGTATCTCCGGAGCGCGAACCTGACAACCTCTTGCCCGAGAGGGGTGAGCCGGAACTCAGCCCCTCTCTCGGTAATCAGCCCCAGAAACACTGCCCCACGGACAGCGTCATCGACTGCGCTCACGACGTGGTGGTCGACGAGTGCTCTCGTCTCGTCGTTGTGATAGACAGCCAGCGGAACGGCGAGGTAGTTCTTGGGATGGTTGAGCCCGAAACTCTTGTCGGCGACGCCATATGCGCCAGCTTGAAACCTGAGTGCGGTCGCCTCGTCTGAGGTTCGGTTCCCGACGATGCGAGGACGTTCGAGAACCTGTGCGGTGCCACCAGGTTCGATGCCGAGCACACCGACGTTGAGTTCCCGTGCAAGGGTGCGCTCGGACTGGGTTATCGCCTCGATTGGTCCGGATACGTATGCGACGTTGGCCTCGTGAAGACGGTCATAGGCCTGCAGAACACCGCGTTCGATATCAACCTCGCCAGTTTGGGTGTATCCTTTGGCTTCGATTGCAACCAGTGGCGGCTGATCACCGAGGCGGTCCACTGCGAGCAGGTCGTCACCGAGGTGACTTACCCCGACGATGTCGGGATATCCAGAACCGACTCGAACGTGATTGAACGGGGCAAGTATCGACTTCGTCTCCTGAGGGATCTGCTGGTCGTCGAGCCAGCGGTCCTGGGCGAACTGCGTGTCCGTGACTACGTATCCGCTCGCCCTCTCAGTACTGAACAGTTGCTGCTTCGTCGCGGCAAGCACGTGTGGCTCGGTCAACTCACCAGCCGCGGCCATGGCTCCAGACTCTCAGGCGGGGTACAAATGTTTTCCCACGGAGGCCTGTTCCAAAACTTTCGCCGCGCCCCTTTCATCTGGCGCTCCTGTTATCCAGACAGCCCGACGCCCTCGGCAAGTAGCTCGTGGGACCGGAGTGCGTCGTCGTGGTCAGCGACAGTGTGTTGAATCATCACTTCGTCGACGCCGACGCGCTCTGCCAACTGTTCTATGAGCCCACTGAGCGTGTCCGGATCGCCAGAAATCGCCCTCGGCCACTCGTCTGCTCCGAGCGTCTGGGGGGTCGGGTCGGGAACTCCACCGAGTTCGTCGATCGACTCTTCGACCGACGGAATCGGCCCAATCTCGCCGTCACGCATTCGCCTGTATGTGGCTTCTGACACCGCGCGAAGTCGAGCGGCTTCCTCGTCGGTCTCACCACAGATTGCGTTGACTGCAATCATTCCCTGTGGACTGTCTACCCCGCCAGCCAGAGACGATGGCTCGAACTGTTCATGGTAGTCCTCGAACGCGTACGTCGCGAACTGCGGGCGAATAAACGCGGCAAAACAGTACGGCAAACCGAGTTTGCCGGCGATAGCAGCGCTCGACGGACTCGAACCAAGAACCCACGGTACCGGCTGCTCCTCGTCCGACCGTGGGATTTCGAGGTCGCTGTAGGCGTGTTCGGCCGGATACTCGTCGTAGAGGTGACTGACGACGGCTTCAACTTTTTCGGCGTGGTCCTCGTCTGGATTCTCGACGTGGCGGTCGGTCCCCAAGGCCCTGTCGGCGGCCGGCGAGCCGTTCGCCCGGCCGAGTCCGGCGTCGATACGGCCCGGTGCCAGGGCATCTAGTGCACCGAACACCTCCGCCACCTTGAACGGGCTGTAGTGGTTGAGGAGGACCGCACCCGAGCCGAGGCGAATCGACTCGGTTTTGGCGGCGAGATGCCCGAGCAACACCTCGGGGGTCGTTCCTGCCAGTGTGTCTGCCATGCCGTGGTGCTCGGCTACCCAGAACCGTTCGAAGCCGAGCCGCTCGGCGTGCTGTGCCGCCTCGACGGTGTTGGCGTAGGCGGCAGTCACAGTTTCACCTGCAGGAACCGGGGAGAGGTCGACGGCTGAGAGTTTCATACCAGCATTTGGTGGGTGCGCTGGATAACGGTTCGGCTCTCGAAGGCCGCGATCTCTTTTCGCCAGTCACGAGAGAATTTTCTCGACAGTGGTCTGGATAGCCTCGGCAGCAGCTGCGACCTCCGACCGTTTGACATATTCGCGGTCGGCATGCGCAACAGGTCCCTCTTCGTCAGCGAGGACACCCGGACCGAACACGACAGTTGGCGCGTTCGGCGCAAAATAGGAGGCCTCTGTTGCGGCCGCGAATGGCCGTATCTCTACGCCACTCGCCGAAGCGAGCGTCTGGACGAGCGCCGCGTCTGTCTCAGTGGCAAACGCGTCCGGATCTGGACTGTCCGGATAGGCGGGAGTAACCTCGAAGTCGTATTCTCCCGAGAAGAACTCCTGTAGATGTTCTGTTAAACTGTCGAGAAACCCGTCGATCGTCTCCGGGGGAACACTCCGCCGGTCGAAACTAACGGTACACTCGGCTGGCAACTGGTTGAGGGGACCACCACCCTCGATACGAGTCGGTGTTACTGTTGGGTTGCCGAGCAGCTCGTGTACCCCTGGGCCATACTTATCGTCGTACGCTTCGAGCGCCTGCAGTAGTAGTGGCACGCCACGGATCGCGTTTGTCCCGTCACTCGGATCGCTGGCGTGTGCACTCCTTCCATAGATCGTGACGGATCCGCCAAAGACACCTTTTGCAGCCGTACAGACGTCGAGTCCGGTCGGTTCTCCGACGATGTATCCATCGGCAGAGAGCGTCTCGCTGAGATATTTACCGCCGAAATGCGTCGTTTCCTCGTTTGGACTGATGGCAAGTGTGAGTGTTCCCCTTTCGATTGACGCCGAAAAGAACGCATCGAGCAGAGCAGCCAGTGGTCCTTTCGCATCGCATGCGCCCCGTCCCCTGACGATATCACCGTTAGGCTCGTACGGGATGTGTGGCGGCACTGTATCGATGTGGGTGTTGAGAACCAGGTGTGGTCTGTCTCCCCCGTCCGTCCCACGTGAAGCAATGACGTTCCCTTCTTTATCGACGTCGGGACTGAGCCCCTGTTGTGCAAGTGTCTCAGTGAGGAGGGTGCGCATCTCGCTCACGTCCTCGTGTGAGGGTGTTTGAATGGCTTCACGATGGAACGTATTACGGTCGAAACTCACAGTGACTCCCTGTCACATCTGCGCTCACATATCAGTTATGCGTCTGCCAGACTGCTCATCGGTGGTTCTAGATCGACGGCTCAGGGAATATGCAAAGCTACTGCTATAATTGTGTTGAGGAGTCTCGAATTGGACTACCTGGTAAACAGGAGTCGAGATGAATCAGGAAGCTTTCTTACGAATTGTCAAAACAAAATGCTCCGGCGCGGATTTGAACTCGCCGAGATGTACTCACTCCGTTGCGCACGACTCGTCTGTTCAAATCCCTTCGTGCAGTTCTCGATCACTCACAAAAGCTCGTTCGCTACGATGCTCCGGCTGGGATTCGAACCCAGGTCATCGCCTCGAGAGGGCAATATGATTGGCCGGACTACACTACCGGAGCGCGTCTTTCCGTAGCCACGAAGACGGTATAACCATTATGCTTTGACCTGACGATGCGACTGACTAGCATCCAGGGACAGATACTGAAAGACAAGGCCATCTCAAAGGCAGTGTGACGCGTTCCGATCAGGTAGCGGTCTCTAGGGCGCAAGTCGGTTCTTGCGGTTGTGCATCTCCTCCTTGTAGTAGTCGAACGTGATGGGACACCACTCGGCAGCGAGATCGAGCACACCCTCGGTCAACTCGCGA
>LKMJ01006981.1_pt1 | contig 10631 bp, 10 predicted proteins | sample 643391 | NCBI WGS metagenome assembly LKMJ01 (sample SAMN04112250, study PRJNA286221) | soda lake metagenome | biome: soda lake; feature: Kulunda Steppe; material: water; isolation source: sample PL-Br10 brine of Picturesque Lake | place: Russia: Kulunda steppe | collected 2010-07
GGATACGCAAGCAGGTTGGACTCGATGAGGTTCCGGCGAACGCCGCCCACGCTCCTGATTCCGAGTCCGCTGTTGACTCCTCTCCCGAGTCAGCAGGGGAAGCGGCCGAAACGGCAACCGACGGCTCCGGGACAGACGAACAGGCGGGACTGGATGCGTTTGCAGCCAGTTCGGGACAGTCGGCGGCTGTCGAATCAGACGATGACGAAACAGACCATGGCGAATCAGGCGAAGGGGCTGACCATACTGACGAGGGGACCAATCAGGATGAGACTGTGGTTGCCGAGGCAGGCAGCGAGGACGGAGTTGAACTCGTCATCGACCAGCGGGAACTCGATTCGACAATCGCGCGTGACCTCTCAACCAGAGAGGGTATCGAGACGCGACTGGAGACACTCGCTGTCGGCGATTACGTCTGTTCCGACCGGGTGGTTGTCGAGCGAAAGACCGTCGATGACTTTCTGGATACCCTGACTGGCGGCGACCGGTCGATGTTCGAGCAGGTAGGCGATGCGGCCCGTCATTACAGTCGCCCCGTGGTTATCGTCGAGGGCGAGGGACTCTACAGCACACGAAACGTTCATCCGAAGGCAATTCACGGCGCGCTCGCGTCGCTTGCGGTCGATTTCGGTGTGAGTATCATGCAGACGGCGGATGAATCCGAGACGGCTGACTTGCTTGCGACGCTTGCCGAGCGCGAGCAAGAAGACAGCAAGAGGGAGGTCAGCGTCCACGGCGAGAAGCAGTCAAAAACGCTCGCCGAACAACAGGAGTACGTCGTGGCGTCCATTGCTGAAGTCGGTCCAGTGACTGCGCGGGCACTGCTGGCGGAGCTGGGCAGCGTCGAGACGGTGATGACGGCCGACCGCGACACATTGCTCGAAGCTGAGGGTGTGGGGCCGGTGACTGCCGACCGCATTCGCGAAGTGGTGTCGAGTTCCTACGGTGGGGAAGGGCCAGACTAGTCGGAAACCAGACAGTATAGGGGGACTGAGACCCAACATCTCGTATGGCAGTTTCGCGTACACAGGGGGCGCTTTTTGGAACGGAGTGGACAACAGGGGAGTTGAACCATCTCGCTGCGCTGGTTGGGGGGTCAGATGAATCAGTTACCGACCGTGACCAACTCGCCGTCACATATCCCGTAACTGGCGATGAGATTGCCGATATTCCGCTCCTTGGACAGGCTGATGTCGAGCACGCTGTCGAGCGGAGTCGGGCGGCTGCTTCGGAGTGGCAAGCACTGTCGCCAGCCGACAGAGCCGCAATTCTCGACCGATTTGCCGCACTCGTTGAGGACAACCGCGAGGAACTACTGGATTTGATACAGCTAGAGACCGGGAAAGCAAGACAGCACGCCGTCGAGGAGTTCATCGACGTGCCGATGACGGCAAATTATTATGCAGAGCAGGGGCCAGCGTTGCTCGCAGACGAAAAGCGGGCGGGCGCGCTTCCAGTCATCACCCGTACCGAGGTCATGTATGACCCTGTCGGGGTTGTCGGGGTTATCTCACCGTGGAACTATCCGTTCAACCTCTCGATGACGGACCTGCTCCCGGCGCTGATGGCTGGCAACGGCGTCGTCATCAAACCTGACAAGAAAACGCCCTTTGTTGCGCTTCGGCTCGTCGAGTTGCTCGTTCAGGCTGGCGTTCCGGAGGATGTGTGTATCGTCGTCACGGGCGAGGGGCCGGTCGTCGGCAGCGCCCTCGTCGATGCTGTGGATTATATTACGTTCACGGGGAGTTCGGAAACGGGACGAATCGTCGCCGAACAGGCGGGACGAAATCTTATCGATTGTTCGATGGAACTCGGCGGGAAAAACCCGATGGTCGTCCTTGAAGATGCAGATATCGATGTGGCAGCACGAGGTGCTGTACAGGGGTGTTTCACCAACGCAGGACAGCTCTGTCTTTCAATGGAACGCATTTACGTCGTAGACGACATTTTCGAGGAGTTTCTGGAAGCCTTTGTCGCCGAGACGGAACGCCTGACTCTCGGCGGCGATTTCGACTATACCGCAGATGTCGGTTCGCTCATCGACGACGCGCAACTCGAACGCGTTGCAACCCATGTGGAGGATGCCCGTGAACGGGGTGCAACGGTTCATACCGGGGGGCAGAAGCGACCGGATATTGGCCCCTGCTTTTACGAGCCAACAATTCTGACCGACGTGTCGGCTGATTCCTTGCCTGCCTGTGAGGAGACGTTTGGCCCTGTCGTTCGCGTGGAACCAGTCGACTCGGTAGACGCCGGCATCGAGGCTGCAAATGACAGCGAGTATGGGCTGAATGCAAGCGTCTGGACGGGTGACCGCGACCGTGGCCACGAGGTTGCACGCCAGATTGCGTCCGGCACGGTCTGTGTCAACGATGCCTACGCTGTCGGCTGGGCGGCGCTCGACGCACCGATGGGAGGCGTCGGCGACTCCGGCATCGGCCGCCGTCACGGACCGGAAGGATTGAAACGCTATGTCGAACCGAAAACCATCGCAAGTTCGGCGCTCGGACCGATGAATGCGCCACCGGCAGTTCCCAACTCCGTGTTCGCTCGTGGCATAATGCGCTCGACGCAACTCCTCCGGAAGGTCAACAAACGTATCCGGAACCTCTCAATTACCTTCGTGAGAAAAAGCTAATATTCCTACAAAGGAATTATGATTCAAGCGTCGAGAGCGTTTCCGCGGCTTCGTGTGCTGCTTCGAGGTGTTCTTTTGCACGACGTGGGTCATCAGCGGCGGCGGCTTCCTTGCTGAATCGCACCAGCGCACGGACAAGTGCGTCATGCGCTGTGGAAAGGTCGCCATCTCCAGCGGTTCCAGCGGACTGAGGCGGGGTTTGGGTCTGTGGCTGTGGCGGACTCTCCTGACGTGTCTCGGGCCGTGTCTCTCCAGGTAGTTCTATCGAGGAGTCCGTCGCTTCCTGTGGCAGATTCTGTGGTTCCTGTCCCGTGGGCTGTGTCCGCTCCTGTTCGCCCGTCTGTGCACCCGCAGCGTCTTCAGCCTGTGATTGCGCTGCTGACTCGGCATTTGCACCGTCGCTTCCGAAGACGACCCGTGTATCATCGTCGGGCTTGGTCACTTCGACTGCGCTTCCGCCGTCGTCGCGTTGCTCGCGGTTGACCGGTTTCTCACAGTTCGCACAGAACTCCTGGCCGTCATAGCGGAAGATAGGGTTACTGCAGTCGCTACAGTGGGCGTTTGTCATCGTTGCCCCCTGTAACAGTAACTCGCTCATCTTCTCCGACGCTTCCCGTTTTTGTTTGTCACGTTCGTACTGCTCGCGCAGTCGCTCGCGCTCTTTTTCCGGGTCGAAGTCGCTCATATATGGGTCAAATACGTGCAGGCGAAAAGGCGTTGCGGGCTATAGTCACAGTCTACCCGGTCCTCTCTTGGCGTCACTCATCGGGACCACGCTCGGGATATCGCCCGTGTTTGACCGCCAGATACTCACGAAGCAACGGAGGGAAATCCCGCCCTTCGAGATATCGCAGACCGAAATCCTCCGCCCACTTGATAATACCACGGTCTTCGGTCACCACGCCCGCATCAAGTTCACGCGCCAGAATCAGCAGGTCAAAATCCTCTCGCGAATCGAGGACGCCCTGTCGCAACGCGTCGCGATACTCGTCGCGGAGGTCCGAGATGACGCGGTCGACTGCCGAGAGGTAATCGTCGGCTTGCTCCTCTGCAGTGTTGTCCTCTCGTTGCTTTTCGGCTTTTCTGACCGCTTTTTCGGAGACCCGTAGTCCCCGGTTCACTCGGTCCGACATCTCGTCGATAAACTCATAGACCATCCCTGCTGGAATCATCACTTCGTAGTGGGCCGGACTCTTGGTGATGACCCACGTATTCAACTTCTTGTACACTTCATCAGAGACCTCCCGCGCTTCGAGCATCGTAACAAGTTCTCGCTCGATAGATGGCGGCATATAGCAGGAAATACCGTACTCAAGCCGCGCCTCTGCGATATCATCAAGTAACGCAAGTGCTGCGGCTTCGACATCCTCGTCATCCTCACGTATTTTCTCGGTAATAAACAGCGACGTATCGAGTACGAACCGCTGTTTGAGCGCTGACCCCTCCATAGGTGGCCCTTGGACGGCCCAGAGTAAAGAGATAGGGGACACTTCACCGTATCGAAACGACACCGTACGTTTTTGCTCATAGCACTCGCCATATCCGGGTATGAGCCACGACCTTGCTGCACGTTTCGAGGGGGACCTCGGTGTGGCACTTGGTTCCAATGCGGACCACGAGACGATTGCCGAGACCTTCCAGCGACGGACCTACCGCGGACGGGCGTATTTCCACCTCGTTGACGCCCGCCATGGCATCGACCGCGGGACGGCTATCATCGGCGAGACGATTGTTCCCGGCTTTCCGAGTATTCCCCGGACGCTCGTGGTTGACCCCGGTATTTCAAACGTGTTTGACGACACCATCTATATCGAGGAGAAACTTAACGGGTACAACGTCCGTATCGCCCGGGCGGACGGCGAACTCTTTGCGTTCACCCGGAGTGGCTATATCTGCCCGTTCACGACCAGCCTTATCCGCACTGAGCCGTTCGAGACGTTTTTGGCCGACTTTCCCGACCTCACCATCTGCGGCGAACTCATCGGGATGAACAATCCCTATACCCCACACGAGTACGAGGAAGTCGATGGTGTCGGGATTCGGGTCTTTGACTTCCGTGAGAACGGGAACGGTACACCACTCGACCCAACACAGCGGTACGAGCGCTGTGCCAACTACGACCTTCCCGAAGTACCACGCTTCGGGACTGTCGAACCCGAAGAGGCAGCCGAGCGAGTCACAACTCTCATCGACGATTTGAACGAACACGGCCGGGAAGGAGTCATGCTGAAATCATCCACCGGGGAGACACAGCTAAAATATACCACCTCAGCAACCCATCAGGCCGACCTTGCACACGCGTTCTCACAGCCGTTTGATTACGGTCGAGAGTTTCTCTTTTCGCGGGTCATCAGAGAGGCGTTTCAGGCCGCAGAGCGGGGGGAGTCCGAGGTGGAACGCCGCGAGCGCGCACGGGCACTCGGCGAAGCAATCCTGTTTCCCACAATCGATGCGGTCGAATCGGTCGAAGCGGGCGAACTCATCGGAGACGAACACGAAATCCGTGGCGACCCGACTGCAATCGAATCGCTCATCGCGCAGTTGCTCTCACAGGGGTTGCAACTTGACATTCGCGAGGATTACTACGAGGATGGAGAGCGGGTCGTCGAATTTTGCAAGGTCGCCCGGTCGAGTCAGGATAAAATCAAGCACTATCTCGACGGTGGCCTCATTGACCAGTAGCGCCGCCAGTATGGGTACTACAGCCCCGACTGCAACTCCGCTGCATGCCGCGGGTCGTGGCCACAGAAAACACGCGCATCGTGACGGCGTTCGAGGTCTTTCAGCCACTGGAGGCTGTCAAACCAGTCACGTTTGCTCCAGAGCAACTCCCCACCCATCGGCTGTTCGCCGACGTAATTCTCCTCGACGTAGGCTTCGTCACCGGTGAAAATGACCGTTCCAGCGTCGTCAAGGTGAATCATCGTCCCAACCAGTCCGGGGGTATGTCCGGGCAGGTGGAGGAACTCGATATCCTCGAAATGCGTCTCTCGGTCGCGATGAAGCAACTGCCAGTTGAGGTCGTGGTCAAAATCATCGAGGATGTACGCACTCGACCCAAAATCGGTATTGGCGCTGTAGTAGGCGAATTTCAGTTCCTCCTCATGGACGTATATGGGGACGTCAGTTCCGGCAAAATGGCGGAGGCCACCGGCGTGGTCCAGATGGAGGTGGGTCTGGACGACTGTGTCGATATCATTGATGGAGTACCCCTCCTCACCGAGTGCAGTTTCGAGGTCCCGTTCGTCGGCATCGACGTGTTCGAAGGCCGCATACAGCTCGGCTGGCCAGTAGCCGTTGCCGGCGTCGGGATGCGAGCCGCTGTCCCAGAGAATCGTTGCCTCGGGATGGTCGATAACGATGTTGTACACCGGTCCTTCGCCTATCTGGGCATCGGGATTCGGGTCAGCCGCCGAGGCAACAGTCTGTCCCTGCAGCATGAAGTTCATATCGGCACGAATTGTCCCCCGGTCGATGTAGGTAAGTGACGCCTCAACCATATCTGCCAGTTTGGACGCCTGTATCAAAAATATACCCTCAAGATTCCATGGTGGCGGGTGATTCGTTATCAGCTTGGATAATTGGTCCGTCAGGTCTTAGACATCCATCTGCCTATGCTCAGCTATGAACCGACGGTCGTTCCTCGCCGCAGCCGCCACGGGGGTAGCTGTCGGTCTGAGTGGCTGTCTCGGCGGGCACGTCGAAAAAAGCGTTAACGAGCGCGTACCTGTTGCGGCAAACGGGGGAGAGTGGTGGGAAATTCCGGCAATTGGCTCGGCGGAGATTGGCTACTCGTTTCGCTCTGACGACAACTGGTTTCAGGTGTTTTATTTCAGGGACCAAGCAGCATTCGAGCAGTACCAGTCGTACGTTATGGCCGGTGAATCGGAGGGACAGCCGGCAGGCGATACGACGCTGGGTGGCATCGCTGTTTCTGACGGTGGGGACGTCTTCGAAATCGAGAATCCTGATGATGGCCGAACAAACGTCACCGTCGACGAACCACACTATATTGCTGTCGACTATTCGGATTATCAGGACGACCTTGGGGTTTCGGACCACGACGACCCGATTCAGGTGACTGTCGACCTCGAAATCGTCGACCCACATATCGACTTTCTGTGAGCGGCTTATAATATCTGTGCACCGGGGCCGATTCTCGTCTGATACACCTGCGCAGTAATATCGAGAGAATCGAACGTATCGAGCATCGAAACCCCGACTGACCGCTGTGTTGTCTCCGTGCAGGCAGCGATAATCGACGGCCCGGCCCCGCTGATTGTCACGCCGGTTGCACCGGCATCGAGCGCGGCGGTCCGGACCTCGTCATATCCTGTAATAAGTTTCTCACGCGAGGGGGTAATCACCGAATCGTGCATCCCTTTCCCGACGAGCTCCGGGTCGTTGCGGTGCATGCCAGCCGTGAGGGTTGCGGCGTTGCCGACGGTCTCGACCAGCTTATCCACCGTTGTTTCCGTTGGAATGACGCCGCGGGCATCGCGCGTCGAAACGACGATATCCGGGAGACAGACAACAAGGGGAATATCCGCATCGACTTTCGTCACACCGTGGTCCGTTGCAATCGTGAATCCACCCATAATCGAGGGTGCTACGTTGTCGTCGTGTGCATCCCCCGAAACGACGGCTTCCCCTTCGGCGGCGATGGGAACCAGCTCCTCGCGCGTGTGGCCGCGGTTATACAACTCGTTTAGCGCCACTGCGGCCGCGGCGGCGCTCGCAGCGGAGGAGCCAAGTCCCGAAGCAGGGCGGACGCCCTTGTTAATCTCGATGTGTGCGGGGGCATCGAGTGCCTCGGCGACAGCGCCGACGGTGTTTTTATCAGGGTCTTCCGGAATATACTGACTCCCCGCGCCGATAATATCGATTGTCGTCCGGTCGGCCTTGCTTACGCGGACGATGTCTGCAGGGTGTGACAGCGCAACGCCGAAGACATCGAAGCCGCTGCCGAGGTTCGCGCTCGTCGCTGGTGCCCGGACAGTAACCATTACCCCGTGATTTACGCACTGCAAGGAAAAATGTAGCGGACTGCTATATGTTGGAAATTCTGAATTAGTTTCTTCCAGCTACGGAATCTGGCTGTGTGCACCGACCAGCGCACCGGAAAGGTCGATACCGTCGACCGACGCTTCCTCGTCGACAATCGTCTGGCGGAGTTCGGAGTTTTCGACGGTCGCCCCCGGAAAGACGAGCGTCCGTTCGAGCGTGGAGCGTTTGACGGTCGCGTTTTCCATCACGTGGACGTTTTCCCCGATATCCGTGTCCTCGACGGTTGCGCTGTCTGCAACGATTGACTCGCCATCAAGTGCCCAGGAGACGGCGTCGAGATAGCTCTCGGGGGTACCGATATCGAACCACGCGCCATCGAACGTGAACGCATCGACTTGCTTTCGCTCCTGTAACCACTCGATGAACCAGCCCGGTTCGTCGGGGTTGTTTCCTCCGTCCAGATAGGTCTCAAACTCGACATCCGCTGCACGGAACGCATAGCAGGCAATCGAAACGAGCGTGCTCGGTGGGTCATCCGGCTTTTCCTGAAAATCGACGACTCGCTCACCATCGAGTTCGAGGATACCATATGAGCTTGCACGGGTGATCGAGCTGACATCGTAGGCTGCCAGTACCGACCCATCGCGTGCATCGAAAAAGTCAATAAACGAAGAGAGGTCGAAGCTGATGAGGTTGTCACCGGCGACGACCAGCAGGTCCTCTCCAGCGAGCCCCTCGCGCTCGACGAGCTGGGCCAGCGCACCGACAACGCCGAATTTCTCGTCCTCATCAGTGGTCTCCTCGACGCTCAGCTGTGGCTTTTCGTAGTCGTGTGCTGCGAGATGTTGCTCGAAATCACTTACAAACCGCTGGTTTGTACTGAGATAGACGTCGTTGATACGGTCGTCTTGCTCTAGCTCGGTGAGAATACGGTCGATAACGGTTGTTTCACCGACCGGTAACAGCATCTTTGGCCGGTTACGGGTCAGTGGCCACAGACGCGTCGCATATCCGCCAGCGAGAACGACAGCTTCCATACGTGCTAGCTACTAGCGTTTGGATAAACGCTTTTTCATCGACAGCTCACGGTATCGGCATACTTTCATGATGGGCTGACCGCTACTGACGGTATGGACGACCAGCATCGCACGACTCGCGAGCACATCGCCGACCGAATACGCGAGGAACCACTGTCACCAAGCGCCCTTGCGACCGAACTGGGACTTCGAACCGAGGCCGTTCTCTCGCATCTCGAACACGTTGCACAGTCGCTCGAAGGCGGGGGTGAGTCCGTGCTCGTTGCCCCACCGTCATGTCGGGAGTGTGGTTTCGATGGCTTTGATGACCTCATCAACCGACCGAGCCGGTGTCCGGAGTGTAAAAGCGAGGCTATCGACGAGCCTGTCTTTACTGTCGACTGATGGGCGTATTCGCTCATAGGGATTATCGTGGCCAGCCGCAGGTTTCGATGGCCGACCATTCAAGCTTGTCCCTCGGTCTTTGTCGGTAACAACTATGAACTTCGACGACAATCCCTATCGCCGACCACCTCTGTCACGTCGACCCGGATCCCCCTGTTTCGCTGTCGGAAAGCGTTATGTCCGAGCCATGACCATCGACAATCGTTTTAACGATGCTCAGACCCAGCCCGGTTCCACCATCGTTTGTCGTCGTTCCTGTCTCGAAGACGTACTCGCTTGAGAGACGACACGACGAACCGAAAGTGAATTTGCCCGGGAGGTGGCTATCTCGGGTATGCTTTCGCTCGCGCTCGCAGGTAAGCCCAACGCGGGCAAATCCACGTTTTACACGGCAGCCACGATGGCCGAGGTTGATATCGGGAACTATCCGTTTACGACCATCGACCCGAACAGGGGAATTAGCTACGCTCGGACGGTCTGTCCCTGTACCGACCGTGACCAGCGGTGTGACAGCGACAACTGCCGGGACGGCAAGCGGTATGTCCCGGTTGAACTGTACGACGTGGCCGGGCTTGTCCCCGGTGCGCACGAGGGGCGCGGACTGGGCAATCAGTTCCTCGACGAGTTGACGAATGCCGACGCAATTTTACACGTCGTCGATGCTTCCGGCGGGACCAACGAGGAAGGAGAGCCGGTCGATGTGGGTGACCACGACCCCGTCGAGGATGTGGATTTCATCGAGCGGGAGATGGACCAGTGGCTCGCTTCGATTATTTCGCGTAACTGGGAGGATATCGAACGACAATCCCGCGCACCGGATTTCGATATCGACGAGGCGCTTGCGGAGATGCTGACGGGCGTCGGTGCGACCGAAGCCGACGTTGCGCTCGTGCTCCGCGAACTCTCCTATCCGGATGACCCACGTCAGTGGGACGAAGACAACCGGACTGCCCTTGCAAGCCTGCTTCGCGAGCAGACTAAGCCGATGATTACCGTCGCAAACAAGGCCGATATCGCGCCGGAAGGAAACATCGACCGACTCCGTGAGGCGGCGGATATCGTGATTCCGGCAACGGCAGAGGGCGAACTCGCGCTCCGCCGTGGCAGCGAGGCCGGACTCGTCGATTACGACCCCGGCGACGCGGAGTTTCGCATTGATGACGGTGTGAGCGATGACCAGCGTGCGGGACTCGAACAGATTCAGACCGTCATCTCTGAATACGGTGGGACGGGCGTTCAGGAAGCCCTCAACACCGTTGTCTACGATGTGCTTGATCGGATTACGGCCTATCCTGTCGAGAACGAAACGCACTGGACTGACGGTCAGGACCGGATGCTCCCTGATGCATTCTTGCTCCTGGAGGGGTCGACACCCAAAGACCTCGCGTACGCTGTCCACTCCGACATCGGCGACGGATATCTCCACGCGGTCGACGCCCGTGCCGGTCGCCGCATTAGCGACACGCACGAACTTGCTGAAGGCGACGTCATCAAAATCGTGAGTACGAACTGATTGCGGAAAACTGCTCGACGCAAACAGTAGATTAAAACCGGAACACGGCGTA
>LKMJ01006982.1_pt1 | contig 10630 bp, 5 predicted proteins | sample 643391 | NCBI WGS metagenome assembly LKMJ01 (sample SAMN04112250, study PRJNA286221) | soda lake metagenome | biome: soda lake; feature: Kulunda Steppe; material: water; isolation source: sample PL-Br10 brine of Picturesque Lake | place: Russia: Kulunda steppe | collected 2010-07
AGACTGCCCTTGCTCGATTAGGACTCAGCGGTCGGCGTGATTATACTGACCGAAACCTAGTCGAAAAGTGGTTTCAGACACTCAAAATGAGGATCGACCGCTTCCATAATTCGTGGGTGGGCAGTCGGTCGAGCGTTCGCCGCTGGTGTTCGCAGTTCGTACATTATTATAACCGCCAACGACCGCATCAATCGCTAGATGATCGAACGCCAGCTGAGGAGTTCACTAACTAGACAGTGCCACTATGTCCATATATCAAAGAATTTTATTTTATTGTAAATGTATATCGAACAAACCTGATGGCATACCTAACAATTTTGTTCGTTGAAATTAACACCACTAGTGAGCTAAGATGAGTCAGACGACGAAACCGAGCCTACGATTGGCAACCCTCTATTTCACGTGGTAAAACTATGAGTGGGACTACAAAACTGGAATTAACGGACGGAGACCGAATATCACTCGGAATAGTATTCGCCGCTGCATTGGCACTGTCATTGGGCATCGGCCACATGTTCTTGTCAGCTTGGGACAATGGGGCCTGGCGACCCTTGCATGCAGTGTTATCGAGCGTGGGTGTTGACCCAATACTAGCCACGCAATTTATTGCGATGGTCAGTACTGGTTGGTTCCTGGGGCTGGTGGGTTTGATGTATAACGACAAGCGGAAGCAGGTTCAGGCCACATTGTTGGCCTCCACACCGATCATTGCGATTGGAGTGATGGTCCAATCCGGCTATGGAGGTTTCATTTTTGATTCAATTCCACTAAATTTGGTGGGCATCATCATCGGGGCAGTCCTCTCGATAGGTTTCGTGGGGTATTTGGGTGATCTAGATGGATTTGACCGCACTCGGAGCAGAATCGGACAAGCTGTTGATGTGAGTGGCAAACCCTTGAGGTTCAAAAAGACCACCAACGTGATCAAGCTCACGATGTATGGAGTGATTGGTCTCGGCGTCTTAGCTGATTTAGTATTGAATTTCGGGTCCCAGCCGCGATGGACCGCTTTCCATCTAGTATCTAGTGGTGGATTCTTCCTACTTATGGAGACATTTATTAACACAGATGTAACAAACGAGGGTACATATTTGAGTTCTAATTTCGAATTATTGGGACCACGTCAGTCCGGGAAGACCTACGCTACCTATGGACTGTATCTAGCGGCTCATGAGGCAGATAACGTCTCTATTCGCCCTCCAAACGACAATATGAACGAATTCGCCGAAGTTCAACAGCCCTCCAAAACAGATGAGGAAAATGGGTACGTGGATTTCCAAAAATCAGGTAATGAATTAGGGGATCTAGATGAGTACGAATTCGATCTAGTAGTAGAGAGAGGGCAACCAAAGACAGTCAAAGTGCGGACGGTAGACTATCGCGGTGAAAATTTACCAGACGTTGCAAAAGAAGTCGCCCTCTCAACCGATGGTGGTACTAACGAAGAGAAAACTGACGAGTCGGGAGGCTCAAGCGATACGAAATCCAGTGGCTCAACGTCTGAGAGACTAGAAGTACCCTTAGACCAAGAGGAGTCGTTAGACCAAAACTCGGATACTGACAAAGAGGACAGTACCGAATCTGAAAAGAAGTTAGACGAACAGTACAATCGTACGTACGCGGACGTGATAGACGATACCGACGAAATTCTCTCTCAAGAGTCAGAGGAACCGTCGGAGGAAACTGAAGGAGCAGAGAGACTTGAGGACGACGACAGTCTCACGGTTTTGGAAGAGATGGATTCAGACGACGAAGAAGAAAATGAAGATGACGTCAGGATTGAAGCCGATTCGGAAGATGAGGGAGACACAGATCAACTTCAAAAGCTGAAAGAGAAAGTCGGCGATAATGTCAAAAAGAGTGATAAATTAATAATGATACTGGATATGGGGCGATTTATGGGCGAAACAACCCAAGAATTGTCCGAAGAATTGGGGACGAATCCAATGAATAAAATAAAAAGGGCATTACCTGATAAAGATATTATTTTCATTGCTACGAAAGCAGATTACTATATCGAAGTGTGGCAAGAAAAAGAAGATTACCAAGGATTGCCTTCAAGAAATACTACGAGGTGGAAGAGCTTCCAAGAGACGTTGAGTCAGGAATTGCGTAACGATCCTCGTGTTAGCCCACTCATGGACGGTGGATTGGTTTACCCAGTCTACTACGAAGTGACCGAAGATGGATACATCGATCTTGACGACGACGGCAAAATCAAGCATCAAGGGTTTACTGACCTCTTGGACGTACTAGTTCGATAGGAGTTCAGATAGATGCCGAGCATTGTATTTTATAGTACTAATCAAAAGCAAGTCGACCCTAATCCAGATAGAAGCACGGGAGCCCCAGCGCCGTTCGACGAGATCATCAATTACAATGTAGAACTATACGTAGACCCTCGAGAATTAAAAGTAGCCGCATTGATATATGCCGAAACTACCGCAGCGGGCAATCGTAAACGGGACTCGTTCTATGCGATTTATCATGGTGAGCAGAAAGAAAATTTGTTGAGCAACTTCGCGACCGCTCTCGACAAAATCGACGATGGGGAAGTTCCAACCGATCACGAGTGGACGTTTCTACATGAAGAAACCGAAAACAGGTACGAACTAATATGGTTTGCCAGGGACGCATCTTACGAGGATTTGTCCGATCTGGGATTGACCTATGTTGAGCAACTTTCGGTAGAGCAGCTCGCCTCAGATGGACAGAAGACAGACTTCGCAGTGGACAGCTACAGATCCGGAGCTATCGCAGCTAATCACTTACTTAAACAAGGAGAAGTAAAAGAACCGTTCGCTATCCACAGTAGTGGTCGACAACCTCCTCTCAAAGACACGTCATTCGTGTTGAAGCCGGAGAATGGTGTCAAAAATTTCGAGGGGCGGAACGCCGATACGAAAAAGAAGTTCTCCGAGCAAAAGGAGAACCTCAAATCGACGATAGTGAATCTTTGCCAGACGAAGTTCTACGACTACGTAGATGATCTTCACAAGCAGCCGATCTGGACAACGGAGTACGATTTGCGAAAAGTTAGATCAGGTGTAAAAAGCTCCTCATCGTGGCAACTCCAATCGAAAAGTGGTCGGTCTTTGATCGGGCTGATCGACACGGTCTCCGACGGTGGCGTGGTCGACAAAAAGTACGACACGGCCATATTGAACGAGGTCGAGACACAGAATCTGATCGAATGGTTTGAGAGGAAAATCGACAAAGAGATCGAATCGATCGAATCCAAAGATCTTCAATCGCTATATATCGACGAGGCCAAAGAGTCAATCGACGAGGTCGAAAACTTCGATCTCTATCGAAGATACGAACTGTTAGGAGATATGCTGTCTATCTTGGAGAGTGGCAAGAAAACTAATTCTTCTGTGTCTGAATCGGTCGTTTCCGAAATAAAAGACATCGTTGATCAGATAGATGCCTCACCATATTTTGATCCTAATCAACAACGGAATACGATCAACAATCTGTCTAAATACGTGAGGAAATTGCGGTCGGACTGTGTAACTGAGGAAAAGCGGCAGATTGAGGAACTCTTCCGAAAGTCTAGAACTTCTACCGAAAATCGGTCTATCAAACGGAGAGCTAGATGGCTTGTAGCCGCGAGATCGGCCCTCAACAACATACAAGAAGGCTCTGCTGACTCGTTCGACGAGAAACGCATACCCAAATATTGCGAGACTATCAGTAGATTAGAAGAAAATCCGATTCTAAACGAGTCTCACAAGGAGGATATAATTGACGACGAAGAGAGTGAACTCGAAGAGATGCAGTCTGAAATCCGAGAAGATATTCTCAAGGAGTCGACAGAAGAGATTAAAGAGTTCGTAAATCAGCGACGTACGGAGTTCGTCTCAGTCAAAAGTGAAATAACATTTTTGTTGGGAGTATCACAGACACTACGTCCTATTGTAAGTGTAAGAGCAGACGAAAACGAACTCTCTCAGGAGATATTTGACTCATTGGAAGAGCTAAACGAAATGAAAGGATTGGTCGAGGAGAGAGATATTTTAGACGACCAGTCGGTGCGCAGAAAATTCAGAGAATTACAAAGAGAATACGAATCAGAAATAGACGACCTCCGCGCACAGTATGTTGGTGATTACTACTCTAATGACATCGAAGAAATTGACCGGATCGTCGAGACAGAGCCGCCGAGTGAAGCGTATGTCAAACTCAATAAGAAGAAGAGACGACTCAATCAAACAATATCTAATAGCCGTGACGTCCCCGAGAGCAGGACCACCGGAAGTCAACTGAATTCGTCGGGTGATAAGGAGACGATACAAACTGTTGACTCTCCGTTTGGCGGTAAACAAATTCTTCCCGAGGAGGCGATTGAACAAGAAGTAATGGGATTGATTGACAAGATAGAAGACGAACAAGAGAAACTTCAGGAACAGTACGAAGAGGTTTTGAAAACACAATTTAAACGGGTGATCTCGAATATTTTGTCCTCTAATATAGATTTAGAGAAGCAGCTCGAAATACTGGTAACGATCAAATCGGGATTGCAAACACGTGACAATGCGACAATCAAAGGAAGCGACTTTTTAGACGATAATTCGAAGGCTCGAGAACAGATAGATTGGACTGATTTACAAGAGTGCGTCGGAGACGTGAATGGCGGAGAATACGGCGGTATACTACAGACCTCTAAAAAAAGAGACCTCCGGAGAGAGTTCAGGAATACAGTTACCGACGAGATATCGACGATCGCGGAAGATTTGACACCCAAACTTTCAGAAGGAATTCAAAACCACATAACTAGAGAAGTACTTCCGGGCAAACCAGATGATGACCTCTCGATCGACGAAATAAAATCGGCTCGAGACGATCTTTCGGCGATAAAATCCAAGTTCAAACAAGGAGGTTACAAAGAAGGTACCAGCACCGGTATCGTGGGGATGAACCGTGTCCAGCTGCAAGCCTACCGGGGATTACCGCCAAAATATCAGCGAAAAGTTTCCAATGAAGTGACTTCTTGGATAGATTCACATATCCCCGACTACGAGGCGAAGTACGGAGAACTAACTTACCAAGCCTATTCAGACCAATTCGAACAGATTTGTAACTTGAACAACCGAATCGATAGAATTGTTGGTTTGAAGCAGTTTAGGCGAATATTACACCGCAATCGGACCACCTGGCCGGATAAATGTGACCCATCAGAGTACCAAGATCCCACAAGGTACAGGTTAGAAAATACAGACCACGACTTCGATAGTCAGGTGGCCGAGAAATTGGAAGAGGAAACCGAGCAGTACGTGAATAAATTACAGGACTTCGTCGACGACGTAATCAACGATTTTGATGAGCAGGGACCGTACAGTGTACACCCGTACGACGAGCTGCAAGCCAGAATAAAAAGTAAACATGGGGATGCGCACAAGGATCTACGACCAATACTAAATCAATATCAAACTATTCAGACGAAATTGGGTAAGTTTGGGACAAACGACGAAACTCTACAGAGATTGCAGAACGAAATACTTAGAGCTATCGAGAAGCGGAAAAGTGACGTCAGAACGCCCTCTACCGAAGGTCAGTCTGGTCCAGCAAGTAATGCAGCTACGTCAGGAAGAGCCAACAAACGAAGGGGTGATACGGACGGGAGAGCATCGAAGGGTCGGAAGGATAGTATCTCGACGGCAGCCACAATTACGTTGGTAATCACCGCAGCTGGAGTACTACTACTACTACTACTCATTATCGTCTTCATTGGGCCGACCGGATTCGAGGACCTTTCAGGGCCTGGAGCTGGCGACGATCCGGCAGCTGCAGGCACATTCGCCATCGGTTCGTTAGCGTTTGCGGACAACGTAACCCATAATCAGACAGCCACGTACGAACTTGAGTATTCTGTCGTCGGCATCAAGAACGGAAGTTCGAACGCCAATCACACTGTCTTGATAGAAGGGATCGAAACGGTCGACCCTGAAATCCAAGCCGAAACAGGTGATGGTAGGAGTGTTCCAATATCCGACACGAGAGTGACGTCGATAAGCAATACAACGACAAGTAGCTTGGAATTTCAGACCAAGTCACCAAACAACACTACAAGTAGCGATATTCGAGTTTCGCTGGTATTGGAACTGAGACCAGCAAATGTAACTCTGGGAAGTAGCCAAGGTTTGACAGTTGTGGTAGCCAACAGATCTGGAGAGAGTATAAATCGAAGTACAGAGTATATAATTGAATAGTCGACGCCGCGACGGGTATCCGAGCCCATCAAATCAGATATCGACGTCAGATAGCCTTTTTAATTCGATATCGCCGACTTCGACCCCCGACTTTACAGCGTATTTCGCGGCTTCGATATTGAAATTACACAATTCTAAATAGACATCGATACGAGACATCAACTCCGATAACTGGTACGACTCGGCTACCTCACGAGTATATTCGAGACCATCCACAATTTGTTCGAAGCAATTTATCGCAACTTCGTATTCGGTCGCTTCGAGCCGCTCGTTAGCTTTCTGAATACTCTCTTCGTTCTTTTTGATTGACGCCTCGACGATCGTTCGTTGGGCTTTGTTGCGCAACGAGTGTATCGAATCGCAACTGCCCTCAGAGAGTTTCCCAACGTCTCCCAAAACCTCTGTGCAAATCTCGATAGCTCGTAACGGTCGGTCTCGTTCTAAATGATGTTCGGCCCTCGAGACTCGAACCCAAAATTGGTAAAGCCTGCATTTTCGTCTATTGGTCGATAAATCTTCGATCTCCATCGAAACTTCGGGAATTGTATCAATATCGTATCGTTTCGCTTTTAGATATGCTATCGTGAATTTGTTTTCTGCCTTCTGGAAATCGCTTCTCGCTAACTGAAACATACCCTCACTCAGGTGCTCCTCTGCCGATTCCCGAATGTCGACTGCTTCATTCACTTTGTCGACGACGAATTCGTATGCTTCTTGACGACACAGAGAGAACACCTTCTCTCTGATGACCTTAGTCACCGAGTCTATCGATTCTCGTCTCGACGGATTACGATCTAGTATCGCCCGTTCTTTTGCTCGATTGTATTCGAAAACACCACGGAGTAATGCCATCCGTTCCTGGTCGACGTCGTCAGTTGTATTCGCGTCTTCAGCGGTGCCGATAGCTGACTTTGCGGCTTCTAAATACGATTCGACTGGTTGGTGAGTGTGTTCGGGTCGACCACGGTACCAAGCTCGACTGTTTCGAATTCGCGATCCGTTACTGCTACCCGAACCGACATCCACTACACAAATGTCGATATTTTCATCCGTAAAATAAAGTGTACCGTCGGCGACGACGATTGGAGATCTCACACCATTCGGAGTCTTGTGTCGAGATTTGTGTCGACCGGTGACCGAATCTAAAGCATAGAGGTACTGATCGTCGCTACCAACAAAGAGGGTGTGACCGACTACAGTCGGCGAGGAACGGATTACATCCCCTGTCTCGAAACTCCAAATCGGATACCCATACTCGGAATCTAACGCGTAGACATATCGATCCCCACTCCCGACGTACACGAACCCACCTGCTATCGTCGGCGACGTTCGTATCCAAGATTTCGTATCGAAAGTCCACTCTCTGAGTCCTGTGTCGACGTCAATGGCGTAGACCGAACCGTCGACACTTCCAACGTATACCGTTCCATCGAACACGGTCGGCGAGGCCACGACCTCGCCATCGAATCCGACCGTCCAGTCGACTTCACCTGTCTGGGAGTCCAAGCAACACAATGTCCGGTCTGTACAGCTGAAAAACACTTTACCGTCGACGACGACCGGTCTTGACACCACGTCTCGGATTGATTCGTATTCCCACTCCACGTCTCCAGATACGATGTCGACAGAAACGATCTCCTTATCCTTGGTTCCGACATACAACGTGTCCTGAAAAGAGGTTGGAACAGTACGTAACTCACTACCGATAGTGGTCTGGTCTTCTATATTCCCATCAGATCTGTTGATTTTCAATAATTGACCATCAATCAATCCGACGAGAAGGTGCTCGCCGACCACTATTGGGGACGTGTCGATGGTTTGGTTCACTCCAGTCGTCCATATCACATCACCAGTTTGATAATGAATCGCCTCCACTACACCAGTCGGGTCTGACACGTAGATTTCGCCATCGACGACCGCAGGAGAAACACTAGATGTCCATTCCGTATGAAGGACTACTTGCGTAGAGAAATCAACCGAAGAAGTATCGTTTTTCCCGACCATATTGTCATTGCTTAGGTTACTACAGACCTAAATGTACTGCTTGGTTGACTTTCAGAAACAAAAATAGTCCTGGTCTGGTTCAGTCGATGCTCAACAGTCGTCGGTGATACGATTTCGTTATTGAATCTGCACCGCGAATATTTGTTTAAAGCCACGAATGAGCATAAATCGTCTCATAGTCATTCGTGGCTTTATTCACGCGCGTATATCGTCATCACTCTCTGGATTCTAATACTATTCGCTGCTACGTGTTCGATCAGGTCCTCATGCGCCTCACCATCGGGCTTCGTGACAGCGTCGACTGCACCACGCACTTCCCAACCGAGTTCGTCCGCTATGTCGTAGACGTCGTACGCTGTACCCTCGATGAAATTATGCAGTACAGCAACCGCTCGTTCCGTCTTTGTGTCCATTTACCACCTATATATCGATTATCGTCTTGGTGAAATATCCTCGAAGAACAGCTGAACGGCTCTGACGATAGTCCGCCACGAATCTTCACGGATCTCTTTACTCTGTTCGAGTTGAATCCCGTTATCACTGACCCGGTTGATAAAATTCATTTCATCTGTGCCAGCATATCTGCCTTCGAAAACCACCTCAACTGAACAATCGACGAAGTCGTCAATGTACTCTTTCATACCGTACTTCAACTGTCGACTCGCACCACCCCCGATCTTGATACCATCTTGTGTATATCCGTGAAAACTCACGGCATAGTTGAACTCCTTCTCACAGAGTTCTGGAAGAAACCGGAGAGACTCTTTGTGAAGTTTTGTGCTCGTAACGTGGAATTCTTTATTAGCTCCTGCACCGTCTTTGAAACCCCGACAAAACCAGGCAGAAGAATTCTCTATGAGATCTTCTAAAAGTATCGTTTGTTCAGCAGTTTTCTTTTCGATCATTCCTCCATGAGGACTACATGAAAGAAGAAACGGGGTATCACTGCAATCAATCAATTCTTCATCAAAAGATTTCGAACCTTCAGCGACATGAACCTCATGTTTGTGTCCCATTTGTGTTCGGAATACTAACGACTCCACAATTAAACGTTCTGCCTGAAGTTTCGCACTTAATTATTAATACTATTTTACATTTCTGCAGTTCATAATGTATGAGATTACACAAATCGATATATTGGTTAGTAGTGGTCTGGATGAACTATTTCGTGGATGAACTATTTCGTGGATGAACTATTTCGTGGATGAACTATTTCGTGGATGAATTGGTAGGCTTCTTTGATAGACTCCTGCTTGTTCTGACTGCACTAGGAAGCATCTTACACGAATCAGGTCATTATTTCCTGTTATGAGGTGCTAGTGGAACTGTCTCCAGTGTGAGACACGGGGCATTCTTAACGATTGTCTGTTCTTCGGAAGATTGATCGGAAAAACCTCGTTGAGCCAGCAAGATAGGGGTAATGACGGTTGCCGCCTGAAGATATCCATCATACTGTGAGGCTACAAAACTGAATAATGAGCAAGTTCAATCGTCGCACACGAACGAACTACGGCAAATCGAATCTATGAGATTTGCTTCGGCCAGATCTTCGAATCCTAGTTCAGCAATTTTCTTCGGTACGTTGGTTTCAGTCTCGCGTCGGTAGATGTGAAATCGTTCACCAGTAGTCAATACTCCCCACTCAACAGAGAAAATCCGGAGTTGATCACAGAGCTGTGTACGATGGCTATTCAAATCAGTGCCCACTGGTTTCGCTTCAACGATTACGTCAGGGGTATCAGAGGCCGTCCCAAATAGTGCATAATCTGAACGTTTGTCCGTTTTGGAGTCTGTATACGCCAGCCGTACCTCTGAGCTATCGAATTTATTCCATCCAAGAGCCTCTATGAATGGTGTGACCAACTTTGCCTTCGTTTCTGCTTCGTGGACCTCCTCAGGCAGTTCTGCGAGGACTTGAGGCGCAAGTTCGATGTAGGTCTCCATATCTCTTCCAGAGGCCGATTGGCGATTGATCATGTCGTTTCGATCGGATTCAATCGAGTCGAATGAGACCGCATCGAGATAAAATTCCAATTCGTGTGGTTCAACTTCATCTTCTGAGAAGTCACCCTGTTGTAATTTGAGGACACCAACCACGGTAATTCGGTCGCCAGCAGTCACTGTTTTTACGAGATCATCGGATGCTCGTATACGAATAGATCGCGGGGCTGTACCGTTTTCGAGATCTTCGATAGACTCGATGAGTGTGACCATTTGACTGGACACGAATGATGACTGGTCGCGATTCAAGCTAAAAGGCCCAGAACGGTTACACGCCAGACAGTTTTGTGGTTCTTGCAATTGAGGCCTCGTTTGAGGGACGTAGTTCATAGCACTGCAGAGCTCACACTCGAACGCACCCTCCTGGACTTTCCACCGTACCTCCGATGTCTTGAAGACACGACCTTCTATCG
>LKMJ01006983.1_pt1 | contig 10629 bp, 7 predicted proteins | sample 643391 | NCBI WGS metagenome assembly LKMJ01 (sample SAMN04112250, study PRJNA286221) | soda lake metagenome | biome: soda lake; feature: Kulunda Steppe; material: water; isolation source: sample PL-Br10 brine of Picturesque Lake | place: Russia: Kulunda steppe | collected 2010-07
CCCTAGTCACCGTTGCCCCCGACCAGCCCCTTCGACTCGCGGTGTCGGTGATGGGAGACGAACAGGTCAAAAAGCTCGTCGTGGTCGATGGGGTCGAGATGTCCGGTATCATCACGACGCAGGATCTAATCGACCACTACGGGGAACTGACACGAGATATCCGATATGTCCAGAAGAATCGAACGCGACGCGACGACTGGCTCTCCGAACTCTGATTGCACATCGTTTGGTGGGCAGCGAGGAAAACTCGAGAGTTCGAGTTCTGGCGGATTTAAGTTTCCAAGCGATGTGGACGGCGTATGTCACAGACGCCAGTCATCGTCTCGGCGGTCCGGACGCCACAGGGAAAAGAAGACGGCGTGTTTGCCGACGTCCGTAGTGAAGACCTCTCGGTGACGTTGATCGACGAGATTATCGCCCAAACCGGCCTCGAGGGCGACGAAATTGACGATTTGATGTGGGGCTGTGCACAGCAACGCGGCGAACAGGACAACAATCTCGCGCGAGTGATTGCGCTGCTCTCGGAACTAGGCGAGGGTGTGCCGGCGACGACGATCAACCGCTGGTGTGCCTCCTCGATGCAGGCGCTCATCTCCGCATCGGATGCCATCGCGGCAGGCAACCGCGAGGCGGTCATCGCCGGCGGCGTCGAGAACATGAGCCGAGTGCCCATGGGTGAGAGCATTGCCGACATCCATCCACGACTTGCTGAGCTGTACACCGTCGGCGAGCTCCAGATGGGGATGACTGCCGAGAAGGTCGCCGAAGAGTACAACATCAGCCGCGAGGCCCAAGACGCGTACGCCGCCCGGAGCCAACAGAACGCCGTGGCCGCCACCGAAGAAGGCCGGTTCGAAGACGAAATCGTCCCCGTCGAGACCGACGACGGCGTCATCACCGAAGATGAGGGCTTGCGTCCCGGAACGACGGCCGAAAAACTCGCCGACCTCCCGACGGTGTTCAAATCCGATGGGACGGTCACGCCTGGCAACGCCTCACAGATCTCCGACGGCGCGGCTGGCTTGCTCGTCACCAGCGAAACGTTCGCCGAGGATCACGGCCTCGAGATCCTGGCCGAAATTGGCACCAACGCCGTCACCGGCGTCGACCCGACCGTCATGGGAATCGGACCGGTTCCCGCAACGCAGCAGTTGCTCGAGCGCGCCGGTCGCAACATCGACGACTACGACCTCGTCGAATTGAACGAAGCGTTCGCAAGCCAGACGATCTACGCCCGCGAGAAACTGGGGATCGATCCCAACCGATATAACGTCAACGGAGGCGCGATCGCTCTCGGTCACCCACTCGGTGCATCAGGTGCACGGCTACCCGTGACGCTCATTTACGAACTCCGTCGTCGCGGCGGCGGCCGTGGGCTGGCGACACTCTGTGTTGGCTTCGGACAGGGGGCGGCGATCGAATTCACCATATAGAAAGACGAGTGCAGTCTACCGGTTTTATCGATCTCGTTCGACGACTTCTCCCGGCCGCGTCGTAACACCGGAGCCGAGTTTCAATCCGGGCGTCAAACTCGAGTTGATTCCGGTTTTGACCCCGTCGCCGACGACAACGCCGAACTTGCGGCGACCGGTCGAAACGCGATCGCCTTTGACTGTCGTCTGAATATCGGCCTCGTCGTGTCGGAGATTGGCAACGGTGGTACCAGCACCGAAATTGACACCCTGTCCAATCACGCTATCGCCAACGTATGAGAGATGGCCAATCGAGGTCTCGCGGGATATAACGCTATTTTTTATTTCGACTCCGTTACCAATTGATACACCCTCTGCAAGAAGCGTCGCACCGCGAACGTATGCGTTCGGGCCAACGGTTGCACCCGATTGGACTCTCACCGGTCCTTCGATGACCGTTCCGGGTTTGACCGTCGCACCCGCTTCGACGACGACGGCTCCCTCAAGATGAGCGCCATCGCTGACATCACCGTCGATCCGCCGTTTGAGTTTGCCGAGTTTCCATTCGTTTGCCTCGAGTAACTCCCACGGCCGACCGACGTCCATCCACCGATCGGCTACAATCGGTGTGACATCGTATTCCTCGATGACACGCGCGAGGACATCAGTAATCTCTCGTTCGCCACGTTCACTTTCAGCGACATCGAGCCACTCACTTGCGACCGCCGGAAAGACGTACCCACCCGCGTTTGCGAGGTTCGATGGTGGATTGTCGGGCTTTTCGACGATCGATGTTACGACACCGTCTGTGACTTCCACAACACCGTAGTTTCGCGGATCGTCGACGGTTGCTGTGACCATAGCGGGTCCGGATGCAAACAGCCGATCGATCGGCTCCGGATCGTAGAGTGCATCACCGTTGAGGACGGCAAACGGTCCCTCGAGATACTCCCGTGCGGCGGCGACAGCACCAGCGGTTCCGTTTCGTTCGTGCTGGACAGCGTAATTGATCGGAACTCCTCGTCTGGTGGCCCCAAATCGTGCCCGGATCACGTCAGCTTCGTAGCCAACGACGAGGACGAGTTCCTCCGCCCCGGCATCGATTGCTGCATCGAGCGTGTGAGCAACGAGTGGTTGCCCAGCTACCGGCAGCATTGGTTTCGGAACGGTCGCCGAGAGTGGTCGCATTCGAGTTCCCTGTCCAGCGGCGAGAACGATCGCTTTCATTACTGGATCGGTATCGCTGAACCGAGTTAATCGATATGATTCGGAAAAATCAGTTTTCGAACGGGTCGAATTAGTGAGGTCCGATGAGCGAGCCTACTCGATCGGCTCTCCGGTACGCCACGCGTCGATTACGTCACGAAGCGTGTCAGTGTCGATATCTTCGTTTCGCCAGTCATCGATTGCCTCCCGAAGTCCATCGGTGTCGATGATTCCATCCTCGTTCGTGTAATCGCCGAGTTCTGGGGGCTCGGGATCGACGACCGGTTCACCGGAGCGCCAGGCATCGATCACGTCACGAAGCGTATCGGTGTCGATGTCCTCGTTTCGCCAGTCATCGATTGCCAACCGGAGTCCATCGGTGTCGATAACTCCATCCTCGTTCGCGTATCGTTCGAGTTCGGCTTCTACTGGCTCAACTGTCAGAGCAACCGTATCGTTCAGCTCCTCGAAACTGGCCTCGATCGTCGCCGTTCCCTCGTTTTCGCCCGTGATCGTATCGCCATCAACGGTGGCAACATCCTCGTCGAGACTCTCGATGTCCGCATCATCGGTGACAATCTCCGTCGCGTTGTCGTCGAAGGCTGCCGTCACCGTCGCCGTCGTCGTCTCACCCTCCTCGATCGTGGTCTCATCGAGTTCGAGATCAATCGACTCGAGGTCAGCTTCGACGGCTTCGGTCACGGCCAGCTCTGCAGTGGCTTCTTCGCCGTCAAATTCGGCTTCGATCGTTGCATCTCCCTCGCTTTCACCCGTGATCGTATCGCCGTCGACGGTAGCGATGTCCTCGTCAAGACTCTCGATGGTTGCATCGTTGGTGACTGTCTCCGTCGAGTCATCATCGAACTCCGCCGTCACCGTCGCCGTCGTCGTCTCATTTTCTTCGATCGTATCATCATCGAGGTCGAGATCGATCGACTCAAGCTCCGGAGGTTCCGGTGGCTCGGTTACGGTCAGTTCTACTGTGTCTTCTTCGCCCTCGAACTCGGCTTCGATCATTGCCGTTCCGTCGCTTTCGGCCGTGATCGTTTCGCCGTCGACGGTGGCAACACCCTCGTCATCGCTTTCGATGGTCGCCTCATCGGTGACGAGCTTCGTCGAGCCGTCATCGTATTCCGCCGTCACCGTCGCCGTCGTCGTCTCGCCCTCCTCGATGGTGGTCTCATCGAGTTCGAGGTCGATCGACTCGAGTTCGTTGAGCGTAAGCGTATCAGCGTTCGTCTGAATCTCGTCAGTCGAGTCACCGGTCGCGGTGTGGATCCACTGATACTCACCTGTCTCCCAGTCCTCGAGCGTCTCGACCGTCAGTTCGGTATCAGCGTCTGCATCTCCAACTGCTGTCGTCGAGGTATCGATCGTTGTGCTGTCTAACACCCTGGTATTGGGGTCAGCAGCATCGATTTCGGCAGCAAAGAAGTCGACAATGTCAGCAACCTCGATGGTTCCAGTTTCGGTCCGGTCCTCGAGTGAGTTTCCAAAGACTTCGATATCGCCGTCGATATCCTGAACGCCGTTGAGTTCGTCGATGTCGTGTTCGAGGATGATGTCATCTTGAGAGATACCAGTCGTTGGTTCCTCGGTGATGTTTAGATTCTGCCGACTATTGACGAACGTGTCTTCGTGGTAGACCGTGACAGTATGTGTTAGGTCGTCGGATAGTTCAGTCGCATCGACATCGAAGATAAGTTCTTCTCCAGGTGCAACTGCGTCGGGTGCATCGACCTCAGAAACGTCATCCTGAGCGATCCACTGCTCGACGCCGATGATGACGACCTCATCGTCAATCTCGAGGTCGCCGTTCGTGACGCCGAATCCATCACTACCCTCTTCACCGGCGACTGCAAGCATTCCAAAGTAGCTACCGGAGTTTTCGGGTTCGAAATCAAATTCGGCGCTTCCATCATCATTCAGTTCCGTCTCCTCCTCAAGTGTGAACGAAACGTTGTTGTTGACGTTGTCGAGATTATCCGAGCTGATCTCATCAAGGACTTCCTGTGAGGTCGTTGGGATATCGGATAGGGAGCCATCGTCCTCATCGATATCTTCGTCAACGTAGCCGACAATGAACTGGGCGTCTTCATCACCAAACTGAGAGGTAGTAGCACCCGCAACATCCGAGGAGTAGTCGACTGTTATTTCATCGCCAGTCTGGTAGACTCCAGCTTCAGGACGATTTATGTCGATCTGTTCGTCGTTCTGATCCATGATGAACGTTCGATCGTTATCGACCGTGTACATCGCATCGGCCGTATCGACACGGAACGGAAGGATCGAACGCTCCCAGACACCAACATCGTCGGTTACGTCCTGGACATCATCGAAATTTGATGTTGCTTCGATTGATTCGGTCGTTGTATCGGAGTCCGTTGCGCCAACCGCCCCCGACAGCGGTGCACCAATCATCAGCAGCGAAAGAACCACTGCGAGTACCGCCTGTTTCCTATAACTCATTTCGATAGGCGGACAATACTGTCCAAATGATTTAACTTTTATTGTTTAGTTAACGTCTCAGTTTATAAGCACTCTCTTGAGTAATGAATAATAATCAGCATTAATGTCTGTATATCAATACATAAAGGCCCTGTTTATACTTATCCGATTGTCGATAATTCGCTAATAGATCATACAACTCAATTATTCTAATGAGTAGTGTAGAACACGGCTAAACGGATAGCGTATCTTACTGTACGTTATATCTGGCAATCATTATCGTCACAATCGCCACTGCAATAATTCCAATTCCAGCGACCCCTACCCGATCACTGTCGTCAGTTCCTGTTTGGTCGTCATCGATTTCTGATTCATCATCGGTCGGAGATATCACTGTGCTATCGTCTCCTCCACCGGTATTCGATTCAGACGTGTCATCCTGTTCTGTCTGTCCATCACCATCGCTTTCATTAGTGTCGGAGTCGCCGCTTTCATCAGCGCCTCCCTCGTCATCGTCACTCCCGTCATCGCTGGCGTCATCGTCACTCCCATCATCGCCTCCCTCGTCATCGTCACTCCCGTCATCGTCACTCCCGTCATCGTCACTCCCATCATCGTCATCCTCGTCATCGTCACTCCCATCATCGTCATCCTCGTCATCGTCACTCCCATCATCGTCACCCTCGTCATCGCTGGCGTCGCTCTCGACAACGATCACGTCGCTTTCTTCGATCCCAACTGAAACCGGTTCGCCCTCGATGGTATCTTCACCTTCGACGTTGATGTAAACCTCGTACTCTCCGTTCTCATCGAGTGTGAGTTCAGTCTCGTAGGTTTCATCACCGACCTGTTCGAGTGACTCTTCGGTGAAATCAGTTCCATCGACTGCGACCATACTGACACCGGCGGGGTCGTCACTTGCAGCAGCCTCGGAGACGGTCGCCGTTACGGTAACTGGCTCACCGGGTTCGGTTGTCGTCGAATACGTCGTCTCGATATCGTATCCGTTTATCACGACTGGTTCGATTTCCTGATAATTCGCGTCGGCGTGAAGTCCCAGCAAGTACGTCCCTGGATCGAGCGAATCGGTATCGACGGTCACCGTTTCACTTCCCTCTCCACGTTCGAAATCGACAACCTGTCGATCAGCATTGTACAGGTCGACGTCGAATCGTTCATCCGATGGACTCGAGACTGTCACATCGATTGACTCTCCAGCATCCCGTGGAGTAAAGGAATCGACAGTGAACTCATCTCCCTCGAGTGATACTGTCCGCTCGGGTGTGTCAACATACTCACTTGTCGTCATATCGTAGCTCGAACCGGCTATCGGTGTCACCATAACGGAGAGTATGGTGAGGGTAACGATCCCAACGACCGCGATACGGAAGGCAAGACGCATGGCTACGGTCTTCTTATCTTGTTACTAAAACATTTCTGTTTGAATGGTAAGCAGAATTGCTAGGTGAGAGATCCAACGTATCAAAGGTTAGATAACGCTGACATTCGGCCGATACGCCACCCTGCGATTGCGGCGGCAATCGTTCCGATACCGACCGCAATTGCCCCACCACCGACGTAGAGCACCGAGGATGTCTGGACGAGTCCATCGAAGCCGACGACCATGGCGGCGATAGAATTGAGGGCTGAGACACCGACCGGTGTGAGCAACAGGCCAAGCCCGCCACCAAGAATCCCGATTAGTAGCCCTTGACACCCCACCGTTGTGACCAGTAAGAACGGGGAGATACCCTGGGCTTTGAGCGCTGAAAGCTCCTGGCGTTGTTGGTAGACAACGAGTGAGAGTAAGTTCAGTGTCAATGCGATCCCTGCACCGACTGCAACCAACACCAGCGTTCCGCCGGCGGCAAGAACCAGCACTTGTTCTTGCAGGACGGCTTCTAGCTGTTGTTGATTCGACCGAATCTCGTACTCGGGATAGACCTGCTCGAGGTCGTCTTGTACCTCGGAGACGGAGGCGTCGTCGTCGACGGTAACAGTAATGAACGTTGCCGGCTCGGTTTGTGTTGTTCCTGTCGTCTGGTGGAGTTCGCTCAACGGCATTGTAACCGTTGGCGTTCCAAGCATCTGTTCGAACGTCGGGGAAATTCCGACGACAGTGACGGTATTATCTCTTGCAGCAGCTAACGATCCGCCGACTTCGATCGTATCACCGACATCGATACCGAGATTATCCGCCGTTTCGGCATCGATCATTACCTCCCCAGTCATATTTCCATCATAACTGCCGTCTGCATAATGAGGGTCACCTTGGAGTTCGTCGCCCTCAGTAACCTGTACGGCAGCTCCGCTACCAGGAACTCCCGATCCGACGAACGTCCGGAACTCGTCGTCCGAATCAGAACGGACGTACACCGTTTCGAACGCAAGCGGGACTGCGTTGTTGACGCCATCGTGTTCTTCGAGCGACGCTGCAGTCGACCGAGAGTCTTGTAACGTATTTTCGAAGCCGCCACCACCCGCGGTGGTCAGCTGTGTCGCCCCTGACGTCACCCAGAGGTCTTGGTCTGCCTGTTCGAACTGCTGTTCACCGGTATCGATAACGCCAACCCCAGCCCCAGCAAGCAGCGTCATCGAAAGAACGGCGAGTGACACACCAACGATAGCCAGAGCAAACCGGAATTTGTGCTGTCGCAGTTGGGCCAGTGTAAGGCCAACGGCAACTCGAGACCGGTTCCACAGTCGTCTCACCACGACACACCACCTCCGACGCGTTTTGTCACCAGCACAATATACGGCACTGACAGAAGCCCAATGAGAAGGGCAACGGCAACACCATACAGGAAAAACAGTGGATGGAACAGCGCGATCGATCCGCTGTCTAGAAGTCGTGTTCCGGCCATGTTGATTCCCCAGATCCCGACGAGCCCGACGAGAGCGCCGATGATCCCACCGACTGCCGTCGTCGTAACCGTCCGAACGGCAATCGTCACGACTTGACTCCTGATCGGCACGCCGATCGCTGACAAGGTCGCCAGTTGGCGTTTATCAGCAGCGACTTCGAGTCCGGTCGTCGTAATGACAAATAGGGTACCGATCGTGATAGCGACGACGACCGCAGTCAAGCCAAGTGCAAGCGGGAGATCTGAATCGAACGCCTGTGTCGCGACCATCTCGCCTCGAGATTGAACTGTCGACTGTGGATAGGCGTCCTCGAGGGAATCAGCGACGGCTGGTGACCCCGTCTGGACGAGAAATTGGTCGGCCTGATCGTTTGTATCAGCTCCGGTGACTGCCTGCAGTTCACTGAGTTGAACGAGTACAATGGGAGTATCCGCCAACATCCCCGCGTCGTCGCTATCGTCGTCGATGGCCGTCACGGCAAACGATTCGTTTCCAGCGACGCTCAGATCGTCGTTTTCGGAGAGATCGAGCAAGCTAGCCGTCCCCTGTGAGGCGACAACATCACCGGTCCACTCCCCGGTCGATCCATCCTCCGTATAGAACGGATCGTCTCTCGTTAGTGGGGTTGTATCGACGCCAGCGACGTTGGTGAGTTCTGGCGTGTTGATAACCCCAATTACGAGTACATACTCCCGTGTCTCACCGTGTTCGACGGGCGTTACTTCAAATAAGACGGGCGTTGTGGCATCAATATCCTCGTAGCCGTTGAACTGCTCGTGAGCACCGTGGACGTCACCAAACTGGGGGTTGTCGGTAGCGAGCAACGGTGATCGTTCCCCGTCGCTTTCGGGAACGACCCAGTAATCGACATCGTCGTCGTACACCGTCGTTCCCGTTACCAATCCCAGTCCGATTCCGGTAACGACGAGCAACAGTGCAATCGCGATTGCGACGCCCAGAATACTCAACCGAATCCGCTTGCGTGCCGTCTGTGTCGTTCGAGCGAGCGTCTGTCTGACGCCGACGCCGAGCAATCCACGTTGTCGTCTAACCCAGGTTTTCAGTCCCATTCGTCACCGCGTTATTGTGTTCTCGACTGCACCATCTCGCAACTGAACACACCGATCAGTGATCGCAAGCGTCGATTTGTCGTGAGAGGCAAGTACCACGGCGCGATCTTCCGCAATTCGCTTAAACTCCGCGAGAACCCGCTTTCCGGTTTCGGTATCTAACTCGCCTGTTGGCTCATCGGCGATCACGAGCGTCGGATCGGTGACGAGTGCTCGTGCAATCGCGACCCGTTGTTGTTCCCCGCCACTCAGTTCACCAGGTCGGTGCGTAATCCGGTCTTCGAGCCCGACTCGCTCGAGTAATTCGGTTGCCTGTCGCCGCCGTTGTCGTTTCGAAACACCGAGTTCGACCAGTGGCAACGCGACGTTTCCACGAGCGGTTAACGAATCGAGCAAATGGAAGTGCTGGAAGACGATCCCGACGTGTTCGAGTCGAAGCCGGGTCCGCTTTCGTCCCGATATCGACGCGGTATCCGTTCCCTGAATCTGTACCGTTCCATCTGTCGGCAACTCCAGTCCAGCCAGTAAGTGCAACAGTGTTGATTTTCCGCTGCCGCTGGGGCCGGCAAGGCCAACGATCTCACCACGTTCTGCAGCGATCGAAACGTCATCAACTGCAGTCACCGTCGGAACGTCCGCTGATCCTCGCAATCGAGAGATAACCCCCCCGCCAGATCCTCGAGTATATGTTTTCGTCACACCGCGTGCCTGCACTGTCGCAGTGGACGAATCAGATTGGCTTGTAAGCGAACGAGCTGTCATCTAACTGGAGAATACCAGCCGGATTAATTAAATTCGTCGATAACTTGGGTCGGCGATTTTCACCTGGGAGGACAGAGCGGGACCGAGAGTGGTCTGCGCCACGTTGAATATAGTCACCCAATACATATATCCGTAATTCTGAAACTACTGCACAAGCGATAGTCGAGTGCGTTACTCGACTGTCGGTGGTCCTCCATGCAACGACTTCGAACGACGATTGGTCTCTGGAGCCGGCTAACCCTCGCCAGCACCGTCGCCGCACTCGCTTTCGCCGCGCTGTTGATCCTCGAGTTTGCAATGGCCACGCTGTTAGCATGGATTCTGATGGTGATCCTGCTCCCGTTGCTCGCCGTCTCACTGGCTGTACTCGCCATCGTTGGGATGGTGTTCGTCCCGGCCTGGATCGTCCTGGCGCTCGCCTACCGATGGCTGCGCCCAGCGCCGCTGATCGCAGGCCGAATCAGCCACGACGGCATGGCCGACGCCCTCGAGCGAGTAGCCTACCAGCTCACACATCCCGACGACTTCCTGCGAGCGTTCCTCAGGGCAGGAGGGATGTTACTCGGTCTCTCTTTTTGTCTCACACTCATGCTTGGAGGTGGGATCGTCGCACTCTCGGTGAGCCCCCAGCTCACGGAATGGCGGCTCGCCGTCGTCGCTGGGACTCTCACCGTGGTCGTCACGACGATTGCTGTCGTCTACGCTGAACTCCGCGACGGCGCGAGCGTCGAGCGAACAATCGCCGACCAGGCTGCAGTCGAGATTACCGGCGACCCGGCCGCCCTGGCAAGCGCTCTCGAGACGCTCGGCGACGACCTACCGCGCCGTCCCACGACCGACGTTCGAGGCTACCGATCGACGGCGGC
>LKMJ01006984.1_pt1 | contig 10629 bp, 13 predicted proteins | sample 643391 | NCBI WGS metagenome assembly LKMJ01 (sample SAMN04112250, study PRJNA286221) | soda lake metagenome | biome: soda lake; feature: Kulunda Steppe; material: water; isolation source: sample PL-Br10 brine of Picturesque Lake | place: Russia: Kulunda steppe | collected 2010-07
CCCCCTTGATCGCCCCCTAATATGCCCTTACCTGCGCCTCACCTGTGGCCTTCTTGTGCCTCGTCGCCCTCCACCGCACTCGCCCAATCACCCGGCACTCGCCCAATCACCCGGCACCACCCAATCACCTCACCCCACTCACCCAATCACCTCACCGCACTCGCCCAATCACCCGGCACCACCCGGCACCACCTCTTACCACCCAGCCTCGCGGAGACATCCCGTGCTCCACACATACTCACACTACCCTTCCCAAAACCCTCGCCCCCTGCCTTCCCTTCCCAGTTTTGTATGCAGGCTCGTGCGCAGCTCTGCCAGCCTCTGTTTGGCGCGCCGCTCACTTGACTGGGCATGCCAACCTGTTTCGCGCGCAGGCCCGTGCGCAGCTCTGCCGACCTGTTTGGCGCGCTGGATGCGCGGCGGGCGGGTGACCGCGTGCGCCTTGACATCCTGAGGGACGGCAGGCCCACCAGCCTGACTGTGGTGCTGGGGGAGAGGGGTGCGGCAGGCGTGCTGGAGGAGTGATATCAATCCATCCAGGCAGAGGCGCAAGGCACGCGAGATGAGCAGAGCCCACGTGCTCTGCTGGACGGGCAGCCCGTGTGCTTTGTTTGGCAGCCATGCGGACATATGGTGGGCCTGGGAGCACGCGCGCTCGCAGCTCCAGTGGCGGCAGCTGCTACGTGGGTGCGTGCCGTGGAGCCCCTGCGGGCTCCTGGATGCATGCCGCGTAGAAACGTACGAGGCTGTGGCAGGCTGTGTGTGTATGTGTGTGTGTGCTCGACTGTGGCTGCACGGCATGACAAGCTTCTTCTCTGCTTGCCCTTGAGCCCAGCATATCCATTCATTTGTTTAAGGTTGTGCTGTTGTGCTTTCCTCGCTGTCCCCCTGACTCTCTGTCAGGTTGTTATGACTGACTCTTAAGGGTATTACTGTCGTAGCAAAATGCTCACAATGAAGTGCTGCTATAAAGGAAGCAGTGCCGTTGTGCTCACAAGCACGCTGCTTGTGCTATGGAGAGTCATGTATATATGGCCTGCAGGCTGACCTACAGTGGGGCACCTTGGAAGGCTGTGTGTTGCAAGGCTGACCTACAGGGCCATAGAAGCAAGGCCCTCTTACAACTCGTACCAGTCTCTGGTTGGATTTTGACAGGAAGTCTCTATATGTATATGCTGTGCTTCCTGCCCTTAATGAGTTCCTGTGCTATCAACCCGCAGAGATGCTCCTCATCAGGTATCCAATTGGCTCTCGCCAAGCTTCAAGTTTCCGCACGGACACTTGCCTGGTGTCACGCCTTCATTCACGCAGCTTGCCCTGCCAGTGGGGCCAACATCCAGCACGCACCATGGTGTGGCACTAGCAGCGCGGAAACCCAAACGCTTCCCTCCAGCCCTCCAAGGCACTCTCTGCAGAGGCACCTGCTTGTCAACTTGAGGTTAATGCTGTGCCTGCTGATTTATTTGCACATGGCCGGCAGGCAATCATTCAGTCCTTGAAATTGAGTTGAAGCGTTACTTCCTTACATGCCAGTGGCCTGTTATCACCTGTGGCATGAATGCCTGCCGGAAAGAGAGAGCACGCGAGTCAAACAGCCAGGAACAATTTTGTGCCAGCCATGGCGTGCGCAACTAAAAGGCCCCTTGACTATCTTTGATGTTTGATTACTTGATGGTAAGGTGAAAATTACATGGTTGTACCCTTTGAGCATGGGCAGCTGTTAGTTGACTCAAGCATTTCAGTCGGACTGAGGCCTGCCATGCCAGCAACCCTTACCCTAGCCTATAATGTCAACAATGCTTTTGTAGTAAGCTTACACACTTGCATAGGAACGCCAAAACTTGTGCCTTTCCTTGAAGGTGAGCTTGCTTGCTAGTATGAGTGGTGGGAGATGGGGACTATCTACAGAGGCCGTACAAGCCTTCCCATGTGTAAATTTGGCCTTCAAGATTAAGTAATTAACAAGTTAGGGTTAACCGCCAGCCTGATCATTAGGCTGATTGGTTATTTGCTGGTTCTTGCCAGCCAAAGGTTTATGGTTTTCAAGGCTGTATCTGCCGAACGAGGGCAGCATAGCCAGTTGTGAGCCTCTAGTGAGGTTCAAACCTCGAACCCACAGGTTGCGAAGGTGGATAGTCGACTGTCCGTTGCAGGTGCCCCGCCGCCTGCTCATTTGAGTATCCGGAGCTACATGATTTCCTCGCCAGCCAAAGAATAATTCATATTGTCTGAGATGAAATGGGGAGTAGAAAAAGGAATCAATCAAAGATAGTCTGACTAGGTTAGTAAAGGTTACATAGCTGTATCCGCTGAACGAGGGCAGCTAAGCTGAAGCCTAAAAGGCCTGCGCCCAAAACCCCAACTGTGATAGCGCTCATAGCAGAAGAAAGGTAGTGTCTGGAAGCCAGTTGTTTCTCTGACTAGGCAAGGCATGATACAAGGGCCCTCCATAGAAAAGGACTGGCAAAATGGAAGAAAAAGAGCGAAAAATTAACTATGTAGGCAGTGAAACCACTCCCTACATCTAATAAGGAAAAGGAAACGCTTTGGCCTGAAGAGCCGTGAGTCTCCTCCGAGGTGGAGTCCACCAGGGAATGGGCATGTTATTGATAGCAGTCGAATATTTCATACTGAGAGAGCGCACAAACAAAGTCTTGATAGTGACAAAGACCGCACCTCATTTTGCACAGCAGCACTAAAGCACTAGTCGAATACCCCATGTCTGTCTTGTAGGATGGAGGATTCCACCGATCCTCGGTGTGCATGCAAGCAAAAAAAATCTGCTCACATTCCTCATTACATGCTTAGGGAGGCCAAGGTACAAGTGGCAAGGCCGCATAAGGGGAGCAACCCCATTCCGCACAAGTATACATGAATCAGCTTGAAGATCCAGGAGGGAGAGGCAAATTAAGGATGATAAGTCACCAGTTCGTTGTCTTTTCCCAGAGGGGGTTATCTGAGCAAAAGTCTGGACATGATCCTTTTCTGATGCAAACTGTAAAAACAACGTATAACTAGGCTACTGGTAAAATTTGGGGTGAAATGGACGACCCTTGTGGCCTGGGTATGTGCTCAGCCTCAGTTTTTGGCCTATTTTAGCATAAACAGCCCACATATGCCCTTAACACGACCCAACCACATGTATTTTTACCCCCAAAACACCATCAACATATTTCTAATATGTTGCCAATTGATATTGGATGTTGAAACTGAGGTTTGGAGGGGGTTGGTCGGATTTTGACCCATTTTGGCACCCCTTTTGCTGCTTTTTTCTAAGGGAAATGACCCAAAATCGACATCTCACCAACCACTGGGTCTTTTCACTCCAATTCTTTTGCAATGATGTTTGTTTATAACAAGAGCACCAAAACACCGAAAATCATGTAATATGGTGCAGTTTCTGATCTGCTGTGGACATCTGGCTGTGAAAAGTAGGGTTCACGCCGCGGCCCATTTGGCATGGGCGCCGTGACGTTAACCTTTCAAGCTCAGGTGCTATGAAAAGCTTGCATGCAGGGCTACCATCTAACGCTACGCTGGAAAATATATACCCTGGGATCATGCCAAAACCATACCCAATTTGGGCCTCAGATAACCCCCTCTGGTCTTTTCCTTTGTATAGTTTTGTGTGCTTCTCTTCCTTCTCTGACCTGGTGGGGGTAGACATACGGTTCTTCGGACCAAAGTGTCTCCTTTTCCTTGATTGATGTAGGGGGTGTTTCACTGCCTATTTCCTTTGCGTTCATATCCCCAAGGATGATGGGGACTGCTTGGCTATATTTTCTTCAAGTGTGCTATCTGAACTTGCAGTTCTTTCATCAATGTTAGAGCCTGTTTGCTACTGCGTGACGGCCAGTATGTGCCCAGGAGTGGGAGGGGTGTGTTTTGAGCATCTTTTTTTACAGCTGCTCACTGCCCATTCATCTCTATAATGCTAATAAGATTTAGGATAGTGAGTGCGTTCCAGACCCAAGACCAAGGTGCCCCCAGTGACTGGGGCCCAGTCACATTGCGGGAAGGCCAGCTCTTGAAATTTCTTAGCAGATAATTTAGCCAATGCCTTCTTAAGTAATTTAGCTTAGTCAACTGGGACGTCCCTTTAAGAAGCAGTGTACCTGGCTTTGGACAGTGAAGAGCCACAACAAGGTTTTGGATGTCCAAGTGGCTTCTGCACAAGCCTCTAACATTTAAGGTGCAGATATGAGTTTGGGTGATTTTTTTTGCCATGATTCCCTGGTGGCTATTAGTACTATGAACAACCTATAAATCATCCCTTGTACATGATGTAAATTAACGCGGATTGAGAGCTTGAGCATCTTAATTTTCTATGGATGTGATTGTATGTGGCATAACATGGTGTGCCATTTTTGACCCTCTTCATAGTTGGGGCGTGAGCCTGGTTTCTATCTTTAGTATTTAGTACCACTGTTCCTTGAAAGGCAGCATCTTTCATTGTGATATGCCTTCCTTCAGTCAAGTTTTGACTCACATATAATAAGAAGTACTTTTTTAGGTTCCAATCTTGGTGGTGGAGAAGTCATAGAAATTATTGAAGAAACATTCCCTGAAATGGGGGAGTAAAATGCTGTAGGTTGAAGTGGTGAAGGGGCAGTTCTGGCCTTGGATCGAATGAGCCTTATTCTATAAATCTGATGGGCAGTTCTCTAGGTCTTGTGCATGTAAGAGGACTGCATTGCCTGCAATAGTTTCTTTCCTAGGGCCATCTTAAATGCATGCCCTAAGCATGATGCCCCATCCTGAGCCTCCACGTATGGAGGAGTGAGAGGATTTCGGTGTTGTAGCTTGTACAGACCGTACAGTAGTTGCATGCCTCCTAGCATTTGTAAAGGTACTTTGTCTAGAATATCAACTGGTTAAGTTGGAGTTTAAGAGCATCGACTGGTTTTGGGTTAAGCGGATGGTAAAAGCATAAAACTGGTTGGTGCACCGGAAATCTCAACCTGTAAGGTCATTTAATTGTTGTCTGAGCTCCCTTACATGGTCAGCAGTATCTTGCGTATCAGAAATGCTATCCACAAATACCAGCTATTTTCCTCAAAATTATAAAAGGCTTTGGATCAGCGAAATTGAGACACCATTAGCTGGGTCATATGTGTACTGCACAGTGGTACCCCCAGGTTTCACCATATCGCTGTCATTGTGTAGTATAGTGTTCCGCGGTCATATTAGAAGAAAAGTGAATCATACCCATTGGATTGCTTATGGCATGTATCTGGCAGCTATGGTAAACTTGTGATTGAGTACGCTGGCTGGCTCCAAATTTCTGGCATCGCAGGATGTAGAAGATGTCGATGCCTGTTGTGAGGGCTCTTATATTTCTTTGGGGAAAGATATGATCTCAAGGAGCCTAGCACTTAGACGTATAAAGATCGCGAGAAAATGTACTAAGTTTGATGAAAATTCGCTGAGTTTCTTCCTGCAGCCGTTTATTTTTGTAACTGGGGTTTGAGTGAAAAGCTATGGAAAAGTTTGGAAAAGGGTTGTCGGGTGGTGATAGCCAACATACTTTTCCGCATAGCGCTGCTTGCAGCTCTCCTACTAGCACCATAAACATGGAAATTTCCTTGCAGGTGGTGGGCTGCGGGTGTCATGAGCAGGAAAGGTGATTTGAGAGCGGATTCACGTGTGGCAGCGTGCATACTTGGTTGCTCGTTGCGAGTATGATGCTTCACAGCAATTGATGTGTCGACGTTTCAGAGCAGCTGAACAGAGGTGGAAAAATGATTGCGTGTTCATGCTGCCAACGGGCTGCAGCCTGCAGTCAGGCGTGAGCCTATCGAATATACGAATTTTGATAACTGGAAGGCCCAGGCTTTGGCTCTGGCCTCTGAAATGGAACTCTGAAATGGAACGGCAAGGTAATGCCCAGTGATGCCCAATGTCGGGCGCCCTGCAATGTTGAGCGACCCGTCGAGCATGATGCGACCATGTAGACGGTCGCTTTCATGGGACGCTTTCATGGGACGTATCATAGGAAACATCTCAGTTTCGAGCGACCACAAAGGCCATTCATTTATCCATCAAAATGACCCCGGCAGGATTTGAACCCACGACCGTCAGCTATATCCACGATGTTCTGGAGGCTGCTGCTCTACCCCTGAGCTACGGAGCCTCGCAGTTGTCAGGTGGGATACCAATCTCCTATCAAAATGAGATATCTTGTTTTAACGGGCTTTGTCAACTGACTCGCGCTCTGAGCTTGATCAAAAACATCTCATGACTCATTGGATGATTTGCATGCTTGAGTCTCCTGCATGCTTCAGTGAAGCCTTGAGGCTCCCAAATTCCAAGTAGCCTGAAACTTTGAGCCCAAGTAAAGTTGTGGAATTAGCTTGAACCTAGTCTCTTAGCTGTCTCATGCAATTAGCATACTATGCTTACTAGTAGTAAGCTCCAGCCCAGTTACCCTCGCTTGGCAGGTGCAAATACATAGATCTCTACTTCGACTTGGGAGCCTGTCAAAAATCATTCAAACTTGCAGTTTGCACCTGAAGTGGCACAGATTATAACATACTTTGTGTCTCGTTACGAGCAAAACTTGAGCTGACTCAAGCATTACAACTCAGAATAATGAAATAGAAGCATTCTATACCTTTGTCTCACCGCATTAATGAGTGCCCTAACAGGTTTCTGGCTATGTAAGCATAGCGTTAGCATTCTCCTTCTTGGCAAAAGGCATGGAAGAAATGAAGCAGCAAACTATTGCATAGGTCACCCAACCTAGCCCAAGGCATGCAGAGTGTGCATCTGCCTGCCTGGCCAAGCATCACTCAAGTGCCCTAGAAAGCCTTATTACCCTGATATGCATTGATAGAGATGCACTTGGTGGCTCCATCTGAAGCAGAGCAGAAAAAATGTGTGAAAGTCGCTGCAATAGTGGTGGTCTCTAAATGCATGGTAGGTAAAAAAAGACAGAAAGGATCATTCATAGATGTGCCTTTTTTCTCAAACAAAAATGCCCCGACACCCACCCCCCAAGCCCACCATGGCGTTGACCCGACCACCCACATGGTAGAAACAAATACACCGAGTTGACGCCGCCTTCACATGAATGTTGGCTTCTTTCTTTTCCTCATTGCTGCAGCCTGCCGCCTCTTGTGTGCACCTGCACAGACGAGGGACGAAGAAAGACATTGAAGAATGCATGAGAGCCAAAACTAGGTTTGTAGGGTGCCTGGTCGCTCCCTGCCTATTGAGGAGGGCTGTTTGCTGATGGCTTATCAACTCGACACGTGAGCGCATACTATGCTTAATGGAGAAAAAGGAAAAAGAGAGAGGTAGGGTGTGGCAGGGATCTTGGTGATTTGAGGAAGTCTGCCTCGCTGACTATGTACTGTAACGACTGTGTATCACGCCGCCTAGATAATGTGTTTAGCCCTGCGGATTGACTGCAGGCACATTAAATAAGTATTTATTTTGGGGGTGCGGCGTTGTGAAAATAACCATGGAAACTATTTTCGGTTGATGTTGGGTCAATCGAGGCAATGAGTGGTCAGGGGTCCCCAGCACCCCCCTCAGAACCTGGGCTGCCATGCTTGCACATGCACGGCAGGTCAAGACTCAGCAGCGGCTGACAGAGAAGCAGCTGCTGGAAATTGTTCGCCCGCAGACCAGGTCATGCACAAAGGCAGCTCGCACCGACGCAACAATATCAGCAGGGAAAGCCAGCACAAGCAGGGCCGTCACTGGCAGCGAGGAAAACAGCAGCGAAGAGGAGGATAGCCAGGAGGGCAGCAGCAAGGAGGAGAGCAGTGGGGAGGGCAGCAGCGGGGAGGGCAGCAGCGGGGATGAATGAATTAGGGGAGGGGGGAGGGGGAGGGGATACAGAGGGGACCAGTGAACATGACTCCAGTGACTTACTGACTGAGCTTGAGCTGAATGGACCCCTAAGCTGTTCATTGCATTGCAAAGAATCTTGCAGATGATGCCTATGAAATTTTGGGGGCTTTGTGGTGCAAAAACCCTGCTGGGTTGGTGTAAAATAAATAATTTCCAGGGTGCGGTGTTGATGCGGGAATGCAAAAACAAAATATTTCGGGCTTGCTGTTCAACCCAAGTCTGTGCGGTATGCAGTAAGTCATTTGATATCACCAATCGGCTGTTACACAGGACTGTAGGAACCAGCTGGCAGCAGCAACCTCCTGGCAGTCCATTTCATAGGTCCTGGCAAAAAGAGGATATCAACTTTTACACTGTAACACCAGCTATAACACAATAGAAAAGAGATCCCACTTGTAAAAGCATTCAGCCTTAGCCTTACCCTCCTCATCGGAACTCTCCTCTCCCTGCTTGTGCCCTGCTTGGCGACCCTCCTGCTGATGCTGCTGCTGCTGCTGCTGTCTCTGCCGTTCCTCTTCTTCCTCCTGCTGCCGTTGCTGCTCTTCAGCCTCAATGGTCGACCGCGCACGCTTCACCGCCTCTGCCTGCTCAAGAACAGGTATCTGCTGCTTGTCAGGAGGTTTGGAGCCATTGAAATGCTCGAATCTACGGGGCGCCCTTTTAAAGTGCACATATCAAAGGGACACATTCTTAAATTGCATGAATCTTAGGGCTGTCCGCCCCTGTCAGCTTGACACAGCTAGAACACCGTTGCCTGTGTGATGGCCTACGCCTTTAGCACTGTGACATGGAAACCTCTGTGTGACTCTCCAACACACCGTTTGCTTGCGGCGTTACATGATATCAGAGCAATCAAGAGATGCGCTTGAGAGCTCTGGAGATTAGACCAGAGGCAAGACAATCTGAGAATGCTCTGATACCAATGGAACAATGCAGAGGCTTATTGGCATGCCTGAGGGATCATGCTCAGGTAATGGATTTCTGATGCACTGTAACAAGCGGACACCTGTTGCAGATCCTGTTGAGAGGTTCGGTTTTTAGGGCTAAGACCTTAAACCTCAGGGTACTTGAGCAAGCATCGGTGCCTATTCATGCCTGACTTTTTACCAAATATTTCCCCTTTGAGATGCAAGTGTAGAGGCAACCAAACATTGCAAAAATGCTGCATCCCGCGCCGCTACCCTCGTCTCTGTCTGTCCCATTAAGCCAACAAAAGAGAAAAGACAGGCCCGGTGTGGCTGTGCACAGCCAGTACAAGCTTCAAAATCACATCTGCTAGAACACAGAGCTCCTAGGGCCCCTGTGGCAAAAAAGTGCACGCACGCCACCTTTCCCTGAAAGCATCGCTTGGCATTGGAGTGCAGAAGACTGCCTAGTTGCTGCCAAACTTGCCTTCCTCAAGGCCTGGGCGCACAAGCCTGAACAAGCCCAACAACGCAGTGCCACAACATCAGCTTTTCATCTTATGCACTTGATTTGGCATGTGTGCCATGCCACGTGCTTTCTGTCTCAATGCAGAAAGATGTGATCCAAGCCTTGCACTGCAAGCCACCCTCGGCACTCGAGTTTTGTCTTTAGTATACCATTCAAAACGTCTTCAAGAATTACCTTGCCTAGTTGGGCTATGGACAGCTTTGCTTTCTTGGCAAATAGTTTGCCATCACGATTTGCCTTTCTCTGAGCACAATTTGCAACCAATGCACCCCAACGCACTCCTCACCTTCCTCTTCGCTTCCTCTTGCCTTCTCTTCATCTGCTCTAATATGGTTTCCTGGAACTCACGTCCCTGCAGATTAAAAAAACAGAAGTTGAAAGATAGACCTTGAAGCAATTGGCAGACAATAGCAATAAAGTTCACTCAGTTCCCACAGAAATGAAACAGCATTGCTTGGCATCGTGGTTAAACATCTATTATTCAAGCGCTAGTAAGAAGGTAATCAGTTGATGTATATACATGAAGATGATTTGAACTTGAAAGATGCTTTTTGTTGCTGGCAGGACTGCCAGCAAACTCCAGCAGGGCATCTGACACGCTTGATCAAAAAGCAATTTCCCTCAGCCCTTGCACCATAGCATATGAATTTGTCCGCACATTGGCATGCAGCAACCCGTGCAATGGACGTCCCAGCGCTCTGAATCACTCCACCTCCTCTTTTGGCTTGAAAGGATTTAAAGGTTGCAAGAAAGGAGTTCGAAGTTCTGGAAGTCTATGTGACACAACAGACCAACAAGTTAAAGACTGACTATTCTTGCACTCCAACACCTGCCCTCAACAACAACACTTGAAGGGCATGAAGTACAGTTCATGCACGCTTAAAACCAACACACCTGCTCCTGTCTTAAACGCTTAATCTCCTGGTTTTTGGATGAAGCCAGCGCGGCTCGCGCGCTGCTGTCCACTGCCGCTGCGGCATCTGCACGCTCCTTCTCTCGCCGTGCGCGCGCGCCTGCGACCTTCAGCACCTCCTCCTGCATGCACATTGTGGTTAGGGGCACATGATGATTTGGGGCACATGACACTGAGGGCATTTGAGAGTAAACGGCACATGACATGATGAAAGGCATGCAACATGACAAAGGGCATGCCGCTGGCGCAAACAGTTGTCAGCAGCCCTTGCAGTTATGAGCCCCTGAACAGAGAACAGAGCGCAAGGCTGGCTGAATTTGTGGCTTCCTTTCGTGGGTGCACTCCCCCCTCTTGTGTTGTGCTGAATGCGTTTGGCTCAACGATGAATAAGTGTGGCTTGCTTGACCGCATGTACACACACA
>LKMJ01006986.1_pt1 | contig 10626 bp, 16 predicted proteins | sample 643391 | NCBI WGS metagenome assembly LKMJ01 (sample SAMN04112250, study PRJNA286221) | soda lake metagenome | biome: soda lake; feature: Kulunda Steppe; material: water; isolation source: sample PL-Br10 brine of Picturesque Lake | place: Russia: Kulunda steppe | collected 2010-07
CACTGGCCACCCCCCCCGCATGCGTGCTTCATTTAAGTATAGGCACCACCCGCCTGGCCCGCCGGATCCTCAAGCGCATGCACGCTCACATTCCTGCCCTCACCTCCCAACCCCCTCTTCCCCTCCACTCGTGTGCCCACGCCTGTTCCCCCCTCCCCCCTTCCCTGCACCAGCACGCCCCCGCCACCTCGCTCGGCCCGTGCTTGCACCCAAGCCCCCGCTTGATCGCCCCCACTATTCTCCCATAGCCCCTTGCTCTCCGCTCACGCACTCATGCCCGCAATCGTCTCCCGCCCCCACCTGCGCGCGTATGCTTCTTGGCGTAAGTTGTTGCGTAGGTAAGCTCAGGGAATTCCAAACCCCTGAGCCCCTGAGACATTCACCCTTGAACCCAATGTGCGTGTGCGTGCCTGCGCAGGCAGCGGCAGCGAGGCCGAGGACAGCGCGCCGCCCAGCCACACCACTTCCGGGCGCAGCTCTTATCACAGTGCACACCGCTACACAGGGGGCGGCCCCCAGGCCGAGCAGCAGCCGCCACTGCCCCAGTATGGCGGTCTCCCCGCGTATGGCCGCGGCGGCGCAGGCGGGATGGGCCGCCGCCACACGGGGCCGGTGACTGATGTGGAGTGAGTGGGCTGACTCGCCGGAATACGCCCTGCTTGCGTGATATGTGCGCCGTGCGCGCGCGCGTGTGTGTGTATGTGTGTGTGTACGTGTGTGTGTGTGTGTGTGTGTGTGTGTGTGTGTGTGTGTGTGTGTGAGAGCAGGGCATGTGAACAGGATGAGCCGCCGCTACCCAGGACCAGGACATTGGTGTGGATTGAGTGAGCTGGCTGGCCAGCATGCAAGCCAGCATGCCGTGTATGATATGTTTGATCTGCTTCCCTCCCCCCCTTTCTCAATCAGAACCTCGCTCCCACCACCCACGACCCTTGCCTGCCCCACTCCTACCCTGTCATGCTTGCCTGCTTACGCGCCCCCTCCTGCATCGCGCGCCCTGTTGCGCAGCTTCGGCTCTCGCACCTCCAACTCCCTGGAGTCCAGCCAGGCGCCTTACAGTGCGCCCTCCTACGAGGGCCCGCCCTCAACCACTGACGTGACCAGCGGCCAGCAACCGCCGCCGCCGCAGTTGCCGACGCTCCGGGTGCACACTGGAAATGCCCGGGACTGGCACGACGCTGCAGGGCAGGCAGGTCCATTCCCCCACGAGCCCCACCTGCAGTCCCACAAGTCCCTTCCCGACCCGCACATGCCCCGTGCGCATCAGCCGCCACCGCCGCCGCACCCTCCCCCCCCTTTCCAGCAGCAGGCGCAGGTGCACTCCCCAATGGGGTCGCAGGGCGGGGCCGTGCAGCCGCCAAGGCCGCCGCCCCCACCCCGCCCGCACAGTGGCGAGGCACAGGGGGGCGCGATGTATGGCGCACTGATGCGCACGCGCGGGCATGGCGGCACGCTGCCCTTTTCTTCAGGCCCCTCCGCCTGGGGTCGGGAGGTCACCGCCGTCGCGCAGCAGCAGCAGTATGGGCACCACCCGCATCAGTACCCTGGCAGCGCCCGCGCCCATGATGTGCACATGCCGCCCCCTCCGCCGCCCCCCCGTCCCTCCCACGCCCGCCACCGCTCCGGCAGTATCGGCACCGGCCCCACCCCCCCCACCTCCATGTCCGCTGTCCCGCTCCACGCCAGCGCCTTTGGCGCCCACCAATACCCGCCCAGCTCCTTCCTGTCCTCACCCCGTGCCAGCTTCAGCAGCGGCGCCGGCCGGCGCAGCCAATCCCCCCCAAAGGCGCGGCCGGGTTCTCAGCCTGCTGGCAGTGGCGCAGGGCTGCCCTCCGGCATGCAGAGCCCGTCCAGGTAGCTGCCCAGTCTGCTCATCCCGCGCTGCCGCTGCTGCCGCTATCATGATTGTTGTTGTGCCGTTGCTACGGTCAGGGATCCGTTGTTATGGTCAGGGACGTCAACAGCATGCTTTATCGCGTTTTCGCCGTGGACCAATGGTTGGAGTTCGCGCTGTGGACCTCCCAGGCAGGCGCTCTTTACATCCCTGGTTATGATTGTTGTTGTGCTGGACAGGCGAAGCTTGCGGTGCAGCGCAGGGCGCATTCAGTTGCTGGCCAGCGCGGCTTGCCACACGGATGGTTTCCGTGGCCTGCTCCCCTAACCCCAGGCCCCCATCCTGCCCTGTTGCCCCCATCTGGCCCCCCCACACGCCAACTTCTAAGCCCGCAGGCGCCTGCAGCAGACCATCATCTCTCCCCCAAACCTGCTGTGCATGCCTGCACAGCGCACAACCAAGCACGCACAGCACGCACCCACCCACGCGCGCACCCACAGCACCCACCCACGTGCGCCTGCACGCCTGCCCGTGCGCCTCCACAGCACCTCCTTCCACAGCCCGGACAGCAGCAGGCGCTGCTCCGCGTCCGGCCCAGACAGTGTGGGCACGGGCCCAAGGGCCTCCATGGAGGGCGGCCCCGCGGCAGCTGCGCAGGTGAGGGGGGGGAGGGGAGCGCATGCAGGCAGGCATGGGTGGGTGGGTGCATGGGCCGGGAGCGCGCGAGTCTGCAGGCAAGTGGGCGGGTGGGAGCCCTAAGGCTTCAACAGTGTGTGCATTCCTGTGGTGGCTGTGCACTTAAAGGGGACGATGGTGCGTGCAGGCGGGGGCAGGGTGGCAGGTGCAATGTGCTGGGGTCCGCAGGCTGTTGCGGAGTTGGGCCCTCGGTCCATATGCTGTGAGTGCACACAGTCCCTGTGTGCATCTCTGTGGCGGCGGGCCCCATGGCGGCTGCGCAGCTGGGGGCCGGAGGTGCGCCCACAGGTGCGCCGAGGCAGGTGGGCACGTGCGTGTAGGTGTGCAAGAGTGTGAGGTGCTGCGTGCACACGTGGAGGGAGTCCAGTACATGCGGATGGGCCTGCTCAAATCGAGGGGCAGGGAGATGGTCCTCAAACCCAGGGGCAGGAAGATGGTCAAAGAATCCAGTGGCAGGGGGATGGCTGGCACGCCTGGGTGTTGGTGCTCACTTGAGCTGAAGAAAGAACCTAGGGAAGGACCTAGCGAAGCAGAGTTTGGTGTACACTTGAGCTGAAGGAAGAACCAAGCAAAGCAGAGTTTGGTGTGCACATGAGCTGAAGGAAGAACCTAGCGAAGGAGAGTCTGGTGTGCACTTGAGCTGAAGGAAGAACGCAGAGAAGCAGGTTTTGGTGTGCACGTGAGCTGAAGGAAAAACCTAGCGAAGCAGAGTTTGGTGTGCACTTGAGCTGAAGCATGAAGCTAGCAAAGCAGAGTTTGGTGTGCACGTGAGCTGAAGGAAAAACCTTGCGAAGCAGAGTTTGGTGTGCACTTGAGCTGAAGCATGAAGCTAGCAAAGCAGAGTTTGGTGTGCACGTGAGCTGAAGGAAGAACCTTGCGAAACAGAGCTTGGTGATCTGTACACGTGCGCATCCGTGTGCAGGAGCGTGCATGCGTGAACGCGAGGTGTTGTGCTGCGCGAAGAAAGAGAAGCGTATGGGTGTGCGTGTTGAGGCAAGGATGTTTCACACGCGCAACTTTTAAACCCACGTACCTTTTCACGGCTGTGCTCCTGCACACACACACACACACACACATACACACACACGCACACGCACGCATGCGCTCATCTACAGCTCCCATATCCTCTTCAGGTGTCTGCAGCACCCTCACAGCGTGCTCCGCCAGACGCAAAGGGGCCCGCGCACGCATCCGGCCTGGACTCTGCTGCCACGCCCTTCACAAGCCTCCATGCGTCAAAGGCAGCTGCTGGAGGCGTGAGTGGGGCAGGTGGGGCCGGGCTGGCGAGCGCTGTCAGCCACGCCAGCAGCAGCAGCAACGGCAGTGGTGCGCACGGCAGTGGGCAGGCCGCGCACACGCACGCTGGCCAGCATCAACTGCAGCAGCCGCACGGGGGGCAGGTCCGGCTGCCCGGCCGGGAGGGGCGGGGCAGTAGCAGCGGCGGTTACGCAGCCAGCCCTGCATCTCAGCGCCACCACCATCCTGGTGCCATTGGCGTGTACCACCAGGGCAGCAGCTTGGAGGCGCCCCCACATCCGCCAGGGTCACCCCACGTCGTGCCCGCCTCTCACCTCAGTGGCTTCTGCCACCCCCCGCCGCCCCCCCCGCCGCCGCCGCCACCGCCGCAGCATGCCGGGGGCGCGGACCACGGCCTCAGCCGCCAAAATTCGAACGCCACAGCTGATGCGCTCAGCCGACGCAGCTCTGGCACCGGCACCCCCAGCAGCCCGCACATGCCCCACGGCGCGCCCCGGCCCGCCAACGCACCCCGCTCAGGCTCATTGCTGTCAGCTGGATCTGGATCTGGGCATGCATCAACCAGGGTGGCCTTGACTGGACCGTCTCCAAATAACAGCGGCCCCTTGCTGCTGCCTGCTGTCGGGGGCAGCGCAGGCGTAGGCAGCGGGGGCGGGAGCGGGAGCGGGGCAGGCAGAGAGGGCGCGACGGCCGCGACCAGGGTGGTGCAGGTACGGCAGTGTGCGGAGCATGCGTAGGCGCGCGGCGTGCGCGCTTGTGTGTTGGTGCATGTGCGTGTATGTGAGGGTGTGAGCGCGTGCTCGTGGATTTGCTCAAGATTGAGGTGAAGGAGGAGGGGGTGCTCATCCTTGCAGCCTGCGCTAGCTGGAGTGCAAGCCGTTGTTTTGTGCTCCAGTTCCAGCCCCCCGCCCCCCTCCCTGCCTCCCCATTTGGCCAGGGGCAGGCAAGAGCCAAGGGGGTGCATCAGTGCACCTGGATCCTCCCCCCAGCATGTGCACGAGTGTGCCTGCGCCCTTTGCATCTCTGCAGTCTCCGCTACTCCATCATGCGCCCAGGCACTGTGAGTGCGGCAGTGCACCCCATTCACCAGGAACAAGAGACAGGGGGCATCGTGCTGCGCTCAGCACGCAGCAGCTCGGGGCGGGCATGGGTTAGGGTTTAGGGTTTAGGGTTTAACTTTTAAATAAACCCTAACCCTAAACCCTAAAAACCATAAAACCCTAAACCCTAACCCTAAACCCTAACCTTTAGGCGCTGTGCGGCAGCTTGCATGGAACATTCCTGCTGAGCTGAAGGAGTGCCTCTGCCCTGTGACTTTGCCCACATGCGCCACGCTCCCTCACCATGCTCCCGCCCTCACTCATTTACACCCCCATCATTGGTGTGCGCGCAGGCGGCGCCCACGCGCATTGCCCCCGTCCCCCGCACACCCTGCGGGGGCTGCAAGAAGCTGTACATCGCTGCCCTGAACGCCAAGCGCTGCGCGGCGCAGCACGAGGGCGTGGCCAGGGTGCTCGCCAAGGTGTGTGCCTGTGTGCCCAGGGGGCAATGGTGTGGTAAGGCTGCGCGCCAAGGTGCGCCCCTGTGTGCCCACAGCATAAGGGTGGCGCGTGCGTGCCACAACCTTTTTGGAAGCGCCTGTGTGTCAAACATTATGGTGGCGCATGTGTATTTAAAGCAACGGTGGTGCCTGTGCTCTAGAAATGAGAGTGATGCCTGTGTGTGTGTGTGTGTGAAAAGCATTAACATTGCGCATGCCTGCGTATGGGTGGAGCTGTGCATGCATACCATGTGTGACTGGCGCGCAGAACAGTGGCTTCTTAGGGCTCCCGCACTTGTGGACAAAGCAACACGCGTCACACACCTGCTTGTGTGCAGCACATGCGCCTGCATGTGGGGTGCATGTGTGGGACGTCCACACACCACGAGCTGGGCCGTGCGCGCATGCGATTGCTTGCGCAGGGCGTGCCCTTCACAGATGCGTGGGCGGAGCGCTGCAAGGAGTATGGGTGGGCCGAGCTGCAGGCGTGGTGGCAGGCGCAGCCTGGCCTGCACACGCGCGAGGTGTTTGGCCTGCTCGCGGCAGTGCTGTCAGGGGAGCATGGGGGCAGCAAGGAGCCCAGCGCAGACTCCGTGCTGAAAGTGGTGCAGGTGAGGGGGCGCGCAGTGTGCCTGAGGTGGGTGGTGAAGGTGAGGGCGCGCAGCCAGGGCATTGCAGGAGGTGAGGCATGCGGTGTAATGCAGGGATACAGCAAAACATGTCCTCACTCACACACACACACAACACACACACACACTTACGCATTTGCACGTGAAAACAAGGCATGTGCACACGTGCGCGCGCACACACGCGGGGCACTCTCATATGACCTGCACACGCGCGCTGCTCGCCCTATTTAAACCTGCAGAACTACCGGGACACGCACGTGTCCATCGCCGCGAGCTCCGTGGCTGCATACGGGCGCGCCGGCCTGGTGCTGATGCAGTGGCTGGACACGCGGGGCTCCGGGCATCCACCCGTGACGTTCCTGGAGCTGCGCATCGCGCTGGAGCAGGTGTGTTCGGTGCTGGGGGGGCGTTGCTGTAGGGGCGCGTGGCTGCCTCTGTTCCACGTGCGCCCGCACGTGCGTGTGTCATTTCACGCCTGCATGCCCATCCAGGCATATGACGCGCGCCGAACACAAAGCCGTGCACGCGATGCGCAGCACACATGCAGCACACGTCACACACGCCGCGTGCACACACACTCATGCACACGCATGCACACGCACACGCACACGCACACACGCGCACGCACGCAGCACGCACACACACACGCTGCACACACACACACACGGACACACGCACGCACGCAGGGCACACACACACGCACGCACACGCGCACACACTCACACCGCTGCACGCACACGCAGCGCATTCGCACACGCAGCACATTCACATACACAGCACACACGTGCATGCTCACCCTGCCCTCAGGCGACGGAGGGCACAGCCTTTGGGCTGCCCTACGGTGTGGAGAAGGGGCTGTGCCTGGACAACCATTCCCTGAGCCCGCTGAGCTGTTTGAAGGTCCCTTCTTGTGGCGAGGCCTGCCTGGCGTACCTGATTGAGCTGCGCATCGGGCAGCTCATAGACGACGTGGGTGGCACTGCTGCTGCTGCTGCGTGCTCATCTGTGGGGACCCTGGAGGGTGGTTTGCTCTGCTGGGGCTGTGCGCTGCGCCAGACTGCCAACGGTGGCGCGCTTGCGTGTTGTCTGCACCAGCCTCCTAGTTTGCTGGTGTAGCGGAAGCACGGTTGCGCGTGGGAATGCGCAACCTGCGCGGAGGCTGGGCGAGCTCAGATCCATGCACCTTGGCTATGTTCAGAGGCAGTACGCGGTGGGGTGCTGCTCAAGCCGCCATGGCCAGCGCGTGTTCCTGATTGCATGTGTTCGTTGTGCTTGTCTGGGAAGCGAAGCTGTGCGGGCCCGCACTGGCATGTGCTGTGTGCTGCGCAGGGCCGCCAGAGGCAGCGCGTGTTCCTGGAGGAGCGGCTGACGGAGGATGCTTGGAGTGGACAGGCGATGGAGCTGCTGCTGAGCTTCGACATGTACAAGGGCAACACGAGGTGCGCGCGGGGTGGAGGTGCTCAGGCGTATGTGTGTGCGGAGGCGACATGAGGCACGCGTGGGGGGTTGGTGCAGCTGCTGCTGCTGCTGCTGCTATTTGGGTGCTGCACTACCCCAGGAAAGTGTCCTAATGCTCTTTCATTATGTTCTCTGCTGCCGCCGTCGGCAGCCACTTGCACATCACAAAGCTGTGCCACTGCTGCTGCTGCACAGCTTTGCGAGGTGCTGGGGCAGGTGGGGATGGAAGGGATGTTGCTAGCGGATGCGGTGGAGGACTGTGAGCAGAGGAGGGGTGAGGGGGGTCCAACGAATGGGCCACTAGGGAGCCCTGTGAAACTCTGAGACTCAACATTGCCTGGATTGCTGAGTTGCAACTGCCGTGCCATGTGGGTTACCTTGCCACCTTGGCCCAGCATATGCCCACAGCTGGGTAGCAACTGCCGTGCCCTGCCCACCCCTGCGCTGTGCTCGCCCCGCATGCCCAGGCACGTGGACGCGCTGTTCAGCCTGATGCACGCCCCAGAGTCCTTTCTCGACGGCAAGCCGGCCGACACGCTCGCACTGCAGGTAGGGAGTGCGTTTGGGCGTGCGTGTGTGCGCGCTCATGTGTGTGTGGGCATTGTGTTTTTGCACAATTTAGAAGTGGGTGAGTGCCAGTGTACGTGTTTGGTGTGGACAGTGGGACAGGTCAAGTCTTCAGCCTGGAAGCCACCCCAAGGCAAGGGGCGGCTGTCCAGGGGAGAGAGGGGCATATGCCTCTCAGTCACAGCACACCACAGACGCAAGCAAGCGTGGCTTGTGGAGTGGCGCACCTCGGGCAAAGGGCGCGCCAAAAAAAAAGCCTTGCTGCCCTGTGAACAAGTTGACAGGCAGTGCTCCGAGCTCTCCAAGTAACTGCCGGACTGTGCCAGGCTGTGCTGGACAGAGGCAGTGCCGCCTAGGCAGCGTAGCCCTGAGAAAAGGGTTGGAGTGTGTGAGGGAGAGGGTGTCACATCCCTGTGGGTGTGTGAGTGAGAGTCACTTGAATGTGAGTGAGGGGGGTCCACGTCCCTCTGGATGTGTGAGAGAGTGTCATTTGAGTGTGAGTGAGAGGAGGGAGGCATGTTGGACCACCCAGGTGGGGCCGTGACTGATTGTGCACGCGCCAACAGTTGCACGGCAGCCGCCGTCGCTGTGCAAGTGCCCCAGTAATGTCCCTGTTGGTGCTGTTTTCTTGTTGGCCACATTTTGCATTGATCCTTTCTGGCGCTGTTTGTGCTTGTGCTCTGCTCTTAGAGCTGCCAGGGCTGACCGGCGCCTGAGTGCCTCCAGGGATTTGGGGGCTGTGCTCCTGCCTGAATTCCATGGGTCCATAACGTGGGCGCGCTCCCCTGTGCCCTGCTCCCCGTGTAGGCCATGGCTTGCCTGGTGCCGGCACCCTTGCGTGGTCGGTGGGAGCATCTGCTCGCGCAGCGGCGCCAGCAGCGCCAGCTCCAGCAGCAACAGCTCCAGCAGCAGCAGCTTCTCCAGCAGCAGCAACAGCAACAGCAGCTCCAGCTGCAGCAGGAGGCAGGCAAGCAGCACACGCAGCGACATGGAGAGGGTAGTGCAGCCACGGTGGAAGCGCCAGCAGTGCCGGCTCAGCCCCCCAAGGAGCCCGCTCCCACACAGCAACCGCACGTCCCTGCCACCACCTTGCCTGTGCCAGCATCAGCGCCAGCAGCTGCCAATCCCTCGGTGCTGACATCACCGGCCCAACCTGCGGCAGTCGCTGCTGCCGCTGGCGCTGCACCGGGAGCACCCTCAGCCGCAGAGCCGGCCGCCTCTGCGCCTGCACCGCCACTGGCGCAAGCAGCGCCGGCAGCTGGGATTGCTGCCCCCGAGGCGCCAGCGGCAGCTGCGGCCCTGGCGGCGGCTGCCCCCGCAGCCGCCTGTGCTGCGACCACTGCGGATGGTGGCGCTGCAAAAGGCATGGCAAGGGCGCCGGCCACGAGCGCTGCGCAGCTGCAGCCTCCTGCCCCTGCCACCGCGGGCGCTCACCCCACCCCCTCCGCCTCCGCCACCCTGGAGGCCGCCAAGCCTGCTGCTGGCAGCGACAGCAGGAGCATGAAGCCAGATAGCGGCAGCGGCAGCAGCAGCGTGAAGCCAGACAGCGGCAGCGGCAGCAGCAGTGTGAAGCCGGACAGGGGTGTGCATGAGAAGGGCGGCCTCGGTTCCTTGGATGGTGGTGCTGGCAGCCAGGGCGCAGGCCACACGCCAGCACTGCACCACAGCAGCAGCAGCAAAGCTAACCGGGGGCTGCCACGCGTGCTGCTACCCTCCACCACCAACCCCCATGTCCGCATGGCGCGGCTGCAGATACAGCAGCAGGTGCCTTTGGGGTCTAAGGCGACCGCGGCGCCCAGCTCAAAGCTGCGTTGCCCGGTGTGCGGCACCTCGCACACCAACGGCATCAACGCCGCGCGCTGCGAAGTCCGACATCGAGGCGGTGATGGAGGTGAGTGGGGGCAGGCTTGAGGGCGGGCAGGCACGCCAAGGTGAGGCAGAGGCTCTGCGGCTCCATCTCTCTCTGGCACACGCCCCCCCTTTTCAGAAGTCTAGCTGCTGCCTCCCTTAATAATAATAATAAGCCACTTCCGCTATCTTTTAAGCCTCTGCCGCCATCTCCCTCCGAAGCCCCTGCTGCAGCCCCCCTTTTTCTAACCTTCACTGCCACCTCCCTCCCACACAACCGGTGAGCCCCTGCGGCAAGACAGGGGCAGTGCGCAGGGGCAGTCCTGCAGGCACACCGGCCAAGACCCTGGCGCAGTCCTGCAGGCACACCGGCCCTGGGGCAGGCACACCGGCCCTGGCGCAGTCCTGCAGGCATACCGGCCCTGGGGCAGTCCTGCAGGCACACCGGCCAAGACCCTGGCGCACACCCTGCGGCCACGCATGCGCCGCATCACCCTGCGCACGCACGCTGCGATCCCAGCTCCCAAGCGGCACGGCACGCGTGCGCTTGTGGTCCAAAACGGGTCATGCTTCTATGGTGCTCGCGCAGGGAGCATGTGTCTGCCCAGCAGTCAGCATTGCCATGTGCCTCAGTGCGCGTGCTCCCAGCTCATGCTTTCCAGCTTGGGAACAGTGGCCTTGTGCAAAGTGCGGCCATGTGCCTCTGCGTGCGCCCGCAGGGAGTGTGTACCTGACTGCCAGTGGCCTTGTGCAAAGTGCGGCCATGTGCCTCTGCGTGCGCCCGCAGGGAGTGTGTA
>LKMJ01006987.1_pt1 | contig 10625 bp, 8 predicted proteins | sample 643391 | NCBI WGS metagenome assembly LKMJ01 (sample SAMN04112250, study PRJNA286221) | soda lake metagenome | biome: soda lake; feature: Kulunda Steppe; material: water; isolation source: sample PL-Br10 brine of Picturesque Lake | place: Russia: Kulunda steppe | collected 2010-07
CGCGGTTCTTCGAGCATGTGCATATACCAGCCGGCGACAGCGACTGCCTTGATCGACGACATGACGATGACGATCCAGAAGATCACCCAGTAGCCCATGTCGATGAGTTCTCTGTCAAGGACTGCCCACTCCAGCGCGAACTGGACGGTACTAATCACCATCAGCGCGGCGAATATGATCGTGTAGAGTCTAATTTTTGCCATGTTTGATCACCTCAGAGGAGATAGAACAGCGGGAAGAGGAACAGCCACACGATATCGACAAAGTGCCAGTACAGGCCGAAGTACTCTATCGTGTAGGCGTCCTCGTCCTCGCTCCAGTACGCGCCACTGTATGCCCGTGCGAACAGGAACAACATAATCAACATTCCAACCACGACGTGAGCTGCGTGCAATCCAGTCGTCAGGTAATACGCCGAAGCCATCACGTCGGCATTGAACGTCCAGCCCTGGTTGATGTAGAGTTCGTTCCACTCGATGATCTTGTTGATCATGAAGGCACCCGCACCAATGAAGGTAATCGCGAGGAAGCCGAGTGTGCCTCGTTTGCTTCCCTTCTTGGCGTAGGCAAGTGCCAGGACGATGGTGAAACTGCTTGCGAGCAGGACGTAGGTATTGACCAGACCCGGCCAGACTGCCTTACTCTCGTAAGTTGCACTGACCCACCAGTCGGTCCAGCCGTGCTGGATCCGCATGAAGATATACGAGCCGATAAACGCCCCGAACAGGACGATATCCGAACCGAGGAACACCCACATGCCGAGTTTGGTGTTCGTAACACCCTCGAAGGGCCACTGCTCGGTCAGTTCGGGCTTGGGTTCAGGGGCAAAGAACGACTCGTATCCCATCGAGATCAGCGTTGCCACGCCGAAGAAGGCACCCACGGTTGCGATCCAGAAGTACTGGTTCGCTTCGATGAAGCCACCGGGGACGCCGTGATGGAGATGGAACACGATGCCAAAGAGTGCAAACAGTGGCATCGCGGCCGCCATGTAGATGCCATGAACTGGCGTGAAGCCATCCTTTCTGGCCCCCTCGAAGCCGAGGTAGCCGACGAAGAACGGAATGGCGAAGACGAACGGCCAGACGAAATACGACGTCTCGAGGCCGGAAATGCCGATTGCTGTGACCAGCGCTGCAAGGCTCATAAGCAGTGGCCACCAGCTCGCATGATCTGGGTGTTTCTCGACGGTATCGCCCGCGTGGGCAACACCGCCATCAGTTTTCGCTGTCTCGGTGCCGCCATCAGTTGCCGGGCCTTCGAGGAAGTTCAGCTTGCCCGTTGCGAAGCTTGGTGCGCCAGGGAAGTTTGTTTCTGGTGGTGGCGAGGAGACGGTCCACTCCGCGGAGCCGGTGTAGGCCCACGGACTCTCGTCAACCACACGGTCGCTGTAGAGGCTGACAAAGAGGTTGTAGAACATCACCAGGAACGACGCGGCGAACAGGAACGCACCGATTGTCGCCATCTGGTGCCAGATCGTAAAGCCGGTCTCGAACAGGACGATATCCGTGAATGGAATCGTCGGGGCGACGGTCATGCCGTCGTAGTGGAACCAGCGGCGTGGGGTCTCCCAGACAACGAACAGCGGGAAGTAAAGCAAATTAAAGCCAATGAAGGCGAGGACGAAGTGCACCTTCCCGAGGAACTCGTTGTACATCTTTCCGGTGATTTTGGGATACCAGTAATAGAGTCCCCCTATTAATGCGACCGCCCCTGATGCCATCACATAGTGGAAGTGGGCAACCACCCAGTAGGTTCCACGGAACGAGTAATCGAGCACAATCGCCCCGAGGAACACGCCAGTGATACCACCAAGGATGAACAGGATAATCGCACCGAGGACGAAGAGGAACGGCGTCTTCCACCGAACACGTCCCTTGATCATCGTATAGATCAACGCAAACATCATCAGGTCGAATGGTAACGAAATACCAATCGTCGTCACCATCATCACCGTCTTGATTGGCAGATTGATGCTAGTCAGGAACATGTGGTGCATCCAGACGATGAAACTCTGGATTGCAACGAGTGCCATTGCGATGATGAACCACTTTCGACCGACCAGACGGCGACCGGAGAAGGTCTGGACGACCTCGGCCATCACTCCAAGCGCAGGGAAGAAGACGATGTACACCTCTGGATGGCCAAAGAACCAAAACAGGTGCGTCCACAGGAGAGACCCGCCCTCTTCGCTGCCGAAGTAACCTTGGCCGGCTTCACCAGCGAAGACGTGATCGAAGCTCAAAAGGATGAGCGCAGCCAGCAGCGCTGCGAATGCAAACAGCATCATCCAGACCGTAAGCAGAATGGAGATGCTGAACAGTGGGGTATCACGCATGCGAAGACCTTCTGCGCGCATGCGATACATCGTTGTTAAGAAGTTGACCGATCCGATTGTCACCGAAGCGACAAAGATGATCAGTGCCAGAATCGCCGACATCGACCCCAGTTCTGCAACGCCTGGGATAAACGCCGGCAGATTAAGCGGTGCATACAGTGTCCAGCCAGTTGGCAGCGAAGCACCCTGGAAAAACGACACTCCAAGCAAGACACCGGAGAACAGATACAGCCAGTAACTGACTGCATTCAAACGCGGGAATGCAAGGTCAGCGGCTCCAATCTGCAGGGGCACGAAATAATTCGCAAGCCCGAATGCAAACGGTGAGAGGAACCAGAAGACCATTAACAGGCCGTGTGCCGTCACCACCTGATTGTAGCCAAGGTCGGAGAGAATGAAGTGGCCTGATTCCCACATCTGGACCCGGATCAACATTGCGAGGATTCCGGCAAAGATGAGGAAGAAGATAGCGGTAATCGTATAGAGAATGCCGATATCCTTGTGGTTTGTCGTCACTAGCCAGCGTTTGACCGACGATTTGGGCGGAAGGTGCCCATCGTGGCCATCGTCGTGCTCGTGTGTATTGTCATCACTCATTAGACATCACCTTCGATAAATTCAAAGTCACTTTCCTCGAACTCGTCGAGTTCTGTGAACTCATCCATAAAGTCATCCGGTTCGGCAACAACGACCGGTCCTTTCATATTCGAGTGTTGTTGCCCACAGAGTTCGTAGCAAATTGCTTCGTATGTTCCAGTCTTTTCAGGCTGGAACCACGTTGTTGTGTACTGATCCGGCATCGCGTCAGTCTTTGCGCGGAACTCGGGGATTCCGTAGTTGTGGAAGACATCAGTCGCGGTCACGTTGAGGGTCGTCTGGTATCCCTTCGGGACGATGAGGACTTCATCGGCGCTGTAGCCCTCCTCATTGTGTACGAAGGAACCATCTTCGTAACGTATGTCCTCTACCTCTTCAGTGATGTTCGCCACCACGTCTTCGTATTCGTCTTCAGTGCTGTCGAGTTCAGTCTCACCGTTGTTGTACGTATACTCCCAGCCGAACTGGTAGCCTTCGACATCGACGTACAAGGCATCTTCATCTTCGTTACCAGTGTCCTCGACATACAGCAATAGGGAGTACGAATAGATAATCAGTCCCAGAACCAGAACCGCACTGATCCCGAAAGACATGAACAGTTTTTTTCCGCCGCCTTTACCCTGACCAGTCGGTATCTCGCCGCGTCGCGGCCGCGCGACATCGTAGTCATCGTCACCGGGGTCTGCTTCCTCGATGTCGTACCGGTCTGTTGCATCATCGTCCGTCGTGCGGTATTTGTATGCGTTATAAACCAGGTACGCAATGACGAGGATGCCGACAATTGTTCCAAGTGCCAAGAACGCGTCGTAGAGGCTGTCAAATACCTCTACTTGTGTTCGAGAAACTTGGGCAACCGGCGCTTGCCGGAGCGCGAGCGAGAGTGTATTTCCGGTTCCCAGCATTCCTTTCGGGGTTACGGTTATCATGTCTTATTTATTTCGGAAGGCCGCGGTACCACGGGTATAGCTTTAAGAGGGTGCTGTCGGTTGTTCTGAACGTCCCACGAGTAGAGCAATTTTTTCAGACATGTGATAGAACGGATACAGTAATCTTTCGTTCGGATACATTTTCATTGCTCGCAGTCCGAGACAGTTGCATGCATCTCACTGAGGTGACCTGGCGAGGCGCGGCCGAGGCTGACGCGGCAGTTGGTGTTGTTCCGGTTGGTAGTGTCGAACAGCACGGCCCCCATGCCCCACTCGGAACAGATTTTTTTGCTGCAAAGGCAGTCGCACGAGCGGGTGCCGAAAGCGCAAACAGCGAGGCAGTCGTTGGCCCAACAATTCCGGTCGGGATTGCGGCCGAACACCGCCACTTTCCGGGGACGCTCTGGGTATCTGAGAGTACCTTTCGCGCGTACGTGCGCGAAATCTGTGCGAGTTTTGCCCACCACGGCTGGGACCGTCTCGTCCTCGTCAATGGCCACGGCGGCAATGTCGGTGCACTCCGGGAGCTCTGTGGCAAACTCACACGCGAGGAGACGGCGTATGCAGTCCCGTTTACCTGGTTCGACGCCGTCGATACAGCAGATCTAGATGTAGAGATGGGACACGGAGGGGCAGTCGAAACGAGTCTCATCCGCAGCGTTCACCCGGAACTTGTCGAGACTGATCGTTTCGAAGAAGCAGCGGCGGGCGCAGCAACACAGTGGGGTGAGTGGCACTCCGGAGTCAACCTCGCATACGATACGGCAGAGTTTTCCGAAAACGGTGTCGTCGGTGATCCGACTGCCAGTTCGCCCGAAATCGGCGAAAAGTTGCTCAACAGAGCGGCCGAGAAACTCGCCAGCCTGCTCGATGTGGTCGCAGACCGGGACTGGTCACGCCCTGAAAACAAGTGACCGACGGCGATACCCAACAGTTAGGCCTCGGCGGCCGACGCTTCGGCTTCCGTATCGAGTTCCTCCGCTGTGTCTTCGAGGGTGGATTTGAGCTGTGGAATCGTACTCGCGAGTTCGCTGACCTGCTCGTGGGCGGTTTCGATGTCAGCAAAGAGTTCTTCGACCGTCTCGATTTCTTCTGCGAGGTCCTCGGCATCCTCGAAGGCATCGGCTTTCTGTCCCATCGCGTACCACTTCTTTGCCTCCCGCAGGTGTTCGCCAGCATCATCGAGTTCCAGTGCCGTCCGGAGCCCATTTAATACGCCGAGTGTGTTGTCTGCCTCGGTCTCCCAGAGGCCATCGGCACTCGGCAGCGCTTTTTGTGCTTTCGCCAGTGACGTTTCGACATCCTCGCGCATCTCGGAGGCAGCCTCGGTGAATAGCTCGTCGTCGTCGAGTGTTGATTGTCCCATGTTTACACGTTGCGCCGGGAGGGTATTAAAAGGGTGCCTGAAAGTGAAAGTAAAGCTCGCAAGTAGGGAGAGTCTGAAACCGGATATTTACTCGCCAGAGAGTTAGCAGTGGCAAAAAAGGTGAACAAACATCGCGGAGTACTAGTACTTGCTGGACGGATATCTACACGATGAGCTACCGGACAATGGACGACCTCGCGGACGGGCAGCGAGTGCTCGTTCGTGTCGATCTCAACTCGCCCGTTTCGGTCGGTGTCGTGGCTGACAACCGTCGGTTTTCGCGCCACGCGAGGACAGTGGGCGAGTTAGTCGAACGCGGGCACGAGGTTGCCGTGCTCGCCCACCAGGGGCGCCCCGGCAGAGACACGTTCGTCACACTCGAACAGCACGCAGAGATCCTCTCGGAGCATCTCGACCATCCTGTGGAATACATTCCAGATACGTACGGACAGACCGCTCTCGATGCTATCAATGCCCTCGATGGTGGTGACGTCATCATGCTCGAAAACGTCCGGATGACAGACGACGAGTTGCCAGAGCGCCCACCGGAAGAACACGCAGCGAGTGATTTCGTCCAGACACTTGCACCCGAGTTCGACGCCTACATTGGGGATGCATACTCCACAGCACACCGGAAACATGCCTCAATCGTTGGCTTTCCACTGGAAATGGAGTCGTATGCTGGTCGCGTGATGGAAAACGAATACGAGGCAAACAGCGCAATCGCAAACCGCGAGTTCGACGGCGAAGTGACCATGGTTGCAGGTGGCAAAAAGGCAACCGACGTCATCGATGTAATGACGAGCCTGCAGGATCGAGTCGATAACTTCTTGCTCGGTGGTATCGTTGGCGAACTGTTCTTGCGCGCGATCGGCTACGATGTTGGCCGTGACATCGACGAGGGTGACCTCTACGAGAGCCAGTGGCGTGCGAACAAAGATCGTATTCGTTCGCTGATCGAAGGCCACCCGAGCGAACTCGTCTATCCCTCTGATCTCGCTTTCGCAAACCAGAAAGACGAGCGCGGGGAGGTGACGGTTGCAGACGTCAAGAACAAAGACCACGACTATCTCGATGTCGGCAGCGATACGGCCGAACAGTTCTCGGATATCGCTGCAAACTCCTCTGCTGTGTTCGTCAAAGGCGCGCTCGGGATGTTTGAGGACGAACGATTCAGCCCGGGGACAACTCGCGTCCTCGAAGCAATCGGACAGAGCGACTGTTTCTCGGTCGTCGGCGGTGGGGACACCTCCCGTGCCATCGAGATGTATGGCATGAACGAAACGGACTTCTCACACGTCTCGATTGCTGGTGGTGCATACATCAATGCCTTGACCGGTGAGCCACTGCCAGGTGTCGAAGTCCTCAAACAAAGCGTCGAGGTCAAAGCCTAACTACTCGAAGCGATCAATGAGAGAGAGTCGGTTTCCGTCCGAGGTGATCGAAAGGTCTGCTCTCTCCTCAAGTGCGTTCAAAACTGTTGAATCACTCGGTGCGCCCCCATCGAACGCACCACTGAACACACCGCTTGTATTCCAACCATCGAGGTCGACACCGCCAGCGAGAACTGATGCATCGGCCAGTTCAGAGACCTCATCGGAGAGTGAGACCTCCTCGATTGCACTGGAGTTTACACAGCCAGCAGTGATCGAGCAGTCGCTGGTGTCACGGGTTGCCCACTCGAAGCGGTCGTCGGCTTCGTGTTGGCGAGTGAGTCGCCCGCGGATCGTATCGAGTGCTGTCGTGACGCGGTCGAGTCCGTCCTGGCGCAGCGAAGCAACGACTGTGCCATCTCTCGCTGCGAAACTCCGGCCCTCGCGGTCGAACAGGTCGGTACGGCGGTCGTGCTGGCGTTCGTAGAGTTCGAAACCATCCTGTACGCCAACCTGTTCGTAATCGTCACGTTCCTCTCGGATAGTGTGGACTGCTTCGGTGACAGTAAAGCTGCCGCGGATGACGGTGACGCCGTTGAACCAGAGGACGGTCGCCACAGAGATATCTGCCCTATCTTCGTCGTCGTCCCACCCGACCGAAATAATGTTCCCGAAAAACAGTGCCCCAATACGACTTGAGAGAGTCAGTGAGAGGGTGATGTTGATCGGCACCCGGAGAATCGACGTGAGATCTTCGACCTGGTACTCCTCGTTATCTTCGTCGAGATACGCCTCGATTCCGTCGTCGGGCCGTAGATCGCGGATTTCTCGGATCCGTTCCAAGTCGAGATGTACGAACTCCAGTGAGTCTTCGTCACCGAATGCATCAACGCTTGGAATCCAGTTGCGGTATGCTGGCCCCTCGTCTGCTGTGACTGCCCCACCCGGGGAACTGCCAACCAGCGGAATCGAACTTGCAAGTGCTGCCGTTCCGGCGAATTTGAGCGCGTCACGCCGGCTCGTGGTATATTCATCCACCATGGCAACATCGTCGGACATACAATATATAAATTAACCGGAATTATAGTAAATTCTTATTATCGAGAATGAATATGGTCGAGACTGTTCGTTTTTGCCGGCGAAAACGTGTGAAAAGGTAGATCACAGCACAGCCAGTGTGTGCTACCCGATGGTAGTCGGGTGTGGTTTTGTCGTGGCGCTATTCGTACTGGTCGACAACGGAGATCAGTTCACCGTCAGTGTCGACAGAGAGGTTTTCATCGTCCTCGATAGCCTCGGCGACATCCCAGTCGGAAATATCGCTATCGGAGGAGAGGTTTATTATTCCGGTGATGTTCAGCCCGATGAGTCTGATGCCAGCGACCAACACGCGTGCGTCGACGAGATCGGAAACCTCATCCGAGAGTTCAACGCCGTCAATCTCGGGCGATTCGACGCTGCCGGTGGTGATCGAAGCATCGCCAGTTTCGCGTGTGGCAAGGTCGAATTCTTCGTCCTGTTCGTAGTGACTCTCTTGATCACCGGCGTGTGTCTCGATGACGGTCTCAACGCGGTCGAGACCATCCTCGCGCAGTGAGACCACCAGCGTGTCGTCTTTGACTGCAAAGCATCGACCATCACGACCGAAGGCATCCAGCCGGCTGTCGTGGTCTCGTTCGTAGAGGTCGAAGCCGTCTTTCGTGCCGACCTGTTCGTAGCCATCGCGCTCGCTTTGAATTGCCTCGGCAGCGTCCGCTGCACCGAAGCTTCCACGGATGACTGTGACACCGTTGACCCACAACAGTGTCGATGCCGAAAGGTCAGGGCCGCCGTCTTCGTCGTCCCAGCCGACCGAAATAACGTTTCCAAACAGCAACACACCGAGACTGGAGACGGTCAATGAAAGCGTAACCGAAAGCGGAAGTCGGAGAAGCGTCGGCAGACTGTCGAGTGTTCTGTCGTCGTCTGCATCGAGGACGCCAGTGACGGAATCATCCCCGCGTTCGCGGTCTTCTCTAATCTGTTCGAGGTCGAGATACGCGTATTCGAGTGCATCCGAATCACCGAGTGCATCAGCGGTCGGAATCCACTCCCGGTATGCCGGGCCATCGCTGATATCTGCTCCTGCACCCGGTGAGGATGCAAGCACTGGGACAGACGTTGCGAGTGCCGCCGTCCCGGTCAATTTGAGTGCTTGCCGCCGGTTTGTCGTCAGGTCACGATCCATACAGTATTTTTCTCTATAGAGATATATAAGATAAATGAAACAGCAATGAATTGGAACAGAAATCAATGGACGGGGCGTTTCTTCAGAATACGCAATTTAATCACACCACACTAATCCATAATTAAAATGAAGTTTGTATACATCTGTGTTAGCACAGGGAGGATTCTGCCGTTCTACGGTGTAATAACGACTTTGCCCATCGACTGGCGGCTCTCGACGTACTCGTGAGCGTCGGCGACGTCGTCGAGATCGAAGGCCTTGTCGAATTGAACTTCGAGTTTGCCTTCAGTGAGCATCTCAGAGAGGTCGTTTACCGATGCGAGTACTTTCATCGGCTTTCGGGCGACACCGCGGCCGAGGTGATAGCCAATGATCTCCTGGTTACCAAACAGAATATCATCAGTCGAGGGACGGCCGGGTTCGCCGCAGGCAGCGCCGTAGACGACCATCCGACCGAACTCCTTGAGCGCATCGAGTGAGCGCTGGGTGGTCTCACCACCGACGCCGTCGAGGATCATGTCAACACCGTAATCAGTTTTTTCCTGCACGACCTCGACGAAATCGTCCTCCTCGTAGTTGATGGTGTGGTCTGCGCCAAGCGATGCTGCCTTGTCGAGTTTTGCCTGTGTGGAGGCAGTGCCGAAGATTTCCGCCCCTGCTTCGCGCGCAATCTGGACGGCAGCAGTCCCGACACCGCCAGCGGCGGCATGAATCAGCACTGATTCGCCTTCTTCGAGGCCGCCCCACTCGTGGAGACAGTTCTGTGCCGTGAGATACTGGACCGGGAACCCGGCCGCAGCCTCGAAGCTCAAGCCGTCGGGAATATCGAAAAGCCCCATCGCATCGGCAACGGCATACTCGGCGTAGCCGCCACCACCGTCGACCATCGTCACGACTTCGTCACCGACCTCGCGGCCGACGCCATCGCCGACTTCGTCGATTACGCCTGCGACTTCGAGACCGGGGATGTACGGCGGCTCTGGCCCGCCCTGATAATGTCCTCGCCGTTGCATGATGTCGGCGAAGTTGATCCCTGCTGCTTTTACTTCAATGCGGACCTCACCCTCGCCCGGCTCTGGCGTCTCTACGTCTGTGACTTCGAGTACGTCTCTGTCACCAAACTCGGTGACCTGTGCTGCTCTCATACAGTTATGCCAATTGGCGCAAAGGCCATAAAACCATACGATGTTATCATGGATGAGTTTCCGACTAACAATTGTTTACTTCGACTTTTATTAGCGCTGTACGGCCAATGTCGAGTATTGCTTTACGGCCAATGCAACAAAGTGCAGCCTCAATAGGAAAAAGAAGAGTCGGTAGGCAATCATATTGAGGGTATTCCGGAGAAGGTGGCTATTCAGTCACACGAACGCTTATCCTTGATTCCGACACAACTTGTTATACAATATACATGATTGGCACAGAGACTGGTCGTCGACTCCTGCGAACACCGCAGGGGAAAGCCACGATTGCAGTTTCACTCCTGGTTCTGGCAGCGGGAATCGTCGGGATTGGAGCCGTCGAGGCAGTATCAACGGACGAAAGCGAAAAACAGTCGGATGCGCAATTGCTCGATACTGTTCCGGCGGACGTAGACGGAGTTGCGTTCGTCAGTGGAGACGTACTCGATGATCCTGCGACAACGGAAGTCAAAAACGGACTCATCGAGCGCAAACAGGCAGACGGTCCGTCGATGGGACCACAGTCATGGGAGCACACTCTCCGTGAATTCGAAGAAGAGTCTGGGCTGGACGTAGACCGGTTCAACAACGGAATGATGTTTTTCAAAGAAGACCAC
>LKMJ01006989.1_pt1 | contig 10623 bp, 16 predicted proteins | sample 643391 | NCBI WGS metagenome assembly LKMJ01 (sample SAMN04112250, study PRJNA286221) | soda lake metagenome | biome: soda lake; feature: Kulunda Steppe; material: water; isolation source: sample PL-Br10 brine of Picturesque Lake | place: Russia: Kulunda steppe | collected 2010-07
ACGTGTGTGTTCGAGAATGCTCGTGCTCATGGGATAAACAGCTGAACACACATATGTGCGTGTGCGCGTGAGCACGTGTGTGTTCGAGAATGCTCGTGCTCATGGGATAAACAGCTGAACACACATGTGCGTGTGCGCGTGAGCACGTGTGTGTTCGAGAATGCTCGTGCAAACAGCTGAACACATGTGCGTGTGCGCGTGAGCACGTGTGTGTTCGAGAATGCTCGTGCTCATGGGATATGTAGGGGATGTTTGGCCGGATCAAAAAGACGTAAGTGACATGGGCCGCCACAAGAGTAGACACAGCTGGGGGTGAGCCCCAAATGCCGCAGGCGTCCATCCCCCTCCCCACCCACCACTCCTGTATGGCCGGCCGGTTGTATGTCACGCCGTCCGACGCAACGACAGGGTCTAGCATCAGCATCTGCGACAGGGGGCAGTAGAACGCCGGTGGCAGCTGCCGCTGCTGCTCCATGAGCTGAGCCAGCTGGGAGGCCTGCTGCTGCTGCTGCTGCTGCTGCTGTTGCACGTGCAGCAGCTGCTGCTGCAGGTCAGGTGGGCCGCCCCCTGGGCCCCCGAACGCGCCCATCAGCTGGACGTGCAGCTGCTGCTGCTGCTGTTGCTGCTGCTGCTGCTGCTGCTGCATGCTCTGGGAAAACAGGGGCGGCGTCTCCAGGCCGCTGGCCATGGTGTTGGGCAAGGGGCTGGTGTGCATGCACACAGGCATGGGGAAGGACGGCGCATGGGCCAGCCCAGCCGCAGAGCCTGTACGGGCGTGGGACCCAGGGCGGCGGGCATCCACCACCTGTGGCTGCGGCTGCTGCTGCTGCTGCTGCTGCTGCTGCTGCTGGTCTTGTGGCAGCTGTGGGTGGTGTGGGTGAGGCAGCATGAAGGCCTGGGGCAGTTGGTTGGGACTGTGCAGGGGGAGGCCAGGCGTGGCGGGGATGCCACCACCTCGTCCCATGGGCCCCATACCCCCCCCACTGGCCCCAATGCCCGGGCCCAGGCCCACCTGCTGCTGCTGTTGCTGCTGCAGGTGTGCCAGCATGGCTGGGCTGAGGCTGCCCACGCCCAGCTGCTGCGCCAGCTGCTGCAGCAGCGCCATGTCGCCGCCATCCGGACCCATGCCCTGGCTGCCGCCACCACCGCCGCCGCCGTGGCCAGCGGGGGCGCCTAGGGCTGGCACCACGCCACCCCCTCGCAGGTCCAGGGGCATGGCACCCATCCCGGCGGGGCCAGCAGCCAAGCCCAGGGGGGGCCCTCCCAAGCCGCTGGGGCCCGCCATCGCCAGGCGCTGGTGGTGCGCCGCCGCCGCTGCCGCTGCCGAGTGCATGGCTGGGGGCATCATGGGGCCGCCGCCGTGGCCGGTGTGCGCGCCGCCGCCGCTGCTGCTGCCGCCGATGAACACCGAGCTTTCCAGGGAGGAGCTAAAGGAGCGGCGGGGGGGCAGGCCCCCGGTGCCCAGCAGCTGCTGCGTGTTGAGGGGGGAGAGGGGCGCGGAGGGCGCGGACGAACGCACACCCCCGCCCATGGCGCCCCCGCCGCCGACGGGCCCCAGGCCCTCCATGGCGAACAGGTTCATGGCAGCAGCCCCCCTGCTACCAGGCATGCCGTGGGCCGGCGGCATGAGCGGCATTCCTGCGCCCAGGCCCATGCTCATGCTCCCCAGGCCGCCACCTGCGGGCAGCAGCGCGGCGTGCGGCGGCGGCAACCGGGCGCTGCCCCCGCCGCCAGCCTTGGCCCTGCCACCTGCGGTGCTGCCGCCACCGGCGTGCTGGTGGGGTGGCAGGCCCATGCTGAACAGGCGCGCCGCCAGGCTTGCGTCGGTGTTGCTGGCCTGCGGGGCGGGCGCGCTGGGTGCGTGCGGGGTGAGGCCTCGGGGTTGCATTGGGTGGGCTGGTCCCAAGGGGTTGGGCCCAGGCGCAAGGCCGGCGGCAGCAGTCAGGGTGGCAGGGCCGGAGGCTGCTGCTGCAGGCCCATGGCCGGCGTTGCTGCCGCCACTGCTGGCGTGCGTGCTGCCGGCATGGTGGGCGGATTGGGCCTGCTGGAGCAGGCGGTCGTGCGCCCACAGCGCCTCCTTCTCCTGCTTGCTCATGCGCTTGTACCTGCACACACACACACACACACACACACGAGCAGCAGCAGGGGTGAGCATGTGCATGCATGAGTGCGTGCCTGAGAGTGCCTGCATGTGCGCTTGCACGCATGTGCCCGTGTGCAGGCATGGGTGCGGGCGCATGCGCGCACACACATGCACGTGTGCACGTGCCATAACGCAGCACATGTCTGTGCCCTCAAACCACATGGAAGCACAGCAGCGCACCCTTACTAGCCGTGCATGCACGCAGGCAAAGCCACACTCCCAGACCCCTGGGTGCCAAACCCCTGCTGCTGCAATGCCCCCGCGTTGCCTGTCCTACATAGCCCTCACCTGGATGCCAGGTCCTTGTCAAAGTGTACGTTGTTGGGGTTGAGGCGGTTGGACAAGTTGATCGCCGGCTCTGGAGCCTCTTCCTCGACCACCAGCCGGCTCAGATCACTCACAGCCGCCAGCACATTTCCAGGGGGCGATGGCCCGCTCCCCCCGGCGCCCTTGGCACCCTCCCCAGTGACGGCTGCGGCTGCAGCGGCCGCAACGGATGCTGCCGCAACAGCGGTGGCAGCAGCGGCTGCAACTCCACCGGAGCTGCCACCTATGGCGGCTGTCCCTGCGGCTTCTTCCAGCCGCCGCAGACCATCAGCAGCCACCGAAGCCTGCAGCTCAGGCCCTGCTGATCCAGCCCCATCTGCACACGCACGCACAGGCACGCACACAGAGCGTGTGGGTGCAAGCGCGCATGGGAGTGGGCGAGTGAGGGGCAGTGCACACATGCACACGTCATGCACGTCGTGCCCTATTGCCTGGGGCAGAGTACAAAACACGTGCATGTGCGTGCTTGGCCTGCTCTCTTGAGCAAGCAGCGCCATTCAGTTCCTAAGCGCAGGCCCCACCCCATGCCTCATCCACACACCTGTTATGCTGCTTGCTAGGCTGGACAGCACGAGGGCAACCTGCTGCTGCTCCTGCTGCTGCATGTCTGAGACCGCGGTATCTGCTGTTATGGCTGCAGCTGGAAGGGGCGTCTCAGGGGAGTCACCATCAGCAGCAGCAGGGCTGGGAGTGGCATTTGCTGCTGCAGGAGGCAAGGCTGCTGCTTCGTTACTTGGGCCTGTACGTGAGAGAGACGCAGCGCGCGCACCAAATGTTTGTGCGCATGAAATGCGGAAGACATGCAGGGGGTATTCAGGTTGGGCTCATCGGAGCACCACCTCCATCCACCTTTTTCTAACACGCCCATTGCTAACACCAACGGTGCTGCACTCACGTGCTTATGTGCAGCCTCGGCGCACGCACCTGCACAGGTACGCGCTGTATTGAGGCTGCGGGGCAAACAGGCTGTTGCTGCACACACAGGCCAAGGCCAGAGGCCCAGGGTACACAGGCCAAGGCCAGAGGCCAGGGGCGCAGGGAATCTGTGGCACACAAACCAAACAGGCTCAGGGTGCACACGCTCTGTGACACAGGCACAGGCCAAGGCCAGCGCCCACGCCCTTGTGTTGGGGACACACAAGGCCAAAAGGCAGAACCGGAGCCGGAGCTCTGAGCGCGCACACACCGGCTAGGGGCGGGGCCACACTGCCGGCCTGCCGGGCCGCTTCCTCCGCGGCCAGCTGTTGGAGGGGGTTGATGCAGGGCAGCAAGCTGGGGGCCCCCCCGTCCAGCGCCTCCTTGGACGCTTCGTTGGACAGGCCTGCAGAGACGCGCAAACACCTCCAAATCGTTGCGCTGCATGCCGGCAGAGCGTGCCACAGGGAGGCCCGGTGGCTAAGCTGTGCGCACACACACACACACACGGATTGCACCGTCTTTGCATAGCCTTAGGGCAGCCGGGTGCAAGAGGGCACTCCTGTCCTGCTGGAGCCCTGTGGCTGAGCTGGCGGACACAAGGGGCGCGCGTGCGAACGAGACATATCCCCACCGCAGTCCCCACAGTCCCCGCTCGCGTACCCATGCCCTCCCACGTACTAGCAAGGCTGCTTCCGCTGGTGTTGTAGCAGCACGTGCGCACACATGCATGCATGCGCACACACACCTGTTGGGCTGATGAGGCCGCCAGACGGCATCCCTGGCAGGGCATTTACGTCCTTCTGGAAGCGGATGGCCATGGGCTTGCTGCCGCTGACAGCGGGGGCAGGCTGCAAGCACGAGCACGCACGTGTGTGTCTATGTGGCTGGTGTGCGCGCATGTGCGTGCAAGTGTGCGTGAATGCGTGTGCTTGTGTATGAATGCGTACAAGCGCCACCAATGTCCGCGCTACCAAGTGGCGGCACCTCCAGGCAGGGACTGGCATTGAGAGGTCAGGCAGGTCGGCTTTGTGCATGCACGCACGCGCTCCATCATGCACAGCATGCGCGCCCCCCTTGTGCGTTCATGCAGGACCTTGAGCAGCACAGCAATGGCTCCTGGAGGTGCTGTGCAGCAGGTGCGTGCAGCAGTGGCGCGTGTGCTTCTCCTGCACATGCCCTGTGCTCCCTGGACATGCCCTGTGCCCTCTGCTTCTCCTGCACATGCCCTGGACATGCCCTGTGCCCTCTGCTTCTCCTGCACATGCCCTGTGCTCCCAGGAGCCGCAGCACACGGGCCACGCCCAGCAAGTGCAGAATGGACATGAGGGTTATATGGGCGGCAGGCACGCGCGCACACACGCACCAATGAGTCCAGGGCAGCCTTCGCGCCCATGGCGTCCACGGCATTGGCAAAGTTGACAAAGGCGAAGGTCTTGCCTGGGAAGACGCGTATGGACTCCAGGGGCCCAAATTGGCTGCGGGCGCGTGCACATGTGTGTGTGTGCGCATGTGTGTGTTTTGAGTGTGCGGGTGTGTGCCTGTGCGCATGCGCGCGTGTGAGTGTGCGAGGCAGTATGGATACATCACACTCACAGCATCGTTTTTGCTCAGGTTTGGATTTCTTGTTTGGACTTCTCCAAACCTCTGCGACAACGACGCCTTATGCTCGCTCACAGAGCATACGCTGCCGCTCATGCACGTCCTCCCTCACACCCCCCCTTCCTCCTGCACCGCCTTGCACACCTGAACAGCACATCCATGGCTGCCTTGTTGGGCTTGAGCGGGATGTTGCCCAGCCACAGGTGGCGAGAGGGCTTGCCCTCAGGAAGGTCAACACCCCCGCCGCCATCCTCGCTCTCAATGCCACCCAGCTCCTGCGCCAGCACCAGCTGCTGCTCCAGGGTTAAACACTGCTGGCCGGCACTCCCGCCATCCTTGACCCCCTCCCCACCCTCCGGGCACGCCTCTGTGCCGCCCCTGGCCGAGGCTTGAGCGGAGGGCAGGCGGATGGGGCTGTGGGACGAGTCTGTGCTGCCCTGTGTGTGTGCAAGCGCGCAGGTGCGTCCATATGTTTGTGCGCGCGTGTCTTTGACAAGGGGCTCGCAGCACGCAAGCATACTCCACGATGCAGCCCGAACCTTGAGCATTCCCCGACACTTGCCACACCACGTGGATGGCCGCAAGTCAAGAGGGGCTGACTGAGCGTCCCAGGCTCGTATGCCTAACACAGTGCCAAGGACAGGGCGCTGCACGGCTCCTCCAGAGACTCCACGCGACCCATGATGATGAGCGAAGCCCCTTAGCGTCAAAGACAGACCAAGTGCTGCGCCTGGGATCTTTGATGTCCGGCCACGACCATCCTGTGCTTCGCGAAGCCAGGCGCGGGGAGGGCCAGGCGAGGGGCGGGGACAAAAGGCAGTGCCCCAAAGAAGCACCAGGCCAAAATCTTTGCTCCTCACGCATGACACGGGTTTGCCACACTTACTGCCTGTGCCAGCTGGCAAGCGTCTGCATCTTTGGCTTCCCTATGCTCTCCTCCATTGCTTATCGCAAAGGGGGCTCCGGCCCACACCAGAGAGTTATGTTGCATCCAACAACCGGCACGAGCACTACCATGGCCTTGCCCACCTGTGCCAGCACCAGCTGCTGCAGCTCCTGCTCGCAGAGTCCTTGCAGGCTCCCCCCTTGAACGCTGCCACCCTCCAGACCGCCACTGCGTGTTGCTGCCTTGACCTGCAGACACAGGCGTATACTCACAGATGCCTGAATGTGTGCATGTGTTTTTGTGTGTTTTGTGTGTGTGCGTGCGCGTGCGCGCGTGCACACGCGCGGGCCTGCGCGTGTGTACATGCATGATTTGACTCGCAGCGCATGCATGTTCGCACAATCCAGTCTTAAGTGTGAGGCTGCCTGTGTCCTCAGCCTCCTACAATCCATGATCTGCAGGATGACCTGCCGCTCCATGCTGCAGTGCCTGGGTTCCCATTTCTGTGGACGCTCTTCACTGGCTGCAGCGCCTTGCCTCATTATGTAGTTTCTATTGCCCCATCCCACAGATCCACAATAAGGCAGCAACAGCCAACTCCTTCACACTCACCTTCTCTCAATCATCTGGCCCACCAAACATGCGCAGCCATACAATGCCCTCTGCAGTCGCATCAACGTCCAACTCACCTCTGTCTGCCTCGGCCTGTCAGCATGCGCGCGCTGCTGCTGCTGCTGCTGCTGCAAGAGCTGCGCACGTGCCTGCTCCTGCTGCAGGTGGTGGTGCTCGTCAATCTCGGGCGAGGCACTGGGCAGCGCCCCTGTGCTGCGCACGCTGAGGCGGCTGACATTCTTGGTGGGCGGCTTCTTGGGTTTCATGGGGCCTGCAAAGCGAGAGTGCCATGCACACGCCCCTGGCCCGTCTGTGAGCGCACACTGTGCATGCGCAAGTTGTGCAAGCTATTGAAGTGCACGCAAGCACGCGGCCCAAGCCGGAACACTGCTGCACTGGCCAGGCACGGGGGAGTGAGTGCTTCTCCAGACGCAGCCATATGGGCCGCACAGGCGCATGCGTCGTTTGCGCCAGCGGACACCGACGAGGAGCCCTGACACCCACGAGGAGCCCAGACAGCACTCCTGAGTTCTGAGCGCCTGAGCTCTGAGCTGACGCCGCGTGCGGAGCCAGGAACCACCAACGATGCACCAACAGGAAAGATGCAAATAAACGATGTGTTTATACCATTTTTGCGGCACTGGCGAGTTCCTGGCGATGCGAACGAGCCGTGGATGACCACCAGCGCTGGCGGGCTTTCGCAAATTGCAAGCTTGCAAGAGCAGTGGGTGGATGAATGGGGATGCAGGGCCCTGGTGCTGCGTGCTGATGAGCATCTGGTCTTGGTGGGCCGGGATCACAGGTGGATTGGCATGTGCCAGCAAATGTGAGATGCATTGCTGCGCCCCAGCAGCTGGGCCAGGGCTGACGGCCCTGATCCTTGAGACACAGCAGCCCACATGTCCTCACAGCTGGTGAGTGGCGCGACTGCTCTGCCCTCCCTGCATGAGCATAGCAAGCGGGCGCACAACCCCACACTCACCCAGGCTTTCCACACTGCAGGCATCTCCGCTGACACTTCCTGCTTCGCCCGCCTGCGCCGCGGCGGCTGCGGCAGCTGCGGCCGCTGCAGCTGCGGCCTCTGCGCCAGGGCCGTCTGCCGATTTGCCCAACGCCTTCTTGGAGGGCCGGAACTTGATGACCAGCTTGCGCTGCCCGGTGATGGGCGCCACCTGAGCACACACAAGCATCGCACAGACGCGGTGAAGCGCAGTGGAGTGGGCGCCACCTGAGCGCGCACGCGCAAGCGCATGCGGCATCGCACTTCCCGCTTTTATCAAGCGCACTGACGTACGGGGCCCCCTGAGCCCACACAGATTTGCACATGGATGAGTACGTAGCCCTCATGGTGCAGTAATCGGGCCGCGAGTGCAAATGCACCAGTGGTGATGGTGCACTCAAGAGCAGCATGTGGCCTTTGAACCCCAGGACATCAGGACATGCATTGTACCAAGTTTACACGACAGCGGGAGCCCAGGCTGCTGCGCCCAGCCACAGACAAGAGAAACTGATGCCATTGTGCAACTTGCCATTGTGCAACTTAACTGATGCCATTGTGCAACTTAACTGATGCCAGTGCAACTTACCGAGCATGTATGCACTGCAAAGGGAGCAAACCTGCAGGGGCACTCAGTGATCTGATCATGCACGTACCCTCCCCCCCCCAACCCAGCGGCACACACTGCACTCATGCGCAGCACAAGGCTGCCCAGCCAAGTGTTTGCAGCCGTCCCAAGTCGACGCAGCGCTGCCTCAGCACCTCACACTGCCACCCAGCACAACAGCGCCATGCACGGCCACGGGGGTGGCGCACCTCGCGGTCGTTGAGTGTCGCGACAGCACGCTTGGCTTCCTCAGCATTGCGGAAATTGACAAACGCGTACATGCGACCTAGCGCAGCAAGGGGCAGGGAGGGGGAGGGGGGGGGGCGTCAGAAGGGGCGCGCCTGGGCGGATCAGACACACCAGCTCAGAGCATGTGGTGGGTGAAGCCAGGGACACCTTAATCCTCAGCAACAGCTGGTCAGGCTGGTTGTTGTTGTTGTTGTTGTTGGTGGTGGTGGTGGTGGTGGTGGTGCTCCAGCCACTGCCGCCGCCTCTGCCGCCGCCTTTGCTGCTGCCAGACTGGCAGGGGGCCGCGTCCATTGCCAGCCAGCCAAGTCAATCTCGTCCAACCCATCGCCCAGCGCGTGTCATCTTGAGCGAGCACACCCTGAATGGCCGCCGCAATCTGTCTGGCCCACGCACCCTGGCTAGTCCCCCACATGCCCTGGCATGCATGCCCGTGCATGTTGACACCTGGCCCACCAAGCTGCCCGGCCATGTGCACCCCCCCTTCACACAAGGATCCCTCCACCCCAACCCCACCCTGCTGCAGCCCACGCGCATGCTGCCACAGCCGCGGCCGCCACGCACCTGGGAAGGTGACCACGTCTTCCACTGCCCCAAAGTGCTCAAACACCGCCTTGAGCACGGAGCGCGGCACCTTGGTGTTCAGGTTGCCCAGCCACAGGTGCTTGGACATGCGGCCCCCGCTGCAGCTCCCGGCCCCGCCCTCCACCGCGCCCGCAGTACCCTGCACGGCAGCGCGGTTCATGGTGGCGCTTTACCCAAGCTTCCCAGGCCATGGCTTCTCTCTTGTTCAGCACTTGTCAGGCATTGAGTAAGGAAACTTGTGAGGGCATGGCATGTGGCACGCGGGAGGGCAGAGGTCGGCCAGGCTGGACACCCAGGCATGTGAGGGCCAAGAAGAGCTAGGCAAGGGTGTGGGGTGGGGGGGAGGGGGGGCATGCAGGCGGGCACGTATACCACGAGGGCGGGCGCAGCAGGCACCGCCATATTGGGTTAGGGCGCAGTTGGGTGCGACGGGCTGAGTGCCCATGAGCACGCTCCCCCCTGTTTTGGTGGAGCAAGGCAGAGCAGACGCGGGCGTAGGGGCCACCCACCCACCATGCTTTCGTCTTCGAGCGAGGCCACGCGCATAGCACGCTGCAGGTCCTCGAGCACTTCCTTCTGCAGCTCAGAGGGTGGGCCACCTGCACACAGGGCCACTGATGGAGAGGCGTAAGCGAGGCAGCTCATGGTCGGGTGGCAAGCAGGCAGGCAGGCAGGCAGGCCAGCAGGCGCACGGTCCTAGGTGCAGCCAGCGCAGGCCATTGCATCAGTCTGGGAATGTGGCGCGAGCATGTATGCGTGCGCGCATGCGTGTAAGTGTGTATCTGTGTGTGTGTAGGTGTGAGTACATGTATCTGTGTGTGTGAGCGCTTGTGCAAGCCCGCGCACAAATGCAAATGCTCTAAAGCAGGGCAAGCTCGCCACTGCCACGCGTCCACACACCTGGACTCGCCGTCCCGCTGCCCCCCAGGCTGCCCGTGCCGCTGCCGCCCCCGCCATGGCCCAGCAGACCCTCCGCCACCAAGCGATACCCTGCCGCGTCACCGTGCTTCTGCCGCGCGGCCAGCGCCGCGGCCGTCTCTTCCTGGAACGCGGCGGCTGCTGTCAGGCCCGCGCTGAGCCACGAGGGCAGCGGCGTGGCGAGGGGGGCGGGGCCGCCGTCGGCGCCGGCTGAGTGCATGGCGGTGGCGGCGGCGTTCTGGAGCAGGGCCGCCATGGCGCCCATGTCCACGCGGAAGGTGGTGCCCTGCATGCAGGAGCGCTGAGGGTGTGTGTGCGCGCGTGCACGAGAGTGTGCGTACGTGTGCGGGCATATGCGCACGTTGCATGGCAGAGCAAAAGGAAGGGTGATGGAAAGCTCAGGTGTTAATGGATGCACCGCACGCATCTCATGCCTCTCACACTCAGAAACAGAGCACAGCGTCTCCCTGCGGCTCCTCCCTGGCAGGCACACATACCATGCAGCACGCCACGCCTGCTTTCTCGTGCAACAACTCAGGCATGCATCACAACAGCAGCAGCCCTTGCGCGCCCCTTGCTGAGCAAAGCAAGCTTGGGAGCCTTGAAGCAGCAGGCACTGCTCCCGCCTGTCATACAGTGCCCGTATGCACTGGGCAAGCCTTCCAGTCCCCTCCCCCTCCCCCCTAGTTGCATCAATTCACACTTGCATTCACCCACGTCTGCTGGTCACCCCCTTGCTCACCTCATTGCCCTGCAGGCATCCTTCCGGCCCCCCCCCCCCCCCC
>LKMJ01006992.1_pt1 | contig 10618 bp, 6 predicted proteins | sample 643391 | NCBI WGS metagenome assembly LKMJ01 (sample SAMN04112250, study PRJNA286221) | soda lake metagenome | biome: soda lake; feature: Kulunda Steppe; material: water; isolation source: sample PL-Br10 brine of Picturesque Lake | place: Russia: Kulunda steppe | collected 2010-07
CTCCCCACAAGTGTAAGCCTGGTGAACACAAACATGAGACATCATCTCGGTGCATAGTCGGCCTGGAGAATCGTCACCAGCTAGTGCTGCAGCTGCACAAATCACGTGTGTAAACTATGTATGGAAACTTTGTCTCCTCAGACATTCTCCCGAGGTAAATGTTCTTTCCAACATACAAAACCCCAAACAAGAGGTTTCTAGGGGTCTTGCACGATTGGGACCCTCGCTGGGGGCCTCCTGAGACCACCCCCCATTTTCGCCCAAAGTGAAAAAAAAGTGAAAAAAACACTTTGGGGGTTTGATTTAAAAAGTGAAAAAATTTTTGGGGATTGGAAATTTTTTCGTGTGTGACCGCGATTTTTTTCACTTTTTTTTTGGGTCGAGTGAAAAAGTGAAAAAAATGTGTGTGACCGCGGCCTAACATGTATCACCTTGAATTAATTTGTGGGGGAAACAGAATGCCAAGGTCATTGAGATGACTCTGGTTGTTCCTAGACAGCGCGAGCGTCATGGTATCTCCTCGGTGAATAAGCGTGGTGCCCTCCGTACTCGTTTGTCTCAGCAACTCCAGAGCTACGAGCAACAAAAGGGTCAAGGCAGTATTTTAGTGACGTTGATGATCAGGCTGAGATCAATCATAGCTTTGCATAACACACCTGTTCTAGATGCCTCCTCCATCTGCTCCATGACTGGCTGGCGGAAAGTCCAGGGAACTGCAGGAACATTGTGATAGCCAAACTTTTATGCAACAAGTGCAAACTAATAGCGCAAGAATTTTGTGTACTCTTAGCATCAAACAGTCTTAATAGTATTCATAAAATGTGCAAGGTGAGGACATAATCACATGGCGCACAAAAATGCTTTGAAGTCAAGGATAGTATGTGATTGAATTCTTTACGGCTAAGCTCAAAAACTCATACTAATTGCTATTATTATACCTTTGAAAGGCATCACGTAAAATTCAGAAGTCAATTTCAAGAAAAGCCCCAATGGAAAAGCCCCCATTGAAAGTCCAATTCAAGAACAGGTCCCTTTGCACATAAGGCCATAAACATTTCTGCACAATAAGCATAAGCACAGAAGGACCTACAGAGTTGTCTGGAAAAATTTGCAGCTCTCTTTAGCCTCTCACTGTATTACAGGCATGGATAAGTACGATATGCAAAGGCAGCAGCCAAGAAGCTCAGCACAATCCTCCTTTCTGGCCTAAAAGCAGGCAATGAGGCTAACACTGATAGCATGTTGAAGCTGATCCCGACGGCGCAAAGCCAAATGTTACACTCACAAGCATCATTCATACAATACACTACTTGAATATGCCAAGCTATCAATTCTTAATTTTTAATTTTTTAGTTTGACTTTTAAGCTTTAAGTTTTAAGTTTGACCGATCCTGCTAATGCACAGTGAAGTTGCCGCTAGGACTACCACCCCACCCTGATGAGCACACAAAAGTTGGCATGCTGATTGAGCCTTCTCCATCAGATTGCAAACCGGGGGCCTGGGACAGCCTGGCCGGTGAAGTAGAAGCTCATTGGTTGCAAAACTCGTGGCTGCTCTGACCGTATATGACAACTGCAGATACAATTACTTGGGATTCTTGTATATGTTTTGCTAAAAACACATGCTGAGATTTAGGCCAGGCTGTGGGCTGGCTGGACCTGGCAAAGAATTGCCCGCTCCTGTTTTTGATTTTTGTTGAGCAAGGTTTCTTCTGTGCCAACCAAGCCCGCTCCAACATTATTGACACTGCGGGCCCGCCTGAACTACACCCTAGGGGAGTAGCCAGCGTTTTGGGGCAGGGGTTGGCCTGGAGAGGCCACCACAGACTTTGCCATGATCAGACATGATAAACCAAGCAGATATGCCCTTTTGCTGAGGCTTTGCCAAAAAGACACATGACATGATACCAGGTACCAGGTAGTTGTAGCTTTCCTTAATCATACCTCTAAATCTTCCTTCATGAGGTAGCCGTAATGTTTGGAAACTGAGAACCTGCAATCAAAAGAAGTGCATGCAACGAGCTGAATGTTTTAAGGAAGTATTTTTAGTAGCTTCCAGCAGAATTACAGCAAAACAGCTGCTAGTACGTTGACATGTGCAAAACGGCCCTATCCCTTTCTTCAAAATCATCACAAAGTACAACATGCATATTCAAGTGGAAGTAGCTGCAAATGTAAGGCGTTAGTGAGAAGGAATCACAATGGACAGGATGGGGGGGGAAGCCCTCTGGACCTGAGCAGATGCAAAGCCTCAATGGGCCAGGACCTATCCATGACGTGTGTCTATCCATGTCAATACTAGCATGTTTCACTTAACAAAGGGTGTCCAAATCCTCAATTCTTATTAGAGAAAAATCCTTTGATGGCTTCAACATTCTGACGCTTTGAAATAAAATGTGTAAGTTTGGCAAATTTACATGTCATGCATCAATATGCAAACCAACCAAAAGGATGAATTTGAGGCCCGAGACATGTTAGCTTAAAAAAATTGTGGATTGAGTCCCATGACTGAAGCATTACAAGGTCAATGAAGCTTTAATTGATATCATTTCAAGGTTCTCAAATGGTTAGTTCTCAAATGGTTAGGCATAAGTGTACTTATCATGGGGCATATACTTTGACAGCCTCAGTAGCGACCCTTCTTTAAACCGTTTAATACAGTGAAGCCAATGTAGTGTATGCACACATAACCAAGCTGCATGTGCAAAAACTGTATCCAGCCTCACAAGCCTAGGCTGGGTGTCTGCCAGGGCTGGTGGCAGCTGTTATCTAAATACGATAATTATCATTTCTACAATTATCATTATTGTTTTTTCTACTATATTTTTACTATCATTTTAAACAATTTATAACTATCATTATCATTATCGTTATCATTGGCCAGCCACTGATGAGACTTATATATGGGCCAGAATGGAAGGAAACTAGGAGGCCAGTGCTTGGATTACAAAGGTTGGTCGGCTCCGCAATTAAAAATGCAATCAATAAGTGCAAGGAATTTATGCTCCTATTGCATGAAAAACATCTGTCTTGGCTATAACTTTTGCCATTTCCCAGGGACATGTACTGCTGTTGAAGGCTGATTTAGCCTATCATTTAATCAAAGCAGTCCGGGTACTTGGAAGGGTGTTAATATTGACTTCTTTCAGCCTTGACTGTGAGAAGACAATACTAGCAACACATGGGTCATAGCAGACAAAAGGAGATGCTAAGAGGAGAGGGAGCAGCAGACAGGATGCCACTGAAAAATTTACAGCTTTTTTGTGGGATAAAGCTACATTGACAGATATGCTCTGAGTACAAAAGAGGGATTTTGCCCACCCTCTGTTAGCTCAAATGGGCTGGATTCAAACCAAAGCATGCCTTAAAATAGCAAAGACACCATGCGGGCTGCAAAGTAGGGGATTTTATATGACGTTTAATTCAGGCATGAATGAGGGTGAAAAGAGCTCTGGCACCAAATTTATCTCCTCAAATATACTGTTATGACGTGCAGACCACATGTATTTTTATAAACCTTGCAAGGTTTGCTTGAGCTGCAACCAGGCACCAGAAGCCTTGTTTCCTCCATCCTGGGTACGACTTGCCTTCGGTAGACAAAGAAGGTGCTTGTTTGCTTGTAAAGTGGCCAACATGAGCCTATGCATAGGGGCAGAAGCTTCTCAGGCTGGATAAACTGACTCCCAGCATTAAAAACTCACCCTTGGTACACTGCTTCTGTTATAATACCCACTTCCACGCAATAGCTCGCTCATTGGACTTTGATCCATGGCATCCTGCACTCAGCAATTTAAAAAATGCATCAGCATAGAATGTGCTTTTGAAGTATGTACATGGGTCAAAAAAAATAATGTAAGTGACTCACCGCGATCTTATCAATAACGTGATCTTCAAGTTGAGAGGGAAGATACACCCAGTACCTGGGTGTATCAGATGCATTACCACTAGTTGAGAGAGAAGGCTTGTGCCTGTAAGCGAACCATGCCTTTTGAATTCATGGGCTGCACACCTTATGTAAACAATTCCGGGCAGAACAAGTGCCAAGGCTCGTTGGTCGTAAATACGCCCATACGGTGAACTCTCATAGTTTCTATATTGCCTCATGTCAGCCTGCGGTCATAACAGCACTAGATCATTCATCAAAAGGTATGAAAAAGTGAAGTGGGCTCTTCCTGCAGAATGACTGCCATCTTGCATCAAGGCAGAACAGTGTACCTTACCCGCGCGCATGCGTAGCACAAAAATCCATCCGTGGCGTTTGGGAAGTTTTCAAACATCCATCCGGCAATAGCAAGACTTGTCTGTTTCCTGAGGTCAAGCCTTGTGGACGAGTCATCATTAGACAGATCTACGTCTCTGGCAAGAACCTACATGCATGTGAATTTGCACATGTACTGTTTCCAACTTGCATCATAAAATCATATTAAGGTGGTGCATTTGCAAATATGCGCCTTGTTACAAACTTGCATCCTGCCCTATTGAAAAGTACAACCTGGGCCTCGGCGCGTATGCGTGTGACGTAACCAGAAGGTGGCCAAGCAGACTCCCAAGGCGCAGGAGGTGGTGAAGGAGGCGTTGGTGGCCAGATAAGATTGTTCAAAGGCTGCAAAGTAAATCAAGAGAATTGGAGAGAAAGAAATAAGCAGTTAAGCACATCATGCAGAGAAGGTGATAACTTGTAGCTAAAAAATTATGGACTTTAAAAAACGCATACACTGTAAGTTACAGCCTTATATTCATTGTATCAGCTAGCAATCTAACGGCCCCACGCTTGCTCCTGCACAGCCTGCTAGCTTTGTGCATCCGCCTGCTGACGTTAAATCAATGCTTACGCTGCTATTTTCACTAAACTCCATAAGATGTTCGCTTATTCACCAGTTAAGTGGTTGGGCTGAAAAGTTTTCCCTGGGCTCCTAAGAGATTTGGTGCAAGACAAGCCAGGTTCCCAAAATCTTATAAGTCCCAAGGGTGCTCTCAAAACCCCTAAAGACGTACATCATGCTTTGCTATCCTCGAAGTGAATTAGGTTGTTGCATCTTAGTTGCTACCTCCTAATGGAATCCATTTTTCTATAACCCCTTCTAACACCAACAATGATTGGCTTATGTACTAGAGTTTTAAAAACCTAGTAGTTTGATACACACCAATTAAATAAATAATGATTTGTTTATAACTTTATAACTATCCATCTCAAACAGGTGCGGCACACCACAGACCATTACATCATATAAATTTGATACACGAATAAATGTTTCGCGCAGAAAAACATCCAAAATGCCCTGCTCAAGCTTCCCGAGCTATCTCTCTGCCCTCCCTTCTTAGCTTCTAAAGGGCTCACTGCTTCCTCGCAAATACCAATTCATGAACCAATGTTCAATTTATGTTAAGCTCTGCTTGTGCTGCTACTTCAAGCCTGACCTCTCCTCGCAGTGCATAATTCTGCTCTCAGACAGACTTCATGGTTTCCATTAGCTGCTTTGCGATGTGCTAAACACTGCATTGCTTTGCATTACGCTAACTAATACATGGCTTTGTACGTGTATTATACAAAATGGTTTGGTGCTCTGCATTATGCTAATTGATGAGCAAATCTTCAAAATCGAAAGTGCTACAAGATGCAGGGCGCACTACCTGCCAAGCTCTGCTTATTGTGCATGTGCACGCACAATGTACAAGCACAGGCTCTGCTAGCCTTCAACATCCATGACTCTGTCCTAGTCGCTCTCAAGTATTTTTCCTCTAACATAATCGACAAGTGCAGAAGAAGAAATATGGTGGGATTATCTGTCTGCAACTACAAACAGGTTGTAAGGGAAACTGGGGAGCCAGTTAGGGGGCGGTCACACCTGACAACATCCCTGCCCACATCCCTGCATTTTATTTCTCAAGAGGGATGCAGGAGGTGTGACCAATCCCACATCCCTGCCGCAAGAATAGAGAAATGCCTGGGCTGGGCTTTGGGACCCCCCCCAAAATTGATGTTAGAGATGCCTACTGACTAAGAGCTCAAGTGTGCCTGCAGACAAGCCACAGCAGCCGCCTGCGTGTGCATTGCAAATTGCAGGCGCACTGGATCTTTGTAGGCTAGCTAGCTAGCTGGAAGCTCAAATTTTGTTCAGACACTTCGTTTGCCATTGCAATTGTCCTGGATGGCCTGTTCCGTGCCAAAGTTTGTGATAGTCACTAACTGTGGCTGCCTTGCCTGCTCGCGCACAGGGACAGGAGGCGGTCCCTGCCGAGCACGCATGCAACAGCTTTACTACTTATGACCCACACAACTTTCTAAATTTAAGCATCTTTTAAGGACCTCTTAATAAGAGCAGGTACCTGGCAAAATTCGAGAACCTTTTTCAAAAGTTTTAGCCCTCTAGGCTTGGCCGGTCAACCAGTCAGGACAACCCTGACTGGCATGTTGCTAAGAAATTGTTGCAGACTTTGTTCACCTATTCTTGACATTCAAATATTCTAGCCTGTGCATGCAACTCAGTCCCCTACGAACAGCCTAGCGCCAGCACCTGCATAGGGGGAGGGGGAGGGACTGGCGGGCTCGCATGGGCTTTTGAGGGCTGAGGAGGAGGAGGAGGCCCCGGAGGTGGAGCAATCACGAACATGTGGCCTTCTGTCCCACCTACATAGTCGCGTTGTAAAAAGAAAAAATTCAAAAACCAAGATGGGCAGGCATGTCCCACTCATCTTAACCGCAACCAATACTGTGCTACACAATAAAACGCAGATAACAGCAGCAAATAAAGAAGAGCACTGCATGTAGGCATGGCAAATATATACTGCAACATGGAATATATCCATACATGTCAGTCACCTTTCATCACAGCATTCCATGAGAATTGATGAGTGTGTAGTGCATGAAAGAGTCAGTGCATTGAAGTGCAAGCAAGCTGTATCAAAAGCCTCATGAACTTAGACAGCCCTTTTTTGGAGGGTGGTTGAACTTGCCTCCTTCGTCATGTGAGGATGCACGGACAGTGGCGACCCCAGAAAAAAGGAGGATAGCATACAAATATGTAAAGAACAACCTGGATGGCTGAAAACATGCCAATTCAGGTGGCATACTTTACCAGTGACCTGCAAACACAGGCAATTAAAAACATGATGCAAGAGAAATTGGGGGAAATCAAGGGCTTGAAGAGGTACTCCATGTAGGGGCCACTCTTTCGTTTAGAGGTCATGAAATCGTTTGGAGTTCTAGACTCACTTCAACGAGTCAGAACAGGGGAATGTCATTAGTGTGTACAAGTCACCAGTAACCTCTTGGCGCACTTCTGGGCAGATTTGAATGCTAGATACGTAGAAATTGGCACACTGTAAAGCTGTAAATCGTTGCTCTGCATCCTGGTTTTCACTTACAAAAGCCGCCTACCCTGGGTTTGGAAGAGCAGTTCCTCAATGAACTGTAACGATAGATATCCCTGCCCATTGGCAAGTGCGGTATCCAAGAAGGAGCTTTGTAGTTCTGCAATTTGGTGTCAAATGGGTCGCTCAAGTATCCTTGATTGCCTGAACAGACCAGACCAGACGCGCTTAGGAATGGCTAGGGTTCGGCCCTCACTGACCAACCCGCTTTCCCAACCCTGACCAGATCCCTTAAGGATAAGATGCAAGACCAAGACCGACGCATCCCTTGGGCAAGGATGCTAGAAGACCGACTCCCTGCTACAGCCAGGACGTCCGTACCTAGACAGGGGGGGATGTAACAATCATCATCCCAATACACTGCCAGCCTAAAAAATCAACAGCAGCTAGTGCTGCAGCTGCATGAAGCACATGTGTTACCCTTGTAGGGAAACATTCTCCCAGGGAAAATGCTCTCTCCGACGTACAAAACCCGGAACAAGGGGTTTCTGGGGGTCTAGCAGAAATGGGGCCCTTATTGAGGGCGTCCCGAGACCATCCCCCATTTTTACCAAAAGTGAAAAAAAGGAAAAGCACTTCGAATCAAGAAGTGATGGGGGTTTAATTTTTCATGAGTGCGATTTCTTTCGCTTTTCATTGGGTCAAGTGAATATATGTGAAAGAAATAAATGTGGATGCTTCCTTACATTGAAAAATGCAAGCAGGACAGCTTGACTGCTGTTCTTACAAAAGCATTAAAAAAAAAAGGGTTGTATTTGACATGGTCTGGGACACTTTGTTCCAGGACAAGTGTCCTGGCAGATCCAGGTCTTGCAATTGACATCCTTGTTCTTTGCTCACTGATATACCACTCTATGGCAGTCTCAGAATAACTATCTCGGCTCATTTGCAGGAAAGCCTGAAATTGAAGAATGCAAGAGGACACTAGTGCGTGAGATGCATTTAGCACCCTGAAATGTGGACAGAAGTAAAGTTCATGCCCTGGTGCATCCCCTTACAGCCAGCGACTATCCTGGGACCAGTAACATCTGATCTCAGGAAATAAAAAAATCAAACCGTTTCTCACCACCTGGGCCATTTGACTTCTCCTAGGAACAAGAGGTCTTGCCATATAAATAAGCATATAACCGTGTGTACTACCAAATCATTAAAAGCTTTAAAATACAAATTACAGTAATTAGAGTTGTGAGGTTGAGTGCTATTTCACAGATGTTGTCATTAAACTTAACAATACCCTGCTTAACAGCTTAGACCTTGGGTGGAAGTCAGTATAAAATGCTATTTGCTATTTGTTACACCAAGCATCATCTTACGTCCAGGTCACACTGGCCAACTTCCCTGCCCAAAAAATTGGTAACTGGGTGTGTTTCCTATTGTCCATTCTCTAGCCTTCAGGATGTAGTATCTTTAAAGAGTTCAGCAATTTTCTCTGTGGGCACAAATTTGATGAACGTGAATTCTTTGAATTTCTTACCGGGAAATCCTATTTTTCTGAGATAGGTGGTCACACGGGATGTCAAATTCAGATCTCTTAGTTGAGAGAAAATTCATCTGTGTTGTGAGTCAGGAGCTCTGTAGAAGTTCAGTAAAAAATTGATTCACCTGTGAAATGGTGCAAAAGGTGTTCATCATCCTAAGCGGATTCACCAGCTTCCTGTCATCTTTGGAGGACCAACAACCTTGAAAACTCAGACTTGGTCTTTCCAAATTGGTGCAAATCAAGCATGGATGATGTGCGCATATTGTGCGCGCATGCGAACAGCTTGCACACACACGTGCATGGGAAGTCTGGGCACACTACTGCCCAGGGCATTTTGTGCACGCTCAAACCCAGCAGCACAAGCTGCAAGCTGCATAGTGCATTCCAAATGTAGCAGCTGAGCAGAGGAGGTGCAAGCAGGGCTGCATCAAGCACGGAAGGGGAGCATCCGAGGAGGCTGAACAGACTCTCCTTTTCCTTCCACAGGACCCCACTCCTCCTTTCACCTCTCTCCTTGACCCTGCCCAAGATGCTGCAAAAACTTATGGCTGACATAGGACAAATGTCCAATTCCGCAACCCAGTTCTGCAGATATGTATATCTCTGGGCAGATTCCTATAATGCACACCATTTTGTGGAGGCCTCAGAGCCCTCAAATTTTTGAAAGTTTTAGGGGGTTGGGGAGGGGTGTAAATCCCTGCCCAGGGATTCCTGAATTTTTGCGGCAGATATTTGGGAACGGTTCAGACCTGCTGCTTTGTAACAATACATATATCCCTATCGTTTGGCTAGTGCAGTACCCAAGACGGAGCTGTCTTTTCACACGCACCCTTTGCAAAAATAGAAATGCAGGGATGCCGTCAGGCATGACCGTCGCCTAAGGAAAGAGTGCAGCTGCAACTGTTGAATGATAGGCGTGCACAATGCCGCATGCCGGCCCAGACTTACAACATAAGTTCCCACATTCTCGATGTTGTTGTCCATTTTCAAGCCGCAGTCACACATTTCATCAAGCAAAGTTTTGATTATCTTATTCGTAGTTATAATTAGAAAAGATGATTACTTACGCTGTCACTCTCCGTAACTTTGAGCTTATTTTAAGCTTACTCAAAGGATGTTGGGAAATCATTTTTGGGTGAGGGGAAATGATTAGGATCCCGATATCCTGGAATTGCTTAGGACCGTCAGGGAAGGTAGGTCTCCATACAAAATGGCCCAATTCAGATGACCGTTTGGAAAATTGGACAGGTGAATTCTTCAAACAATCATCGCCCCGTTGTCTTTCTCAGGTGAAATAATTATGTATAACAAGGGATTATCATTCATGAGGCTAATTCAATCCTGTGTGGCAACATCCAATTAATACTGCCATACTCAAGAGATAATTATGAAACAGTAATAAGCCATGAATAATTATGAGTGTGACCAGGAACTTATATAACATAAGACTTGTCATTGTAGTGAGCCTTCTCAGCTACCAGAGTACAAACTTCTATTAAGAGATGGAAGCTTCCATTTAAGAAGTATCCAGAGTGTGCCAGGAGCAAGGCACATCCTATTCTTACAAATGTACGTCTAAAGCAAAGCAAGGGGCCTTACAAATGTACGTCTAACAAAGGGGCGTAGAAAAATATTGAGTGGTGTTACGTGCCAATAATAAGTCTCTATTATGATTATTAAGTGTGGTCCTTGTTGAGTGAGGTCACACCTCAGTGAGTACTTATGCGGTGACTGGGTCCTAGGCCAGGTTCAATTCCTGGATGCGTA
>LKMJ01006993.1_pt1 | contig 10618 bp, 10 predicted proteins | sample 643391 | NCBI WGS metagenome assembly LKMJ01 (sample SAMN04112250, study PRJNA286221) | soda lake metagenome | biome: soda lake; feature: Kulunda Steppe; material: water; isolation source: sample PL-Br10 brine of Picturesque Lake | place: Russia: Kulunda steppe | collected 2010-07
CAGCGCACAGTCTCCCTGCACATGGCTGTGCTGTGGGACTATCCCTGCTGCTTGCGGGTGTTGTCTGGCAGCAACCCCGATCACCTTGGGTAGATTGGCAGGCGGCGTACTGCCCAACAGGCCTGCGTTATCGGAGGTCTATCCCAGGATGCGCAGAGCCATTTTGTTGTGCAGAGCCACCTTGAAGTGCAGAGCCACCTTGCTGTGCTGATGTTGTTGGAGCCATAGCAAGCGAGCTAGGGAGCCGCCCCAAGCATGCAAGCACACTCGCAGCAGGGGGGACCTGTGCCTCATGCGCACACCGCCACAAACACTTGCAGCAGGGGGGGGCAGTGCCTCGTGCGCGCGCCGCCACACACGCTTGCAGCAGGGGGTGCAGTGCCTCGTGCACACGCCGCCACGCTCGCTCCCAGTAGGGAGGACAGTGCCTCGTGCGCACACCGCCACAAACACTCGCAGCAGGGGGGGGCAGTGCCTCATGCGCACACCGCCACAAACACTCGCAGCAGGGGGGGGCAGTGCCTCGTGCGCACGCTGCCACGCACGCTCCCAGTAGGGAGGACAGTGCCTCGTGCGCACGCCACCACGCACGCTCGCAGCAGGGGGCCCAGTGCCTCATGCGCGCCCCGCCACGCATGCCTTCAGGTCGTGGCGTTTCACTGCAAGGAGTGCGCCAGGTTCTCAGAGCGGCGCGAGCCGCACTGCCGCGACCACACGGTGACGCGCGTGACCACGACGAAGCGGTGGTGGCAGTGCCTGCACTGCAACGCCCACTTTTCCACGCTGGGTGTCATCTTCCCCAGCAGGCGGTGCCCAAGGCGAGTTTCTTTTTGGTGCTTGCCCATTCAAGGGGTGCGCTTGCATGCACGCTTGCATGTGTGCTTGCCCCTCGCAAGGGGTGCGTCAATCCTTGGCGCGCGCGCTGCATTCCTTTTGTATGAGCCTCGTGAATGGCCTTGCGCTAGCTGGCTTTTTCACTTTGCCAGGTTTCCCTGCCACACCCGTGCGGGGACCTGGGGGCTGGTTCATAGAAACCGCTGCTCACTCATACCACAGGGGTCATAGGCTAGGGTGATGTGTGGCTTGGCACGTGCTGAGAGGGTGGGGATGCGCTTTCATCTACTCAGTTTCCAGATCTTGCAGGGTAGGTCCACCCACGCGCATGCATTGAATTTGTACTCGTAACGGTATGCTTGAACAGCCACGCACCCAGACCCACATGTGCGTGACCCACACACCCATGCAGACCCTTATGTGCAAGCACACGCGACTCCATGTGCACATGGCAGAAGCATGCACATGCTGAATTTGTGCCGCCTGCAGCTCTCATGCCGTGCAAGGGCGCTCATTTGTTATCCCCTGCTTTGCCTGCGCATTTTGCCCGAGCAGGTGTAACAACCCGGGCATGGCGTTTAAGGTATCCAGCATGGCCATGTCAAGTGGCAGCAAGGCACACAAGCCTGACCCAAATGGTGCCCTGGCTCATAGAGACAACTTCTTCCCACGCGGGGTGGAGCAGGTGCGTCCTTGTTTGGGGAGCTGACAGGATCCGCATTAAAAAAGAACAAGGAGGGTTGCTGGAAACGGTATGAACAGTATACTTCATACGCAGTAGGTGCGCCAATTTGCCAAAATTCCGGGGGTTTTATACAGTTTTTGAGTAATCCGAGTGTCAGCACCAGGCTTTGCCTTGTAACGATCAAGCCAGGCCCCTGGTGATATGGTTTTGACCCCCACGCTCTTGCGTATCTTCTTGCCTAAGCATACATGTAACAGAAAGCACGCTCCATAGAATGCAAAACCCAGGAGCCCCAATGCACCCATCTATGAAACATGTTTTTAAGTATCATTTTGTGACAAATCACGCCAATTCGTGCCTTTTTCACTATCAAGAAGCAAACTAGCTGATGATGATTTCTTGTGCGTTTGGACCGTTTGGATTCAGTCCAAGCAGACCCTCTCGGTTTGCTTTGTCTTTTTTGCAAAGGCAATTCTTGTGGCTGCCTGTCTGAAGGATAGTGCTTGCATTTCTGGAGGGATGCTGTTCTGGTCCCCAAGCTTTAAAAAAACAAGTTTTGCTAAAAATTGTGTAAGACTGTAAGCTCAGTGCAAACTTGGCAGAGGGGGCTATCTGAGAAAAAGACTCAGGAAGGGAGTTTGAGATTCCCTTCTGTGTTGCATCTGTATCCGCGCCATATCATCAGACTTGTGAGCAGAGATGGGGGGTGAACAAACGGGCCGGGTGTGGAGTCTTCAATGTAGGCAAAGATCGACATAAGCTGCACCAACCATGAGTTACCATGACCCAAGGGCCATCTTCGCCTGAAAATTGCCTTGAGCCTCCCCAATGTAGAAGAGAGTCGCAAATGTACATAACCTGGTTTGGAGGAAACGAGTCTTGATTCTTCTTGACGCCTGCTATGCAGTTTTTATGCAGGCGATGGCTGATATCCTGTATCTCACTAGGTCTTTTATCCCTAACTTTTACCACTCGAGAGGATTTGGTCAGGGGTATCAATGAAAAGCCGGGCGAGGTGCCTGCGCCCTCACTAGCCCTGAGAAGACATCCAGCCGTGCATTACGGGCCTCTTTTAGGCCACTTCCCCCGAAGTCCTTAGCAAGAAAAAATAAAAGCAGGCAGCCCCAATGGCAAAAGAAAAGTCCAAGCTGCAAGCAGCTGTGGACGGGCAGCAACTGCTTGCCCAGAAAGGATTTAGGCATGACCCAAGCTCACGCGCAGTCATGGCAGCCGAAGTGCCAAAGGCAAGCGGGCAGCTAGGGACAGTGGTATCAATGCACGGGACAGCATGAGTAGCAGTAGCAGTAAAAGCTATGATAATGTCGATTTGTTAGGATTCCATTGGCAGAGGCAAACTCACGTGTGCACGATAGAGCAGACTTGCATGGGCCTTCAGTCCAGGTTCAAGTTTGCAACTGTTCTGGCGTAAAGCTATCATCCCACATCAAGAAGGGGAAAGACCACAACCTTGAGGGTCGCCCGTTAAATGACATGCATACAATTTATATTTGACAATCAACTTACACGTTTGCTTGCAACTTTTTACCAATCATTTCCAACATAATTGCCCCTCTCTTGTGCTAGTTGTCGAGAAAACACAATTACGCAGGAAAACGCCCAGGTACAATGTTTCGCTTATCTTTCATGCACCGTTCCCTGTACCCCCCTGTGTTTCAGGGCTTTTCGTTGAAATAAGCGTTGGTGGAGCTGCCAGGTGACCTCCAAGACCTGTAAGTTGAGCCCTTTCCATGCACAAACTACTCAGGTTCCTTTCTGTTGACCACCTCCATGCCTTGCACTATCAAACTTACTATATTTTTTGTTTGGAGCTTCTTTTTGATGCATTCTTCCTTATTCCTCAGAAATCAAACTCTATCTCATACAAGTCTTCCTTTCTTTCTTCTCCGTTCGCTTTTCTCCGTTTTCTCAATGTTAAACTAATAGGAGCTCATGAGGTTTGGTGCCTTTTCATTGAGTGTCAGGTGAAATCATCATTATTGAAACATCATCCCGGAGGCACAAGCCTCAAGTGTAGGCTTTTGGCTTGTCTGGAGTGCAAAGCCTGTGCACTTAGGGACATCAAATTGTGGTACAGCCACAGCTCTGAGCTTATTAGGGTGCTATGGTACTACATGCTGCTGCTGCCACCCGTCCATGCACCTCAGCTGCTGTAAGCCTTTTGCTGACCCAGATCATCAGTGGATTTCTGTTACATGGGAAAACTAGGAGATTTTCTTGGCCAGGGATTTGCTGAATCCAGGGATGTTAGGGGGATTCATACAGAGAAACCAGCCTGAGGATAAAACCTGGAAAATAATCCTCACCAACTAGGTTTACTAAAGTTATTGCCTGTCTGGGCGTTAGGCCTATTGGCTTGTGGCTGGTCATTGCCAACCAAAAGGGAGTCCATGATGTCTGAAGTAAATAACAGAGTTTGCTGTGCCGCTGAGAAGGAAATCAAAGACGGTCTGAAAAGGCAAGGCGTGCAAAAGGTAAGGGGTCTACTAGGGGGGTTACAAAAGGCCTTCAATCAAGAACTGCGACTGCTAGCCTGCTCACACAAGGCAATAAGTGCATGAAGGAGAAATATAACTTATTGTTGTTCTGGCTCAAAAAAGCATGGAACCCCATTGGGGGGAACTGAGATGAATTGGTCCTGCGGAGAGAAACCACATGGGGATGGATGCGGTGGGAAAAGACACGCTATTCATCTTGTACAGCAGTAGCATTGCAAAGGTCACAAGTAGGGGAGGTATTGCGAAGCCAGGGTCCTGCATGTCATGTCCACGTGGGGTCCGATAACTTAGGATCCTGACAACCAGCTTGACCACGATGTATGAGTAACTTGGTGTTCTAACTTGATGACGACTTCGTTGATGTTCGCGTCCTATGGTGTACTTGAACCACAAGTTCGTTTGTTCCGTTTGTACGTCCCTTGTACGAAAGGCCCCAAACGCTTGTGGCGTGACACCGCACATTTAATACACGCGTTCCGAGGAGCGGGTGGATTTCTGGAAGCGTCAGGGACGGGTGTGAACAGGCAGAGGAGCCATGGCTGATCACGGGCACTTCCATGGAAATAGACCGGTGAGTAGCACGTTGCACTTGAACAAAAGTGCAATTCGAGGTTGTGAGTTTACAGAAGAAGTGTCAAAACGAAAAAATCGTACGATGTGAATGAGCCGTATTCTTGCTCGGCTCATGCCCATGGCCGCATCAGCTTTGATGAGCTTCTCATGCAAATGATGATGCCTTGTGTGCCTTTGTATAGATGATGAAGTACTTAGCATTGCTCAAATTCATGCAAGCAAGCGTCCTGTATGTACAGTGCTCCATCTCAGGCAAGCATGCACACAAACACACACACACACACACACACACACACGCACACACACACACACGCACACACACACGCACACACACACACACCTCGCACTTACACGCACTTTCACGCACGCACGCATGTACGCAAGCATACGCACACACGCACACAGAGTGCACTCATATGCGCATGCACGCAATTATGTGTGTGCACGCACGTACACACACGCACACACAATGCACACAAAAACATCCATATGCACAGGAGTACACGAGCATGCGTTGCTCACTTTGAATGTCGATGTCCATTTTTCCTCATGCGCAGGGAGCTGATGATGACACGCTTGACATCAGAATTGCTTCTGTTTTTGTCGTCCTCGTTTCGGGAATGATAGGTGGCATTCCTCCCCTTTACCTTAAGGTGACCGGAAAGGATGCTTGGGTGCAGGGTACAGTCCTCTAGGCTGGCTGATGTCTAGTGGCCTATCACGATGATTTTTGTGAATCTCCTGCTATTTGTGTCCAATGTAAGCTGCAATCAACTTGAATTTGCTGTGATTTGTCTCTTTCTCCACTCAAGCTATCCATGCGTGACAGCCATGCTGCTTGCCATAGTGTGACTTATGCGCACACTGGACAAATGGAAAAGTGAGAGGTGCTGCAGGTTTGCAGGTTTGCAGATTTGCATTTGCTCAAGAGGAGCGGGCTGCATATCCTCTGCTTTGCCAGGTGCCTTCATCTGGGAGCAAAGGGTATCAAAAGCACCTGCTATTTGACTTGCTGTGCAGATTTTCAAGGACTTGTCCAATCCAATTGCGCGCATGCTAAGAGCTGCAGCAGCAGGGATAGTCCTATCATTGGGCTTCGTACATGTTTTGCCTCATGGGGTTGAGGAGTATGGAATCTTGGCTGTCCATGCACAACTTGACCCCTACTATAATCCAGCAGGTGGGTGAGTTGCGCTCACTGCAAGTTGCACTGCCTACCTAAAACTCGCACACGCCTGCCCATCCATTTTTGCAATGAATGAAACATGGCCAAGATGAGCATGCTCAAGGCACCTTGCTTTCCGGCGGTCTTAATTCTCTTGCTTCACACCCCTACGCTGTGCTACGGGCAAATTTTGAGCAGTGTAACTTAAACACGGCGTCAGATTTGGATAAGTGGGCCAGGCTGCTGTGTAGGTGTAAAACAGCCTTTCCCATTCTTAAAACAAGGTCACCATTTCTGATGGGCGATGCCCACAAATCAATTAAGCACCAATTTTTACATTTGTCTCGGTCGTTTCCAGTTGAAGTTACCTCTATTGACTGTGTTACAGGATGTATCGTCTCTTATCTGCCTTGATCCAGCCTTGAGAATGGTTGACGTCCATTTGACACTTTCTTAACAGCCCATTCGAAATTTCTTACCCTTCTTGAATTTTTTGCAGGTGCGGCTACCATCTTTGGCATATTCTTGATGATGGTCATTGAAGGTAAAACTTTGTACTGCTCTTGCTCATGGGACTGGTTGCCACCGTTACTGAAAATCACTGTGGGCAGCAATTAGACATATGGACCAGGTCCATGATTCAAGCTGTGCCTATGCAGAACATCATGTCCCCTACCATATGCACCCGCAGGAATTGCTCATGGCCAGCACAGCCATTCTTCTGGCAAGTCAACTGAGAATGGACCGCTGCCTGATGGTGGGGCAGAGAACGACTCGGATGGAGAGCTGAAAAAGAAGGAGGCGAGCTTAGCAGTGCCTGTTGCTGACATTGAGCAGCAGGACAAAACCTTGGACCAGCACCCGCACGCACACAACAGCCACGGACCAGGGACCATTTGCTTGCACTCCCATGGCACAGTGGGAGGAATTGGGGACTATGGGACGCAGAGGCAAAAGGTGAGGCTCGCGCTGTGGCCTTGTTGTGCTCTCCCAGGTTGCTCCAGCGCAGTCCTTCATGTGCAGTTCTGCAGCGCACCTCCAATGGGCTGGAGCTGCAGGTATCTTGGCAATCGCCAAGGTGTGTCTATGCTTGGTTGAGAGAACCCTTTTCTTTCTAATTGTGCACATGCTCTTGATCCCACATAGAACCCTTGCCATCGAGCTTACTTGCATGATGTACAGTTCAAAAGTGGACCTTACATGTGCTGATTGCATTTCCTGGCCTGTGTTGGCGTACTCAAACCCAATAACTCTGACTTCCTGCAATTTTCAGACGTTGGCCCACATGTTTGAGCTGGGCTGCATTGTCCACTCGGTGATCATTGGTATCATGCTTGGCGTCATTGACAGGGATTTCCCGCAAGCAAGGTGTGCAAGAAAAATGGGCTTGTCTGCACAGCACCTTTGAGCTTAATGCATTATTTTATGTGCCTCATCAAATCATCTTAGTTCATCACGAGGACAGCCAGCTTCACCTCCAAACACAGTTGCCATGGATATGTCTTGATCTCGTCCGTGCAGGAATATTCTTATCGCCTTATGTTTCCATCAGTGGCTTGAAGGCATTGGCTTGGGTGCGCTAATTTCCATCGCCGATTTTGGTCTTCTCAAAGGTGAGGGTGCAAAAAGGGGAGGATTGCTGTGGAGATATTGAGCTATGGTACATGGCGGTAGCAGCGGCAGCAGTAGCGGCGGCAGTAAAAGTGTATTTCAACACCTTGAAATCACATAAGCCAGTATGCTGCTTGGGCAGATGCTTGATTCCTTGAGCACCTGTGCCTGTGCCTCTGCAGGTTGGATCTTGGTCATTCTGTACAGCGTAACAGCGCCTGTGGGAATTGCCATTGGTATTGGCATTGCAGAAGGCTACGACCCAGATAGTACTCGCGCGAATGCAGTCCAGGTGAGGGGGGAAAGCACAGGGCTCCCGGAGGTGGCGTGCTTAATGAAGGATGTTGGGGTTAGCCTGCAGCTATTGAATTTATCTTTGCCCTAGGAATGTTACCCTCTAGAATTCTACAGCTGAATAGCTCCCTGCTCCGTTGATGTGACACCCTCCATTTCTGCAGGGAACTCTGAACTGTGTGAGCGCTGGTATTTTGATCTACATGGGACTCTGCCAGATGGTGGCCGTTGACTTTGCCCCTGAGAGTATGGCAATGTTGAAGTCGCGCTGGGCCGTTGCTGGGTGCTACATCGCCTTTTTTGTGGCCTGCGGTTGCATGTCCTTCTTGGTGAGTGCCCTAAGATGAGGCTCTGGGCTAGAAGTGATCGATGCCTCAAGACTGGTCTGCTGTTTTTAAGCTCCAGCGGAAAATAGTTGTAGGACATCTCTCTGCCTCAGGAGTAATACCAATGCCCACTCAGTGTTCAGGGGCCTATATTTATATAGTGTGAGTAATCTCAGGAGTTGCGGAGAAGTTGTTGTATCACGCTTGACATCTCATAAGGAACTAATTAGGTGCCAATTTTCGACTCAAGTACTCTAACCACCAAAGTCTCAACCCCCCACTTGCTGATGTTTTGCTAGTGTTATATGTAAGGATGTGAAAATAGGGTGTCTCAAAATTCCATAGAAGCTCGTTGAGCCTCTGCAGGGCCTTGGCCTGGGCCTCGGTGGTGCATTATCCATCAAAATTTTCATGTGAGTTTACGAACATTAAAAACAAGTATTTTAAGTTGGACTGGCCCTCCTGGAAGCCGAAATCAGTCAGGAGAAACACGGGCTGCTGGTCAGCACCCGGGCCCGCCCAACCCTAAACTTTCCACGAAACATCTCTGTTCGGTCTGAAATTCCACATTTTGTTTACACTGCTTCCTTTGTGAGTCGAGGCATCTGTCTACCACATCTTCCATGGTTGCATCCTCCTCAACGTCATCGCAATGAATGTATGGGCATATTCTTATTTAACAATGACTAAATAGAATTTTCAGATTAGTCTGAATTTTTGGGCATGTCAAAGCGCTGTTCCAGTGAAGTAGGGTCACCGAATCTTTGGCACTTATGGCACAGAGGCTCCTGGAGGCTTGCCGAGGCTCGCCCTTGGCGAGTTGGCTACCCACCCTCTGTCAAATGTACAGGAGTATTGTGCACTACATGAGTTAAGGCAGATGCTAACATTCCAGTGCAACCTGTACCTGTGCAGGCAATTTGGGCCTGAACTTCTTTTTTGGACAGAGTGCGTGGGCAAGACTTCTGTGGAGCAGGAGCATCTTGCTGGCCAGTAGCCAAATACCACCTTGAAATCAAGGAGACTTGGTAACAGTGAGAACAGGCTGGGAAACACTGGTCCTCTATGAGATTGTTGATCCCATGATTTGCATATATATATATAGTCCAATGTATGCTTTTGGTATTTGCATTTTGCACCGCCAATTAATAATAAGGACATTCAGGCATCATGTATTGTGTTCCTGTGGGTTGCTTTGATCCTTGAATTATGAGCTGGTCTTCTTGCATTGATTTGCAGAAACATTGAAGTGAGTCCTTGAAAGCAAATTGATGTCATGGGGCCCACGATGAGCCTGGTGCTTGCGCTTCACCAAAGTCCTCAAATTGGTACATGCTTCAGGCCGAGGGTCAGCCCTGCAAGCAGATTTTCCTTCAGTTCGTCAGGCCCCTGCTTAGTGCAGCTGATACAGCTGACAAGCGGCTGAAATGAAATCAGCCGCGGTCCTGTGGATGCGTTGCTTGACCACGTGTAGCACTTGCGAGTGAACTAAACAATGAGTGGCAGACTGCCCGCAGATTGCCTTTTTAAGGTTAGATTGTTGGTAAACCCCATATGCGCTACCTCCCCAACAAACGCGACGCGCTACAAGCACACATGCATAAGGTCCACAAATTAGGCAACGCACAAACTGATACCAGCTACTACACCTACTACCAGAATTTAATAAGAATAGGAGTGCCCACAGCAAAATCAGTAATGCTTTCTGGTCTATACCTGGCATCTCTTACAAGGAAAAAGAGACAGTGGTTAGGTTAGGTTACAAAGCTCTACCTGCCAAACTAGGGCAGCTTAGCTGAAGCCAATCAGGCCTGCGACCAAAACCAAAAATGGCAAGCTAGGTTGTGTCCTAAAATCTAGGCACAGCATTCCAGGCACTCATGTACGTACAAGGCCAGGCCTTTGGTGTCTGCTTGGCTAATAAAGTCTCTTAGCCTGTTTGAGTTTCTAGAGGGGGAGCGGAACAGTTGATGGTGCTTAATGCGCAATTCTGCCAAGTCAGCACTCGGGCAATCTAAGAGGACATGCTCTTCATCTTGCACACAGTGCCAGTTGCATTTAGTGCAGATTCTAAGCTCATAAGGTACTCTGTGTTGTTGTTGCCGGAGACGCTCGATGCAGCTAAGTCCAAGAGGCACTGGCCAGCCGTATTCAATCTTGTGTGCTGAGTCTGGTTCAAACGAGGAGTGGACAGTTGAGGGAAGCGTTCTAAGAGCTGTTTGAATTTTGAATTGAGACAGTGGTTAAATACCGCCGGTAGACTGGCGGTCTGGCAGAAAGCAGTCAGTGAGGATCAGGAGGGGTGCGGGCCCCGGGCAGACTATCATATCACATGATGTGTCGGACAAGCCAGCAGACCTCTCCTGATTAGTTTGAAGGTGAGGAGAATGCTCAAGAAAACATCTGGTCTGAACAAGCTTATGAGCACAGTGCACAGAATGAGCATGGAGTTTGAGAGCAAGTTTCTTGACTCTTTGCGAATCAAGGCCGAGAAAAGAAAAGAAAAAAGAAAAGACTACGCTAACAAGGTATCCCCTGTTTGCGTGAATTAAGGAAGAAGTTTACATCTGGTGCAAGCACCAGGTAGACTTCCACCATCAAACGAGGAAGAAGG
>LKMJ01006994.1_pt1 | contig 10617 bp, 9 predicted proteins | sample 643391 | NCBI WGS metagenome assembly LKMJ01 (sample SAMN04112250, study PRJNA286221) | soda lake metagenome | biome: soda lake; feature: Kulunda Steppe; material: water; isolation source: sample PL-Br10 brine of Picturesque Lake | place: Russia: Kulunda steppe | collected 2010-07
GACGAGGTGTTTCCAGCGGCCGAGTACCACGAGCTACTGCGGCGTGCTGATTATCTGGTGGTTTCCTGCCCGCTGACTGACGAGACAGAAGGCCTGCTCAGTATGGACGAGTTCCGACTTCTGGACCGCGATTCCGTCGTTATCAACGTCGCACGGGGAGAGATCATCGACCAGGACGCACTCGTCAGGGCCCTCCAGTACGGATTGATCGGGGGTGCTGCACTGGACGTGTTCGAATCAGAACCCCTTCCCTCCGATTCGCTCCTCTGGGAGCTCTCAAACGTCGTCGTGACGCCACACATGGCGTGGACAACCCCGAAAACCACCGAGCGGTGGGTCGACCTGCTCGTACAGAACTATCGCGCAGTTTCGAGCGGAGACGATGACAGTATCGTAAATCAGGTTATCTGACCTTTTCCATCAGAGGCTTCATCTAAGCACTCTCAAATGGAGAGTGCTCTTTGGATACGCAGACGAGGATCCACGATAGTCCACGAGAGTTATCGTTCTGCCTCGATACTTTCAGCCAGAGCTTCGATGCCAGCCGTGATTTCGTCCTGTTTGACGTAGGTAAACGAGAGACGCAACGCGTTCTCGCCGTCCTCGTCGTTGTAGAACAGCGACCCCGGTAAGTACGTCACACCAGTCTCGGCAGCGTCTTCGAGCATCGCTCCAGCGTCTATCACTTCAGGCAGTTCAACCCAGACGAAAAAGCCGCCGCCCGGCTCAGTCCACGTGACGTCGGCGGGCATCTCTTTTTCGAGCTCCGTGAGCATGTGGTCTCGCTTCTCCCTGTACGTCTCCCTGAGTTTCGGGAGGAGTTCGTCGAAGTGGCCAGCCTCACAGTACCGGCCGACGACGCTTCGAGTGAACGTATTCGTTCCACCGGCAGCGACCGTTCTGGCTGCCTGGTGTATCTTCGATGGAGCGGTGAGCCACCCCAGTCTGACGCCAGGGGCGATCGTCTTCGCGAACGAGCCGACGCGAATGACGCGTTCCTGTTCGTCGAGTGTCGCCAGTGGTGGTGGGGTCTCGCTGTCCAGCCACAGGTCCGTGTACGCCCCGTCTTCGACGATGCCGAAATCGTACTCGGCAGCCAGTCCGAGTAGCTTCTCGCGACGCTCACGCGTGAGCGTCGTCCCTGTCGGATTGTGGAAATCCGGTATCGTATAGAGCAGTTTCGGGCTGTCCTGACCGCGCTTTCGGCGCGTTTCGAGCGTGGTCTCCAGTGCGTCGACGTCCATTCCGTCTTCGTCGACGGGGACTCCAATAATCCTGACCCCGAAGTTCCAGAACACGCCAAGGACGCCCATGAAGGTTGGCGCTTCGACGACAAGCGTATCGCCCGGTTCGAGAAACGCCCGACAGGCGGTATCGATTGCGTGGGTCGCACCGTTTGTCACCAGCAGATCCTGCGTCTCGAAGTCGATACCCCGTTCTCGCTCCTGTTCGACGAGAAACGATTTGAGCGCTTCCTTGTACTCGCCACCGCCGTACTGGAGAGCCTTGTCGCCTTCCTCCTCGAGCACTGTTTCGACGGATTCGAGGAGTTCAGCGGTGGGAAAGAGGTCGGGGTCGGGGAAGCCATAACTCAGTGACACTGCGTCTTCGGTAGCGATACTCCGCCAGTCACCGTACGCAGACTGGTCGATGACGTCTCGTACAGGGTCTGTAAGCAGGTGTTCGAGTGATCCGGGTGAGTTGTCCTCTGACATCTAACGGTCTCACATGTGTACCCCGAGGGCTAAAGTGTGCAGGTAACGACAACGAGTACTGCTAGTTTCGACACGGCTGCAGGGATAATGAAGTGAAAACAAACAGTTTATTTTTTCGCACCGCCACTAGCAGTTGTGAGTGAGAAACGCGACAGGCGCGGGATATTCCGAAGGCAACTGCTGCGAGGAACTGCCGCCGCAGGACTGACTGCGAGCGCTGCTGGCTGTATCAGGCGGGCTCGCAGTATCGTGAGCAGAGACGCCCCAGCCCAGATTTCACTCTCGATTACGTGTGTTCCAGCAGAAGAGGATCCAATTCCCGTCAGGATTGTCAACTACTTGCGAGAACATCTGGAGGCTGTTGGCATTGCAGTCGACGTCAACTATCGGTCGTTCGAGGAGTATCGGCTCGACGTGCTCCTCAACCACGACTTCGACATGGCTATCGGTCGACTTCCCGGAGCATCTGACCCGGATTACCTCTATGGCCTCTTTCACTCCTCGCTGGTCCCGGAACGTGGCTGGCAGAACCCGTATGGGTTTGCCAGCGTGGAACTCGACGAACAACTCACCGAACAACGAACCGAAGAGGGTAGCGAGCGACGTGACCGTATCGGCAGAGTTCTGGAGATGATTGCGAGAGAGCAACCCATTGCGCCCCTTGCATTCCCGGTGGAACACCGCGTGGTTCGCACGGACCGCTACGATGGATTCGAAAACCGCTCGTTCGCGGATGCAACTGATCTGCTGGCTCTGGACCCCGGTGAGCGAAGCGCATCGCTCGCGTTCACGATCGGGTTCACTGCACCGACGAAAAACCTGAATCCGCTGTCGGTCGAACACCGGACCGAAGAAATTGTCACCGGACTCCTGTACGACTCCCTGCTCGTTTCGGATCAGGGAGAGTACTACCCATGGCTCGCAGAATCTGTCGACTGGAGCGACAACACCGCTGTCGTCAGGTTACGTGATGCGTACTGGCACGACGGCGAGCCAGTGACGAGCGAGGACGTGGTCTTCACCTACGACCTCCTCGAGGACACGACGCTTGGCGCGGGGGAAACGCCGTCACCTGCACCAGTGTACCGGAGTCAATCGACGATGGTGACCCACATTATCGACCGAGACGAACAGACGCTCGTCTTCGAGTTCGAGGGCACCGAATCGGCCGCGCGCCACGCACTCACGGTGCCGATACTGCCGAAACACGAGTGGCGTGATCGAACCGACACTGCGGATATCGGCGGAATCGAGAACGATCCACAGACGACGGAGGCTATCGTGAGTCCGAACATCCCACCGATCGGCTCCGGTCCCTACCGGTTCGAGGCCAACAGCGAGCGTGATTTCGTCGACCTCGAACTCGTCGACGACCACTTCTCGACGCGAGTCCCAACGCTGTCGCGGTTCGACCCGCCTGCAGAGGCAGTCAACGTCCTCGTCGCCCCTTCCGAAGCGGGGGCGATTGAGGGTGTGACCGACGGCGAGTTCGATTTCACACTCTCCCCGATTCCGCCGGAAGATATCACCATCGAGTCCGACGGGAGCGCCTCAGTAACGGAAACACGATCGCGAGATATCTACCACATCGGGTACAACACCCGACAGGAACCACTCAGCAACGCCTCATTCAGGCGGATTATCTCGATGCTGATCGATAAGCAGTGGATAGCCTCGGAGATTTTCGATGGCGAAGCACAGCCGGCGGTAACCCCCGTCGGCGAATCCAGATGGGTGCCGACCGAACTCGAATGGGACGGGGCTGATCCGGAGGTTCCGTTTGCCGGCACCGATGGGACACTCGACGTCGGGCAAGCGATAGAATCGCTCATCGAAATCGGCTATCAGTACGATTCGGACGGTAACCTGCGGACAACATAGACATGCTCGAAGTACTCACGCGACTGGTGGTGATTGTCGGCCTTCTCCACGTTCTCGGTCTCGTTTTTATCGTGGGACGCGACCGTCTGCTCAGCGTCCGGACAGCGTGGCGTAGCCGCGTTCGCGAGGTAGCGCCTGTCGTAACGGTACTGGTCGTCGCGTTGCTGATAAACAACTACGTTCGCCAGATCGGGCCGGACATCTCCTGGGTAATCGGCGTCGAGATCACAGGTACACTCCACCGGTTCGAGGGGGAGTTTGTCGTCTGGCTCCAGTCGTTTGCCTCGACGCCGATGACGACATACTTCTCGTACATGTACATCTACGGATACGCGTTCTTGCTGCTTTTCCCGCTTGTAGCCTACTTCACCCACCACAACTCCCGCCCGCTTCGTGTTCTCCTCTGGGCGTACCTGTTCAACTACGTTCTCGGGCTCGTCGTCTACCTGCTTATTGTGGCCTATGGACCTCGCAACGTCCTCCCCGAACTGGTCGAACCGCTTCTTTACTCCACCTTTCCGGAGTACCAGCATCTCACTCGCCAGGTGAATCGCAGCACGAACGTGTTTCCGTCACTGCACACTTCACTTTCGATGACTGTCCTGTTTGTTGCGTTGTTGACCCGTCGGAGTTTCCCTCGCTGGCTCCCTGTCGCCGCCGTGTTCGCGCTCAGCATCGTCTTCTCGACCATGTATCTCGGGATTCACTGGGCGAGTGACGTCGCCGCCGGAATCGTTCTCGCGGGAGTGAGTGTCTTCCTCGGTGTCAGGATAGTCGACGCCTCTACCGACCGGCTCCGGAACCTTGTCGCCGTTCCAGATAGAAGGTGACCCGTCCCGGGAAGCCGTATCTTTAGGATTCCCCAGTCGTAATGGCACATATGACACGTCAACGTGTTTCACACGAGGATGGCGCAATTTACGAGTTCACACCGGATCTAGAGCCGATCACCGAAGTTGAATCAGGTACGTCTCTCAGGATAGCAACGCGAGATAGTCTCGACGGTGCAGTACAGGAAGAAAGTGACGTCATCGAGAGCGTCCCGGAGGAAGTGAATGCAGCGACCGGCCCGATTGCAGTCTCCGGTGCACAACCGGGTGACGTTCTGAAAGTGGATATCGAAGCGATTCGTCTCACGGAAGACCACGGTCGCGTTATCACCATCGATGGATTCGGATTGTTGGACGCTGACCCCGATATCGATGCCCCGGTGACGCGGATGACACCTGTCGAGGATGGGTCACTCTCCTTTCAGGGACTCGACGTGCCAGTCGAACCTGTAATCGGGACGATCGGCGTCGCACCGGAGGCCGATTCCTACACGACACTGGTCCCTCACGACCACGGCGGCAATCTCGACACGACCGATATGACGACTGGTTCGACCGCGTACTTCCCGGTGTTCCAGGACGGCGCAATGCTGGCGATGGGCGACTGCAAGGCGGCGATGGCAGACGGGGAGATGTGTGGCACGGGAGCTGAAATTGCGACAGAGATTGACGTTCGTCTCTCGCTTATCAAAGACCCAGAAACGTCCATTCAACGCCCGATTGTCGAAACACAGGACGCCTGGAAAACGCTCGCCAGCGCGGAGACGCTCGAAGAAGCCTGTCAGATTGCCAATAAGGATGCAATCACGCTGCTTGCGGCAGAACACGGTACTGACGCGACCGACGCCTATCTGTTGTCGAGTCTGGTGGCTGACCTCGAAATCAGCCAGGTCGTCGACCCACTCGTTACCGTCCGTAACGCAGTTCCGAAACGGTACCTCTCCTCACCGTTTTAACACTTTCCTCGACATTTCCGTTCACAATTTGTTGGCTCTCTTATGTTTAGTTTCCGAATCTATTGACTATTGATCATGAATTTATTGGATTCTAAATCCATATTTGTTTACTTTGAATCATACAATTGCTTAGTTCGATAATTAGGGTCTTTGAATTTTATATCTAAATCTATTAGATACAAACTGTATAGTCATTCACTACGAAAATCAAACCAATTTGCTATTGTATCTGCACTTATCTACTGTACATCTCGAACTCGAATCGATTGATCCAGCTACATAGTTCAATAGTAACTCAATTGAGTGTTTTATTTCACAAACCTCTGTTTTCGACCCAGTAAGTCACAGTTAAGTGACTGGGTGAGACTGCGTAGGAACTCTCCTCAAATTAGTGAGTGATGTACAAAGTGGGTTTCGTCAGTAATTGCTATCTGGTTACTCATGAAACTCGCAGTCATCGGCTTCGGAAACGCTGGCGGCAAGATCACAGATAAACTGCTCCAGTTCGAGTCGGACACGGACCGTGACCTCATTCGGTCGGCGATTGCAGTGAACTCCGCGCGGGTGGACCTGGCGCGTCTGGAAACGCTGCCCGAAGAGAACAGGTTCCTGGTTGGACAGACCGACGCCCGGGCCAAAGGTCACGGTGTCGGAAGCGATCCGGATCTCGGGAAAGACGTCGTTAAACAGGACCGGTACGAAATCGACAGAGCTCTGGATACTGTCCCGATCTACGAAGTCGATGCATTCCTGCTGGTTGCCGGTCTCGGTGGTGGGACAGGAAGTGGCGGTGCACCTGAGGTGGCCAAAGTCATCAAAGAACGGTTCGACGAGCCAGTTTACGGGTTGGGCGTGCTCCCGAGCAAGGACGAGGGTGGACGAGCGGCCCTCAACGCGGCGCGCTCGGTACAGTCCTTCGGTGAGGCAACTACGAACTTGATCCTGTTCGATAACGACACGTGGCGTGCGAGCGGAGATACTGTCCAGGGAGGATACGAGCGAACGAACGAGGAGATAGCGAAACGGGTCGTGACATTCCTCGCTGCGGGGGAGGTAGACGGCTCTCGAATCTCCGAAAACGCGATGGATGCAAGCGACGTCCGACGGACGCTGGCGACTGGCGGTGTCAGCACGATAGCCTACGCGGAGACCAGAGACATCGGCTCGAAAGGTCTTCTCGGACGATTGCGCTCGAACGGCTCGCCGAACCTCGGAGACACTGACCCGGCGACCAAAATCAAGGGGTTGATACGGCAAGCAGTACAGTCACGGATGACGTGTCCCGCAGAAATCTCCTCCGCAGAGCGCTCGCTGATCGTTCTCTCCGGCCCTCCCGATCTACTGTCCCGGAAAGGATTAGAGGCCGGTCGACGCTGGCTGGAACGGGAAACCACGAGTGTCGAGGTACTCTCCGGCGATGACCCGCGTCAGCACGCCGACGTGCTGTCTGCAGTGATTCTTCTCTCGAACGTAACCGAGGTCCCGCCGATAGATTCGATCCAGGAGAAAGGTGTGGACGCACAGGAGAACATCGAGGACCAGGAGTCAAATCGCGAGGCGGAGATCGACGAACTACTGACGGACTCACAGGACGCGCTCGACCCCATCTGAGGTCCAGAAATCCCAAAAGTAGCCGAAGCATAGTGGATGAGAGGGGGTCACACGAGACACGCAGGACTTTAGCGTGTCCGGTGCGTATCTCCAATGTGACTGAAGAATCTGGGCGACGGAATCTCCGAATGCCCAACGAAGACGAACTTTTCGCTGTCGTCACGCGACACGATGGCGGGAACCACGTTCGTGTGCAGTGCGAAGACGGCGAAGACCGACTGGGACGTATCCCGGGACGAATGAAATACAGGACCTGGATCGAAGAGGGCGACGTCGTCCTGGTCGAACCGTGGGACTGGCAAGACGAGAAGGCGAACATCGAGTGGCGCTACACCAGCCAGGACGCTGACCAACTTCGGCAGGAAGGCCACATCGAGTAACTGACCGCTGTTTTTGCTCACCATCGTCGAGAGGCATGGCTGTGGCAAAACACGCTTGTCATCGTTTCGGAGAATGTTATTTGTTAGCAGATAACTCGGGACCCGAAGGAATAAGAAAGTCCACCGTGACCCGACTGTTGTGACCGACGGAGAGCATAATTCGGGGCAGACAGAGATGTTCACTCGTGCAGTGTCGAGTGCGCTCCCTGACGCGACGATCGACACGATCGAAACGGCAGGCCCGTCGTGGAACCAGACGACACGGGTGGCGCGTGTCAGCTTCTTCGACAGCGAGCCGGTGTACTGTAAAGTCACGCCAAACGATCTTGATGGCACAGAGCTACGAGCGGAGAAAGGGGCGATTCGATATGCCGGAGCGAACACTCCAGTGACGGTGCCGACAGTCGTCGCGATGACGACCGGTCCGGTGCCTGCACTGGTCACCGAGCCGGTTGCGGGCACACCGGTCGACGAAGAGTGGTTCGACGTCAGTCCCGAACGTCGTGAGACACTCGCCCGCCGGCTCGGACGGGCGCTGGCGAGCCTTCACGCCGAGCGATTCGATCGACCAGGTGAGATTGTCGGTGGTGATACTGACGAACTAGTTATCGAACACGCGGCGTGGCCGGAAGTGTTGCGCACGGAGGTTCTGGAGAACCGTCGCCTGGCTGAAACCAGCCGATTCGATCCGGAGTATGACCGTCTGCTCGATGCTATCGAAGCGAACAGGGAGACGCTCAAAGACGTCCCAGCGCGATTGCTCCACTGCGATCCGGCGACGCCGAACTGCTTCGACACGGGTGATCAGCGGCTAACGATGCTTGACTGGGGTAACAGCGTGGTCGGTGATCCGGTGCGTGGACTCAACCGTGCACGTGAGCAGGCGCTTGCGGGTCTCCGTGAGCCTGCCTCTGATCGACTCGTCGGTGCACTTCACGATGGGTACCGTGACGTCGCCGGATCGCTACCCTCTGGGTTCACCGAGCGTAAAGCAGTGTACGATGTGGTGATACAACTGGCATCAGCCGGCTACGTCGAACGCTTCGCCCAGTGGCACGACGAGTCTGAAGCTGAACTCACCGCGTGGCTTCGAGACGATCTCGACCATCGGTTGTCGCTGATAGAGTGACAGACAGAGAACTGATCGATACAGTCGGACGACATCCTTGGCGGATGTTCGCCAGTCAGTGCGAGTAGCTGTCGCTACGCGATGTAGTGTGTAGAAAATGCGATTGTGCACTCTCAGGTGAGAGTACCCAATCGTAGTGAGATTCGAATCCTCGTTTAGAGGCGAACGACGTTCTTCGCGCGTGGTCCTTTCGGAGCCTGCTCGATGTCGAATTCGATTTCGGTGCCTTCAGTCAGGTCTTCACCGCCAACGTCCTCCATGTGGAAGAAAACGTCTTCGTCTGCGTCGTCTGTCTCGATGAAACCGTAACCGCCTGTGTCGTTGAAGAAATCAACCTTACCGTTTGCCATTGCAATTGTACCCAGAGGGGGTATACGGTTAAACCCGTCGAAGTTGTAATTCTATGCGCTGATTTTCGAAACAAATGTTTCTAACAGCCTCACCCCGAGATACATCTGTTCATCTCTTTGGTTTTATCTGAATTTTCTGTTGAATACTGTTACACTTGCGGCTACCGTGTTGGATTCGGAATGCTGTGGCAGGTGGTGTCTGGTTGGGAGTGACCCGAAAAGATACGTGAACCGAGTACGATTGTTCCGACAGACAGCATATCTCGGAAACTCCGCTCCTGGAGGGCTGTCTGGAGTTGAGAAGATGCGTACAACCCAAAACGAGAGAGCAGACGGGCAGGATGGTGTAGCCACAGATGTACCGGCCCTCGTCGCGGATGGGTTGACGAAACGGTACGGCGAGACTGTTGCGGTCGCCGATCTCGACCTCAGCATTCCCCAGGGGACGGTGTATGGCTTTCTCGGGCCGAACGGCGCGGGCAAGACGACGACCATCGAGATGTTGACGACACTGCTCGCGCCCACGGAAGGCCAGGCGCTTGTCATGGGCGTCCCGGTATCAGACCGGGATCAGGTCAAACAGTATATCGGCTTCTTACCGCACGAACCACCGGTATACGAGTCGTTTACCGCCAGAGAACAGCTAGCGTACTCGGCAGACCTCCGCAATCTCGACATCGACGCGTCCGACCAGCGAATCGATAGCCTTCTCGACCGCATCGACCTGCTCGGGGCCGCAAACGACCGGATCGGGACATACTCACAGGGGATGCGCCGGAAGGTCGGTCTGGTCCAGGCAATTATTCACGACCCCGACGTGGTCTTTCTCGACGAGCCGACGAGTGGATTGGATCCGCGGGCCTCCCGAACAGTAATCGATTTGATCACCGAACAGGTGTCGAAAGGAACGACGGTCTTTCTCTCCTCGCACATCCTCTCTGTCGTCGAGGAACTGGCAGATACGGTCGGCGTGCTCTACGAGGGCCGACTCGTCGCCGAGGACGCACCTGCTGTCCTCGTCGACCGGACGGAGTCCGAGGAAGGGCAGGGAACGCTCGAAGAGGCGTTTCTCAATATCACCACTGATCGGGACCCGCTCTAACGATGGCTGATACCGACCTCAAAACTGATCTCCTCGTGGGCTTTTACATCGCCCGGGGTGAAGTTGTCGATCTCTGGCGGCGCAACAACACTCGACGACAGCGTGTCATCTACGCGCTCTTGTTCCTGTTCTTGCTTCCTGCGTTGCTCCTTTTCACCCGACAGGGCTACGTTCTCGGCACTGTCACCAGCGACGGTATCGACGTTCCGGTGGTCGCGGTGGCTCGAAACCTCCTGGTGCCGGCGATGCTCGCCTTTGCGATCCTCGGCGGACTCGGTGCCGCTCAGTCGCTCGCACGTGACCCGGTGCAACCACTCCTGTTGACCAGCGCATCCACGCGTGCTATCGTCGTCGGGAACTTGCTGTACCTGCTCGGAACGTGGCTCGTCCCGCTCTCTATCGTGTTCGTCCCCGCGTTCGCGTACGCCGCGGGCGCGCGAGCGGTAGTATTTCCCATCGCCCTCGTCGTCTTTGGCGTCCCCCTCCTCCTGTTGACGTTACTGATCGGGCTCACACTCGCGTATCTCCTCTGGGTTGGTATCGAGAGACTGGGCTTACCCGAGTACGCCCGACGACTCGTCACGGCACTCATCTCGCTGGTAATTTTCGTTCTGGCGTTTACAGCCGGGTTCCTCTCCGGACAGGTCGGCGAGAGCATCGAAC
>LKMJ01006995.1_pt1 | contig 10617 bp, 12 predicted proteins | sample 643391 | NCBI WGS metagenome assembly LKMJ01 (sample SAMN04112250, study PRJNA286221) | soda lake metagenome | biome: soda lake; feature: Kulunda Steppe; material: water; isolation source: sample PL-Br10 brine of Picturesque Lake | place: Russia: Kulunda steppe | collected 2010-07
CACACGCACACACACACACACACACACACGCACACGCACACACACACACACGCACACACAATCACACACCACACAGAGCTTAGTTGATGATAACTTGGTTCATCAAGAGAAGATTGGGATCTCAAACTACTTCTGGTGAGTCGGATTGGTCCAAATTTTTTTAGGCACCTATACGATGAGCAGACCTTGCTGGTTCAGTCCAACCATGGATATTCCTCTTGTTTGGCACCTGCAGGAGCTTTCCTAGCGAGGCTTCGGCTAAAGTGAGTTAACTTGCTGTTGTCTCCCACGATCCAATTGCTTAACTTACTGATTTTAGCTTGCGTTGTTTTGTAAATCACATATTCATCTGTGCTAGTATAGAGGAGTGCTCCACTCTGGTGCTCTACTAGGCCTTCCCTGACACCTCTTTCATGTGTCTACAAGGAGTTGTTCGCACCAACCGCTGCCACTGCTGGACTCTGCATCTGCTGCGTGCTCGCATGTAGCTTCAAGCAGAAGAGGAAAAGCTTGCAGCGGAGTCTGTGCGTGTGGACCAGCGCTCTGAAAAAATACAACAGGCCATAGAGCAGGAGCGGGAGCGGAAGGAGCAGACGGTGAGCTGCAAAGGTTTGATAAGTGTGATGCACAGGGTGCACGTGGTATGATCATTGTGTTGGCTTGATAGATTACAAATCATGTGATACTGTTGATGTAGTAGGGGCCCCTGATGCCCTGGCATGCACATGCATTAGTCCCACTCAGCCAATGCCTATGAATTGCCTCTGCCTAGGGCTTGTGATAACTTGGTTCACCCTTTTGTTGACTGAGTGCAGGAAGAGCATGAACAAGGCATGGAGCAGATTGGGGAGCTTAAAGAGCTGGTGGCAAAGCTGGAAGCAGAATTGAAGCAATATCAGTCTACTGACCCCGACAAGCTAAAGCTGATGAGTGAGTGATGGTTTTCCACATAAAGGCCCATCCTGCAGTAGCTGCCCTCTGATACGGAACTTAAGTCCTGCCCTGTGCTGTTGGACACAGTACCATGCGTGGCTTTTTTGGCCAATGCGTGCACACACTGTGTATGCTAATAGCTTGTTAACAGATCATAGTGGGCAGCCATAGGCCGCCGCCTGCATGCCATTGCAGGGTCAGTACCAAGAAAAGTGTGATTGAGTGTCTAGTCTTGATAGCATATGCTGGAGTGGGAAGTGTGCTACAAGTGCATCAAGCCAAATGCAGCTAAAAAACCTATCTTGACCATGCATGCTGCAGTGGATCATCCTGTGGTTGGTGCAGTAGACCGGCCTTGCATCCGTCATGCCCTGAATGCCTGCCTTACCATGCAAGTGTATGGGATGTTCTGCCGGGCCTAAGGGCGCCAAGTGCCTGTTGTAGCTCAGTGCAGTGTCAGCAGCTGACTTGACGAGCATGAGTTGTGCTGGACAGTCCTCAGAGCTCCAGTAGATGGCTGGAGTTTTAGCACAAGTTGTTGGTTAAGCACCTCTTCACTCATTGCTTCTTGTGTGTTATGGACTCTGCAGGAGAGGGCGCCAAAACCGCTGTTGACGCTGGCAACCGCTGGCTAGGTAAGACCCTTACCCATCCCCAGCTGTGCCAGCTGTTTGCCTGCTGGGTAGGATATAGAGGAGCAAGTGCATGACCCGTCAGTATAAGCAATGTCAACTGAGGTCATCTGATAGCATCTGAGGCAACTGACTGACAAAAATAGCTGTGGTAGCATATCTGAACTGATGGTCTGTGATGGTTGTCAGATTTGTTCAAGGAGCCATGCCAGCATTCGCTTGTGTCATGAAGCAAAATGGACATGCAGCCATGTTCTGACTGGACCCTCCCGCTGAATATCGCCAATACCGCAGATAACATCTACCTCATCATAACATGGTGCAAAAAGGTCTATCCCGGTCAAGAGGAAGGCTTGATGGGATTCTTTAAGGAGGTAAGCTTGTTGGTTGTTTACTGACATTGCCAGCGCAATGTATCATAGAACTTATTGACACCACTGTGAATTTGCTGAGGTTTTGCACACATCCCGGGCATGAAAAGTCACACCTGGCATAGATAGTAATGCACTACTTGGCCTATCCTATCTTTTCACTCTGGACAAGCATATCTTTGCCATTCCTCCTAGTTATATTTCCTCCTATTGTCTGAATTCATTAATTGTTTGGTCTTGATAAGGCCTCTCTTAAAAGATTAGACATCACAATTCCTGCAGACTGGACACGCACGCATGCATACACACACACGCACACACACACGCGCGCGCATGCACTCACGCGCATGCACTCACACACTCATGCGCCCACTCACGCACTCACGCACCCACTCACGCACTCACACACTCACCCACTCACGCACCCACTCACGCACTCACATGCAAGCACTCACACACTCACGCGCATGCACACACACGCGCGCGCATGCACTCACACACACAAGCTTCATTTTCCCACTCCAGCATCTTGGATCTTATCTGAGGAGTTGATTGGTCATTTAATTTTGTGAGCATAAATTAACGCATTTCAACATACCTGCCCAGGGTTAATTCATTATTAGAATGACTGAACCCAACTTCATTTGAGCTTCATTTGTCAGGCAAAGCTTCGAGCTTAGTTGTTAATATTTTATCTTCCCTGTGCCTTGCCACAGAATGGCTACTCTGACAACCTTGAATATATGGACTAACTAATGATGGGCACGCATTCCAGGTATGGCTCTCAACTTGGTGGTAAGGCTAGCAGTCAGCCTTACCTCAACTTGGTGGTAAGGCTAGCAGTCAGTCGATTTGACTGGAGGCCTTTTTTTCGTAACTAGCAAGCTTGTGTGCCAGCTCAAAGGGAGTTAGGAATGGTAGGAGCAGGGGCTCCAGGGGGAGCGCTCCATGCAAGAGCCACAGCATGTAATATAATTTCTTGAGCGCTTGCTAGCATGATTTACCAGACTTCCAACCTGACATCTATCTATCTATTTGCTGATTTTCAAGTGTGGTGGGGGTTTTGTTCTTTTAAGCCTTGTAACCTCCGTCTCTTTATTTTGCTAAGTCAGATTGTGTGCAACTACTGTTACTTATCTCTCTGTGCCGCAGTCTTGTGCATTCTAGACCTTGCCCAGCGCATGATTCCTCGAGGCACGGTTGCCAAGACTTTCCTAAGTTTTAGTTACGTAACTTAACCTTTAAGTTTTGTGCTTTGATTATGCTAGACTCATCCTTTTTTTGAGTTAAGTCCACTGTGAGCCGTTTTTACCCTCTTTTATTTCTTTCATTAAGGAATTTTTGCATTCTACCATGACAGTGCTACTTGCATAGCATAGTACGGAGCCCTTCCGTAGTGGAGCTGTAGAGTTTTGCAGTGTAGCACGCGGCATTGTGCTGAGCTATGAAGAGCAGCGGGGCTGCGGGCTTGCCCTCCCCTCTATGGCCCGAACTCTGCTGACTTTCTGCTAAGCTGTCCCACTAAAATTTTGATTCAATCTTAAGCTAGTAAGCTAATTTTCATAGCAAATATAGTACATAGGTACCACCACCAAATGAAACAATAGAAACAGGCTAGTGTGGATCAGGTGGGTTGCGTGCCAAAGCTTGCGCATCCTCACCTCGACCACGACCAAAACTGATCATTTTTTTGTTTTGTAAAGCTTGTTTTGTCCCATGAAACAATGCTGTGTGTCGCAATAAACTTGTGCGAGTTTGCACCTAAGGCAAGTGATGAGCAGCTACATCAGCTCGCAAAGTTAAGTCACAATGGGTTCAGACCTTCAGCCGGATGGGTTGACTGCTGGGCTTGCTGGGCACTGCCAGCCAGACAAAACTATCATAGTCTCAGAAAAAGAAGTGATGTGTTCGTCTGCTTCAAGAGACACATTCCACATCCCAGCACTGATGTTGTCAAGGTAAAAAGCCCCTGTGTCACCAATGTAAATTCTAACAGCCCCTGTAACATCAGGAAATTCAAACAATTTGTTCTGCCAACTCCCTTCTCAAACAGCACATTTCCAAGCAAGGGCATTTAAAATGACATGCTTTTCATCCTGAACATCATGCAAGTCACATTTTTCACAGTACCTATTGTGGTTTTGCCAACAGCCAGTTTTAGCTCTTAGTGTATGGGCACGCAAGCAAAAAAGAGCAATGTTTCGAAGCACATGCTTACTCAGTTCCAGCTGTAGGTATCTAGGCAGCAAATGGGGAGGGCCCCGGGCGGTGCTTGGCTTGAGAGGCGAGGCCATCCATGCATGATAGGCAGCCAGTTTGCGAGCGTGTGTCCTAGGATCTGTGCCATCCAAGTCCCTCCGTACAGCACGCAATCGCTCACGCAAATAAACCACAAGGTCTCGTAGTGGAAGGGGAATTGCAGCCTTGCCCCCATGGTACCTATCTGACGCACGCAGACCCTCACACGTCTCTATGAACTCCGCAGTTCAGCACTTTTCTGTAAGAAGCACTGTGAGCAATATCTACATGCACAATCCTTTTGAGCAAGCACTATTCCCGCTAAGTAGTTAAGTTACACTTTTCTGTAAGAAGCACTGTGAGCAATATCTGCATGCATAATCCTTTTGAGCAAGCACTAATCCCGCTAAGTAGTTAAGTTACAATAGGTTTAGACCTTCAGCCAGATGGGTTTAATTGCTGGGCTTGCTGGACGCTGCCAGCCAGGCAAAAAATATCCATAGTCTTAGAAAGAAAAAGGAATGATTTGTATGTCTGCTTCAAGAGAAACAATTTCACATCCTCAGCTCCAATGTTGTCAAAATAAAAGCGCCTGTGTCTCCAGTGTAAGTCCTACAAGTACAATCAGCGAGTTGTTCTTCGAATCTCCTTCTCAAATGGCACATTTCTAAGCAAGGGCATAAAAAAGGACATGCTTTTCGTCCTGGACATCATGCAAGTCACATTTGTCACAGAGAAGCCACCCGCTAAGTAGAGAGTTATACAACTTGGTAGCAGTGCAGAACCAATAAAACTGCAGAGGCTCCTGTCCACGCTCTCGCAACACAGTCCAGTTGGGCGTGGTTCTTTTCACACTAAGCACAGCTGGCAAACTCACTGTCCTTCTTCATGAACCTTGTCCCCCAGATCTGGCAAGCATACATACTGGCTGGAATAGCGTAGCATTAAGCCAACCAGGGGAGAGCATGTGGCCTGTAAATAAAATGGTGCTCTCGCACAAGTAGCTAAATTCTGTGACAACCAGCCATGAAAAGACCAAGCATATGCTCAGCAGATTTGGCAATGTTACGGGTCCTATAGAAAATTATGCCTAGGTATTTGAATGAGTCCAACCTTCTAGTCTAACATTTGACTGGAGGCCTTCCTGTAAGTAACTAACTAACTTCAAGTCTGACATGTGCGCGTTCACTCGTTTTGTGAATTGGCGAAGCACTCACTGCCTCCTTCCCAGCATCACATAAAGAGGAATTATCAGTTGGTCACTTTTCAACTCCTCCTAAGCCTTTGAGTACTAACTGCCCAAGACCTAGCTGACACACATAAATGTCTGCTATGGTGGGGAATATATACTTATCAGCAAGCCAGAGAAAAGCACAGGCTTAATCAGCCAAACACACGCTCACACACTCAGCACATGGCCACTAAGGTTGGACAGCATGCTCAGCAGCTGGAGCTTGCAAAAAACATATTGTTGGCAAAGCATGCAATTTGTATATTATGGCCAGGGAAAGTAGATGATGGGAACCACTATTTCTAGTTGCTGTTGACCAAACGTTAGGATGTCTGCTATGGTAGGGAATATATACTCATCAGCAAGCCAGAGAAAAGCACAGGCTTAATCCGCCAAGCACACGCTCACACACTCAGCATATGGCCACTAAGGTTGGACAGCATGCTCAGCAGCTGGAGCTTGAAAAAAACATATTGTTGGCAAAGCATGCAATTTGTATACTATGGCCAGGGAAAGTAGATGATGGGAACCACTATCTCTAGTTGCTGACCAAACGTTAGGCACACAACACACATATGCACACACGTGCTTGCCACGAGCAAGAGACGGAATGAGCGTATAGATATGTAGGAAGGTCGCGACACGTGCACACAGCAGATTCCTTGGCGAGACCAAGAAGAACCTACAATTGAGGTTGAGGACCAGGCTACTTGCATGCTGCAGCATGTCACTGAGACTCATTGCATCATGTGTCAGCAAGTTCACACCTGTTGGCTTGGGCCCAACTCCCGACCAAAGCCCCTTCCACTTCCTAGTACTTCTTCCTACTGGGGTTTGGTGCCTCCCTCCCTTGCAATGAGAGACTAGGCCACCAGAATGAGCATACAAGAATTGTGAGCACACGGCTCAGATGTGCAACACAGGGGGAGTTGAAATTACCGAACCCCTCGGACGCTCTTGCGTATAAGCTCAGAAAAACATCCTCAACATGGGCACATGCTAAAGGAAACTAACGCGAGCAACAAGTAAATGGTTAATAAATACAAAAGATGGTTTCCTTGTGTTTGAATATTTTCTTCTCAAACATGGATCATTGAGCTTGGGATGAGAGCAGCGGATGCCTGCCGGGAAGCCCAGCGGCTCAGTGAGGCAGCTGCCCAAGTGCAGATAAGCCCACATGCTGCTGAGTACCATGTCAGTCCCACTGCATTCCATAATCACGCTTTAACGGGCAGATGAGCAGCCATGCAGCAGCAGGTCATTGAGGCTGTTCATCTTCACTGTGACCGCAGTATTATAAGAGCTTCCCTGGCTTCAAGGCGGGCATAGACGAAGTCCAACGAAACATACGTGATGCGCTCCTTTCTTGTCAGGTTGGGGCTGCCTGCTGGAGATCCTTTGCTCTCTACCTTATGTTATTGCAAGATTCGTGCATGCCCTTTTGAACTTCTCTCCTGTGTAATTCTCTTTGGTAAGCAGAATGCTGTGGCGCCCAAAGGCTCCAAGCGCGCAACAAGTCTGGATTGGGAGGACGCTAATGAGGTGGGGTAACAGGCTACAATTCAGCCAGATGCGAAACTAACACCAGCTGGAACATGTGCCCTGCCGCTTGGCGGCAGCCAAGTGGTAGCAGGGAATCCTTAAATGCTATCGCTTGACAAGCAGATTCATTTAGGAGGTGAGCAAGCAATGCTTTGCAAGAGCTTGCGTACGGGGGCTTGCTAAAGCTCCTTCCGGGGGGTTGGGTTGCAGAGCATGTGCACTCGAGCAACCTAGATGACAAAGCAGACTGGCAAATTCATGTGCATCAGCAAACCTCCACATGAATGAATATGCCCACCCATGCACAACACATAAACATGCAACCATACACACGTTAACATGCACCCACGCGCGCACACACATGTACACGTACACGTACGCGCTCACATGCACGCACGTGCACGCGCCAGGTCCTTGAATGGGTGGGCTGCGCGTTGGATGACTGCATGGAGGGTGTGGATGCCGCAATAGACCGGCACCGCCACTGCGTGAGGCAGCGGGGGCTGCAAGAGGAGGGTGGTGATGTGGGAGGCCCAAGCACGGGTGTGCCGCTTGAAGTTCTGCCATCCCAATTGGGTGAGCATCCATCTGCGCGTCTTGCTTTGGTGCGCAATGGAGATTGGCATGAGGCACAGAAGCTGTCAACAAGGACGTTGCACGCTAACTCCACCTAAGCAAGTAAAGCACACCCAGGGGGTTATTCAGTCTGACATCTGATGTCAATCTGTGAGGTAGATGCTGAGTGGTATCTTGGATTGTAAAAGTGCCTGCCTGCCACTGCTGGTACAAACTATTGCTAAGACGGCCAAGGTGCAAGAGCCTGGAAATGTGTGGTTAGGTCAGTGTGTGTGAGTGAGAGAGTGTGTGTACATGGGAAGAGAAAGAGAGAACGGGTAGAGGGTTGGACGCTCAAGCATCTTGTCAAAGACTGAAGAATAGCCTTGGAAGCGACCTTTGGCAAGTTTGAGCCATACATGCTTGTATACTGTACCATCTTGAAAAGGTGGTGCCCTTGTACATGATAAAACGCATCCAGGGCCTGTATCGTCAGTTGGAGGAGCGCCCAAGGGACTCCTGCGCACCATGCAATCTGGACGCACAAGGCCACAGGTGCACAGGATTGCGGCAAAGCTTGCAAAAAGTGACCTCTGTGTTTTTTCGCCAGGGCAGAGCTTGCATGTTAATAATAGGTTTGATCAGCAGGACGGCGATGCTTGAATCCAGAAGCATGCCTCAATCTCGTGTTGTGTGCCAGTGGCAAACATGATAGTCAGACATTTACAGCCTCTCCCTTCCCTCACGCAGAGGCCTGCAAATTGGGAATACTTGCTTGTGATGCTCAGGAGGCATTCAAACTCCCTGTGGACAACAGCGCGCAGCCGTTCGTGCATTGGGCCCCGCACTTAGCGCAGATCCTGCCTGAGTGGACGGGAAACTCCACGGGCCCAGGTAAGGGTTGCTCACATTGTTACCTTTTGCTTTTGGCTCAAGCCATCCGCCACCAAACATGAGTCAGCCTTGTGCGTGTGAGGACTAGGAACACACGCCTGTGCCTGTTGCAGGAGGGCAGCATAGCCAAGACCTGCAAGGCCTGTGGCCCAGGCCCAGCCTAGGTGATTGTGCTTCAGTGGATAGTGGCCGTGCCTGCTAAACAAGTCAGCCGGTCTCACAGAGGGGTAGGATATGCCAAACTGTCTGAACGCACTCGCTCCTTTGTGCTTTTCCTCATCCCTGGGGCCCTAGACTTTGACGACGGATCCTTGCATCATAGCGCTGCTCGCACCTGTGCACTTGAGCTGCTGGGCGGGTACCTGCGTTGCTGGCGGGCACCCTTGCACCATTCAGAATCTGCATTCACCTTTTGCACCAGTCAGAATCTGCTTTCACCTTTTGCACCAGTCAGAATCTGCATTCACCTTTTGCACCAGTCAGAATCTGCATTCATCTTGCACCAGGCTGGCCTGGTCGCACCTGCCCCGGCTGCGTGGCATTGAGCACTTGGCGCAGAGGTAGCTTAGGATAGGTTACATAGCTGTATTGGCCGAACAAAGGCAGCTGAGCTGAAACCTAGAAGGCCTGCAACCTGGACCTCATCTCAAGAGGCCCAAACATGAGGCCCAAACATGAGGCCCAGTCATGAGGCCCAAACATGAGGCCCAAACATGAGGCCCAAACATGAGGCCCAAACATGAGGCCCAAACATGAGGCCCAAACATGAGGCGCAAACATGAGGCCCAAACATGAGGCCCAAACATGAGGCGCAGAGGGAGCGCACTCTTCATGCTAAACCTCCTCCTCTGCAACTTGCTTGTAGGCTTACAGCATCCCTTTGGTGAAGTTTTGAAGCAACTCGCCTACTTACCTGGTCAGCTAGATGCACAAGAACCATGCCCCCCCAGGTGTGCTTTGGTGTGGCAGGTGTGGGGACGTGTATGCGTTTGGGATGTGCATGCGTTTGGGATGTGAGGGAGAGTACAAGGCGGTGGGGGGGTGAGTTGGTACCCAGCTCCGTGTTGAACATGCAGTGTTGTGCCCATGCAACAGAGCTTGCTAGGTGCACTCTTTTTGGTGCATGGACCTCATCGGCATGCGTGCACAGCGCACAAACTGCGCAGGCAAGAGTGGCACATCAGAGCTGTCCCTCACAAGCATCGTATGAGGGGTGGCCACTCTTTTGGTGCACACACACAGCAACTGCACCCCTCAGCGCCTGTGTACCGGCCACACAGCGCCCACACGCGGGTGACGCAGCACCTGCGCACCCCGACCTTGTTGCACGCACACCCATGTTCCTGTGGTACACCAGCATGCTGCGCACCCATGCACACAGACCTCCTGCTCGAGCAGCGCTGCGCGCCTGAGCCTGCAGCCTCCCTGCGCTGACGTGCGCCGCCCCCATCCACAGCCACCCTGCCCCAGCATGCGCTGAGCCCATCTGCGCAGACTGCTGCACAAACTTTGCTGCGCACCATCATCCACAGCCGCCCTACACCAGCATGTGCCGCGCCCACCCACCCCTGCAAGCCCTACTCCTTCATGCAGGTCTGGCCCTGCTGCATGAGCTGCGCCTGGCTCTGCTGCATGAGCTGCGCCTGGCTCTGCTGCATGAGCTGGCCTGGCCTGACTCTGCTGCGCCCACCCACCTCTGCAAGTCATGCTCCCTCATGCCGGCCTGGCTCTGCTGCACGCAGGCCTCTGGAGGAGACGCCGCTGGTATGGGTGGACACCCCGGAGGCCCTGGCAGCAATGGCATCAGAGCTGCAAGCGGCGCCACAGCTGGCTGTCGACCTGGAGCACCACAGCTACAGGTGGGTGCGGGGTGTTGTGCAAGCCGCTGTCTGCAGTGCGCGGCCTGGAGCACCACGGCAACTGGTGGGTGTTATGGGCAGCGCATGCTTTGGAGAATGCGGAGTCTGGGGCGCTGCGTTTTTTTGCAGAGGAGACATGCGTGTTCCAGCCTGCAGTCTGCTGCCCATTCCAGTGCCCCGCGCGCGCGCGGCCCTGCCCTGTGCCCCACACCCTAGCTTAAGGTGAGGCTGCCCCCGCTCCTCCGCGTGAGGATGGAGCTGTGTTTAGAGGGCAGAGCATCGCAGCTGCTGGTAGCTGTGAGTGTGAAACAGGCACAGAGGGTCATCGCCATAGGTGCAGGCGAGTGCAACTTTGGAAGCAG
>LKMJ01007000.1_pt1 | contig 10613 bp, 9 predicted proteins | sample 643391 | NCBI WGS metagenome assembly LKMJ01 (sample SAMN04112250, study PRJNA286221) | soda lake metagenome | biome: soda lake; feature: Kulunda Steppe; material: water; isolation source: sample PL-Br10 brine of Picturesque Lake | place: Russia: Kulunda steppe | collected 2010-07
ATACATGCATACATACATACATACATACATACATACATACATACATACATACATACATACATACATACATACATACATACATACATACATACATACATACATACATACATACATACATACATACATGATGCATGCATACACATATTCACACATACGTATGCATACACACATACATGCATGCATACAGACATACGTAATTGCATTCGTACCTGCACCCACATGCACACCGGCAGACACACATCCTCACACCACATCATTCCTGGCAACACGCAATTGTGAGCAGACAGCTTTAAGCACAGTCTCATGCAAACGGACCTCATGCCCGAACTTGCAGTGCATGTCATATGAAGCCGCCTCCATTGCTGCTTCAATTACATCGACGCCACCGGTGCCTCCAGAAGAATGGACGTTTCTTGCACCCATCTCTTTGGCCTCCCTTCCCATGAGGAGCACATCCTCTGTTGATTCATGCACATGTGCATATGGTGACTGGGTGTGCATGTGGTGAGTGTGTGTGAGGAAGTGTGTGCATGTGTGTGCGTACATAAGAGTGTATGTGTGTTGGGTGTGTGTGTGTGTGCCTGTGTGCGCATGCGTGCATGTATCTGTGTGAGAGAGGGAGAGTGAAATGTGCTTGTGTGTGGTGGTGGTGGTGTGTGTGTGTGGTGTGTGCATGTGTTTGTGCATGTGTGTTCGCATGTGTACACATGCGTGTGTTCATGTGTGCACGCATGCGCGCGCGAGGAGCAAGCGCATGTATAGAGTTGGGCATGATGCAAGAACTTTGTGCTTCAGTGTGCACATCTGAACTGCATCCCGTGATAAAGTGTAAGCTTGTTAGAATGCACAGCGTCGGGCTTTGAGAGAACCTTCAGTTCTAAGGGGTTGGCTGCGTGCACTCACCAGTGTCATACCAGGTGCCATCGGACGTAAAGTTGTGCGTTGCTGGAGGCAAGGGAGGGGTTTGCCCCCGGGTGCTGCCCGCAGAGGCTGGCTCATCCTCTGCAGACGTGGATTCTCCTTCACAAACACCTTCAGACAGCTGCGCTACTTCTTGTGACTGATATTTTTCATGGTTTCCGTTGTCTTCTTGGCTTTCCTTGGCCCATATAACCATCAGGCTCCTTGTCCGAGCTGAAGCCACCAATTAGCATGCATTTCACTTCAACAAAAAATAGGAGAGTAAAACAAAACCTTAAACATTATTGAAATAATGCGCGGTATTCCCTGCATTGCGTGGTTTGGCCATTGAGCTGCAGCAGCGACAGCAAAGCCTTTGTCCCAGCCACGACACGAAGAGGATACAATCAAGTTACAAGTGAGACGTGAAAATCTTGCCGCTCGCATGTGGAGCTCTTGCGTTTTTGTGCTGGAAGATGAACAGGCACGGGCGTTGTCCCTGGAAAGACAGGCCCCACGGGGCGACCCAAAAGGTTCTACATGGTTCTCTGATGAACTTGGATGCTGCGAAAAAGTCCAAGCCAAGCAAACCTGCTGAGTTGTTTCACTCCTTGGGTCGCGCGCGGCGCCCCTGACCACTGCTTAAGCCCACAATGCCACATATATCTGGAGCCCTTGGGTTGTGCATGATTATAGAGTTATGATCACCTAACTGAAAAACAGTAGGCAGCAAAGAAGTACCCAACTGCGTCTATCTAAAATACCTCATTCCCTGAAGTTTCCTCTCCTCCTGTTTGAAGAGGTAGCAGCTTTTGGGCGGGTGTCTAAGGAAATGAATTATTGTATAGTAACCTTCTTGCTACTGATCATGCTGACCAGTTGGCAGAGGAAACAACTGCTCAATCTCAGATGCTTTCCTGCCCCTTGTTCCAGCAGGACGACATCGTCAACCTTGTGCAGACCTACCAATTCTGCTTGTGCATGGCAACATGGATTACACAAGATGTACAAGTGCTGTGGGCAGCATAAGCCCCTTCAGAGGGCACAATGGATGCACTGCAGCAAGTGGCGAGCATGATGTGTCACAATCGCCACCAGATCAGAGCTCCCCATCCACCGATGACGCCCTTAAGCCAGAGCATAGCGTGCAGCCACAAGAGGCCTGTAAGCCAGTACCAGGGCATGGAAAGAAACAGCAGACCAGGGCTTCAAACATGTTCATGCCCCGTGCCTCATTTCTTAACCACAGACCCAGCAGACGCAGCGTGTCCATGCGCAGCAGCCTGGTTCAACCCCAGCTGCTGGGCTACAACAGCCAAGCAGAAGCCTATGAGCGGCTGGGCAAGTACTGCAGGAAGTCACGTGCAAGGGCTTGCGGCGAAACGAAGCTGAGGCCCTCCAGGATCAGCATTCTCCTCCCTACCTCCCTGTGAGTTTCTAGTGCTTCTTGCATGCAGAACAGGTGGCTTGATTGCTTGTGTTTTGCGTTGGGGGCTGGTTGCAAGGTTTGTGGAACTTTGTAGGCCAAAGACAGCCCCAGCTTGCATTGCCGCACAATGGTATGTCAGGAAGCTGCAGAGCTTGGCATATTACTCCACCCCAACCAGGGCATGCCTGGCCGATTCAGTGAGGATTACTCATGTGCCTAACTTGTGCCATGCACCATGGCCTATAGGTTGCTGAAAGCCTCTGATGAGCTTGAACACCATTTTTTTCAGTGGACTTCAATGCATGTCCATAGCTGATTGGTTCTCTCAGGCATTTTTGCAAGTAACTTTTTAAAGCTGTGGATCTCAACAGCAAATGTATGCTGTGGGAAATCGTGGGGGCTGTATAGTGGGCTCTTTGGAGTTTTGTCCTTTGACGTTGCTGCAGTTGCAATTATGGTAAGCTAGGGGACAGAAACATACTGTTGCACACACTCATAAGTATGCATAAAAAGGCACAGGTAGGAGGAAAATGTGGGCTTCTGCTGGCAAGCCCAGCACACGCACCGCAACCCCAGAAAGGGGCGCTCAGGAGTATGAGCGTAGCACTCATAGCGTGTACATCATGGCATACTTGCCCTGCCCACCCTGGCCCTCCCTCCAAGCACGTTGCACCGACCCAAGGGGCATTCATCTCCCCAGGGGCATTAATCGTCATCAGCAGCACAGCAGGATCTCGTGAGCAGCTTAATCTTTTCATTTGTTTGCAGGTCTGGCTGGGAGAAGTCCAAGAAGCATGTCACAGCAGCTTTTCTTGCCTCAATTTCAAGTGGCATTGACTCAGGCAGAACAGCAGGGACGCTCGACATGCATGCAGATGCTGTGCGCAAGGTGAGTAATTGGTATGATGATTCAGGCTGCTGAGCTCATGATGGAGGGCATGAACATCATGCCTGTTTAATGAGCTGGTTTCAGTCAATTATACAAAAAACCGATCTGGATTGTTTTGCCTCCTCCCATTGCACTGCAAGAGTCCTGTGAATCTCAGCCCTATGACCATTTAAACACCAATTCCAGCATCTTAATGCGCCTGGCTGCACACACTTGACCAACCCTGCACACATGCTGGCTTTCAGGATAGAGATGAGGAGAGAGAGCAAACTATAGGTGCTATAATGAAAGAGGTAGGAGGCAGAAACCAAGAGCAGCCCCATCAACGTCCTGAATTGTTGTCACGACGCATTAGTTTGGAACCTTCTTAAAGGGTGAGGGCAGATTCTTGCCTTGCAGGTGAAATCATGGCAAAGCAGGCACATGCTGCACCACCTGGCTTGAAAGCAGTCCACCTTGCTTGTTGAATTGAACATAGAATTTCTTCAACACACATTGAAGGCCAAGCAACCACATACCCAGTAGAGCACGACTTGTGCATGATGGATTCCTGTGATACCCCACCCTTCAATGCTGTAACCAAATATCTGCGCAGCGCCAAGCAAGGAAGACCTCTATTATGAGAAGAGTGGAGGCTGTTACAGCAGGGGAAGCTGACTGGGGGTGCAACTTGGTGCGTGCATGTGCGCGCACTAATGTATGTTGATGTGTGTGTGTGTGTTTGCAAGTGTGTGTACACATGCATGAGTGTGCATGGGCACAAGCCTGCACGTGCGCACAAGCTAATACCTTACACATGCCAACTACAGCTTGGTTACGCTCACCTGTCTTCTGTGCGCAAAAATGCTTGCCCTTGTTTGCTGGTGCCAGAAAATTCCCATCAGGCATGATATGCCTTGACTGTGAGAGTAATGCTTTGAGTGGCAGCTCACAGAACATGACCGCATGCATCTACACTAGATCAATTGCCTGGTATTATGAAATTGTGTTGCAGTACAAGAATACCATGATTTCACTTATTGTACCAATGCATATTTAAGGTGTGAACAGCCAATGTGCTACATGAATTGATTTGCATTATCAATAGCAGGGTGAAGATTTGGGACCTCTTGCGCACCGCATCAGACCAAGGAAGATTACCCCTGTATGGGAGCGGCTTGCGCATAACAAGCCCAGGCCAAGAGCGGTGAGACGATAATATGAATATGACCCCCAGCTTCACAACCTTGGCTTGGTAGATCAGCTTTTAAACTGAAAAGGTCTCTGGATCTTGCATGCTTGATGCTGTAATGTACAAGCCTTTGCATATCATTACATGTGCGCATGCCATTGCAACCATGCGCATCCTGGGGACGCACAAACACACGTAGGCATGCATGCACGCACATATGCACGCGCTCAGGCACACTCACATGCACACTTATACACACACACAAGGTCCTTCCTCTTAGCTTACTGCCTCTGTAAACTTGTGGTCTTTGCAGCCCCCAAAAGTTGTGAAGCTCAGCTTTTTTCGCGCAAACTTCCCAGAGCTTACCGCCCGGCAGCGAGCGCGTGTTGATGCAGAGATGGAAAAGACCATGCTCAACTTCATGGGCTCACCACAGGTAAAAAACATCACTCCTTGCGTGCACAACACTGCTCAGGTTTCTCTTCAGAGCTCTGTTGCTGCGACCTGTGACAAAGGAACAGAGCATTTCTTCCCCAAAGAACTACCACGGTTTTCGCATCATTGAATTTCTCCTTGTGAAACATGCAGATCCAACACGCTTTTCCATGCACACGTAGGCCATGTCCGCTGAGGAGCAGGAAACACCTCATGAACAAGCGCATGCAGCCAGTGCCAGCGGCAGTGGTGGTGCGACTGCGGCAGGGGCAGCAGGGGCTGCCGACGTGCACTCCAGACTTGCCCCTGCTGAAGGAGCACGTGATGGCGCACGCAATGCAGCTCTTGGAAGTGGTTCAAATGGAGCTGCTACATCCGTGTCAGGAGCCGCAGTCAGGCGCTGGAGCCAGATGGGCCGGAAAAGCAGGCTCCAGGCGGTCATTACCAGCGTCCTGGGTGAGCAGCAGGGACCTAGGCCGCGTGGGGGTGCGCATCATGCCAGGCAGCAGGGTGGGCAGGTCTACAGGAGGATGGCCACTGGGGGAGCCCCCAAGGCTCAGCAGGCTCAGCAAGCACCACTGCCAAAGAGGAGGCAGAAGGCAAAGGTAGGAGCGGCAGGTGCTGCGGTGGTGCTTGGGCCCTGGCAGGCACAGCTGGGAAGGCTGAGTAGCTTGGGTTCAGGGGTGGATCGGGTGGAAGAGGGGGCGTGCTGTAGGAGTATTTGGGTCAGGAAAAGCACCTTTGGGGCTCGAAACGCAGAGAGGATGGGCAAGCTGCTTGGCTTGGGGAGCAGGTTGGATGCATTCCTGGCTAGTATCGGGTCCAAGGGGATGGAAGCAGGAGGGGGCAGTCCTGCTGGAGGAGGTGCAGGTGATGGGATGAGGCGCGAGGAGAATGGTGGTCCTCAGGCCGCCCCTGTGGGGCAGCCGGGTGGCGTGAGCGACGGCAGGGAGCGAGGGCTGCAGATGGAGCTCAGGAGTGACATCAAGGAGTATGGCAGTGATGACTCAGGAGCAGAGAGCGGTGAAGATGAGGAGGCTGTGATGGAGGAGGATGCCTTTGTGTCCCTCCCTCCAAGCTTGAGGCCCTGTGAAGCCTCTCTTACAGGCAAGTGTTTTGTACTGTGTGTGGCCTGTTCAGGCCACTTGTCCAAACCATTTTAAGAGCAAGTGCTTGGTGATCACTGACCATGCCATGCTGAAGGCATACATGCGCATGCACGATTGACATGGACACCATTCTGTGAGCTCAGAAATCGGTGAGCTCAGCAGTCAGTGAGCTCAGCAGTCAGTGATCTGAGCAGTCAGTGAGCTCAGAAATTGGTGAGCTCAGCAGTCAGTGAGCTCAGCAGTCAGTGAGCTCAACAGTTAGTGAGCCCTCAAGATGGGATCATGGACACAAGCATGAGAACAGCAACTTTACCAGTGACCTCATACACCACCACAGTGGTTTCAAGCATGACGCCCTCCTTGCACGCTCTACCTCCTATGGCCCCTTTGAACTTTTGAACCTACCACCTCATCAATCTGTACCACTAGTGTATGCGGCCATGGTCTATTGCATTAAACTACCCCCGCAGTATGCTCTTAGATCTGCCATACTTTGAGCTTTACTGGTATGGATGAGGCTGACTCACATGCCTATGCCTTACAGATCCCAAAGATCATCATCGTCATAGTCATCATCAGCAGCAGCGGCAACAAGTCAATGGGCACAATGAGCAGCACTCATCACTGCCATTAAAGTCAGGTCAGTGCAGCATCCAGCATCATGGCACCTTGTTGCTGCTTTTTGAGGCTTTAAAAGGCTTTCTTGTGGCCCAGAGTAATTTGTCTACAATTCAAAGTACATACATCTTACATAGCACAGTGTATCACCGTACATTGAGTGCACCTTAGAGCTGCCCCAAAACAAGCAACGACGAGCTATGCTCCACAACAAGAACAAGTGTGCTGCACTCAGCAAATGCATTTGTTCAATGTGTGAGCTCCTGGAGTGCCCTCAGCTCTGGAGCCAATCTCCGACAACCTCTCATGCAGTTGCTGCATGGCCTAAACAGGTCCGTAATGGACTGGCCACCTATTTCTCCAGAATTAGAGCCCACATAGAGCAGGTAGCTTGCAGCATTAAATAAAGGATAGGTCCACTTCTAGCCTAGCAAATGAGGCTGTGTAATTTTGTTGTGTACCCAGGGCAGGATCACAATCTTGAATTAGATTGCAAGTTATCTTTTGGTAAAGAGACTGCCACTCCACTAATTGTGTGCGGGTGCTGTGGACGAGGGCCTGTCTGCCTGCCAACTTTCCATGTTATCTGACGTCCTCCGTTGCTCTACCTTATGCTCATTTTAGTGCTCATGTCCCTGTGCTTTGAAGGTGGCTCACATGCCGAGAAGCTGTGAAATCACAGGACTTTCCTGGAGGCTGTGCATATTCCACCAAGGCACAAACCCAGAGCATCTTCATCCTCAAAACCCAACTGTGAGTGCACAGGGACTTCAAGGAGCTGCGCACCTGACATCAAGAGCAAGAGGGAGCCTGAGAGCGCACCTCAGCATGCACACAGCAAGTACACACCAGCAGGAGAGAATGCAATTGCCTTGACTGTGGACGCTGAGGGACAGAGAGCATTGTTGACGTCATCATCATCATCATCAGCAGCAGCAGCAGCAGCAGCAGCAGCAGCAGCAGCAGCAAAAACAACATTCAAGGCAGAGGTGGCAGAGGTGGGCAAATGCTCCATGCTGCCAAGACAAAGCCAAGCTTCATCCAATGAAAGCAGTGTCAACAGGGGTATGAGCCAAGGTACCAACAGGGGTAGGAGGAGCAGCGGCAGCAGCAGCAGCAGCAGCAGCAGTAGGGGCAGCAACATGGCCGGTACTGAAGGCTTGGGGATGAGCTCTCTTGACACCATGCAGCAGCAGCAGCAGCAGCAGCAGCAGCAGGAAAGAAGGAGCAGCCCCCCAGTGTTACGCCGAAGCCTGACTTGGACTTGCAGCATCCCAGCTGATCAAGCAGGCAGCCAGGCAGCTAGGAATTGTAGGGCAGCAGGTTCCTCCTTGCCCTCATCACCTGCAAGCCTCAGATCAGGTACGCTGAAGAGGGGCTGCCCTTGAATGCCTGATCCAGGCCTCTTCCTAACACCCAACAGAGCAAGGGGGCTGTGCAAATGAAGGGCTCACACTTTACCATGCGAGCATTTTGGATAGCTACTCAACATGTTGTTGCGGGTGTCCTTCCTGGGCTGGCGCGCCTGGTCATGGACTTTTCGACACAGTTGGCTCTCAGTGTGACAAGCCTGGGCATTTGATGAGGGCACGGAGCAGCATTTTGAGCTTTACGTGGATGCCCAGCCATGCTCCTCCTTGCCGCCCCTTGCACAGGCACGGCAGCATGCGTGGGACAGCTTACAGCCAGCCGTTGCGCGCCCCTCTGGCTGCGGGTATCGCCTTCGGGCACTACCAGGCATTGTACAGGCTCCAGTAGCAGCCCAGGGTTGGCGTCAAAACTTGCCAGCGGTAGCAGCAGCAACAGCAGCAGTGGCATCAAAGGCAGGACACGCTTTGCAAACCTGGGTTCTGGGGCTGTGAGCGCGAGCATGCCTGGCTGTGCTCCCCCCTCTCCCAGTTGCACCCCACAGCACATTGCATGGGCCGGCAGCAAGGGAGCAAACAGCAGCAGCAGCGGCGGCGGCAGCACCGGCAGCAAGCACATTGCACGGGCCGGCAGCGAGGGAACAAACAGCAGCAGCACCAGCAGCACCGGCAGCAAGCACGGCGGCGCTGGCATGCACGACCTTGCTTTGTCTGCCAGGTCGGGGGGCGCACGTGGCATTGGCGCACACACTGCACCTAATGGCTCTGCAGCAGCAGCGGAGGTCAAGGCAGGTGGTAGCACAGGCAGGGCCGGCAGCCATGCGCCTGGGCTGGGTGCTGGTGGTGCTGCTGCAGGTGCCAGAGGGTGCTTAAGCTGCACTGCTGCCTCCCCAGGCACCTGCCCCCGTTTGGCGCCTGTCCCTCTGGCAAGCCCTGTCACGCCTGTGGCTGCGCTGGGGGGGGCAGCCAGCAAGGACAGGCTCAACCGCTCGCGCATCAGTGGTGTCAGAGCAGTCGGGAGTGGGATGCTGCCACGGCTGCCAGAGAGCTCAGCCAGCGCAGGGTGCGCAGCTGCGCATGAGACGTTGGAGGCCCAGAAGTTGCGCAGCTACCTGTACGGAAATGGCAGCACCGGTGGCGGCGGCGGCTGCAGCAGCGCCAGCATGCAAGGACGGACAGGCAGAGCCAGCATGCAAGGATGGGCAGGCAGTGCCGCACACAGAGGCCCAAGGCCCAGCCATTCTTCCAATTTTGCAGGCAGCGGCACGTACCACCAAGCTTGGCCATTGTACTCAAGACCTGTTGTTGGGGTGCGTGACCTGCACACTGCGTAGCCAAGCATGGGTGTTGTGCACGGTGCTTGCACGCGGGTGCAGCACGCATGGCTATCAACTGTGAGGGGCTGCGTGTTTCTGAAATGCTATTGGGCTTGCACAAACAGGCAAAGCTTGAGACACAAGCTCAAGACGTGCTGCTCCCTGACAGATTGAGATCGGTGTCCAAAATAATATCAGGTGCATAAGTGCACCAAGGCATCCGGAACTTGAGGCATGAAGGCTTTTCTTAATTTTTGTCTGTATGGAAGGGTGCTTGCTTGTTGTCCGAGTGCTTTGCAGCTAGGTTAGGATGCTGATTCATGCGCATCAAAGAAAGATCAAAGCAAGTGGAGATGGATTAGTTTGCTTGCCATGGGGAACCCACTGCCCAATCAGCCATGAGTAAAACTCTTGTAAATGTGCTCGTTCCTGCAGGTCGTTCAGCCCCGTTTACCAACCCCTCTCAGCAACAAAAGCCACCAGCCTGTGCTGCCCTGTCTACCGGCATCATCTCATCTAAGCTTCAAGAATCACCAAGGATTGTTCCAACCAGGTCATGCCTATCCAGCAATCCAGAGCTTGAATGGTGGCTCTCGAGGGGGGTTGGGCAAGATGACCGCTGGGTTTGACTGGAATAGCTTTAACAAGAGAAGGACGGGCTACGTGGGCGAGAGGGTATGAGTTCGCGTGTTAGGACCAGCACAGATACAAGGCATGAGCCTTGTTCTTGAAATCATGCTTTCAAGTGTGCACTTGATCTTTTCTATGTACACAAATCCGGTGCTTGATTTGTATGCAACAGCGCAACAGCAAAGCCTTGTATTGGGTTCAGTTGCGCTGCTCTTTACACGCACTGCCAAAATGAACAAACACACTCGAAACATCTAGATCTTGTGATCCCAGGCAGGGGCAGGGGCAGCCAACTGGATGGAACCATAAGTATGCATTTTTGCAAAAAAAAAAGGTTTGGCTTTTCTCTTCCTCGTGATCCCATTTGCTGCAAAAGGATTCCCAAATGCATGCACTTGTGACGCTAGCGCTAGCGTTGCAAGCGCTTGCAAGCAGGATATCCTGCACGTCGATGTGCATGTCAGACATGCTACACAATGTAATTCAGTTTGTTGTTGTTGAAGTATTTTTTTGTTCAAACACTTCTAATTCCAAAATTTTGTCTAGTCTTTACGGGGGGTGAAAGGTATCAAGATCAATTGGATCTGAGGAGACAGCATTTATATTCACTGTTGAACGCAACTAACGCTGCGTTTCCAACAGCAAGCGGGTGGACGAAAAAAGAAATTCTCGTCCACCCGTCCACCCGTCCACCCGGTGATTTTTGGTTTCCAATCAGCGGGTGGATGTGGAAAGTAAAAATACGGATA
>LKMJ01007002.1_pt1 | contig 10612 bp, 18 predicted proteins | sample 643391 | NCBI WGS metagenome assembly LKMJ01 (sample SAMN04112250, study PRJNA286221) | soda lake metagenome | biome: soda lake; feature: Kulunda Steppe; material: water; isolation source: sample PL-Br10 brine of Picturesque Lake | place: Russia: Kulunda steppe | collected 2010-07
CAGGAGGGCCATGGTCACACATTCGCCATACACCCTTCCTAGATACATGCTTCTTGATCTTCCTCGCGACGTTATTCGCAGCGTGGCTCGCTTCAGACTTCGTGCCCACACTCTACGAATTGAAACTTTGACCTGGACTCACGATACCTCTCCTACTTGTGACTTGTGTAATGCTCATGATGTACAGGATGAGCAACACGTCCTTTTCCACTGCACCCATCCACACGTTGTCTCTCTCCGAAGGACTTATGCTTCCCTTTTTTCTTTCGCAGGCTTAAACAATGTGTCTGCTTTTCTGGGCCAGGAAAACAATAAGCTATATTCTTTCCTGCATGCACTGATAGTTTTTTATGAGCAGGCTTGCAGTTCTTGACTGAAGGCCTTTTTCTTGTAACCCCGGGTTTACAAGGGCCTTGTAACCCAAACAGACATTGAAGGCCTGGCCTTTTTCGTGCAAGGGTGACTAGATTACTTTGTCCACTAGAACTATTAGTACTAAGTAAGTAGGTTCCAGAACACCACCTTGCTGACCTGCTGAGTTGATTTGGGTGCAGGCTTGATTGGCTTCAGCTAAGCTGCCCGCGTTCAGCAGGTACAGCTACATACCCTAACAACCTCTTGTAACCCTCTTGTAAGCTAACCCCTGTGAACCCCTATGTCACCTAATCTAGAGACAAGCAGGTACACATTTGCACAAATACTCCGGGTGCAGGAGTTCTTCCTAGTTTGTGACAGAGCATTGCCTGTGGGAAATGGTCTGTGGCAATGGTCACCGTTGCCAAGATGGGTATACTCATGTTTTACGATGTTACATGGCATACTCCAAAAAGGTATATCAACCTCCTTCTTCCCTCTTCGTAACTTGCCACACAACCCTTGTATGGTCTCATGACTTTATTTCTCACATGTCGGTCACATGATTTCCCCCCACATTCATGAGCGCATAGTCTATCATGGACATGATGTCTTAAATCACCAACTCTCTTGGCTGCACAGGTACTTTAATTGCACACCCTGCACATACACCAATGTATCTAATGTGAGCGCTAAGGCTCATAGCACAGCATGGGAGACAGCCACTTCTCGGCATCCTTGATGTCCATCTTCTTGCGCATTGCGTAGTCAGCCACCTGCACGCAATTGTTAAGAGATTTTCTCACACACCAATACATCTATGATCTCATGAGTGCACAGGATGTATGGGCCGACCTGTGGACCCTCACTTTGCTGAACATCCTCCTTCGGAGATCATGTGTGCAGGAGCGGCATTCACAACACCAAAGCATAAAATCATGCTGTCAAGCAAGGGGTTTAGCACAGTTGGTGGTAGATGCTCACTGACAAGGAGCAATGGTCACAGCCACCACACCTCCCAAATGCACACGCCTCGCCAGCACAGCCAGGGGGCAGTCTGCACACATACACGGGAGCGCTCGCCATAGCGTACGCACCTGCTCCTGTGTGATCTTGCCCACGGCAAAGTACTGCGAGCAGCGGCCCCCAAAGTACAGCCCGCTGACAGATGCAGCCGGTAGCATGGCCAGCGACTCAGTGAGCTCGATGCCAGTCTGGGGAGTGACGCCCATTAGCTCCCACATCGTCACCTTCTCCGTGTGGTCCGGCTGCGAGGGGTAGCCTGGCGCTGGCCGGATGCCCTGTGCAAGCAGATGCGCATGCATGCTGGTCAGGGGAGCCATCCTTCCGGGCCAATCAGATTGTGTCACAATCTATAAGCGGCCAGATACCCTTTGTGTGCACAGCAATATACCCCCTGCACATGCTGTTTGTGGGAGCCAGCCACCCTTGCCTACAGAGAAGGACCAACCCTTGCTTGGGAGCGGCACGTTGGCAACTGAATGTTTGATTGGTAGAAAACAATTGATGGTCAATAAGATGCAAAGCATGTGATGTACACCACACCGGAACAACAACTCAAGCGTCAGGGCGCCAGCTCACTGGCCCAACCTATGTGCTCTGTGCACAGACCAGCAGTTATGGCATGATAGGGAAATATCAGGCATGCGTTGGAGGAAATGGGTCCATGGCTTTCCGTTGGTTGCTGGGCAGGAAATGCTGGCGCACCTGGTACTTGACTTTGAGGAGGTCGTCCACAGTGAATTTCTCGTCCGGCGCATAGCCCCACCTGCATGGCAAATCGCGCAGTGTGTGTTTGTGTGCGTGCGCATGTGTATGTGTGCAACAGTCGCAGGCAGCCTGAACACCAGCGCCTGAACCTTGCACGTATGAAAATTGCTTGTCATTTAAGTAAGGCAAGCACCCATCCACCGCGACACAGGGATAGCATGTGAGATCTTGCCGATACTTGCCAATCACCACAACCATCTGCCTGTCAAGGCTGCCACACAAGCTGCAACGACACGCTTGAAGCAGTGCTCAACCAGACTAGATGTCGCAAAATAGAAGCAAATGACTCAAGAAAGATGTTGTAATGATTGAGAAGGCACCCACCACTCGCGGCGTGTGATCTCATGGAGCTTCTCGGCAAAGGCCTCAGCCAGGCGATCAGCCAGCGCTTCAGCCATGATGTAGCTGAAGTCGTCGTGCATCTGCAGGGGCGTAGCAGGGAGCTGGGCGGGGGGTGTCATGATGTAACGTTGGGCTTACAGCTGGACAAGCAGGCGCTCTAAGCACTCTCTGGGGTTGCAATGCTCTAGCTCATGAGTGGCAGGCATTGTACGAAAGTGCAACTCTTAAAGATGCACTCTTGATGAATGTAAGCAGTCATGTGCTGTGCTTGCGCTGTGCTTGCATCCTGCAAATTTCAAAAAGTTGAGCACACAAGTTCTCTCCAAGAGAAACCTGTGGAACTAAACGCTGAGATGGGAGCTTGGCACTGACCAGCTTCAATTGGAGAGCTATACATGGCTTTGTCATCCTCAAAGCCCCAAACACAAGGCTGGGACAATAATTGTGCGCGCAACGCTAAGCACAAGGGGATAACCAGCTTAAGAGAGGGCATCTATTAGACCCTCATGATTCTGGGGGCGCTCTAAGCCCCAATTTCCTCTAGCTCACCCACCTCCTTGTGGTGCTCGATGACCTTCTCTAGCCCGTGGCCAGCGCTGCAGGCAAACATGCCCAGGTAGTCCTTCACGCCACTGCCCTTGGGTGCGATGAAGTCCGAGATGCAAAAGTATGGCTCGCTGCTGTCCTTCTCAGTCTGCAGCAAACAACCGGGGCAGCGCAATGAGAATAACATTTCAGAGCAGCTCTTTGAGGATGTGAAGTGCCTCTGGGTATGTCCACACTGTGCAGCGCCGGCCCACACTTGCGCGTCCACTTGCACCAGCCGCTAGTCCACGTCTCGCTAATAAGCACCAACTGGTGCAGATCATGGAATTCGGCCTTCATTGGTGTTCAAAAGCGAGGTGCCAGAACCAGGGAGCTCGAACGGCCCACATCTCTACTTTGGCTTTTAAACCACTAGAGGCATATGATGTTAAAATTCACAAGCTACCAGGCTTCACACGTTGGGACACTAAACACATGTTAAAAGTTGGTGACACCCCAGGTCTCACTAGCGCCTTGCACCAGTGTTCTCAAAAGCTGACAAAAAAACACAGCCCCACCTGCTGGCGCAGGCCGCAGAACCTGGCCTTGACCGGGCCGTTGCGCATGGGATCCTCGTCGCACTCAGGGTCAAACAGCTCGATGTCGTCTCCGACCGCAGCGGCTGGGTAGAAGCCCACCACAGCGTTCAGGCGCACCAGTTTGCGGTCAATAAAGTCCTATGGCAGCAGCAGGGGCGTGTTCCATGAGCATCAATGCCACACTGGCATCTGGGAAGCAGATGGAGTAGGACTCTCAGGACCCAGGTCTTTATCAAGGCCATGGGAACCAATGCTCTGTGTTGAATTTGCGGCCTCAAACAACATGTGCGTGTGTTAAGCAGCCACGCTTGGTGCCTGTGTTAAGCAGCCACGCTTTCAAGCATGACCTGCGAGAAGCCGTTGCCCATGTACTCCAGGAACATTGCACTTCCGCACTGAATGACAAAGGGACCTGTTCCAGCCGCACCTTGAGCATGACCTGGGCGTCATCAAACAGCTTCCTGGCCTCAGGCCCGACCTGAGGATCGTTGAAGATCTTGGGATATCCGCGGTTGGGGTAGCGGCCACGCAGCTGCCACACCTGCCACGCCACAACCACATGGCACATGGGGTGATGTGAGATCTAGCTCATTTTGTATGAAGGGCAGGGAGAGGGCAGCATGCTGGGCACATCATACCTCTTAGGCAGGAGCAAAACATTTTACGGGACACAGTAAGGGCGTCTTAGACTCGTCTGACCCTCACCTCATGATGCGCTCTGCTGACAAGACCGGGTAAGCTAGACATTGCATTGATTGCTAACTTAGCGTACCATGCACATGGCAGGTTTTTGAGTGGCAGAAAGGACAGCAACAATGATGCATGCTGAAGTAGCAATAGCAGTACGAGTAAGCAGCAGCAGAGTCCAACCAGAGAAATAGTCACTCCTTTCTCAACCAAGGACGTCGCAGCAAATGGCCACAGTCAACTGCTCCCCTGACTCGCACCTGGAAGAATGGGTTCCAGTCGATGTAGTCGATGACATCCTCAATGGGGTAGTCCATGAGGACCTGCATACACCAGGATTTGATTGTGCTTTTAGGCTGCATGCTTGTTCCTAGAGTGACGTGGCGCTGATGCTTGCACAGAGCCTGCCTGAGAAAATCATCTCCAGTCCACCGTGTTTGTGATTCTAACACTGCTCAAGCACCTGTAAACCTCAACTCGCTGCCCAGGAGCTTACTGACTGCGCGACAGTTCGTTGGGCGCATGCATGAATGCGCCTTTTATCATGCATGCCTGCACAGACCCCACCTCGCTGCCCAGCCGCTCAGACTGTAGCACAGCTGTCTCGCCACATGCACGCACGCGCGCGCGCTTGATCAAGCCCACCAGCGCGGCCCTCACCTTGGTGCCCAGCAGCTTGGGCTGCACCGGCTTGTTCACGGGGTCCGACCAGTCCACCTTCAAGGCCTTGGACTGAGCCTCAGGCAGCGACAGGTACCTGCAGGTGGACGCAGCAAAAGCGCACGGTGGCACACGCTCGCATGCAGTGGGGGCAGACCAGGAAACAGCCAGGGCTGCAGCATATGCGCGGCAGGGCATGTGGCACACATGCACCTGTCCAAAAGCATGCACGTTGGTGCCCTTGTCAGTCGCTGCGAGTGCGCTGCCTCTTCTCCTGCTTGCACATAACCAAGCGCTGAACTTTGCACACATGGACACCTCCTGGGCCTGAGGTCTTGAGCGCGCGCACACAAACACATGTACACACGTGTGCATGAAAGCGTGAGCACACCTCTAGCCAGTGTGTGTAAACCCTTGGCTGGCTTCCTGCACAGTTGAAGCCCTTCCGCCGCAGTCGTGCACGCCCCCAGCCCTTAGCACACGCTGCCACCCACGCATGCGCGCGCACACCCACTTGCGGTCCTCCAGGCCGGAGTAGAACTCCTCGCGCAGCTCCGCGTACTGCTCCTTGATCTCGTCAATGAACTCCTGCCGCTGCACCGGGTTCTGGTCCACGAATGACTGCGCCACAGGCACGCCGCGGCTGGCGTCCAGCACGTGCACCACGGGCCCTGCAGTGGGCAGAGGGGAGGGCGCGCAGGCAGGCAGGCAGGGGAGAGCTGGGGAGCATGAGCATGCGAATGATCGTGTGCTGGCGCACAGCCCTTGTTGCCTGCTGCGGCAGGCATCCAGCATGTCACTGGATGGGGCGCATCTGTGTGTGGGCTTGCTGTCCTGCTCGATTGAGCTGCTGCACCAGGGCAGTCATGCAGCCTGCATCCAGCACTTGCGCTGCAAGACACCTATTTGACCCCCCCCCCTCCTCTCCTCCCTCCCCTCTCATGGAAGCAAGAGCTGCATCAAGGCAGTCCAGCAGTCAGCATCCTGCCTGCGCTTCTCAAAGGAACAATAGGCCTCTCCCACCCCTTGAGGGTTTGCCCTACGCTTGTGTTTGCGCCACGCACAGCAGCGCCGCACCTGAGTACTGCGGGGCGACCTTGACGGCCGTGTGCATCTTGCTGGTGGTGGCACCGCCGATCATGAGTGGGATCTTGAAGCCGCGCGCTTCCATACGCTTGGCAATGGTCACCATCTCGTCCAGGCTGGGCCTGCAGGAGCGCATGCGGTATGTGCGCAGGCACGCGTCTGTGTGTGTGTGTGTGTGTGTGTGTGCGCGTGTGCGCGTGTGCAAGCACATGACCATGCGCCCAAGCATAACGCCCCCCTGTGTGGAGCACATGTATATTTGTGTGACCATGGCCACGTGCCTGCAAACATGCACTGCCAAGAAGTGTACACGCACACGTGCACGCGTGCATGTGCGTGCACACGTGTGTGCGTGTGCATGCCAAGGTCGGGCGAGGGCCTTGAGCGGTACAGTACGCGTGCATGCATACACAGGATGCGCATGCATGTGTGCAAGCAAAAGCATTTTAAAGCACACATGCAGGCATTGGTGCAAGCTATAGCGTTTCAATAACCAGGCCCCTCGGCGCTCACCCCGACTTAGGTACGCCTCTGGCAACCAAGGCTGTGCTGCTCTGAGGAATTCCTTGTCTGGATTCCTTACGACCCCAATGCCCTGCCTGTTGCAGGCATCTCATGCAGGCCCTGTCTGTTACATTACATGAAGACACGTGCTCAGCTTTGCATTCTGTACCGCGCCTCCGCGGACCCTCCTTTGATGGCCTCACAGCACTCACGTGATCAGGCCCGAGACGCCAATGATGTCCACGTTGTGCTCAAGTGCAGCGTCCAGGATTGTTTCGCATGGCACCATGACACCGATGTCAATGACCTGCAGCGTGCAGCAGCATGTGCACGGCTGCTTGGATCGCAAGGAAGGGGTGCCCTCCAGGTAGGCTGCTTACGTTACAGTGCTCTGCATGGACCCCTCATGTTGGGATGCCCTGCAGGCAGCCAATTTGTATTGAAGTGCTGTAAAGGTCAGACGCAGTCAAGCCTGTGCACTTGCCGGAGCCAAGCTGGAATGCCCCACAGCTCAGCCAGCACCGCTGGTGGAGGGTTCATATGGTGCCCAGGCCCTAGGTGGCCCTTTTCCCTTCATTGATTATCACTAATTTCCTTCATTGATTATCACAGTGATAATCAGTGGAGGGTTCATATGGTGCCCAGGCCCTAGGTGGCCCTTTTCCCTTCATTGATTATCACTGATTATGCATGTCCCTTCTCTTTTCTAGGCCAGCTGCCAAGCCGCCAACAGGCGCCCCTGACAGGCTTGGAAAGCTGGCACACTGAGCAGGCAGGTAAGTGGGAGCTTCCTGCAGCCATTTTCTTAGATGGCTAAGCGCCTGCTTTCTTGCAGCAGCTGTTTTGCTCTTTGCGGCCTGCTGCTGGCCTGCCTTGTTCTTGGAGGCAAGCGGCGATGTTGCCACTACACCGAAAGTTTGCACAGTGCAAGGAGCAGGCAATGCTGCCTCATCACAAATGCTTGCACGTGCGCACACACGCACACACACCTTGAAGTTGTTGCAGCCCAGCACCACGGACACAATGTTCTTGCCAATGTCGTGCACATCGCCTTTCACTGTGGCAATCAGGATGGTGCCGGCCACGCTGCTGGCGCCCTCCGCGCCGCCATTCAGCACCTTCTCCTCCTCGATGTAGGGGATGAGATGCGCCACCGCCTTCTTCATCACGCGGGCGGACTTGATGACCTGCTCGTGCACACAGCGACACACAAAGCAGACAGACGGATCAGGCCAGACAGGGCCCGACAAAGCAGACAAGGTCGGGCAAGACAGGGGCAGCGCCATGCGGGTCAGGCAAGGCAGGCGGGTCAGGCGAGGAAGTGCCATACGGGTGACCAACCACCTGCAGCATGAGCGAGACCTGTGCGGAATGGGGACTTGGACACACAGGCGCTTGCAAGTGCGTGCTCACACATTCGCGCGCACACGTACACACACATGGGCACATAGCTGTGCAACATCCCCTTACACACCATTGAGGCTGCACACAGTCGTGCTGACCCAACGAATACAGAAAACACTATCCTCTTACTACCCGATTGAAATTGTCGCCGAGCTGTACACAACACAGCATTCAGGCAAATGCACCCGTCTCACTAGACATAGGATACTCGCTACACCATCACTTGCATGACTTCAGATTTTTTTAATAATTTTGTTTATGTTAGAATGACAGCATCATCCATAAGGAATACAATGGCGAAGATGCTGGCTCAAGTCCGACTTTGACACTGATGCCTGCACATACCCAGGGTACATATCCAGGGTCCTGCTGGCTCAAAAAAAGTTGCCCGCAGCACGGACTCACACACGTGCGCACCTGAGGCAGGAACATCTTGCCGGCACCGAACAGGTCGCCCACCACATTCATGCCATCCATAAGGGGCCCCTCAATGACTTCCAGTGGCTTGGGGTACATGCCGCATGTGCGCGCCTCCTCCGCGTCTTGCACAGCGAACTCGTCGATACCCTGCGGCGCATCACATGGACAGCGACTCGACGGGGCTCTGCTACAAATTGAACAAATGAAATGCAGCACAGGGCCTGGGGGGTGATACCTGTTAGACCTGCATGATCTGCCAAAATGTCTCAGAAGCAGCTGCATGGTGACCGCAAGCAGCTGCGTCTCAGGCTGCCAAACAGACTAAAACCAGAACCCAATAAGTTTTCCAGCCTTTCAGCTGCATGATGGTCAATTTCTACCCATCAAGGCCAACCACGTACGTGTTCTTCAGGCCTGTGTTAAACATTTGAGCCTTCACATGAGTTGTTGCTTGCCTAGCTCCTACCTTTTTCATTGCACACGACAAGGGCTGGGCTCCAGCATACCCCCTGGTTCATTGCTCATTGACTCTGAACGCATCTTCCCAAACATGCCTGTCAAGAAGCTGGCCTTTCCCTTGCAAATAAGGGGACCATCCCATAACCTGCACGCTTTGGTTTGCCTCAACACCTAACCACACCAGGACAGGCGAGCAGGCCGCACCCCTTAGTACACTTCCTCACTGTTTTATATTCAAACCAGCAAGCCCCTGGCAAAGGGTCAACCAGCAACACCCTACTTGGGGCAGGCGACAAGCTGCACATACCTTGATGAGACACACCTTGATGAGGCCTGTTTGGGGCAGGCGACGAGCTGCACACACACCTTGATGAGACCTGTTTGGGGCAGGCGACGAGCTGCACACACACCTTGATGAGGCCGTGTGCCAGGCGCTTGCCCACAGGTAGGTCGCGCCAGGACTCCTCCTTCTTGGCGCTCCCGCCAGTGGCGGGGCCTGCTGCAGCACCCTTCTTCTTGACGGCTGTGGGGTGACACTTGGGCTCCAGCGTGGCTGCATACTCCATCATGCGCTCCGTCGCGTTCTCGCACCTGCGCAGCTCATAGGGAAGCCTCTCTGTGTGCATGCGCGCACATGGGTGTGTCCCTTATGCGCTGTCGCAATCCCATGCCTGCGCATGTGTAAGGGTGTGCAAGAAAGGCTCATCCGTGCTGGGATGCTGGAGCAAACAGCAGTCCTGTGATCCAGCATGCAGGAAGGCGTGTGGTCAGACAACCGACACGAGTGTTTGCCAGCGCATGCTGCAAAGGCGTTTACCAGCAAGAATGTGCGTAGCACCTGCACTAAGAATGAAGATTCGCCTGTGCTTTCTGTGGCATAGCAGCCACATCAACAGCCAAAGCGGCACACACCTGTTGAGCAGCACGTCTTCGATGAACTCCAACAGCTCCTTGTCGATCTTTTCATAGACGTCTTCCTTGACCTGAACAAGACACAGCACAGAGTATGGGAGACTGAGTATCAAGGCTTCACAGCCAAAGGCACGGCCCGTATAAAGCAGGCTCAGCAGACGGAACATGCAGGGTTAGCTTCCAAGCAAGTGCACAATAAGCAGACTGGTTGGACACCTGTATGGATTCCTTTGCGGGATGTACTGAGGTATGCGCAGGGTAGCCTTCAGGCATGGCCTCATTTGATCTATGTCGTCTGCACGCTTGAGGCTTTGTCTAATATGTGCTGCACATTGCTGCGAATGAAGATCGTCGCAGAGCACGTAAGCAGGTCGTGCATCCCTCGATCCCAGACGCAGTGAGGAGTCCTCAATGAGAACACTTACACACAGTACCATGACTGTGCAAGTTGTTGTGCATCCATGCCTTGAGCTAAGTTATTGCGCACATCAGGCATTGCCCAACTTAGCCATTTCATGGTGTCAATGTCCAAGCACAGCAAACTGAAGAGTAAGCTTAGCTCACCCGTGCGGTGTGCACGATCTTCATTAAACAGTATGGTATTATAATTCATAATACTGTGGTATACTGTTTTGCATTGTTTTGTAATTTGCCTCGCTAGAGGTCTAAGCACAGCAGACTTGAGGGAAGTTAGCACACCTGCGCAGTGTGCACGATGCCCATGTCCATGCCGGCCTTGCATGCGTGGTGCAGGAAGGCGGAGTGGAAGCCGCGGCGCACAGCCTCGTTGCCGCGGAAGCTGAAGGCGATGTTGGAGATGCCGCCGCTGATCTTGCAGCCAGGGCACACGCGCTTGATCTCGCGCGTGG
>LKMJ01007003.1_pt1 | contig 10611 bp, 8 predicted proteins | sample 643391 | NCBI WGS metagenome assembly LKMJ01 (sample SAMN04112250, study PRJNA286221) | soda lake metagenome | biome: soda lake; feature: Kulunda Steppe; material: water; isolation source: sample PL-Br10 brine of Picturesque Lake | place: Russia: Kulunda steppe | collected 2010-07
CCCGAAGATGCGTAAGGTAAACGTCTATGCATCAACCGCAGTCCGACGAGCACGCTCGCATGTTCGTAGGCGGTACTTCTCCGTTTCGCCGCAAAATCGATCTGAGAGATGGTTGAACCATCAAAATAGATATTGTGGGGTGAGCGATCACCGTACGTGATGGCGGACGGTGTCTGTCGCTCGTCGGTTAACAACGAGCAGAGGTCTGTTACCAATGATTCAGAGAACTCTTCGGTGATATATTCTGTGCGTTTGAGTGCCTTTTTTCTTTTTTTATCAGATATAACAGAGATATATTTATCACGGGTGTTGGTATGTAACACGCCGAGTTGTTCACCGAGCTGGAAATACGCCTGTTCGTATCGGCTCTTTCGAAGTCGCCAGATTCCAGGGGCAAAAACGATCGGCAAGAGATGGGAGAGCGGACGGCCACTGGCTTTTCCCATAATCAGACACGAATATTGGTTATTGATGAGGCGACACTCTGGATGGCCGACATCAGCGGCAATCTCTGCGAAATCTTCAAATATGTGACTTTTTGAATCCGAATGAAATTTCACGAACGCGGTCGAAGAGTTCTCCAATTCCCGATCACGAAGTGTCCCTCTATAGAGGCGGCTGCGAACCTTCTGTAGCTCCATAAAATCGAACCCCGACGATCGACAAAATCGCTTGGCTTCGGCTGTCGACGCAGGATATTCCGACATTAACGTGATCTCAGTCAGGAATGATCTATAATCTTTTCATACGTTTCGCATCCGCAGGTTCAAGAACTCCGATGAAAAACTCGTAAGATGTGTATGGGTGACGAGATTGGAGGGGTCTGTCTTATTACACAACCCGAACGTGGCGGCTCTGCGAAGAGCCACGCACACGACCTTGCGGATATCATTGCGGCCATTACGTCGGTGGCAGTGTTGACGGCGAACCTCCCGGATGCTTCGTCGATACGTGCGGACCACGAGGTGATCGAGTTCAGCAGCCAAGGGACTGGCGAGAGTCTGCCAGTTGAGGTAACTCGGTTTGTCGCAAATCAGATCCGGCTGTGTTTGGCTCTTCGCAAGCGAGACGAAGGGACTGTGCTATTTTTTGGGGCGACAGCGTATCTACTCCCGGTTGTTTTTTGCCGTCTGCTTGGGAAACGCATCATCATATTACCGCGGGGGGATGTACCACTCTCCCTGCGCTTACGCTGGGAGGAATCGCTGCCTGATCAGGTAGCGAGTGTGCTCGCAAAACTGGTTTCCTTGCTCGAAGGGATCAATTACCGGCTCGCAGATTCCGTGGTCACGTACACACCGTCGATGGCCAAACAGCTTGGGGTGGGGCACTATGAGGAGAAATTGTACACTAACGGCGCGCGGTTTGTGGATACCGACGCGTTCGATGTCCACGTACCGTACGCGGAACGTGAGCAGGTCGTAGGATTTCTCGGGCGCCTCGATACCGGAAAGGGTGTCCCCGAACTTGCAGCAGCTGCACAAAAATTAGAGGATGTGAAGTTCGTGTTTGTCGGCGACGGGGACTACCGCGAACTGTTAGAGACGAAACTTGCGGCAGAAATCGACTGTGGGCAAGTTGAGATTGTCGGATGGGTCGACCGAAAAGAGGTACCTGAACAGTTGAACCGGATACGGCTGCTTCTGTTACCGTCCCAGATGGAAGGGTTGCCGACAGCAATTCTGGAGAGCATGGCCTGCGGGACACCTGCGTATGCGACGCCCGTCTCTGGCGTACCAGACGTGGTTCGTGAGGGAGAAACGGGGTTTCTAATCGATGAAGTGGATGGAGATGCAATCGCCGAAGAAATAAAAGAAATTCTGGCCCGAGAAGACCTGATAGAGATAAGCCGAAATGCGCGTACGCTTATCAAAAAACAATACAGCTTTCAGGGGGCGGTACGACGATGGCGGGGAATACTAACAGATCTCCATGCAGACGATTAGACAATATATTGCAGACGAAATCTATTACTCCTCGTATTCGTAATCAATCGTATGACTGTTGTTGTCTTCGGGATTGATGCGCTCGATCCGGAGCTTGTAGATCCTGAAGAGCATCCGAACCTGACACTTGACGGATACAGGGCAATTGAAACGCTATCGAGTTCGAGGGGGGAGCCAAGTACACACGAACTCTGGCCGACGATAATTACGGGACTCGAAGCAAAAGAGCACGGATTGGAGCTTGATGACGGCGTTGCGTGGCAGAGTCCACTGCTTCGAGTTGGGAGCAAAGCCGGTGATTACGTACTCCCTGATTCGGTACAGACCCAACTCGGCGCACTGTTACTCAATCAGACATCCGAAGACGCCTTCCGGACGCCAGCTTCATATTACCACAAACACGGCCTGTCGACTGTTTTCGACGACCGTACTGCGAAGGCAATCGGTGTTCCAAACTACGTGGTTGATCCGGAGAACGAAGACCGGGAACACCAGCTACGACAAGATATGGGAGACCTGTTTGAGCGTGATCCAGAATCGAAAGGCGGACACACCTCGGCGGATCCAGTTGCGTTCTACGAACAGTGTCTAGAGATGACGATGATTCGTACCGCTCGGATTCGGCGGGCACTCCGCGGAAAACAGTACGAACTCGTCTTCGGGTATACTAGCGGGCTGGATCTCATCGGCCACGTGAGTCATGATCGACCTGCGCTACAAGAACGAGCCTACAAAGAGTTAGACGATTTTGTTGGTGAGCTGCATACCGATCTTGAGGAAGGCGACGAACTCGTGTTAATCAGCGACCATGGTCTACAGGATGGACTCCATACCGACGAAGCGATGATCGCCGCGACCGATCCAGATATTGTTGAAGGCGTTTCGAGTGTCCTGGATGTTCGTGAAACTGTAGAACATGAGCTGGACCGGTACGATCACACGCCAACGCCGCGAGACGACGAAACCAGTATCGGTGACTCGAACGACGTTCGTGAGCAGCTCGAAGACCTCGGCTACATGTGAGTGTGAGCGGTGTATCTCAAACGAGTTCGGCGTACAGTTCGGCGTACTGCCTAGCGATCCGGTCTAGTCTGTACTGTTCTTCGATCAGTTCTCGACCTTTGTTTGCATAGAAGGCTCGAAGATCAGCGTCCGCGGCCAGCTCAGTTATTCTCTCCGCGAGATCAGAGGCATCATCAAGACGGTGGAGAACTGCCACGTTTCGGTAGGGTATCAGAAACGGATCGATATCAGAGAACACACATGGATTACCGGCACCGAGTGCTTCGACTGCTGAATTGGCAAATCCTTCCCAGCGTGAGGGCATTGCATAGATGTCGATCTCACCGAGAATTTGATATACGGTGTTGCGGTCGACCATCCCAGTGAAATGGATATGCTGTTCGATCTCTAGCTGACGTGCAAGTCGTTCGAGTTCTGACCGTTGTGGTCCATCGCCAGCGACAACGAGATCGAGACGCTGGTCAGTTCGGTCGTTTGCGCTGGCGATTGCCTCCACGAGTATGTCAAGCGCCTTCTGTTCGGTTATAACGGATGCGGTTCCAACGACGACGGCATCTGTGGGGATATCGAATACATCACGGATGTCGTACTCACTCTGACCAGCACGGTCGAGCCAGTCGAGATCAACCCCGTTCGGAATGATTTCCACGTGATCATCGTCAACGAGAAGCCGTTCCCAGCGGGTGAACGATTCATACACTGCACGAGAATTCGGAACGATTCGATCTGCGAGTCCGTTCGTCACTCCGTTTGCGATACGTCCTTTTCGAGTGAATCCATCACGAGTGTTACCTTCACGGGAAACAAGTGGGATTCCGAGTCTGGCTCCGATTAGTTTGGCGAACGTACCACTGTGTGGGTGGTGTGCTTGGATGAGGTCGTAGTCCTCTAAGCGGTTCCGCGCCTGTTGGTAGGTTTTCCAGTCGATGCCCGTGACTGTACCTGGCGCGTCAAGACAAGTAACGCCGACGCGGTCGTCGCCTTCGAACGGTTCGGCATCGAACCAGGCTAACACATCAATAGATAGCTCTTCATAATCAACGAGTGCAGTTGCTATCGTAGCTGGGACGGAAGTTTCTGAGACGGAGTTGACGACATAGCAGATTCTGTTGTTCATTTATCGTAAATGAGGATTGATGTTGTTTTGAGTGATTTGGTATTTATCCGTGGTCGTTTTGTTAGTGGAGGTGGATTTTAATTGATGTCATATTAATAATACAAAACAAAAACGGCGTAGTATCTATCCAAATTTACAAAACCGGTATAGTCAGTCTAACGTGTTTTCAGCCAAGAACACCTGTTCGTAGCGGTCGGCAATTGCTTCAACTGTGTGATGTTTCTGAAGGTACTCGTAACTGGCCCGACCGAGTTTCGCCAGTTGGTCTGGATTTTCAGCTAGCGTCTCGATATGGTCTCGAAGCCTCTCAACGGATCCGTCTGCGACGAAACCAATTTTTTGGGATGAAAGGATACCGTCCGGATCCACTTGTAAACTTGCTACAGAAGTCTCCTGTGTCCACGCCTGAAGAAATGTGTTCGGGAACCCCTCAAATTCCGAAGTATTCAAAAATAGATCTGCAGCCGCGAAATAATAGTCAATCTTTGAGAATGGAACGTGTCCAAGAACTTCAAGGTTATCTAGATTTTCACTGCGCTGCTTAAGTTTTGCAAACAGGTTCTCGTCACCGGGGCCGCCAGCCATCACAAAGGTTATTTCGGGGAGATCAGCGGCGAGCTCAGCGACGATTTCCGGTTGTTTCCAAGGCTGAAATCTTGCTGCCCAGAATATCACAGGTGAACTATATTCCCAATCGGTTGGATCTACTGGATCGTTTGGGTAACAGTTTGGGATCTGATATACCTTTGTGCTGAGGACCGACTCCGCAAGTCGACGTTGGTGGCTGTTCTGTGCGATTACAGCGGCGGCATTCGACAAAGCTAGACGATTTATCCACCGGTAAGAACGGGTACTTTTGATACCGTCGGAGAACATATGTGGATTCTCGGTGAGCTCATCATCGTGAGCAATGTTGTAGACGAAGCGTCGACCCGTCAGCGAGCAGGCAGCAGAGAGCGGGAGGATACTGAAATCAAGGACGCGGCGATAGCAGAGGGCTGGATCAATCCGGCGGAGAGCACGTAGGATATTATACAATAAACTCAATGCGCGTGATGGTTCCGATCCAGTTGGCCGGGGTATTGTTACGATGGTAATATCATCAAGAGTTTGTTCAAGTTTATATTCGCCATCATACTCCACAAAGAATACGTCGTGGCCACGGCATGCAAGCTCCTTGCCAACCAAGATCTGTTGAAGTTGTGCGCCCCCAACAGCATCTCCACCATGGCCACCAGTAAGCATTTCATACGCGTTGAAAGTAAAAAAGGCAATACGCATAGCCGATAGTAATGCTTCGTTTGAACAGTTATAATATTGTTGATGAGAACCTACTTAAATACTTCATAGTTAAATGCCTTTTATCATATAAACCAACTGAATTTTGAATCGTTACTAGAATATAACCAGAGAGATTTAAATGAAGACACTAAAACGACAAATACAATATTAGCTACATCTAAGAAATTGATTCACAGTGATGGGAAACAAATATCCAGAAAATCCAGTCATAGAGGGGTCTCAACGTGATCCGACTCAATCGTACCCTCCGACAGTCCTCCGCGTTGATGGAACGTATTTCTGCATCACAAAAACGGAGACGAATGACCTTGTCGGGTTCGTCAGTGAGGATGGTGTCAACTGGCAGGAAGAGAACAAACACGTCTTGAAACGGAGTGCCGCAGGATGGGATCAAAAAAAAGTTACTCTCCCTTTGTTACGATACGATCCAGACCTTTCAATATACCATCTTTATTATGCTGGACACTTACCGACGGGCAATGTTGCAGTAGGATACGCAAACAGTGGCGAACCCCTCAAGGGTTATCAAAAAGTTTCAGATAACCCCATCTGTGAGCCGTCTGATCTCAACGAAGAGCTGAATAACAGCAGCGAGTTTGATCGAATAATTGTCTCCGATCTCGTGAAAACGAACGGTGAATTTGTGTTTTATGGAACAGCCAAATCAACGTCAGGGAAGTCGATAATTTGGACCGCAAATGGATCAGACTGGACGGATATTGGTGATTTTAGTGTGCTTCTCTCCTCCTCAGAACTTGACCAAATAGGTGGCGGGCCTTTACTCCAATCTCCCTCAGTTATTTTATTAGACGGTACCTATGTGATGCAGTTTACCTCCGGAGTGAACGCAACTGTCCTCAACGAACGACAACTATACGTCGCCTTTGGTAAAAGCCAAGATGAATTCACACTTGTTCCCGAAGCACTGCTTGAACCAGGTCCGGAAACCTCATGGGATGAACGAAGAGTCTATGCAGCACAGTGGTTGAAACAGCAAGATGGCAGGTATTTGCAACCTGAAATGGTAAATGGGAAAATCAGGCTATACTATTCCGGACATGATCTGGGGCATCATAATGCCACAAGTTGGCAGAATAAACTTCACCATCCATCAATAGGAACGTGTCGAAATGTAGAACAGCAGTCGTTATTAAAACTTATCGCCCGATATTGTTTGACCAGGGTACGTAGGTATGGATCAGTTGTTTTCGATTATAATCGCGGATATACGGGGCTGGCCGAATTTCCTCCCGAGGAATTACGTAAACAGTTCGATCAAACGCAGTGACCGGTCTGCTCTAAATTCTTCAACCGAGATTAGCCTCTGAAAGTAGTTTTCCTTGGTGTGAAAAAGTATTCAAATTGTGTTTTACTTCAGCACATGCCAAATATTTAATAATACCAGTTTATACTAAAAATATTATATGTTATTAGATATTTTAAACTATTTATTTTAAGTTTTTAACTTTTGAGTCTAATTTTTCAGCAACATAGTTCTGATCTTCCTCCGTCATACCATGTGCTATTGGTAGAGTAAGCAAATTATTGTGGAGTGCTGTTGAATTGGATAGAGAACCAAACTGTCTTGCATCACCGAAGGCATCGGTGTGGTGAAGTGCATATGTCCCAATTTGTGTCTCAATCTCTTCTTCAGCCATTGCCTCAATGAGTTTATCTCGAAGGTTAGCATCACCCGCCTCAACATACACACAGTAACACTGGTAGTTGTGTACACCGCCGTTGATAACCTCGGGGGCAACGACACCATCGACATCAGTCAGAAGTTCATCGTACAGGGCTGCAATCTCCTGCCGCCGACCGATGATCTCATCAGCCTTTTCCAACTGAGCAACACCGACAGCCGCAAGAATATCCGAAAAGCGGTAGTTGGTTGCATTAGCCTTGAAAAAGCCGTGACGCTCGCCCATCGGATCCGTTCCAAAGTTCTTTATTGAGCGAATTTCTTTGGCGAGTTCATCATCGTCAGTTGTAATGATGCCTCCCTCACCAGTGGTCAGCACCTTTCGTGGATGAAAACTGAAAACACTAGCATCGAACTGTGAGCCGACTGGGTGTCCATTGAAACTCGCCTTGGCCGAACAGGCCGCATCCTCGACGATTGCGAGATCGTGTTCCTCAGCGATTGCTTGGAGAGGTTCGTGATCAAGCGGTTGGCCGCCCCATGCAACTGGGAGCAGTGCTGCTGTGTTTTCAGTTACTGCTTCGGCAACCGCATCCGAATCGATATTGTACGTCTGCCGGTCGACATCGACCAACACTGGTGTGGCACCGACCCGCTCAACGACGTTACCGGTTGCTGGATGTGTAAAGTCAGGTATAATAACTTCGTCCCCAGCCCCGATACCGGCTGCTTCGAGTGCCAACTCCATTCCTGTTGTGCACGAGGTCACTGTGATCGCGTGTTCGGCTTCGACCATCGACGCGAACGTCTCTTCCATCTCCTCGGCATAGGGCCCTTGCGTCATATATCCCGATTCGAGGACAGCTTCGATGTTTGCTAACTCTTCGTCCCCGACGACGGGTTCGATGAGTGGAATCGGCTCTGTCATTGACTCAAATCTCACTCACAGCAATAAAACCACATCGATACATAACAGACATATGGAAAATAATAGACAATACAACGAACTGATTAAGTCAATCCGTCGAATATAGTACCAAAATGGCTGTGCATACGAATGCCGACCAATCTGGATTCTCTCTCGGAAACACGACTGTCAGCGTTTTTGGTCTTGGAAAAATGGGTCTCCCGCTTGCAGCAGTGCTGGCTGACCATGGTGCGACTGTTATTGGTGTCGACATCGACCCCAAAATCGTTGACGCAGTCGAAGCTGGACAATCACCCGTCGCAAACGAGCCTGGATTGTCGGAACTTGTTTCCGACTACGGTGGCAGCCGACTATCGGCGACCACAGATGGCGAAAACGCGGTCTCGGAAGCGGGTATTCATATTCTTCTCGTACCGACTGTCGTCGACGATGATCACGAACCGATACTTGACCCGGTTCTTTCGGCTGCCGAAGATATCCGTGCTGGCATCTCGGAGGGCGATCTCGTCGTTCTCGAAAGCACAGTTCCGCCGGGAACAACCGACGAACTGCTGGTCCCAGCGGTGACCCCCGACAACCGAGATCTCACACCCGGTGTCGACTTTAGCGTTGCGTACTGTCCTGAACGAACATCGTCCGGACGGGTGATCAAGGATCTCACAGAGTCGTACCCAAAGATTGTCGGTGGGATCGATGCCGAAAGCACCGACACCGCAGCGGCCTTCTACCGAGCGTTCAACAAACCGGGGGTTATCGAAATGGGATCAACAACCGAGGCGGAGGCCGTCAAAGTGTTCGAAGGCGTCTACCGTGATGTTAACATCGCGCTGGCAAACGAGTTGGCGAAAGCCTGTGAGCAGTGGGGAATCGATTCACACACGATGTTCGATGCTGCGAACACACAGCCCTACTGTGAAATCCATGACCCTGGGGTTGGTGTCGGCGGTCACTGTATCCCAGTGTATCCACACTTTGTGACAAACCAGTATTCGGAGACACCGCTCCTTGAGACTGCCCGAGACGTGAATCTGAGTATGCCAGCCCATACAGTCGACCGTCTCGAAACAAAACTCGCATCTCACGGGATTGAGTTGGATGATGCGTCGGTACTGGTCCTTGGGCTTACCTACCGTCCGGGCGTTAACGAACTCCGATATGCGCCGTCTCTTGATGTTATTGACCTTCTCCGTGACGCCGGGTCGGACGTGTCTGCCCATGATCCCCTGCTTGATGACGAAACGATTTCCGAGTTGGGTGCTACACCAGTCACGGAACCAACAGCGACGACGGGAATCGACGGCATCGTGCTTGTAACCGGACACGAACAGTACGCTGACCTGAATATCGCGGCACTACGCGACGCCGTCGACACACCTGTCTTCGTCGACGGACGGGCCTTTTTTGATGCCGACCAGCTCTCGACGTTCGATTATGCGGCAGTCGGCAAACCCGATTAAGTGTCGCAGTTACGAATAGTATGCTTCTATCGGCTGTGGCGGGGTAACCTCGCCACCGACGATATAGATCTGGTACCAGATTTCGAGCGCGACGATTTTCCACAACAGCTTGTGGTGGTGTGTGAGATCTCGTTGCGGCCCTTTCGCCAGCAGTGTGTCGATGTAGGACTTCTGTATGAGACCCTCTGTGACGATAGCGGGAGAATCGAGAATACGCTCGGCGTAGTCAAGCAGTTCTGTTCGCACGAACTCGTGGGTTGGCATTGTAAATCCCTGTTTGTCCTTTTTGAAAACGGCCTCCGGAAGCAGATCTGACATCGCTTCCCGGAGGATCTTTTTGCCGACATCTTGGCCGGCTGTCGACTGATTGGTTCCGGTGAACTTACGTGAAAAAGGGATGGAAAAGGCAAGATCAATCAGCTCGTTGTCGAGAAACGGGACCCGAGACTCCAGCGAGTGGGCCATGCTCATCCGGTCTTCGACATGGAGGAAGTCATCGGGCAGTTTAACAGTGAAATCCCATTCGAGTGTCTGTTCACAGAGTGACGACGCCTTCGGTGTCCAGCGAGATTGAATGATCTCTGCCGAATCAGTGCTGGAAGACAGAGCCTCTCCAAACGCTCGTACCTCGTATGCCTCAGTGTCACCGATCACATCCGAACTGTTAAGCAACACGTACAGCTGAGCCGGATCTTCGAGGTGTCGCAGTACACTCAGTTCTTCGAGCCCTGCATCGTCTTGCAGTGTCCCAGAGGACAGCTGTCTCTCAATGAGGGAATCTGCCATCGATCCAATGGACGTTTTCGTCCGTTCGGCTTCGATCCGGCGGATTTTGTCGAGTTCCTGGAGCCGACTGAACCGGTAGACATAGCCAGCGAACAGTTCGTCAGCACCGAGCCCACCGAGGGCGACAGTCACGTGGTCGGCCATCGCCTCGGCAACGTAGTACGGATACAGATTTCGTTTGGGTTCGTCAGCGTGCCAGATCATCTCCGGGAAATCACGCATAAATTCGTCTTCGATGGTGATCTCGTGGTGGATCGTCTCGAAATGGTCCGCGACAGCGCGCGCATCCTCGCGTTCGTCCCACTGGCTATCGTCGAACCCCATACAGAAGGTGTGGATCGGGTCGTCGCTGAGTTCGCTGGCCAGCGCAACGACGCTGCTAGTGTCGAGCCCACCAGAGAGATAGAAGC
>LKMJ01007004.1_pt1 | contig 10611 bp, 16 predicted proteins | sample 643391 | NCBI WGS metagenome assembly LKMJ01 (sample SAMN04112250, study PRJNA286221) | soda lake metagenome | biome: soda lake; feature: Kulunda Steppe; material: water; isolation source: sample PL-Br10 brine of Picturesque Lake | place: Russia: Kulunda steppe | collected 2010-07
CAGGAGCAGCATATGTGTCCTCGTAGAGAACAGGAGCAGCATATGTGTCCTCGTAGAGAACAGGAACAGCATATGTGTCCTCGTAGAGAGCAGGAGCAGCATATGTGTCCTCGTAGAGAACAGGAGCAGCATATGTGTCCTCGTAGAGAACAGGAACAGCATATGTGTCCTCGTAGAGAACAGGAGCAGCATATGTGTCCTCGTAGAGAACAGGAGCAGCATATGTGCCTTCCATCCGCGTGTAGCAGGCATGTGTCCCTGCAGCCTCAAACCTCCTCACACAACGTGCAGCTACATGCTCGCACGCCACGCGCGGTTCAGGCCACGGGCCTCGACAAAGTGCAGCAAACACACAGTCTGTGCAACCTCAATATTCAGGTAAAGTTGCTTGATCTCACGCACAGGCAGGCGCACACATGCATGCGCCCATACCACCCCCTCAAAACACAGGTGCATCCAACGCACACCTTGATGGCCTCGATGCGCTCAGCTGGCGTGGCCGACGCCACGCGGTCGGCCCTCTTCTTGCCAGGCATCCACATCAAGTCCTTACTCACGGCCTCCCAAGTGGCGTAATAGTCGTCAGGAGGCGTGCTGCACGCGTGCACGAGCGCAGGCAGGGGGCAATGCATATGCGGGGCGGGAGAGGGCAAGCATGAATAACACAATCGGGGCAGTGGTATGCAGCGCCCTGGTGTGCCCCAGCCACGCGCCCGGGACACACTACATGCGCACTCAGGCAACCAAGAGGCATGATGAGGGCGAGGCCAGACACGCGCAAGCGCTGCACTGGTGGGGGTCACATGCTCCTAACCTTACCTCAATCCCCACCAGCGCACGCCTGTTTCATGTAGCCCACGCCAAATGCAGCCTGCGCTCAGTAAACAAGTTCCCCTGTGCACCCATCTGTCCGTGCATATGGAGCTGGAATGCGTGCCCAATATGTAAGCTCCCTCACGTTAACAAGCTGTGCCAAAGCCACGCACGGCTCCCCCCCCTCCCCCCTCCCTTGTGCTGACAACCTGTGCCAAGATCACGCACGGCTTCTCCTCCCCTCTCCCTTGTGTGTACAACCTGTGCCAAGACTACACGCGGTGCCTCCTCCCGTGATTCACCCGGCCCTTGCATCCCCGCACCTTGCATGCCCCATCGCGCCCACGACAAACTCGGTCTCCGCGCGCAACATCGCAGCGGCTGCCTCCAGCGCGGAAGCGTCCACCTCCTCAATGGGGGGCGCGGTCGCTGCGGCAGCCAGCGCTGCGTGCTTGGCCTGTGCGCGGTGTGCAAAGAACATCACAGAGGCACGGGCGATGGGCGGCTGCTCAATGGGCACACACCATTTAAAAGCGGCATTGAGCAGCAGAGTGTGGCATGTCAGGCAACGTCCACATAGACAGGTCAGATAGACAGGACAGCAAAAGCCTTGGCAAGCATTGTTGCCTGACCTTTAGGCAGATGTAAACAGCTGAAGTGGCTGAGCAAAGTGGTAATGTCCGCATAGACAGGTCAACAGAGGCCTTGGCAAGCAATGCTGAGGTTAACTGGTCAGTCTGGGTCGCATACGGGAACACATTTGGTGAGCAAGTCTGCGCTTCCTTACCTGCCCGCCCTCCTGCACCAAACCCCGCCCCAGAGCACTATGCTTGACGGCAGCAAGGAAATTCCATGCCAGAAACAGAAAGCCGGGCGCGGCAAGCGATGAGGGGGTGCCAACCCCTGCCCCCACACACTCCCCCTCCCCCCTCCCTCTTCCCCACCTTTTTGCCCTCCTTGATGACGATGGGGTACTTGCTTGCGTCGTGCGCCAGGACCGTCAGCATCTCCTCGTGCAGCAAGTCCTCCGCGCGCTCGCGCAGCGACAGCTTGGGTTGCTCTTGCGCGGGCCGGCCATGCGGCAGCAGGTCCAATGACAAGGGGCGCGGAAGGCCACGCTGCAGGGCCTGTGTGAGCATGCACCGGAGCCGCAGAGTGGGCATGCACCGGAGCCGCTGTGTGGGCAGGCACTGGAGCCACTGTGTGGGCATGCACCGGAGCCGCTGTGTGGGCATGCACCAGAGCTGCCTGTGTGGGCATGCACCAGAGCCGCCTGTGTGGGCATGCACCGGAGCCGCTGTGTGGGCATGCACTTGGCCGGTAGGCATGCACCTGAGCCGCCTGTGTGGGCATGCACTGGAGCCGCTGTGTGGGCATGCACGGGAGCCGTGTGGGCATGCACCGGAGCCACCTGTGTGGGCATGCACCGGAGCTGCTGTGTGGGCATGCACCAGAGCCGCTGTGTGGGCATGCACTGGAGCCGTGTGGGCATGCACCGGAGCCGCCTGTGTGGGCATGCACCGGAGCCGCTGTGTGGGCATGCACTGGAGCCATGTGGGCATGCACCGGAGCCACCTGTGTGGGCATGCACCGGAGCCGCTGTGTGGGCATGCACCGAAGCTGCAGAGTGGGGCGGAGGGCGCGTGAGTATATGCCGCAAATGGCTGCAACAAGGGGAAGTGGTGGGCCATAGCCAGCCGCGCTGCCGCTCGTGTGCTTGCGTGAGTGTGCAAACTCGCACATGAGCAGCCAGTGAAGCACTTGTTCGTGGCACGGGCGTACGCAGAGCAGTCAGTTCAATGAGGGTGTCGGTCAGTTCAATGAGGGTGTCAACCAGTTCAATGAGGGTGTCAGTCAGTGTTGTTTGGGACACGGGTGTACGCAGAGCAGTCAGTTCAATGAGGGTGTCAGTCAGTTCAATGCGGGTGACATCAGTGCCTGCCAACTTTCACCGCGTGCGAGGCAAGGGATGGGAGAAGACAGTCCCTGCCATCAGCCCCCCATATGCCAAGCCCGCCCTGATCAGAGCAGAGGGCCTACCAGCAGAGGCCCCTTCCCCTTCCCTCCCCCATGCTCAGGTCAACCTGCAGCGCATCAGGCGACTCCCCCTTCCCCCCCTCCATCCTGCCCGCAGCCCAGGCTGCCTGCTTCGGCTCCCCTGCACCTGTGTGGCTCCCAGGGTGGTTTGAGCCCCCTACCGCTTTCTGTCTGCCACATCCACCCCCACGCCACTTCCCTCCCCTCCCCCTGGCCCCTTTCCTCAGCAGGTCTCCCTGCTGAGTACCCCTGCCCCCCCACCCACCTTGGACTTCTTGCGCTCCTCTGCCAGCCGCCGCTCTTCTTGCTGCTTCAGCTTGCGTGCCTTAACGTCTGCCGCGTCCTCCTCATGCACCGGCTCGTCTAAGTCCATGAAATCAGCGGGCAGCTCAGGCGCCACCACCTGCGCGGGCACGGGCACACATGCACAGGGTGGTGGTTTTGGCGGCTGCACAGGCGTGCAGCAGGAATGACATCTCCACATGGGCAGACACCTCTGCAGTCCCATGGTTACGCCTCTGTGCACAGCTCACAGGTTGGGCGAACGGCTGGGCTCAGGCATTATAAAAAAGGTGCGGTCACACAAATGAATGTACGAACACGCAGGCCCGCGCGCAGGTGCCTTGTTTGTGGTGGTGCAGGCACGACCCCTATAGCACACGCGCGCACTCGTCGTGTCACACGCCCCGGCGCACACCTGGTACTCGTTTTCTGGCGCTGGCAGCGAGCCCAGGCTGTGCCTGAGGTCCTCCCGCATCGCCTTGAGGCGCGCCACTTCCGCGCGGCTGCCAGCGCCGCCCATGCCCATGCGGGGCGTGGCCAGGCTGTCGCTGACCTCGTTCAGGCCAAGCTGGTCGCGGATGGGCGTGCGCATGGGCGTGGCCGCGCCTGCACGCGCATGCGTGTCGTGCGCGCGTGCAACTGTGTGCTTGGGGGGCATGTTTGTTGCAGGCAAGCGGAGGGCATGCACAATGTGTATGCGGGTGGGGCGTGGGCATGGGGCCCTGGCAGGACGGCCACAGATGGGTGTGCAAGGGTGCGAGCAAGCAGGCCACCACACAGAGGGGGCCTGACGGCAGGCGGGGCTGCACTCGCCGAGCACACGCCGCCTGGCCTATTCAGGTAATGTGCCAAAAGACAGCATGCGCCCCGTCGCCTGCAGGTGTGCTGTGTTCACCCAGGCCGTCGCAGCTGCAGCACACGGGTAGCCAGCAAGGCTGGCGACCCCCCTTTCACAGTAAGGTGATGTTTGGCAGGCGATTAATGTCATGATCGATAGAGAATGGATGCACGCCGCCTGTCATGGATGGATCACTGTGTGAACGATGATGTGCACATAAAACCCTGATGTGCCTGCAGGGCAGGTTTGATTCATCACATGTGCTGTTGGGCCTGACGCACGCCCACACAGCCACTTGCGTTTGCAGCGGGCGGGCCACGCACGCTGCCGTGCACGCACCCGCGGCGTGGTGTGAGGGTGCGCATGTAAGAGAGGGCCTGCTGTCAGGTAGTCACGCACACACGTCCACAGCCAACACGCAGCCATGCATGTAAGTAACCCCATGCCGGCACGTGGCGCTGCCATGCGCACGCACGCACCTGCACCGTGGTGTGAGGGGGTGCCCGCGATGGAGGGCGTGGAGGGCACACCCATTAGGGCCTTGGTGCTGGCCGCGCCGCGCTGCACCGACATGCCGCCCGTGGCGCCGGCCCCTGGCGTGGCGGCGCCGGCCAGGGGGTTGGGCGTGGCAGCCACGGTGGGGCGGGGGGTGATGCCTGAAAAGTCGCTCTGGTGCAGATCCGGGTTCTCGCCGCCCACTAGGGGAGTGGCCATGTTCTGCGGGAGCACACGCACACCATCGGTAAGATGGGAGCTGGCTGTGCTCTACACAGGCTAGCAGTTGCAGCTCTTGACCTAAGGCCTTATCCTTGCTATCCTTGCAAGATGGGGGCTGGCTGTGCTCTCTGCACAAGCGGTTGGGCAGAGGACAGCATAAAAACATACCCCATCCTCTCTTACATGCACACTTCATCAGTAGGATAGAGGTTTGCTGTGCTCTCTGCACAGGCGACCGGACAGAGGACATTGTGCCCCTGTAAAAACACAGCCATTCTTTCCTTACGCACGCAAACCATCGGTAAGATGGGGGCTGGCTGTGCTCTCTGCACAGGCGACCGGACAGAGGACTGTGTGCCCCTATAAAAACATTGCCCACCTTCTCTAAACCCCCTAACGACCTTGGTCCAAGCCTCCACTGCAAAACCCTAGAATCTGGAGCCTTCCAGGTCCCCTGCTCCCTCACCCATCTCCCGGCCCAGGCTCCAGCTCAAGCCACGACACCTACTGGCTGGGACGCGGGCTCACGCCATGGAAGGACCTCAGGTGCATCATTCCCCAGCCCCCTTTCCCCCCTCACACATAGCCCTCGCATGACTCCCTCGCACAACCGCTGCATGGCTCCCCCAAACCGCTGGCAGTGCTCAGCCCAACTCAACTGCCCCAACCAACTTTCACTCCTGACAGGGCATCATGTGGGTGTCCGCCGGCACATGGCTTCCCCCCCAGCAGCCTCGCGTGGCTGCCCCACGCGGCTGTCCCATGACCACCCACACATCAAGCACACAAAGGCTATGGGCAGGCGTGCGTGCATGCGGGTGTGCCCGTCCTCGCTTGCACGAGGCCTCTGGCCATTTCACACGCACACACGCACGCGCCTTCATGTCCCTGCGCATACAGTTGCGCACTGCTGGGCGCGCAGGCACACGCACCGTGAGGCGCGCGAGGTTCTGGGCCTCTTGCTGGATGCGGTCCCCGTGCGGGGCGGTGCGCGCAGGGGTGGCAGCGGTGGACGCGGCGCGCAGCGGCGTGGGCCCGTACTGGCCAAGCAGCTGGCGCGTCGCGTCGCCGCCCGCGCCCTCCATGACTCCGTCGTCGAGCAGCTGCTCCGTGCTCATGCGCGCAATCTGCTCCAGCTCCAACTCCGACACCTGCGCGCGTGTGGTGTGGGGGTCAAGTACGCGTGGGGTCAAGGACGTGTGTACGCGCACTTGTGCGTATTCGCGTGCACGCATGTGTGTGTATGTGCATGTACGTGCAAGTAAGCGCACGCGCACAGGCTGGCAGACGCGGGCGCAGGGTTGCAATGGGGAAGGAGTGCGGCTTGTCCAAGGGGTGTGCATGCCCTGCCTCGAGCCTCGCATCTTTATTGGTGAAAGTTGAATTGCACTGGCGGCGGTTCAGTTCCACGTGTGGGCGGGCTTGTAGGGCATATGTTGTGTGCCTGTGTCCAAAAGCACGCGCTGCGCGCGCCTGCAAGCTAAGCACCAGAGGACGCATTGCACATACTCTCGTGTGTGGAAGCAAGGGTTAGCCGCCTGTTAGCCCTGCCAGGACTGCACATTTTAAGACTGCAGGCCCACGCCTCTGAGGAGACCACACCTTAAAAAAGAGTGTGGGCCCACACCCTAGCCAGGGGCTGTGACTCCAATCCCCAGGAGCCAGTCGTTTCCCTGACTTGAAAAGGGATAAGCCGTCTGTGGTAAGCACGAGGCTGCAAAGCCCCCAGTGCACCACCACAAGCATGCCCGCGCACACGCACACGCACACAGACACACAGTCACACACGCACACACACTCGTGCACACGTGCACGCAGTCACCGAGACCCCGCAGGGCCTCCTCACCTGTGGCGTGGGCAGCATCATTCGCCCCCTCCTGCGCACCATCACCGGGTCATTCAGCTCCGCGAGCTTGGCCGCCGCTTCGGGCGCTGCGGAGCACACAAGAGAGCGGTGAGGTGATGCCTGGGGCTGCATGGCTGTACATGTCGTCACGGCTGTACTCTGTGCACGCACCAGGGCAAGTGGGGCAATGCCTGGGGCTGCATAGCTGTGCGCATAAAAAATGCTGTACTGAACGCACACATTAGGGCAGGTGAGGCAATGCCTGGGGCTGAGTGGTAGCACTGGTCATCACGGCGTGGCGAATCCCCTCCAAAGCGCTGCAGCCGCAGTCGCCACCATTTTCAGTGAACAAAGGACGGGTATCCTGGTTGCCCACGTTGTTGGACGCGTTGTTTCACATTCCCACACACGAAGACGCACCAGCATGCGCTTCACGGAGCTTGGCGCGCTGCACGTCGTGCTTCATCAGGGCCGCCTCGATGTCATCACGCCGCTTGCCCTCAATCTCTTCCACTGTGGTGGGGCGAAATTCCTGCACACGCACGCACACACACGCGCAGACATTGCTCGTTTTAGCACAAGCAGGGGAGAGATGTGAGCGCCAACGTGATTGTGCACGCAAGCAGCGCACAACTGTGTTTGCTTACCCTACCTACCCCTGGCTTCCTGGCAGCAGGGAGGCTCAAGCGCCTTCAGAGCGTGCACTGCGCTGCACATTCATAGCAGGGGGAGGCACGCAGGGCCTGCCTGCTGCCCGAAAGCGTGCAAAGCTCGCCTGCTCCTGCGCTGCGGCGCAGCCCCTTGCAGCTGGTGGGGCACGCTGTCCTTCATGGCAGCAACAGCCTCAGGGTGTACGCCTGCCCCCAGGGAAAGTAACAGCCCACCTACTTGGACAGAGAAAGCAGGTTTAGGAGTCGCTAAACAAACCGGTCGGCGGTAACCCTGAAAATCGTTCCTCACAGGCTCTTGCCCCTTACCACTCCTCCTGCACCAGCTGCTGCCGCGCTCTGGTCCTATGACCCGGCAGAAGGACAGCCAGCCCTGCATTCACTACGCACCTCAGGCTGCTCACTCACTGCGCAGCTCAGACTGCTCACCCACTGCGCACCCGCTCCGGCTGCTGCTTCTGCCTCACCTGCTGCAGAGACTTGGTGCGCATCTCCTCCTCCGTCGTCTCGAAGAACCCTGCTGCTGGCTTCCTCTCGAACGCCACCTCCGCGTTGTAGTCGATGGTGCGCTTGCGCTTGCTCTGCGCGCACACGGCCCCGCCACAGCAGTGCGCGCGTCAGGGCTAGCGTACACTTCAGGTGAACAAAACAATGTGACGTCCGTACAGCCCAGCCGCGGCAGTGCACACGTCAGGGCCTTAGACGCAAGCCGTGCAAAGGGCAGCCCTACTATGGACATCCAGACCCATTGCCAGGGCTGGTCGTGGGACATGCACAGGCACGTAAGCAAGCACTGTACCACTGGTTGCATGCAGAGGATAAGAAAGGCTACAGCCCGGGCTCTAAACGCGCATGCATGTGCACATGAACCCTAGCGCACACATGCTTCTACCCCCAGCCCATGGCAAAATTAAACGCACAGGAAGCTGCGCACACCTTCTGGGACAGCTCGATGCCAGCAGCCTTGAGCTCTCGCTTCTTCTGCAGTGTGGCCAGCCGCCGGGCCTCCTCCATCTGCCGCTCGCGCGCTTTGCGTTTAGCCTTTTTACCCCTGTGGTGTGCGCACGCGTGCGCGCATGTGTGTGCGTGCGTGGAAGTGTGAATGCATCGCTAACACACGCACAAAGTAAGGCCACAGCACTGCATCTGCTGTGCATGTACACCACAGGCAGGCATACAAATGACGCTGCTCCTTGCGCTTGTGTCACCACACGCAGGCGGGCACTGACTTGAAAAATCCTGTTGAGCTGGTTGGTTGGTCGATTGAGCAGAGCACTGCTAGCAGGCGACCTTCCTCTGCACGCATGCACCTTGAAGGCTGCCCCCACCCCCAAAAATAGCTACAAGAGAGGAGAACTGCCCCCTCCACAACCCCTCCCACAACCCACTGTGTGTTTGCAAGGCGCGCGCGCGCCTCCGACAGCATCTCCTTCTCCTCCTCATCCATGTCCACAGCATCCGGGCGAGCAGGCTTGGACTCAGGGTTGGGGTCAATCTCGCCCGGACGTAGCCGCCTATCACGAGGAAGAATCCAGCAGTGCGCGCACACAGGGTCATGCAACAGCTGAGCTTTCCGCATGCACTGACATGGGCTGAAGACCTGGGAAGACCTGTGATGGATGCACATGCCATGTGAGCCACCAATAGGGTGTTCCTAGCGGGCAGACACCACATCCCCAACTGTCTACCACCATGCCACCGTAAACGTCTCGTGCAATACTGTATGTGCATGCAAGCCATGGCCATCCGTGCGTGCATCTAGCTGTTCAGACGCACAGACTGCTCCTTCATTTTAAGAGAAGGGAACAAAACCCTCATGCTCCCTTTCTAGCTACCATCATGACACCCATATGCACAGTTCCTTGCACTTGCTCCCTGTGTTGAATTCCCCTGCAGGGCCGGGCTGCAGGGCGGGGCGTCCAACCTAACGCTTGCTCCTCCTCAGCTGTGCAGCCCTCCATGCACATGTGTACTGATGAGTTCTTTAAAGCTGACTTGGCAGCATGAGGAGGAGGAAAAAAGATGCTCTTCCCTTAATCTCCACGCTCGCACCTGGGGTCGTCAGCAGGGTCGTATTTGTCTTCCTTGCTGACCGCCATATCTAGCAACCTCTCATAACGATCGAGGCACTGCGCGGGCGTGCGGCCCACGATGGGCGCGATGGTGCGCCATTGCGTGGGCATCAGCTTGGCCAGGTGCAGCAGCTTCTCATCCTCCTCTCGTGTCCACTCAGTCTTCTTGATGCTGGGGTCAAGCCACTCAAACCTGGTTACAGGATATTGTTCAGGGAGCGCTGGTCGTCAGGAGGAGAGGGACGAGGAGGAGAGGAGGGCAAAAGCGGTGGGGAAGTGGAGGAAGTGTGCAGGGGCAGGCAAACCCTATTGCCTACCTACGGGCTGCCCCTAGTCAGATTGCAGATCCCATGGGTACTACAAGATGTGTAGTTCATGTGCTACAGCTGCGTAAACGCAGCCACGCTCACCAGCGCGCTTTGCACTGCTTGGCAGACTTTCGGACGAGCAGGGAGGAAATGCGTGCCCACTGGTTCAGGCCATACTTCATGACCGCAGCCTTGAGGATCTCATCCTGCACACAGCAGGGTGAGTACCATCCAGAGCCAAAGCTTGACATGGGCCCATGCCGTACGGATCAAATGTCCAGCCAAGGCATGCACAGGTTGTGCTGCACTCCCGAATGCAGGGAGCCTGCCCTGGTCCAGCTTGCTTTTCCCTCCGACTTTCAGCTGCTCTATTGTTCACACTGTCGCCTTCTGTGCCCGCGCATGCTGCAAGTCCAGCCAATGCAACCCATGCATGCATGCACGCATGCATGCCCATACGAGCTGGGCGCATGCGAATCACGCATCCTTGCCTCTGTGTTCTTCCAGATGCCTCCCTTGATTTGGATCCTCATGGTTGCTCGATGCTGCTTTCAAAAGGGGCCCTGCTGCTGAGAGAACAGCTGCTGCCCTCAGGCGCAGAAGCTAGAGCCCCTAGTGTAATTCAATCGGTCGTTATTGAGTATTAACTGCTGTAATTAAAGTGGATGAGATATGCGTGAACATAAGCTGTGCAGGACAGGAATAACTGGAACTCTTATCATTCTCGTAAATAAAAAAAGTTGCGAAATTCTCACCATGCGATGAGATGAGACGATTGTACATCGTGCTCTTCAGCGCCTGGACATGCTTCGCGGCTTCTGTGAAGGAGGAGCAAGAGGAAGAATTACATACATCACCCCATGCAGCAGCTGCTCAAGCCTATGAAGGCTATCTGGCTTGGTAAGTTCTTGGTGAGCGCATACTGCCTTGTATTTGATACCCTTACGATATTGCTACCCATACGAAAAATGTGCTGACATTCTGATGACACATAGCAGACAAAAGCGCGCGCGCGCGCGCACACACACAC
>LKMJ01007005.1_pt1 | contig 10611 bp, 14 predicted proteins | sample 643391 | NCBI WGS metagenome assembly LKMJ01 (sample SAMN04112250, study PRJNA286221) | soda lake metagenome | biome: soda lake; feature: Kulunda Steppe; material: water; isolation source: sample PL-Br10 brine of Picturesque Lake | place: Russia: Kulunda steppe | collected 2010-07
ACACACACACACACACACACACACACACACACACACACACACACACACACAGAGGAACAACAGCTCTCCCCCCCACCGCTCAACTCCCCACCTGCACGCATGGTGTCATCTGGTGCACACACACACACATGCACACTCACCGCAGCATGGGTTGCTCCTGCTTGGAATGCACGCGTGCACAAACACACACGCACGTCCCACAATGCGCGCTTGCAGGTGGACCCCGATCCGTGTGCGACCTGCTCCCGTGGGCCGCTTTGGCCATGCACTCACCCTCATGTCCCGCTGGGTGTGCCTTTTCGGCGGCTGCGTCGACGCCTCCACCTCCTTCCTGTCCCTCACTCGCTCGTATGGCTGGAGCGCAGAGTTGTGGCTCCTGGACCTGGCCAGCTTCAGGTGCGCGGGTGCTATGTGGGGTGTGTATGTGCCGGGGGGGCGCCGTGTGTGCAGGTGCGCAATGTGCGTGGCTGGCGTGTGAGCGTGTGTACGTGGCTGACATGCGGGCGCGTGCGTGATGCTGCGTGGTGCGCGATGCTGCATGGCTGGTGTGTGAGCGTGGCTGACATGTGGGCACATGCGTGCGTGTGCGTGCGCAGGCGTGCGTGCGTGCTGCTGCATCTTCACCCATGCATGTACCCCTTTGTAGTGGGAAGACATGCACACTTCTACGTTTCAAGGCAAAGTTGGGTGAAGGTGAACGCACAGCTCAAACCGTTCCTATGGCCTTATGGACACATGCACCGCTCAAACCGTTCCTATGGCCCTATGGACACATGCACCGCTCAAATCCTCCCTGTGGCCCTGTAGACACATGCACCGCTCAAACCCTCCCTGTGGACATATGCACCACCCAAACCCTCTCCCTGTGACCCTGTGGACATATGCACCACCCAAACCCTCTCCCTGTGACCCTGTGGACACACACCACGACAGCGCACCACCGCAGCCTCTGCGCTGTCCCCAAAAACTGCCGGGTGCCCCTGCGCCTGTCCGCCTATGTGTATGCGATAGTTTCAGGCACCAATGGATTGTGTTTTGGCTGGCGATGATGACCACAGCCGCAAACCCATCAGCCTAGTGACCATGCTGGCGGTTTACCTTGCGTCATGACCTTGTGCTACTCCCCCTCTGTGTGTTTGTGTGTTTGTGTGTGTGCAGCTGGGTGAAGGTGGACCCAAGCATCTTCCCTGCCAGCTCCAGCAGTGGCGAGGAGCTGCCGCCGGCAGCGGCGGCGGCCGCGCCGGTCACAGGTGCCCGGCCATGCGAGCGTATGGCGCATAGCCTGACTGTGCTGCCTGGTCACCGGGTGCTGCTGGTGGGCGGGCGCCGCAAGGAAGGCATCTGCACGGTGCGTGAGGCAAACCGCTTGCAAACCGTGGGGGCAGCCCTGGTGAGGGGCGGGCGGCAGCTGGGCCGTCGCAGTCCCAACAGAGCTGGCCTTTCTGTTGCTCCTGTGTAGCCCCAATCAGGGCTTTCCCACTAGCAGTGGCCTTTCAATAGCTCCAGTGCAGCCCCAATTGCGGCATTGCCAATGGCAGTGGCCCTGCTGTTGCTCCGGTACAACCCCAATTGTAGGAGTGCCGACAGCAGTGGCCTTGCTGTAGCTCCGGTGTGCTGTGGCCTTGGGCCGGCCCTAAGGGCTGACCCGGCCTTGAACAACCAGTGATACCTCGGAAGGCATTGATGAACAACTTCAAAATAAGGTCAATCGAATTGGCCTGTCAAGGGCAGCACTGGGCCAGCCAAGGTGGGCCCTGCCTTGAAACACACGTGATGCCCTGGAAGAAACAGATGAACATGTATGAACTGACTTGTTGAGGGCAGCTTCAGGCCGGCCCAGGTGGGTCCTGCCTTGCACACTCGTTTAGCTGTCGCCGCCCAAGTCAGCCAAGCAAGCAGCTTGAAATCAAATGCCCCTTGCATCATCACACCTGGCGGCGCACTGCCTCCCGCGTACGCAGGATGCCTGGATCCTGCACCTCACATTCAGCAGCACGTACGAGCTGGAGGGCGTGGCGCCTGCCAGGTAGTGCGCACGTGCTGCCTCTGGGGGCGGTAGGCTCCTCAGGAGCAGAGTTCCTAGGCGGGCGAGGCTGGCTGTCTCTGCCCTGTAAGGATTATGGGATGTGTTGGGAATCCCATGCCGCCAATGGACGTTTGAAGCTCCCCAGCTGGAGAGCGGCCTGGCAGGCGAAGCCCGCTGTGGGCGCCCTGCTGGGACTGTGTGATGGTGCCCTTTTGCATGCAGGCGCCCCTGCTGCATGACAAGGGCGCCCTGCTGATGCGTGTGCGCGTGGCTGCGCTTGGGCGTGCGCGCGTGGGTGCACTCTGTGTGGTGGTAATGAAGCGGGGCACACGGCACGCACTGGGGAGCGCGTGCTCCAGCGAAGCGTTAGGCGCGCCCACACAGTCCCCCTGCTTGTCCCGTAAGCCAAGCCCTACATGCTGCCCTGCGAATCAAAACCCTTTGCGCTGCCCTGCAAGCCAAGCCCTGTATACTGCCCTGCCATTCAAAACCCTATGCGCTGCCCTGCAACCCAACCCGACGCGCTGCCCTGCAAGCTTGTGCAAGCCCAGCCCCGTGTGCTCATGTGAGGCAATTGCACGCACTTAGGCGCGCTGATAGCTGCTGCGCGCTATGTGCCCACCCCGCAGGCCAGACCATGGCCACCAGGAGGCCCAGCCCATGGAAGACGCGACACCGCACTCTCTCTTGCAAGCCCTGTTCAACCCGCGCAAGGTGCTCTCCGCTGCCCCCACACCCCCGGCCTCCGCCGACTCATCCACGCACCCCACCCCCCAGCAGCCCAGCCACGCTCCGCCGCCAGCACACCCCCAGGGCAAGCACTCCCAGGAGGCAGCCGCAGCCGCTGCCGTCGGGCCGCGGCAGATGCCACAGGGCCAGACCACCGGCTCCTACGCCGGCGCACAGCAGAGGAGCAGCCTGGCCAGCCTGGCCTCCACGGCAGCCACGCCCGCGCTGGCTGCGGCGTCGGCCCTGGCCTCGACAGGCCTATTTGAGCGCTTTGGCCTGCGCGCGCCAGCACCTCCACCTCCTGACCAGCCGCCGCCACTGCAGCAGCAGCAGCAGCAGCAGCAGCAGCCATCTTTGGAGCAGCAGCGTTCCCTGCGGCCTGATCAGCAGCAAGGGCAGCTGATGCGTGTGCCTTCCCAACACCAAGGCCCGGTGTACATACTCCCACCCCCATGTAAGTGTACCTGCCGCTCTTTTTTTTTATGCACCCACCCCTTGGAAGTGCACTACCCTGCTTCAAGGCTGTGTGGCACATGTGATAGGGGCTGGTCTGCACGTGGCGAGGAGGAAAGGGTCTGCAGGTGCAGGCGTATTCTGAAAGCCTGCAGGCTGTGCGCACCAACTGACTGTTGTTAGATGCACAGCTGTGCTGACGCGCACGTGCACGCTCGTGTGTATATGTGTGCTTCCTGCATGCTTCAGCCCCTTGCCAGAAGACATTGGCCCAGTCAAGGCCTCAAATCCTGTCTGCAAACATATGCGTTTTGCCAGATTCACGCATTGCATTATCCAACAAAGCACCCTGGACGCTTTGGGGCATCAGACATCCTGCATGTGCTTCATGCACGTACTTCCCAGTGGCTCTGACAAGGTGCAAACCTGGGGCAGAGTACAACACACATGCATAAGACGATGCTCTGCACCCGTGCATTGCACTGTATGCAAAACCACAGGCCTTTGTGCCCACACTGGCGCGGAGCCTGCTGCCCTGGGACGAAGCCAGCAGTGCACGACAGCTCTGCATGTGTGCGCGGTCACTGCATTTGCGCGTGTCATCCAACAAGACTGCCAGCCCTCACACCATTCCAGACCAAATCACAGGCTGGCACACCCACGGGCTCATACGGAGTGCTCTCTGCCTCTGGAACACATGCAGCAAACCCGCTCTGCAGCCCTGAGGTCCAAGCGTTGCGCGCCAAGGTCGGGCTGCCCCCTGCTCCCCTACGGAGTCAAGCCGCACAACAGCTGAGCAGCAAGGGAGACAGCAACGCCATTGACGACGAGGTCATGCACATGCTGCGGGGGATGGGTGCACGCATGCAGCGGGCACAGCAGCAGCAGCAGCAGCAGCGCGCAGGGGAGGGGGAAGGGCCGTTGCAAGGCAGCAGCGCCCTCTCCAGCTCCGGCGCGCTGGTGGCCGAAGCGCGGGCCAGGCTGGCGAGCATGGAGCCCGAGGAGGTGACACTGGGCGAGCTGCACATCATCCTCCAGGACTACCTGCACATTGCCAGATCTCGCAGCGGGGAGGCGTTGTGCGCGGCGCCAGCGGACGCGCGGCCCCGCACCGCCCGGCAGCTGGTGGACGCTATGATGGGTGGCATGAGCACACCCTCTCCCATGACGCTCGCCCACCTGGCACGGCCTGACGTGGAAACGGGTCGGATAGAGCACGTGCTGCGCATGGGTGAGGTGCCGAGCCTGCTGGCCGAGTACAGGGCCGCGGTTGCCCTGCACTCCCCAAGTGTGCAGTGAAGTGCATATGCCATCTCGCTCACCTGCTGCCAATTTCAGGCTCAGCAACAGAGCCTGTTGCTTCTTAAGGACATGCCTTGGGTAGTGCAAGACCTGTCGCCGTTGGAGATCTATGGACATCTTGTAAAGTTTGATGCTCACTTGCATCAATGCGTGTTGCCTATGATCTGTCATGCCCAATCACCATCATGGGGTGTTCGGTGTCTCATAGCACTTCCTGAAGGGAGCACTATGGTAATGTGCAGAGCGAGGAGAGGCGGTCTTGCCCGTCCAAGGTACCCTTAAGCCTTGCTGCAAAAGAACACAATTCAACACTGTGCATTCTAGCTGGTTCTGCGCCGGAAAAATATGATGCTGCTGCCATTTGTCCATGTGGATATCCCGCAGACGCTGCTGCCTCTCCGAGAGTCTGCTCTCATCCTTACTCAGACCCAACCAGGTTTATGATGCATGTGCATGTGCATCTGGATGCAGTGGAAAGGAAAACTCTGATCCAGGGAAGGAAGGTTACTGACCTTACATTGAAGCACAATAAAAGGAAGAGAGCGATCCAGTCACAGCAAACAATAATAACCACTCAACTACCTGCAAAAGGACGGTGACAATGATGCGGTATTGTGGCATGACAGATCCAAGTTTGCCGTACAAGACCAAAGGAGAGGCATGCGTTTGGTGTGAGCAAACCAGCTGTGCTGGGGAGAGGCGTACAATGCCACTCAGTGGGTGCACACCAGACAGCCCTCAGGGCTTGATAAGCCAGTCATTCAGGGCGCAAATCAAATGCCCAGGGTTGTGCTCGTCACCTATGCCTGCTGCTGCTGATAACTAAAGGCTTATAGCTGTACCCCCCAGACACCCATCTAATGGATCATAATAAGGACATTTCCTGCCTTGAATTCTGAGACCGTTGGGCCAGCGGCCACTCAGTGGGCCCCACAGGCTGTTGGCAGTAATGATGAAATGGATAGGCCCTAGCAGGGCCCTCCTACATACCAAGTTACTCAATGCACCAAGCACCTGGCAGGTTCACACTTCCAAGTCTTTACTAATATGATTTTTATGCATACTATGTTCAAGTAGAACTTCTACTTGAACAACCACCATGTGAATCAAGTGTATCTCACTGTTCCACTTTGAAGGTATGTTTTTCCACGACTTGAAGGGGCCCATGAAGCCTTCTTACTAAGCTTTAGACTCAATGCTACCAGGAGTACTACTAGTACTAGTAGTAGCATCTTCCAACAAGGGCCGGGCCTTTGTAAAGAAAGGGCGCGAGGGAAAGGAACCGGCGAAAAGGCAGAAAGCGCAAGCCACACTGATTTCCTTGATGATCTTGATGATCGCTGTGATGGCCTGAGGGCTGCCCAACATAGGAAAAAAGGCAGGAAGGCTGGTCTGTTCAACCGACATGTTGTCAACACCACTGGCACTGGCAATGTGGTGTGTAGTGAGTGAAGACCAAAAGATGCCATATAAAGTGTGCCTGCCCAACGCAATGTATTTAGGCCTCAAAGCCAAATTGAGCGATGAGCGCTACTCAGCATTGCTGCCAGTCTTCTTCTGCTTCAATTTAAAAATGCATTGTTTGGTTTTTAAAGGTGCACCCCTCCACCAAGTTGCTTTGTATTGGGCTGCCTGACTCAGGCCTGAGAGGCCCTCTTTTTTGACAGGTATCTCTCAAGCTTAAAAAAAGACAGACACGCACTCGTTGCTGGAGACCTTTTTTAAACCTTGTTAAGAAAGACAGCTGGCTGGAAGGCTTCATCAGCCAGTCAATGATTTCAAGTTGGCAATCAGACACTTAAATGTATTGTCAGTGATCTGTGCATGGCTTGCTCAGCAACAGGCTGTGCCTAAGGCTTCAGAACATCACCTTGCTTCTTTTACCCTTGCAGTTCCTGTGATGAATGCAGCTACGCTCTAGCAAAGCTGCCCTCATTCAGCAGGAACAGCTATGCAACCCTTACCTAAAAGGAATCTCAAACCAGTTACTAAGATGAATTACACTCTCAGAAGAATGATGAATACAGCTCCATGAAACCAATGCAACAACTTGAACCACTGCCAATGTCAGCAACTTGTTGTACAGCAACCTTACTAAGGCTAGTAGCCTTCCTTCATCTTCTTCATGTTCGTCAAGTCAATGATTGTAGAAGTCCCGTGTCCTTTGTCCAAGTGAGCCGGTAAGGCATGCTATGCAGGCTAGTAGACGGTCAGCTAGTTTGAGCATAGCCATGAATGACTTGGTCAGGCAAGCTTACTTCCTGAATGTAGTTGATGCGAGAAGGCTGTCTTCATGTTTTGCCAAGTACTTGGCTGTCATGGATGCCAAGAGAACCAAGAGCTTTTCCTCATCTTCAAAGTGCAGCAAGGCACGGTGCAGAGGGCGCAAGTCGCTGAGCGCCTGAGGAGCACAGGGCACACAGGTGCAGGGCTGTTTGCCAAAAAGTGACAATTGCCCATTCACTGCATGCATGGAAATGCTCCCAACAGCAACAGGCACCAGTTGTGCCTTTTGGAGGTCTGACTGCGAGCAAAATGCAGTCCAAAACATGCACGCGCGAAAATGCGCACACCCGGGCGCATGCACACAAATGCATATTACGCACCTGCAGGTCGGCTAAGAAGCGAGGGACTGCGGCGCAGGCTTGGCGCAGGCGGGACCTGACCATTCTGGTCTGGAATGTACTCCTGTTCAATAGGCAGCCGGCCACAACGCAGCCCTTGTCAGAAGTTTGCACCATTGTCGCACGTGAAGAACATGATGATTGGCATCTTCCCTGCTTAGACAGGTGTTGATCTACCCTGCCAGCCCCGTTCGTTATCAGCAAAGTGCCTGGAGTGGGGAATTGCTACAGGCTTACTCTCTCTGCAACTTTGCACTCGACCTTGCAAGTCAATGGACGACATGCAGGCTTTGGCCACCCATACGTGCACCACCCTCTCTTTCTGGAGGTGACTCTGCACCCAGGGCTGAGGTGCAGCTGCCAGCAGGGCTCCCCTGTGCCGGAGCCTCATGGCAAGAAAAGGCCAGGTCTTGCTGCTCCCAACTGCAGCACCCACCAGATTGCTGCACTCCCAACTGCAGCACCCACCAGATTGCACGCTTGGAGATAGTGCTGCTGTGGAGGGCCGTTGCTAGCAGAAGGAAAATGGGCTCGTGCTTGGCGCGCACCTGCGGTCACACACATGGCACAGTCTGAGCCTCCATGATCTGCGCCAGGCACAGAGCTATGCATGCACACATACGCATACAAGCGCACACACACACACCCCACGCCCCTCCCCCCCCCACGGGCACACCACACTTGCGTGCCGTGCCGCACGCCAGGCTGCCCACCCGCGCCATGTCCTTGGATGCCAGGAGCTCGAATGCGCGCATCGCCTCAGCCACCGCCGCTTGCCCCTTGTCCTGGGCCAGCATGTCCAGGGGGTCAGCCTGCGGCCCGACGCGCACCACGCGCCGCTCGGACTCGCCGCCCTGCGCACGCGCGCAAAAACACACGCATGCGCACGCACTCATGTGCATACACAGGCAAAGCTCAGAGCCAGGGGGCGAGGTCGTGCATGCACCCTGGAGCGTGCTCACAGGCACGGTCGCGCACGCTCTATGTAAGAACGCACACACGCGCTGTGCGAGGTCGGGCGCACACGCGCGTGCCAAAGGGGCGCCGCTAGCTGCAAGAGTCGCGCCAAATTGGGCGGCCATTGTGGCCAGCGCCCCGCCGCAGGTCCGTCACCTGCCCGCGCTGCACAGTGCCAGCGGGCTCGCTTGCCAGCGCCTGGCGTGGCGCTCGCCGGAGCACACCCAGACAAGAGAATAGGTGGGAGAGCAAACACCAGACGCGTGCGTGCTGCAAGCATACACATGTCGTATCCCTCCCCGCCCCGCCTCACGCAGGACACATCCCCAGGCCGCGCCACTCACCCCCCGCTGCTGCTGCTGCTGCTGTACCCCTGCTTGCGCTGCCGCCGCCGCAAGCGCGCGGGGGTCCACGTCCCCGGGTAGCCGCGTGCGCGGCACCTTCACCGCCTGCGTGCGCTTGCCTGCCCTAGCAAGCAAGCGCATCTCCTGGGTGGTCAGCCGGCGCGCAAGGCGCGTGTCCTCGCCCGCCAGCCTGCCCTCTTCCGACGCCAGCCGGAGGCCCTCCTTGTCCAGCCACGCCGCCTCCTCACTCTCGCCGCCAGCCGTGGCGCGATGGCTGCTGCGGGCGCTGCCGAGCTCCGGCTCATTGCGGGTGCTGACGTCGGCTCCTGCCTGCATGCCAGCCGGTCAGAGGCAGAGCGGCGTGTTGCTGGCGGCTAAGAGGGGGGGAGGGGCTTGAAGGGGGAGCAGCATGGGGGAGGCAGTGACTGCAGGCAGACCATTGAGGGTGTGGGCGGTGCACGCGCGCGCTGCCTGTTTGGGCTGAGAGTAGGGCGATGCAGATCTCGCAGCAGGGCGCACGACGGTGGGCTGACGGCGCATGCGCGCACGCGCACCAGCTCACCTGCTCCACACCCTGGGGCACCTCTGGGGCATCCTCTGGCTGAGCCTGCAGGCACCCACGCAGCGCATGCGCACGCAAAGGTAAGGTGAGCGCGCGGCTGCACGCTGCCTCTGTGCCCCTGTGCCCCTGCGCCCTCGCGTAACGGCACGCGGCGGGGCTGGTGGGTACCAGGTAGCAAGCACCCTTTAGGGCCTGGTGAGCCCGAGCGCACTGCCTGCGAGCGCAGGGGCCTGTAGGCACGTGAGCGCACCCCTGTGCACTGCTTAACCCAACATCCAGTGGGGCCCTGCCAGTCGTGCGTGCGTGCACACACACACACACACACACACGCACACACACACACACCAACCTCCTACCCCCACACACCGCCCTAGCTCTTTCCCACCCATACTGCGCTTGCTCATGCCCACCCACACCAGCCTCGCGCATCCCCACACACACCCCCTTGCGCATCACGCACCAACCTCCCATCCCCACACCCTTGCGCATCCCCGCCCTTGCTCTTTCCCACCCATACTGCCCTTGCTCATTCCCACCCACACACGCCACCCTTGCGCATCACACACCATCTGTGCCCCCACAGGTGTTGATGACACGCGTGTGCACATCCCACACACGCACGCACATTCACACACGCCTCCACACAGACGCTTGCACCAACATGTTGACAGCACACACACACACACACACCTTGCTCACAAGCACGCACATGCATGCACACAAGCACACGCGCGCGCACTGCCTGTGCCCCCGTGATGACTATGCGTGAACATACATAGGTTCACACAGGCACAAACACGCGCGTATGCTCGTGCACGAATATGACTTGCACCACTATATACACACACGCACGCACACGCGCGCGCACGCACCGTCTGTGACCACGGGTTGACGGCGCTGCCAGAGCCGCCAGGGCGGAACAGCCGCACCGCCTGCCGGCCCTTGCCGCTGCCCTCTGCCAGCACGCGCATCTCCTGGCTGCTCAGCTGGCTTGCCAGCCGTGCGCCCTCGCTGGCCAGCGCGCCCTCGTCATCAGACAGCCTCAGCGCCTCGCTGGCCAGCCAGATGTCTTCCCCGCGGCCAACGGGGACAGGGGAGGTGCTGCTGCCCTGGAGGGGCAGGCTGCCGGCCCCCTCTTCAGCCTGCGCACCCAGCGCCACACATCAAACGCCGGTGTCACCACCAAACAGGTCCATCCATCCATGTATCCGCTTGCCCGAGGCAGAGGGCTTGCCCACGCCTGCTCGGTGTGGGAGGATGCCGTGATGGAAGCATCCCTGGTGTGGAGGGCCCGGGCCCGTGATGTGGTGGGCCGGCATACGGTCCCACAGGCGCCACATGCCACACCACGCCCGTGCACATGCACCTGTGATGCACCCAGCGGCCCTGGCCAGCACGCGGCCGGCTCCCAAGCAGGGCAGCCTCCGCTTGGGAGCTGCGCGAGGGCAAAAGGTCAAGCGTGCACGCTGCGACGGACCTTGAGCTTCAGAGCGGGCGTGGAAGCGCACAGACATGATCCTTTCAAACCAACCAAAAACTGGGAGCTGCCTGATCTGTGAGGGGACACAGCTAGCTCAGCTTCGCTTAGGCCTCAGCTCGGCCCCCCCCCCCCCC
>LKMJ01007006.1_pt1 | contig 10610 bp, 10 predicted proteins | sample 643391 | NCBI WGS metagenome assembly LKMJ01 (sample SAMN04112250, study PRJNA286221) | soda lake metagenome | biome: soda lake; feature: Kulunda Steppe; material: water; isolation source: sample PL-Br10 brine of Picturesque Lake | place: Russia: Kulunda steppe | collected 2010-07
CTGCACGCTGCCCGGGGATTACTCCCTTGCGAACCAACTACTCTCGGTTCAACCACCAGAGGTGGTTTGTACCGGAGATACCCTTGGCACCAGTAGTTGGCATAGTAACGTCCTGAATCGTTACACTGGCCTAGTTTGAACCAACAGCGAGAGAGACACGCGCTCCCGGGGACAGGCTTGAGCACTGCTCAGATGGACTGGGGAGGAGCAGGAATGGGCACAAGCGCCTTGGGCACGATGGGAGGCCTTCCCACGGGGTTGGTGAGGGGAGGTTGGGATCCCTGGCAGCAGCAGTTGCTGCTTCAAGGCGCTCCTGCTCCTGAACACGGTGCAACAGGTTGGGTGCCAGGCGAGTGCAGAGCGCTGCGGGCTGCCCGTCCTCTGCTGTGCGTGCCCGCTTGGTGCAGCCCACGTCTAAAAGGGTTCTCTCCCCTTAGGGCACGTGTGGTTCCATTTTGGAGCGCTAGAAAGGCCTAAAACAATAATTGTAAGGTTTCTGAGGCCTGGATAACCCTACTAGATAATCTCCCTCCTTCTGGAATCAGTGATGGGCTCACGGGGGTCTGACGGGGGTGTGACGGGGGTCTGAAGGCTAACGAAGAAGATCAGAACGAGGGTGCAAAGGAAGTCTGGAGCACTGCAACACAAAATGATGATGATGCTTATTGTGCATATGCATGACTCCTGTATCATGATAACAAGCCATAGTGGAGCATGCAGCCTCAAAGCTTTGGTTCAGTATTGACTGGTATTTAGACCGGCCTAGTCCAGATGAGACATGCTTAGATGAGATAAGTACTGAATTCTAAAAGTGATCTATTCCGCTCGTATCACAACAACGACATTGTATGCTTGCGAGCATCGGCATCATACGCTTGCAAGCTTGGTTGAACAACTCGAACTATTTTGAGTATATTGCCTGCTGCATGAATGGGAGTTGCCTCAGCATTTCCTTGCATTGCATATGACAAAGTTGCAGCGTATCTTGATGACAAATATTAACAAATACTAACAAAATAACTAAAGACTTTTTGAAGCCACGATGGCTTCTTGAATCCGACTTGCAAAATCTTTGACCAATCATGAAACTGTCCCTATGAAGGGGCGCTTAGCTCACGCTTAAGGAGCGCTTAAGGGGCGCTTCAGATGCGCTTACGAGCGGCTCTTTAAGCGCGTTAATAAGCGCGCTTAGTTTGGAAAAATACACGATTAAGTGCACTTAGGACCGGATTTTTAGCAGGGATATCCCTCGATCGATCCAGAGGACTCATGAGAGGGACCTGCATCCCCCCTCCTCATTCCCCGTCCCCTGTCCCCGTTCCCACCTGTGTTTGCGTCTCTGGTTGGTACCTAGTGTTGAAATGGCACGATGTCCTGTCTGTAGGATCAGACCTTTTGGTGTGAGGCTGAACTTTGGGTAGAACTCTGTGGAAGTCTTGTCTGTATTACTGGAGTTATACTGTGATTTTTGTGGGCTCGGTGATGATCCTTCTTCAGTCGAGTTATCGGTTCGGTGTATGACCTGTGAATTTGGCGAGGTCTCTTAAGTCTGTAACTAAGAGGGACCCCATCCTACTAGTGCCAATGCTCGTGAGGAGGATGAGGCGGCAGGAGCGACCTGTGTGAGGAGCGCGGGAGTTCAGAGGTCAGACGGCTGACGTCTCTGGGAGGCATGTGTTCCGGCACGTCAGCTGCATGCGGAAGGACCCCAGCGAAGCAGCGAGGACCCAGAGATAGCAGACTGCAGGCGTGAGGCACATGCAGGAGTGCAGCAGGGCATGAGAGCCGTAAGGTACAGCCTGATGGACGCAGCAAGTGAGTGCTGGAGAGTGTAAGCTTGGTCCGGCGTACAAGTTGCAAGCATGGGGCAACCAGCGGAGGTGAGCAATTGCCATGAGGGTGAGCAACAGCCAGCGCAGTTGAAGCAGTTTCAGGTTGGGCTGTCATATGGGTGCCTACAGAGCTACATCTTCAGGATGTCAGCGGTGGCAGGGTGGCTGTTTATCTACAGGATCCACCAGGGGCGCTAGGTGGGAGATGAGTGCCCCTAGTCGTCAGGACTATTGTGTAGTCAACTGCTTGGAGCAGATTCAGCGGATGCCGTGAAGCATGCAGCGGCAACAAGGGCCGTATGGGCAGATTGTGCCCTGGTAATGGTGTGGGTGCGAACCTGGCACCTGGGAGGATGTGTTGAAGATCTGTGTTGAGCAGACGCAGGGTAAGTGTTCGGTGTGAACTGCAGGATGCATGGTGAGCAACACTGTGTGGAAGCAGAAGAGTGTGTGTGCAAGTTTCATATGCGGGATGCTTGGCTGGAAGCAGAGCGGGACGCTCGATCTGGAAGCTTTTGCTAGAGTCCAGGCGGGTGCTTTAGTGGGTGCAAAGACAGCTGAAACTCATGCGGGTGCAATAGCGGAGTGCAATAGGATGAAGTATTGCACAAACTGGCCTGTTTTTGATGTGCTGAAACAAAGGGAGCTAGGGCTGTGCGCGCAAGCTCTTTTACAACTATCAGGGGCCGTGGAGTTTGGAGTTGCGTGCTGTATCATTGCCATGGACCAAGTGACTCTGGCTGAAGCTAGTCTTGGGGTTAGCTCTCCTTGTATTGCGTTTTAAGTAGTGGGGCTTTGGCGCCTTAGAGCATGTCTTGATGCGTATGCGTAATTTGCCTGAGCAACCTAACCTAGTTCTGTGTGAGCACAAACAGTGCAGACCTGGCGTTTGCCTTTTGTACCTGCAAACGCTTGAGGCAGTGGAAGCGTGTGGTGAGTACCTGCTTTGCAGACCAGAACATGTCCCGATGGAAAGTGTTGGAATGTAATGTTGTGTGGCACAATGTCCTGTCTGCAGGAACAGACCTTGTGATGTGAGGCTGAAATTTGGGTAGAACACTGTGGTTGTCTTGATAGTATTACTGGAAATCTACTGTAATTATTGTGGGCTCGGTGGTGAGCCTTCGTCAGTTGAGTAATCGCTTCGGTGTGTAACCAGTGAATTTGGTCTGGTCCCTTAATTCTGTAACAAATCGCCGCCGCCAAACCAACACCTAGGAGCAGCTGCTATGGGCGCTTGTAGGCACCATCTCTGTCCCCTGGAGTGTGGTAACTCCGTGGGCTTGCTGCACTCGCGAATAGCTGCTTAGCTCACACGCCTTGGAGAATTGGGCCGTACAGTGTCCAAGGCGCAATGCAGCGGGATGGGTGGCTGTGAGAAGCGGACAAAGTTTAGGGGCGGGATGACAGTAGCGGAGCAGGAGGATGTTGAATTAGATAGTTTACTAGTTGATTACATCGCAGCAAGATTTGAGGGGCCTCAGTGGCAGGCTGTCATCGGGGCCCATGCTTCGCGGGGGCCAGGGAGGGCAGGAAGGGATGTCGGAATTGGTAGAAGCAACAGATGCGTGCGCAGGGGAAGCATTGGCATTGGATATTGTTTGTCACAGGAGGTACAAAGAGTGGCCAGCCAGCCCGCGGGTGCTGCTAGCTAGTCACCGCGTGCCACACTCGCTGCGTTCGTTTGCGCACCTTGGAATCACGCGCCTTGGAATCAAACGGGGAGCACGAAAGACATTTGCTCATTGACCCCCCTCTGGAATTTTACGCTCATATTTTAAGCTGCGTTTGATTCAAACGAAAATTTCGAGATCTTTTTTCCAAACAAAAAATATGAAAATATTGAAATACTATACAACACTGATCTGTGGTGATCTTAGGAATTCGGAAGTTTTGTTGGGCCAAGCGATCTTTGCTGTCATTATCTCTTGAAACTTCGCAGGTTCTAGGTTAGGGCCTGAACTTGAAAGAGAGGCTTAACTGAGAGATTATATCATAACAAGACGGCAAGTTATGCTTTGAGCGCTTTCAGTCTGGTGGCAGAGTGAGCATTGCAAGCTGAAATTTTGAAACGATCTTCATGCTGTTGATTTAAGAGGGTACCAGTACGATAATTGAAGATGTTCAGATTCATTTGGAAGGGGATATGGGGCATGGTAAAAAAGGCATTGCTATTGCTCTTGCTCACAGTTGGGAGTAGATCTACAGCTTGATGAAAGGAATGGTAGCCTGTTCTGGGATTGGCATACCCAATTTGGTAAAAAAAACATATGGGCCTTCCTGGATTCCGTGGACAGGAGCAGCCCAGGTGCTTTCCCCATTCCACGGCGCACCTGCGCGCTGTACTGCAGCACTTGATGTTCATGTCGTGGTCTTTCTGCTTAACAGTTCCTTTTTGTCCATCCTGCAGAAGTCTCTCCGCACTTTTGGCCTCACAAGTGTCGTTCCCCATTGTCGCTCGGTTCCCCACTTTCGCTTGGTCCCTCACTTTTGCTGGTCCCCACTATCAATATCAATGGCGAAGCACATGTGGGCAGTCACGGCCTTGAGTGGATGGATGTGTGTGTGGAAGCAAACAGCAGCAGCTGCAGCCACATGGAGAGGAGTGTGGTCCCATCGGCAGGCAACCACACACAGTGAGTCGAAGCATGTCACGCCGCACCTGAGATGGACCAGTGAGGCCGAAGTGTGCCTGTCCAAGGGGGCCATCAGAGGCCATTAGGCGTAAGCCATGACGGCTCCGGCAACGTGCACGAGCTCCGGAGGACTGTGACATGCACCCAGGATGGGTCCCAATCTGTGACCCCGTGTTCGTTCTTGTTCTCTTCTCCCGCTCCAGGCACGCCTTCTCATTTGGGCGAGCGCCGTGCGCTTGAGATCAAGGCATGAGCAGCAAGCAGGCACTATGGGGCTCTAGTGCCGGCCCCTTGCAGCACACACCATTTTCTGCACTCCGCAACGCTTCAGCGTGTGGGTATGGCGCAGTGGGCGCAGGGCCCAGCCCTAAGGATAAAGATGGGCAGAGCCGAGGGCTCTCGCGCGGGGGTGCGTTACAGTTCGTGAACTTGCCACCTGTAGGTTTAAGACGCTCGTCGAGTTCTTCACTTTTGCCACTCGGGGCTGAGCATGCTGTCGGTGAACAGCCAGTAGAAGGAAGGTTGCGCACCAAGGAAAGATGGGGCCAGGAACCCAGTCTAATGGTGCCAGATGCAACCTTGCCTGCAGGCTCTGCAGAGCCAGCTGGTGTTAATGAGGGGTCACCTTGGCCCGCCTCCAGGAGCAGGTCATTCTATAGAACAATGAGATAGAATGGCTCCAGCGTGAGCAGCCAGCAGCAGAACTCCGCGCTGGCCAGAGAGGAAAGCCCAGGCGCTGGAAATTGGACCTGCCTCTGAAGGGACAGCAGGAAGGCTGTCAGGGCGCAGCCAGTAGCTGCTAGACCAGAGCAGTCAACCCTTGGCTGCTAAAGGTGCTTCAGTAGAGTGGGTGCCAGGTCTGCAGAGTATCAGCAGTGGTGTGGCAGATCGCAAGCTATGGGTTTAAGCTATTCGCGCAAGCACATTGTGCAAGCAGGCCTCTCTCTTATATCTTGAGCATAGCACGCCGGAGCGTGAGGAATAATCCATATCCCCTTAGGAAAGGTGGACAGAAGGTGTACGCGTCAGTGAATGTGCATGGCCTATGTGGTACGTATGTGATACAAGAGTCTACTATGGATGGCTGATAGCAAGAGGTCCTCCCAGAGGAGGTAAAGCCTCATTGCACAAGGTGCAGTCAGGCAAGCAGGCTCGTAGCGTCATGCCAGAGGCATGTAGGCTTGTGCGCGCATGCAACAAACATGCGAATGCGTACTTTCAATGGCTCATACCATGAAGGCCCTCAAGGGGAAAAGCATGCTGCCATGTGAAAAGGGTCGTAAATCCCTACATGGAGCATGGATGCCTTGAGCGCGCTGAGCATGGATGGCTGTTGATTTTGAGCAAGCAAGCTGTTCATGGCTTGAAGCTTCCTTCATTATCATTTCATTTGTGAAGAGCTTCTGCTCGCACTTGTCAATGATAAATAGACTATCATTTGGCATGAGTCACTTGGGTTGATAAGATGCCAAGGACATGGGTCCTACTTGGCTCAAGTGCAAACACACATAGAGAATGACACAGGCTAAGCAAGCTCATTAAGGCTCATTGCTCAGTGCAATATGGGTGGGGCAGGATACATGCCTTGATGGGCAAAGCACCATGCTGATCACTTGGTCAAGGTGCAATGGGCAGTCTCACAATCACCCAAGAGGGGACCATCCGATTTTGGGTTTTGGTTTAGTTATGGATATGGCCCAGTAAGGCTGTGTTTCTGGAGGGAGTAATGACCCGTCCCAGAAGGAAGGCAAGCATTGGGAGCAGGGCTTTGTGCCATTAAGAGGTCATTCACTCAGAGGGGTGAACAGAGCTGCGTGCTCCAGGACTTTTCAGTGCATCCAAGGGCATTTATTAGTTCCATCAATCATACTTGATAAGAATAAGCCTCGTGTAGTCTTCAGGCCATTAAGCCTTGTAACACCTAATAAAGGTGTTGTGCTTTGGTTCGACTATTGCACCAGACATGATCCAGAGAGCAATCTAGAGCCAATGAGCACTATCTCACGTTTGTGCTGGTCATTCATTTTGGTCATGTCTCACTCGATGGAGGAGCATAAAGGACATCTACTGATGGTCCTGGTATCTTAATGAGCACCATGTGTAAACAAAACTATGCAAAAGCAAGTTTTTGGGACTTGAGAATTATTTCCGCAAGTTTGTGCGCCATTTCAGTACAATGGTGGCACCGTTGATGGCATTAACTGGCACCAGTCGTGCGCAGGCCTTCAACTGGAATGATTGGGGTCGGGCAGAGCTCACAGCATTTGAACAATTAAAGGAGGCCCTGACAACGGCTCCTGTTCTAGCTGTTCCTGACTTAGACAGGTCATTTCAAGTACAGTCTGATGCCTCAGAAGTGGGCACAGGGGGTGTACTCTTGCAAGAAGAACGCGTGGTTGCATATACCAGAAGCAAGTTTGCAAAAGCTGAGTACAACTATAGCACCATAGAACAGGAGCTGTTAGCACTGGTGCGCGCCTTGCAAGAATGGTGCTGTTATCTGGAGATGAGCATAGAAGCAGCTGCACAATCTTTTGCTGTCTTTGCTCCAGTGGTGGCGCGGGAGAGGTCGAGGGCTGCCGCACCTACGGAGGCTTAACACCTGCGAGCATGTACCGCCTCTACAGAAACCTCCAGTTGAGCCTCTCTCCATCCTTCCGGCTAGGCGAGTATCTGGGTCGCCAGGTACCGGCTGTCCTAGTGCGGCACAAGCGCAACCTCCAGATGAGACCCAGGAGGGGTCTCCAGAGGTTCCAGATGAATCTCCGAATGAGTCTTTACCCGAGGAGATAAAGCGGACATACCACACAGACGCAAGATTCCTATCAAAGGATTTCATGAAGTTTTTCCAGAAGTGTCGTGGTATGTGGAGGCATGGTGACAAGCTTGTGTTACCCAAAAGCACGATCCTAAACAGTAGGGTGCTTGCAGCATTGCAATTATGTCATACCAATATGACTGCAAATATGCTTGCTATACCAGTGAAATATCTTCAAAGAGATTGGTGATTAGGTCCATGAGGACTAAGAAGTTTGTCAACTTGAGATCTAAATGGGATGTGTCGCTTGCCAGATAAACAAAGCAAGCAAGGAAGGCTTACGCAGGCAAGCTGCAGCCTTACCCAGCCCAGGGAGGCGGTTGGCAGCACACTCCCATGGATTAAGATCCATGCAACAATAGCTTGTTGCCAATTTGCAAAGACAGATGGTCATGATTCCATCCTGGCCTTTGTGGACTGGCTGAGTAAAGTAAGGTGGTACACCTAGTACCCAGTGAGGTATTTTCTGCAAAGGGCTTGGCTAAGCACTGGATCATGAGTGATCATGATCACACGGCTGGCATGCCACTCATGTGCTTCCCCAGTCAAATGTCTTTTGGGATAATGTCGCTAAGCTAACGGGTATGCTAAGAAAGCCATCCAGTGCACACCATCCAGAGACAGATAGATGGTTTGATGGAGCACACAAAAAGTGCACGCCGGAGGAGATGCTGAGAGCCTAAGTAGCTTCAGATCAATATGATTGGGATGAGCATTAGGCCTGTGCAGAGTTTGCCATAAAAATATTATGGGCAGGAGTTCATCAAGAATGCGCCGTTGTTTTTGAGCAATGTTATGCACTTTATTATTTTATTTATGACACCTGACCCAGTATGAGAGAATGTTACGTGGTAACATATCTTGGTTAGAAGGTGTGCATGAGCACAGTTTAGCTCTGGAACACATGGTGGCTAATGCTCACAGGAACTCTGATTTTCAAATTGACGGCGACCATGTTTTGATACCCAATAGAATACATGGTTGGCAGGGTTGCAGTTAAGCTGCCTGCCTTCAGACTGGTCAAGGACACATGATGATGTCTTTTATTTGGTCAATCCCTTGATTGAACCATCAAACTTGCAAGGCAAGCTGCTCTCTTGTCCACCTCCACCTCTGCAGTATTTGATTGGTGAGCCATTGTACTAAGTAGATCCGGCTATATCTTCTGCAGAAAGGATTCTGCTAATTTGCGATCCCGTTATCGCTGTGTATAAAGCCAAGCATGGCTTGCTTAACAGGGCCAGGGACTTGTTTCACAAGGTATAGATCACATGAGGTGCGAGTCCTCTAGGAGGGCGGGGTGTCCCGCCTGGTTGGTTAGCCGAGGACGGCTAGGACCAGGTGGGGGGGAGTGTTACGTGGCAATATCTCTCTGTTAGAAGGTGTGTAGGAGCTGAGATCACGGTGACCGGGTTAGTTGGGTTTGACTCCCAAAGGCAGACAATATAATAGGAAATATACACACCACCCTGCTGCCTCACCCGTGGTCCAGCCAGGCATAGCTACGGTTTTAACTATCCGTAGCGCACCCTGATGGATGTGGTCTCCACCACGTAACAGGATACACCATGATGAGATTAGGGACGGTGAAGGGGATAATGTTGAAGAGGACTACACGGTACCTTGGGCCAATGTGTCCCCTTTTCCTTAATTGATGTAGGGAGTGTTTCACTGCCTAAGTACTTTTTCTTTTCTTTTCTTATTTCAGGGCACCATGAAGGACCTTTACCTGGTAGAAACCCAAACAAGACTTGTTGTAGACAGAGATGGATTACTCTGAATGAATGAGCGCACAGTGACATTGCAGATACACCTGATTCCAGGCTGCCAACAGTGGCGATGCGTAACATGGTTACAGAACGGCACAATGTTGCTACAAGAATGATTGCCAAAGCCATCAGTAAAGTTGCCTAAGGAATATGGTCCATACAGATATTGGGAGTGCAACAAAAATGGAAGGACAAGGCCTTTCTTCCTCCCAACCGATTGCAAACAGAATTCTTCCACAGTGGCTCCTTCCTCATCTCCATCCATCCGAGTTAAAGACAACTTTTAGACCTGATCTTGTTCTCGTTCTCCCTACACAAGGGGATATTCGTACGATACAGGTAGATAGCTACCTGGGAAGTGCACCTTGTCGATATCAATTACTGTGAAAACACACGTCCTGATGCACAACTTCGTCAGAAAAAAGGGGCCTCGGTTGAAATGCGGCTGTAGCGATTGAACACAACCGAGGGCATTTCAACCGGTGCTATGTCATGCCAATTTGTGTCTTTGCCAATTCGTGTCTTTTGCCAGACATTGATCGGTTGATGGTTGGCGTATTTACTGTGCTTGGACGATTGGTAGCTCAGTTATTAAGAATTCCTCTTTCTGGATTTGATAACAAAACACTAGATACAAAACCCATCGAAGACACAAGGTATGTGCTGCGTCATGGCAGCTTAAGGTAAGAGGCTCTGGGGAGGGAAACGGCGTGGCAGCCGACCCGCGTGTGTGTGCGGGGTGTGTAAGGGACAAGTATGAATCAGTGAAACAGTAAGTACAAGCAGCAGGGAAGGGAGCAGCAGGGGGTCCATGCAATCGTGTGCCCTCTGTCGCATGGCTTTTGCGCCTTTGGGCGTGGGTGCGGGCACAAGAGAGAAGGCCCGGCGCTCACAAACCTTCATTTCTCAATAACTCCGCCAGTGTGTGTGTGTATTCCAAAGTGCTGATCTAACAATGACGGTGATCTGGCATGTCAGCTACCACCACAATTTCAACTGCTACAAACGCGGTTGTTTTCAACCGCTTCAACCGCGATTTCAACCACAATTTCAACCGCGATTTCAACCGTGATTTCAACCGCGATCTCAACCGTGATTTCAACTGCGATTTCAACCGTGATTTCAACCGTGATATCAACCAGTGCAACAACCGTGATTTAAGGGTTGGAGTATACTCCAGGTAATATCTTCAACCTTGGATCATCATGGTCAACTATGATGGCATTGCCTGTTGCTTGCTTTCACTGGGCAGGTTCAGCTGGGGAGGCTCTATAGGCATCAAGGAAGGTAAGTCAGTTTAGGTTCCTAGAAAGCGTGCATTTGCGAAGGGAACGTCAGTAAGGCAGTGTCGGACTGTTTGGGACGTCTTCAAGACATTGCAGTTGCAGAGTTCAAGATGCGTTCAATAGTATCACACATGTGCCTGCATCGACCATCGACCATCGGTCAGTGCGGATAAGATGCCGGTACATACTCGTTGCCATTGACATCCTGCAAGCAACAAAAAAAGGTCGTGGCATGACTGCCAGTGTAAGCAGTGTTTACACTGAAACAG
>LKMJ01007007.1_pt1 | contig 10610 bp, 9 predicted proteins | sample 643391 | NCBI WGS metagenome assembly LKMJ01 (sample SAMN04112250, study PRJNA286221) | soda lake metagenome | biome: soda lake; feature: Kulunda Steppe; material: water; isolation source: sample PL-Br10 brine of Picturesque Lake | place: Russia: Kulunda steppe | collected 2010-07
CGTTTCCGACCGCAGAAGATGATTACGCCCGATGGCTGGAATCACAGCTTTCCGGCCCGCTACTCGATGTCGGTGCAGGCGTCGGAAAGCATGTACTGTACTTCCAGGATACATTCGAGACCACTGCTGTCGAAGTCCATCCGCTCCTCGTCGAGTGTATGACAGAACGGGGAGTCATCAATGCCCAAAGAGGAGATATGTTCGAATTGGCCAAACAGTTCGAAGCCAACCAGTTCCAGTCAGTCCTCCTCTATGGCACGCAGATTGGACTCACCAAATCGAAAACGGGCCTCACGGAACTACTCGATACAATTGCCCACATTACAACCGACGATGGAACGGTTGTTTTCGATTCGTATGACCCGGCTGTCGATGCGACGGCCGACCTGCTGGGTTATCGCGCTGACCCAACGCCCGGGCTTGGATTCCGCGTCTTCTCGTTCGAATACGAAGGTGTCCGGGGACGACCGCTCCTCTTCCGCCTATTCAGCCCAGACCGTATCCGTAAGGTATGCCAAAAGACCGTCTGGCGCGTCGCCGATAGCTGGCAACCAGAAGAGAAGGCTGCTGGCCATTACCTCGTAGCGCTTGAGAAAGAGTAATGGTTATTCCTTTGAAGGTAACAGTATTCATTCTCACAAAGGTAATTGGTGTAGCAGCAAACAAACCTGCAGGGGCAGGGGTGCTATCGCTGAAAGAATAAAAAAAAAGAGGAGTGGCTAATCAGCCAACAGGTTCGTTATTTCCCTTTGAACTCTGGTTCTTCGTCGCCCATGAACTTCGTGATGCCTTCCATCACGTCGTCAGTGGTGACGAGGTGACCAAATGCGAAGGCCTCGGTTTCGAGGCCAGCATCAGTGTCGTCTCGGCCAGCGAGCATGGCACGTTTCGTGTACTCCATGGCAATTGGCGGGCCGCGAGCGAGGTCATCGGCGAGTTCGATAGCGGCTTCTTCGAGTTCCTCGTTATCGACAACTTCGTTGACGAAGCCGTAGTCTGCCATCTCTTCAGCAGGATACCGGTCTGCGGTGAAGATAATCTCCTTGGCAATTCCCTCGCCAACGATGTTCGAAAGACGCTGGGTGCCACCCCATCCGGGGAGCAGTCCGAGGTTGAACTCCGGCTGACCGAATTCGGAGCGCTCGGATGCGATGCGCATATCGGCACACATCGACAGCTCCATGCCGCCGCCGAGACAGAAGCCGTCGATACCGGCAACGACCGGCATCGAAACCTCCTCAAGTTTGCCCCAGACCTCCTGTCCACGGCGTGAGAGTTCGACGGCATCGATTGGGTTTGCCGAGCCAGCCATCCCCATTGCATCTGCACCAGCGGAGAACGCGCGGTCGCCCGCTCCTGTAATCAGCACGGCGCGAATCTCGTCGTCTTCTTCAAACATGTCGAGGGCCGTCTCGACATCATCGAGCATCTCCGGGTTGACGGTGTTCAGCTGGTGTGGGCGGTCGAGGATGATGTGGCCGACCATCTCCGTCGGGTATTCGACCTGAATGGCCTCGAATTCGACGCCATCGTCCTCTTCCTCGGCTTCTCCGTAGAAGCCACCCTCGTCGGCCGCCTCACGAAGTCCGTCTGAGACGTCATATCGGGCAGCACCGGTTTCATCGTAGAGGTCATCGAGTTTTTCGACGAGCGCGGCGAGGCCGAACTCGTCACACGCTTTGGCTGGTCCTTTCGGGAACGCAGCGCCCAGTTTGACCGCTTTGTCGATATCCGCGGCTGGAGCGACATCCTTTTCGATGAGTTTGCCGGTCTCGTTTGCGAGCGCAGCCATCAGGCGTTCTTTCACTTCCTCGCTCTGCGCATCGGCTGGCACGTCTGCGCCACCGTTGTTGTAATCGTAGAACCCTTCGCCCGTCTTCTTCCCGAGTTTGTCGTTTTCGACCGTGCGAACGAGCAGTGGCGATGGCTCGTAGGCGTCGCCAAGCACTTCGTGCATGTAGTTGAGCACGTGCAGTGAGACGTCATTTCCAACCTGGTCACCCAGTTCGAACGCGCCCATCGGCAGGCCGATATCGTATTTCGTCGTCGAATCGACTTCGCGGATGGTCGCAACATCCTCCTCTACAATCCAGCAGGCCTCGTTCATCAGTGGAACGAGAATGCTGTTGACAATGAAACCGGGCTCGTCCTTGCGGACGCGCACAGGCGTTTTGTCGAACGCTTCTGCGAGGTCAACGATAACATCCATCGTCTCGTCGCTCGTCTCCGCACCGCTGATAACCTCGACCAGTTCCATCCGGACCGGTGGATTGAAAAAGTGCATTCCACAGACCTGCTCCGGACGGTCAGTCACGTCCGCAAGGTCGGTGATGGAAAGGCTGGAGGTGTTCGATGCAAAGATGGTGTGGTCAGGTGCGTACTCCGAGAGGTCCTGATATACTTCCTTTTTGATGTCCATCCGCTCGATGATTGCCTCGATGACGACGTCGGTATCCTCGACGGATTCTTCCAGGTCGACAATTGGTGTAATCCGTTCAATCGACCCCTCAGCGGCCTCCTCGCTGATGCGGTCGTTTTCAGCGAGTTTGTTTAGGCTCCATTCTATCTGCTCGTATCCTTCCTCAACAAGCTCGTCGTTGATGTCCCGCAGATTCACGTCGTACCCTGCGAGCGCGGCCACTTCCGCAATACCGTGTCCCATTGTCCCTGCGCCAAGGACGGTGATAGTCTCAATGTCGTCTACTTCCATGGTTCACTTACTCACTCTCTCGCGTGCACTTTCAACTTTTCGTATCGTTTATTGTGGAAACTGTCGCGCTCACGGTGGGCCAAAAGCTACCGATTATGGTCCGTTGCAGTCGGTGAGACCCCTGGCTGCTGTCCTGCTCGTCACATACTTACAGAATGCTTCCCAAGTATGTACCATGGCGGATATAGCTGCAGAAGGGTACTGGGGTGAGCCACAGACAGTCGAACGCGCTGGCTCGACGTTACATTACTGGACTGTCGGTCAATCCGACGCCCCGGTTGTCGTGTGCACACATGGCGCATCGATGGACCACCGGATGTTCAACCCGCAGCATGATGCGCTTCTTCAGGCTGGATTTCGGCTGCTCGTCTGGGATATGCGTGGTCATGGCCTGTCGAAACCCATCGGTGATGAGTTTTCAGTTGCGGCTGCCACCGATGACCTCCATGCAATCCTCGATGCCGTGGGCGCTGAGAAAGTCACGCTGGTTGGGCACTCGTTCGGTGGGTATGTCTCCCAGGAATTTCTGTATCAGTATCCGGACCGGGTGAAAGCCCTCGTAACAATCGGTTCGAGCGATATAACTGTAAGTGGCGCCGGTCGCGAAGAGTTACTTCTCGCATCCTCACCCTATCTGTTTCGAGCAATGCCGGACAGCCTCCGTCGGCGACTGGTGGCCCAGTCGACTGCGGTTCGACCGTCAGTGAGAGACTACGCCTACAACGCGACGAGTCAACTATCGAAAGACGAGTTCACGCAAGTCTGGCGCGCCGTTGCCGACCATCCGCGCCCTGAGCGGGAATACCGTATCCCCTGTCCGTTTTTGCTCACTCACGGGGAGAAAGATATGGTCGGAACAATCGCAAAGCATGCCCCAGCTTGGGCTGCCCGTCAACCAAACGCAGTATATCGAGTTATCGATGAAGCGGGCCACAACGCCAATCAGGATAATCCGAAACAGTTCAACGAGGAGTTGTGTGCGTTTCTCCTTAACTCTCTATAACCGGCACGGCGGAGAGTCGGTTCCGCCTTACTCACTCCGCTCGGCCTCTGACGACCGTAACTCGTCCGACGAGTCAGCCAACGATTCCGCTTCGAGCAACCGTTCGAGTTCCGCCTCAAACTCATCCTCGGTAAGCTCGCCGGTAGCGTATCTCGTTTTGAGTTCGTCGATTGCTGTCGTCTCGGACTGAACCTCTGATGACTCCGTCTCTGCTTCGAGGCGCTGTTCGTGCATTCTGAACACCCGCCAGAGACGCCAAGAGACGTACGCCAGAGCGAGTAAAACTGCAGGAATTGCCAGCCCCAGCAGAATCTGGTTCATCACGATGACCAGATACAAAAAGAAGAATCCGTAGCCAAGCCCAATCGCTATTTTCCCCGAGCGGGAGAGAGATGGCGTTAACATTGTCACACCTGTCGGAAGATAGGCATAAAAATTTCGCGAACCTATCGAATGGCCCACAGAAGCAAACGGCGGGATTCTTATAGCCGGCCACCCGATTCCCTTGCAATGCGACAACAGCGACGTGCAGAGGTGATGGACCCATGAGCGAGTCAGAGGATGTCCACGCCTACACGGTTCGACTCGAACTGACCGACCGCCCCGGTGAACTCCTGCGAGCACTGAAGCCGATCGCGGACACTGGTGGCAATCTTCTCTCTATCTTCCACGAGCGGGGCAACCTCACACCGCGCGGGGATATTCCGGTCGAGGTTGACCTGGAGGCGACACCCGAGCGATTTGAACAGATTGTCGATGCGCTGAAAGCCGCCGATATCAAGGTAATCGAGGCCGGTTCGGACCGCTACAGCGAGGAAATCGTCGTTGTGCTCGTCGGCCACCTGGTGGAAACCGACCTCTCTCACACGCTTTCACAGATTCAGGAAGCATCGGGGGCATCAATCAAAGATTTCGCGCTGTCGGCACCCGAAGGGGAGAACGCACCGTCCAGCGCACGGCTTCGGATGGCAACGGAAGCCGGCAAAGGTGAAGACATTCTCTCGGCGATTCGGGCGATTGCAGCCGAGAAAGAACTGAGCGTCATCGAACCGCTCGGGGAGGGTGACCGATGAAACTCGCTATCATGGGCGCCGGTGCGGTCGGCTCCTCAGTTGCCGAACTTGCAAGCCAGTACGGTCACACCGTCACTGCGCTTGCTGACTCACAGAGTGCGGTCGTCGACGCCGACGGTATCGATGTCGAGGCGGCACTGAACCGGAAGCAGGCAGAGGGTGTCGTCGGAGAGTTGGAGCCTGAAGAAGTTCTCACCGCCGATTACGATGTCCTCGTGGAGGCGACGCCAACGACACTCGGTGATGCAGAACCGGGCTTCAGTCATGTGCTGACTGCGCTCGACCGCGACAAACACGTCGTTCTTGCCAACAAAGGACCGGTCGCCGAGCGATACAGCGAGGTGCGCGAAGCCGAGCAGGAAAGCGATGGGTCGCTTCTCTTCGAGGCAACGGTCGGCGGCGCAATGCCGGTCCTCTCGACGATTGCTGATTTCGACGCGGACAAAATCACTGCCGTCAGGGGTGTATTGAATGGGACGGCAAACTTCATCCTCTCGCGGATGGCCGCAGAAGGGCTTGGCTATGAGCACGTCCTCACGGAAGCCCAGGACCTTGGTGTGGCTGAAGCAGACCCAACATTCGATGTGGAAGGGACCGACGCAGCACTCAAGTGTGTCATTCTGGCTAACGTCCTCTCGGAAGGCGAAGAGTTCACTCTTGAAGATGCAGTCGTGGAGGGGATTCGAGACCTCCCTTCAAGCGCACTAGATTTGGCCACTGAGGACGGGAAGACCATCCGGCTCATCGGCGAAGTCGATGATGATGGCGTCCGCGTTGGGCCGCGACTTATTGAAGAGAACACTGCGCTGACGGTCACCGGGACGCGAAATATCGTCCAGATTGAAACGACACACGCTGGCGTGTTGAACATCTCCGGTCGCGGTGCTGGCGGTCCGGAAACCGCGAGTGCAGTCTTTGCAGACATCGGCCGTCTACCGAATCAAAAGTGAGCTATTCCGTGTCGGGGAGTGTCGCCGTCACAAAATAATACCCGAGTACCCCTTCCTCGACCAACTTTCGGATAAGCGAATTACCCTTGAACACGCCGAGTTGCGTCTCTGAGAAAACGTTTGCAAAGGAGAAAAGTCGGCCGACTGGATGGGCAATTCTCGCAAACTTGTGTCTGCGGTCGAGCGATGGCCGGATTGGCTCCGTCTCGTTGCTCGTCTCGATAGCGGTGAAGCCAGCGGATTCAAGCGTCTTCCTGAAGGAATCGATGGCACCGAGCTTGAGTCCGAGTCCCTCGTTGATGCGCTCGATATCCTCCTGATAGGAATCCATTGCAGCCGCTTCGTGGAAGAACAGGTCACTCAGTGCGAGTCGGCCGCCGGGAACGAGAACGCGTACAAGCTGGTCGACAACGGCTGCCCGGTCGTGGGCATGAGAGAGCGCTTCGAGGCCCCAGACAACATCAATCGAATTATTTGCTACTGTTTCCAGCGTATGAAAGTCGTCGTAACGAAACTCCGTTTTGTCGGTGACCTCGTGGCCTGCGGCGTTCTCGCGGGCGAGTTCTAGCTGCTGTTCGCTGATGTTGATACCGATGACCGTCGCCCCGTAAGCGCGGGCGTTCCAGACCGAATCCTCGCCGACACCACACCCGATGTTGAGCACGCAGTCCGATGCGGAAATATCGACGCGCTCAGCAAGCTGTCGCATCGTATTGATGGCTGCTGGACCGGGCTCCGTGTGCTCCTCGTCGAAGTACTCCAGATGGAGGCTCCGATGGCCCTGTTTTTCCCATTCTGCCTCGTAAGTGTCGATTAGCTCATCGTAGATAGCTGCAATCTCGTCGGGGTCGGTTGCGGGTGCGACCATTACACTTCGGTAGTTGACAGATGGCGATAAGGGTTGGGACGGTTGGTTGTTGTGACGGTCAGTCAGTTTCTGCGGGTTCGACCTCTCGACCGCCCGAAAATGGGAGGAGGGTATCGCTCGAAAGGAGCGCAATCGAGAATAGCGCGCCAGCGAGTGCAAAGCCAGCGAGGACAGCAAAGAACGCTGCAACACCTTGTGCGCCAATGACGAAGCCACCGATAGCGATGCTTGCCGCACCGAAGCCGAACTCGGCGAGATAGGTATAGCCATAAGAGAGACCGCGGGTGTCCGGCGGAGTGTAAACGGCAACGGCGACCTGATAGAACGGCTGGATGCCAAAGAGGAAAAATCCAAGCAGTGCACTATAGATGACCAGCACACCGACGCCGAGTTCGGAAAGTGGAACGAACGCCAGCGCAAGGACCGCAAGGATGCCGAACGTTCCGGCAAGCCCGTACTCAACACTCATCTTTTCTGTAAGCTTACCGCCGACGTACTGACCAGCCATCCCCACGACGAGTAACATAACGAAGAGGTAATCAGAGGGTTCGATACCTTCGAGACTCACTGCTCCAGCAAGCTCTTGAAGCGAAGAGATGTCACCCAGAATATCGGGGAGGAACGTAAGAATACCACGGTAATAGAGCCCTTCGAACGTAACCAACACGAACACGAGAACGAAGGCACTGGCAAAAAGTGTCTTGCTGTTCGAGAGGAAGGTCGGAAGTGTCATCTCCGTTCCCGGGCCCGCATCGGCATCGTCGGCAACCGCTGCCGTCGTATCGAAATTGACCGTGAGCCCATAGAGAAGCGCAATCAAGCCGGGGATGGCGAGCAAGATAGCAACGAGTTGCCAGTCGAAGAAAATGAGCAACGTTGCGGCGGCAAAGGGACCGAGTGCAATGCCGAAGTTCCCCGCCATGCCGTGGTAGGCAAATACTGTTCCGCGTTTCTCTGCGCCGGTGCTGATAAGCGCCATCCCAGCCGGATGATAGACACTGGCTGCGATGCCCCAGATAACGAGGGCAACGCCGACCATATATATCGAGGTGGCAAACGCCAACCCAACGAACGAGAGCGACATCCCGGCAAAGCAGAGCAAAATCAGTCGCTTGGGGCCGTATCGGTCGGCGAGAATACCGGCAGGGAGTGCCCCTAGTCCAAATGGTGCGTAGCCAAGGGCGATGATAAGCCCGACCAGGGCCACGGATTCCGGAAACTCATCGAGCCACACAACCAGAAAAATCGGGATGGACATCTCGAACCAGTGGACGAGTCCGTGGCCGAGCATCGTAAAGCTGGCAATCGAACGGTCGTTCGAATTCATCGACGAATCTGCTTATACCGAACGGTGCGTGGTATTTATGTACACGGAACGACGGCCAAGTATGACAACGTATTGAATTACGTATCCGGCTCTTTGACCAGCTTTCCAGTGTCTTTCGGTACGACGACGCGTTCCGCATCCTCAAACTCCCGGTCGAGTTCAGCTCCCTCGTACAACCGGTCGAGAAACACGGCAAGGGAGGCAATTTCGGAGTGTGGTTGGTTGGTGACTGCAACGTTCCAGTCTGCCTCTTCGTACACATCGAACGGAACTTTCTCCGCACCAACGACGACCAACAGTGGTTCACCGTCGGAGATTGTCTCTCGTATCTCGTTTTCCGTATCCTGTACAGGTAATCCGTACATCGTGAGGTGGGCAACGTTTCCAGACCAGTTCCGTACAGTACCAAGCGGGCTCTTGGTCGTTTCGACGGTGAACGGGCCGCCAAACCGCTCTGTGATATCACGGACCGTCTCCGCTCGGCTTGCCCCATCCCCTGCGAAAATCACGCGGTCGGCACCAAGAGCGCGTGCAGTCAGACCGACATGAGTCGTCGTCCGTTCGTCCCGTCCCGGACGGTGTCCGAGTCGAAGGACAGCGATTTCGGGTGTATTCTGCATCGAATTGCTCTCGTCTTACTCCTCGCTGAGTTGGTTATCGACTTCAGAGAGGACGGCACTGACGCGTTCGTCAAGCGTTTCTCCTTCATCAACAGCAGTTCCGTCGACGATAAATCCTGGTGTTCCACCGACCCCGTTGGACTGGCCCCGTGTCGTGTCATCTTCGACCGCACTGCTATGGTCCAGGTTTTCGGCAGCACTGGCAACGCTGTCGCTATCAGCACCGACTTCTTCAGCAAGTTCACCGAAAAAGGACGGTCCGCCGCCGAGTTCGTCCTGTCGGGACAAAAGAAGCGTCTTGTACTCCCAGAACGCCTCGTTACCAGCATCATGGAACACTTCACGAGCCGCGTTCGCGGCTTGTTCGGACCCAGGGTCATCGACGGGGACGACCAAATCTCGGTGTTCATAGAGGACATCGCCCGTATCTACGTACTCTGCAACGATACCATCGAATGCCTGCTGGTCGTAGCTTGCACAACCCGGACACGCAAAGTCAGTGTATACTTCGAGCGTCACTGATGCATCATCCTCGCCCAGCGTTGGCGATTCATCAGCGCCATCATCGCCGCCAAGACATCCTGCGAGCGCGACCATCCCGGCCCCCACCCCCGCCAGTACTGCCCGTCGGCTCGTCCGTCCGCTTGAGTAGTTCATACACGTTTGGTAGGCTTCGATTTATTTAACGTACCCGAAGGCCGCTGAGACGAGTCTCTGGGCCACTCGCCATGATGGATGAAGATTGTGGGGGTGAGCCAGTTATTTAATCTCCGGGAGCGAAACGCCTGTGTATGAGTCTTGACGACAAAGCCGAGGAGCTCGCCTCCGCTCTCGGTGTTGACAAACAGGAGGTCAAATCGAAGCTCGAAACGCTGGCCGAATACAACGTCCCGATGGACGAAGCCGTCCAGAGCGTCCGCCGCGAATACGGCGACGGCGGGTCCGATGGCGGGGTTGTCAGCGAGAAACAAATCAGCGATATTACGCCTGATGATGGAAACGTCTCGACGACGGTGCGCGTTCTGTCTGTCGGGAAACGGTCAATCCAGTATAACGGGGAGCGTCACGTTATTTTTGAAGGCGAACTCGCCGACGAATCCGGAAAGATATCCTACACTGCCTGGGAGGATTTCGGCCTCGAAGCGGGCGAAACACTGGCTATCGGTAACGCTGGCGTCAGAGAATGGGAAGGCAACCCAGAGCTCAACCTCGGCGAATCGACGAGTATCGAGCGGGTGGAAGAGCCGCTTTCTGTACCCTACGATATCGGCGGCGAATCCACGCTCGAAACGCTCGAACCAGGCGACCGTGGAGTAACAGTCGAAGTCACCATCCTCGACTGTGAATCAAAAACTATCAACGGCCGTGACGGCGAAACGGAAATCTTGAGCGGCGTCATCGGCGACGAAACCGCTCGACTGCCGTTTACCGACTGGGAGCCCCGACCAGAAGTCGCGGAGGGAAACACCATCCGAATTGAGGATGCATTCGTTCGGGAGTTTCGCGGCGCACCGTCGGTGAACATCTCCGAATTCTCGACGGTTACGCAGCTGGACCGGGCAATCGACGTGGCACAGTCAGCCCCGCGAAAAGAAATTGGCGATGCGGTCGCCTCCGGTGGTCTGTTCGACGTCGAAGTTGTCGGCAACGTCGTTGCGGTGCGTGATGGCTCGGGACTTATCGAGCGCTGTCCAGAGTGTGGCCGTGTTATTCAGAACGGCCAGTGTCGGGCACACGGTGAGGTTGACGGGCAGGATGACCTCCGAGTGAAAGCAATCCTCGACGATGGAACAGGAACGCTCACTGCGGTACTCGATGAAACCCTCACTGCCGAGATATACGGCGGAGGGCTGGACAAGGCACGCGACCACGCCCGCGATGCAATGGACCGTGAAGTCGTTGCTGAAGCAATTCGAGAAGCTATCGTCGGGCGTGAGTATCGGGTTCGCGGGTCGCTCTCGGTGGACGAATACGGTGCGAATCTCGACGCGACGGCCTTTGACAGACACGAGGTCGATCCTGCTGAGGAGGCCGCGGCCCTGCTGACGGAGGTGCAGTC
>LKMJ01007008.1_pt1 | contig 10609 bp, 11 predicted proteins | sample 643391 | NCBI WGS metagenome assembly LKMJ01 (sample SAMN04112250, study PRJNA286221) | soda lake metagenome | biome: soda lake; feature: Kulunda Steppe; material: water; isolation source: sample PL-Br10 brine of Picturesque Lake | place: Russia: Kulunda steppe | collected 2010-07
ACGACCTCCCTCTCGAAGGGCACCAGCACGGTCGGTTGTCCGCCTGGCATCGTTTTTCCATGTGCCCGGATCCCATATTCGAAAGGGTGCGTGATGTTCCGCGGAGTTCCGACCTGATACGGCTCTTCTCCCCAGAGCTCACCTAATGTGACAGTGCGCAGCTCCTGCGCAGCTAAACGCGCATCCGAGTACGCGCGGGTGTCGAAACAGGTGCCGTAAAATGCCGCGACGTATACTACTCTGTCTTCCCAAGGTCGTGTCGCGTTCCACGTTACGTCGATAGCGGTATCCGTGGCTGTTTCGTACGGGATTTTGTCGTCGACTTCCCACGTCTTCTTGACGAAAAAACGTCCGTCCACCGCCACGAGTTGTCGGACGCGCATCTCTTCCAAGCCGAACTTCCGACAGCCCATGAATTCACGATCTCTTTTTTCGAGCACCTCGTCGTTGGCGGAATGGCTCGTTTTATCGTATAGGAACGCCGCGATATCATCCATCTCCGCTCTTTTTTTTGCTCGGACGGCTTCGTCGCAACGCGAAACCGCTGTCCCAAAATCCGAGAAAAAGGCGACATGCTCGGTTTTCGGCCCGTAAACGACGCTATACACGAAGTCGCCGTTCATGATGTATGATACTCCATATGACTACGGATGCCGTCCTTTATATGACGATTTCCGAATGCTTCGATTCTTTAGTCTGTCGACAAGGCGCCACGAAACATGTCATCGCGACAAACCAAAAGAATACGCTGGCGAAAGCTCATCAGACAGTCGTGTATTATTAGTACATGCACCAAGCTCATCCATTCCCAACACCCCCAACACCGCCAACACCATCGCAGCCATCCCTCTCGTCCCTGACAGACGTCCTTCCCCACGACGTGCTCGGGCGTATCGCGTCGTTCGTGGATGACCCGAGGGCTTTCGCTCTCGCCGACTACAGATCGTCAAGGGCGTGCAGGGACCCGGTCACGTTGGCGCGCTGGATCTATAAACAGGATTTCACGCGACGCCCCCACTCGACAGGCTTTGGATGGATCGCGCACAAGTTCAATCATGCCGAGCGCGAGGGGCGACCCGATCGGTGTGAGCCGTTGCTGACCGTGCTACAGAGACTGTATGTCAGCGTTTTTCGCGTTAAGAAATCCGTCGTTCATTGTCAAAATGCGGAACACCTAATGCGATTCACAGCGTTCTGTTGTGGCGCATGCGGGCATTACCCCGACGGGTATTCACACAACGACGATAAAGTATTGCGGATGGTGATTCCGTTGGTCGTTGTACATGGCAACACGGGGGCCATGGAGCGCATGTTCCCGGCGCTCAGCGCCACAAACTTACAGCATCTCGTTCAGATGACGTGCACCGATCCGTACTATTCGGACGTGGGATTCGTCGTGCGTGTGCTCCAACTCGTCGCCTCCAGGCTTGGGGAACGCTCGTTCGTCAACATGCCGTACCCAGCGGCGCACTGGGCGCACCGAGGATGCACGGTCTTCATGGCCCTTGTAAAAAATAAGACGCCCGCTATGCACGAGGTCATCGCGCGCATGCTCTGTCCCCGCGACCCATTGTACAATCCAGACATCGACGTCAACGCGCGCGATTCTGATGGCAAGACGGTGTTATTGTACGCCGTCGAAAAGAGCGACTATCGCGTGTTCGTACGCCTGTTAAGATGGTGGCCGAGGCTCGACGTCAACGCGACGTGGCGTGGTGAAAGCGCGCTCGTTGCGGCTTGCGCACTACGACGTAAAAAGAAGGCTTTACGATTGCTCGACGTCCCGGGCGTCGATCTGAAGGCGTACGATCGCGTAAACGGAAAAAACGCGCTAGAGTTGGCCGGCATGAACGGCTTGGACGACGTTTTTCAAAAGATCACGAACATCCTGGGCTCAGAGACGTAGCAACGTCCAATGTCACGAAATTGTTTGAGTAACAGTCGTCGCGGAATGCTTTCCGGATTTATCGCACTAATAAAAAACGAACCTTATTCGATATGACGTATTCCGTTTCTCCAGGGGTAGCGAACATCACCCCAACAGCTGGTTGTACATTATTTCTCTGATTCGGATTCGGATGACGAATACACGGCCTATTTTTGGTTTGTCTCGCCCTTCATAGCGTTCGAGTTGGTGACGCTCGTGTAGACCGTTCATGGTCTCGATGAAACGCACGATTTTTGGGTCCGAAGTTTCATTCGCGAGAAGGTTCGCTACGCTCTCGCGCACGTGCTTCAAGAAAGCAGCTTCGCCCTCATCATCGTCCTCCGCCTCCGCATCATCTTCCTTGCTACGAACTTTGTTCATGCACTCTTCGATATCCGGTTCCTCTGATGTATACAATATGAATTCATCATCGTCGCGGATGACATTTCCGAGACTCTTTGCGAGCCAATGACGCGTGCGGTCAGGGTCGTTCGGTATCTTGGAGAAAAGAATCGGGAAAGTAGAGACCGACGGGCTCGCGTCGTTCACCTCTTCCTGAGTGATGCCCGTGAAGTGGGGCTTGTTGACGATGAAGGCGTCCTCCTTGACAATCGTCAGAATCAAAAGCGTGTCTTCGTCTTCACCGGACCTTGCCTTCTTTGCTCCAGCTTCTGTTGGAACTTTCGAACGGTCCGAAACAGCCGCTTTCCTCTTCATTGTCGATCGATCGGTTTCTATTTCGTTGTCACTTGGATGACGGGCCTGCACGCGTCGATTTTTTAGGGTTTAGCTTATGAACACACGTAGCACTACCACATAAAACAAACAGAGCAATCGATATCGAACTTTATTTTATTTTCGATGTTTGCCGGTATCGGCGCTCCGTTGCCTCCCTTAGAAGAACTTCCGACCTATGGAGACCTCGCGAACGAAGCTCTCCGGGAGCCCGTTCACACGTTCGATCACTACGTCCGCGCTTCGGAACCGAAGGTGTTGGCGTCGAGCGTCCCGTCTCATCGTCCGGAAACCGGTTCGTACCCCCGTCACCTTTTTAGCATGACAGCGACGGAAACTTCTCCTCCTGTAGCCCGTCTTACCTTCCTCGAAGGTCGCAAACGCGTGCTGCAGCACGACCTGGATTCTGCCTTGAGGGCTCAAACCACTCAGCCCCCTCGATCCCCTATGGTCGAAGAGACAGAAGCTCGGTTCGAAGCGTGGCTCAGGTCTCGCTTGCCCGACCTCGAACGCCTGGGCGAGGCCCTGTTCAGTCACGCCCACGAGGGGTTCCTGAGGTTCGGCCTGTTCTCGGATCCGAGAGGAGGTTATCTCAGCGACGCCTGGCCCTTCAACGGACGCGATTTTTACACGCTGTCGGACGGCCACATCTCCTCGGTGATTGGTCGCGTCCTGGGGGCCGGCGCGTGTTTCGTGGAACGCCGAGGGGCGCCTCGCTCCGGTCATCCGCTAAGTCATTCTCGCGGAGCGTCGGACGTGTACCAGGCGTGGATCGACTGGAGCGCAGCTCTTGGCGCTACATGTCCTCCGTGTGATCCCGCATTAGAGAGACGGATCATCGAAAACGAGTTAGGACGCGCGGGATCTTACGTGCACATTCCCGTGAGACCGGTCGAATCCTTTGGTTTTTATGGCAATACTTTCAATATCGAGATGATAGATGGTGGTTTCATAGACTGACTTGAACTGGAGTAGATATTTTAATTCGCGTTTTCTCTGTTCTCTCTCTATATCGCCAAAAAATCGAATATACACACAGTGTTTACGCTAAAAAAGCGGTTTTCCGGTGTGCTCTCGCGCAATGACGGTTTAGCTTCAAACTGGTCGTCGAAAATATACGGAATCGGCCAACCCTACAAAACGGTGTCATTTGGGTGTCTTGTCGGCTCCATAAACTAGGCGAGAATGAAATCCAGCACGGACTCGTACGCGGAATTGTGAAACGGGTGGCGATGCAAGTCGTATACGGACGGGTCGTGGCGCTTGACGAGCACCTCGAGCGCTCGCACGTCGGAAGGGATGTTCATCATCGTCGTCAGAGGCGATGTCGCCACACAAATCACGCGCTCGCTAAGTAGCAGGGGCCGCGTTTCGCTCTTGCGCCGGATCTCCTCTTCGCGCCGCTCCTGAGAGCTTTTTCGTGTGTGCCGGTTGTCGTCTTCTTCGGCTCCCCCTTCGCGCCCTTCACGCCTTTCGGGCATGTCGGACATGCACCAAAGCGGCAACCTGGCCCGTTCCGTCTTGACCTCGGGGCTCGACGCCACCTTGTACGCAGACCTGGCGAGTCCATAAGCTACGTATGTCACGTATCCCAAGCAGATGCCCCGAAGTTGCCTCAGCATGCTTGTGTCGTTTGTTGGTATCGATCAATTATATCCTTTATGATCAATCGATGGGTTCGTAAGAAACGGGTGCTCTGGACTGGACGCCGAGTTCAGTCGAGCCGAACGCGGCAGAAATCGTGGATTCGTATTGTTCTTGTTGTTGCAGCATTCTCTTGGATGTAGGCCTTGGACGCTTCTTGTCGTCGTGTTTCGTCCTCTCCTCTGCCAGCTCTCGACCGCGCAGCCGCAGCTGCTCGATAATCGAGTTATACCAGGCGTGTGTCTACTCGGTGCGAAATAAGGTGTAACAAAATTCATTTGCCAGACTATAACCCTTTCTTTGCATGCGGGTAAGCGCTCGGCGACGTAGCATTTGTTCCGTATATAGAACACGACGAAGCCGATATCGATCCGAGGACCTGGCCGAACGCGGTACGTCCTTCGTCGCGCGTCGCGATCATCTAGTCGCTATGAGAAGATTGGAACGTTTTGAAGTACTATTTACAAAACGAACGGGTGTCTCTCGGCTTGTTCTTGTAAAAAAATCGAAGAGCAAAGCGAGAGGAGGAAAAAGAGAACCGAAGAGAAGAACGTAGGCAGAAGAAACGGCCAGTAGACAAGCATAAACTGCCTTTTTCGAGAGCGATCAAATGGCCGCTTCATTAGCGTCGGCGAAAAGGCTGATCGAGGAGCACGACGTCCTCGTGTTCAAGCACCTGATGTGCGGCGCTCAAGACGTCAGCACTCAAGACGTCAGCACACAGAGGTGGTTCGAGCGCGCCGCCCTGTGTCTCGCCATCGTGCGCGAAGCGTCGCGACATCGCGACGCTTCTTTCCTGGAACGAGCTATCGCACAGAGGGACGACCGAGGGGAATTTACGATGGCGCATCTCATGGCATCTGACCGCGCTTTTCAGAGCGCCTTCGAAAGTATCGCCGCCAACTGTGCGCCATCTCTTTGCTCGTGTGCGCAGCTGTGGGAAGACAGGGGCAACGCGTTCAACGAGACGCCGTTGGGCATGGCTTTGAAGAACGACGCAGAAGCCATGCCGGTCGCTCAAGCGATGGTGCGATCCTTCGCGATAGATCTGAACGCTCCCGTCGGCTCCGAGGACGATTTGTATCTGCACCGCGCGATTCAGAAAGCGAACCCAGAGCTCGTCGCACTCCTGCTCGAAAAGGGGGCCGATCCCTCCCTAAAAGGCGGCAGACACGAACGCAACGCGCTGCACGTCGCGTGTTCGATGAGCCACCACCCGCGAGCCCCCAAGACGCTTGACGTCCTGATACGCCACAGCGATCACGAGATCCTGGAAACCATGGACCGAGAAAAGGACGCCGGTGACCAGCTTCCTCGCCAGCTGGCGAACGGAGACCTGCGCCTCGAGAAGATTCTCGACAGAATCTTACCCATTACCGTCACGTGTCGTGCATAGGTAAAGCAAAGCGCGGTAACGTTTTCTTTTTACAGCTAGTCCCAAGATAAATCCGGACAGGTAGCGTCGACGAAAACGGTAAAGCGAATGCGAGACGGGAGAGAAATGTTGGTGTATTCCTAGGATTATCTCTAGACGGTAAAATCAAAAACTGGAATTCGACGCCGGACAAGTGTCCGGATCGATTTTGGAACTAGCTGTAAAAAAACTGTCTTCGAGTCAATTTCACGAGTGTTTCAATATAAAGACGGCGGGAGGAAACGCTGGCGCTATCGCGTCGAAAATTTCCTCGAAAGTTTACACTCTTCTTCTCCGCCACAAGGAGCTCCGAGCGACTTTGAGCAGTACGATCGGGAGTGGAGGGCATTCGTAAGATCACGGGCCAGCGTCCTGGCCGCCTTCCTTCCGAGATATATTATCGAAAAGATCGAGGACTGTCTTTTTCACTCGTAAGAAAGTACATTGGATACATCCCGAGCGATATCCTCCATGAGAGACTCCTTGTACTTTTCTGCATCGTATGTAGTGTAGTGGATCTCGGTCTGCAGTGCTCGCATCGTACGGCGAAATCCGGCTCCGTCTTCTTCCGTTGGAGCTGATTCAGTCATCTTTTTCAAGACCTTCATCACGAAGCGGATGGCAGCGATCTTTCGCCGCATCTTGTCGGTGAAGACGGGCAAAGCCTGTCCTCTGTTCTTGTCTATCCGTTCCTTTAGGATTTTCTTGTTATCTTCATCGCCGGGACCCGAAGGCTCCGACTCGTATTGCACGGTGTACATGCTCGCCACAACGGTTTCTCCTCCCAAACACGTTTGCAAGTCATAGCGTGTATCACGGCCGAGGCTTTCAAAATAAGGTTGCAAGGAGGATGACTCGGTATTCGTCGTCATGTCATAAATCGGAAACAGGTATTTTTACAACTACAACGACTGTAGCGATGCAATATCAATTTTTTTGTCTTTATTTCTGACCACCTCAAGACGTATTATGAAGCGGACGGTGTAACATTGTCAAAAAAAACTGCGACGATAAGAACACAAAGTGATATGCGCGTGATGGCCGATTCCGTATAGAGCTAAACCGTTATCTTTAAGCCGAGATATCCGAAATATACGGAATTGGCCAACCCTACAAATGTCGTTGCTTCATGTTTTGCGTTCACCTACAACGCAATGAAGATGAACGCGACACACATTGCGAGCGTCTCTCTCTCTCCCTTTCTATGGCAAAAGGCCAACTTCTCGGAGATCCCTCTCGATCACGTAGCGCAACTTGGGCGCCATGAGGCTCATGTCGGGGACCCCTGTCATGTCGACGACCTTCTCGACGTCCATGTCATTTACTATGCCCTGAAAGGTGTACAGCAACACCGGCCCTCGCACAGACCCTCCGATCGTCTCGTTGGGGTGGCACGCGTGATACAATCTTTTAGCGAAAGCTGGACTCAAGCTGCGGTTGCCCAAAAAGAGAGCGACCGTAGTGATGTCGTCGAATTCGGTTTCATCATCGCCTCCGCCGAGAACCAACTGCATATTCCCGTCGTCCGCCGCCGCTTCGTCAAAGTCTTCCAGCGTGATACTGTTGAGGAGCCCGCCGTAACCACCCGTCAATGACGAGCCCTTCATCTGGCTGTACTTTTCGCAGCCTTCTTCGTTGCACAGAACTTCCATCGCGTTGCTCAGCAGGCAATGCCCAAACTCCTCAATGTACTCCTCGAAAGAATCGTCGGACTTGGCTCTATCTGCTGGGGGTGGTGGGCGCACGATCATGTTGACTAGGCGAGGCACTCCCCTCGTCGGGATCAAGGTCACGTTGCATCTCTGGGGAAGCGATAACACGATCTCTCGCCGAAGGTTGGCAATGACGGCTTCGTTCGTGCGTATCTGGTGCTCGAGCCTTTGAAGGATCTCGCCCTCCTTTTCGCCCTCACCCATCGTCCTCATCCTACTCCTACTCGTGCTGGGCGCGCCCTTGTTCTGATCTGTATGGCGCTTGTGCATGGTGCAGCGCTCGCTATGTGTCTCGGCTCGGATCGGATCGCTCTCGAGTCTCAGGCTTCTACACTGAGCGTAGCGCCGCTTGATATGAAGGTAGACGTGCGTGCGTGTAGCCCTCTCTAGCCAGACTGTTTGGACAATAGATTATTTTACATTGAACGCGAATCAATTTTTTTCATGATGCCTCGATTTTGTTTCGTGCGAAGAGGAGATACGTTGTTCTCGTACATCGTGATGACGTCGATCGCCACATACTTCCCTCTGGAAGCAAAGGCGTCCGCGCACAGCACAAGACTGCGTCTTGTCAACATAAAGTGAACTCTGCCGAAGCCGCTCTCAATGAGGAAACGTGCGAGAATAATATCGTCGTGAGGGAAGTGCAGAAGGTGTATAAACCGACACGGTCTCTCGAGTAAGACGATGAATATTTTTACGCAGACCGAAATAATTGGATTGAGGAAAACGCGAAAGTGCCGCATATGAGACACGCCATGTCCCGTTCTCGCGAGTGTATGACGGACGAACGCGTGTTTTACGAGCTCTCGTCGTCGGTCGGATTAGTGGATGTGGACGAGACGGCAATGAAAGCCGCTGCTTCGTCTCCGCCGCTTCTCCTTACGAGCAGGAGAGAGTTTGTCGCACGAGCTTGCGAGATGAGAGGGAGCGAGTGGCCCACGGCGTGGATCAGGGCGGGAGACATAATGTACGAAGAGGGAGAGCACGAGGGGGCCAAGCTCGCCTACCTCGTGGCAGAATGGTACAACAGAAATCGATGAGCCGAATACAATATATGTCACGTGCCACAGCAATTCGACTACGTGCGCATGACCGCTATTAGCCGCGCGACGTATTATGGAAAAATTACATAAAAGAAAAAGTGTTTCAAAAAAGAATAAATAGTATGCCTTTTTTGAAGGGTGTCCAAACCCCACCAGATCTCAACCAATTCAAGACATATTGGTCCCATCCCCCTGAAAATCATCCTGCGACCATGCTATATCGGGATGAAGGCTATACCAGGCTTTCGGATGATTTGGGATTTGATGCAACACTCGTATTGAGAGTTGTCCGACTCGACATGACGCCAGAAGTCCAAAATTGGAACCATACGAATTTTGTGAACGATGTGGCAGACGTTTTGTATTGGCAAGAGGCCGAGTTCAATCAAGGTATAGAGGGGCAATGGAGTCTCTTCGTCCGTACCACTCAAGGATTATACATTTCGTTACAATCTTCTTGCGAGTACACAGGCTTTGATATTGGCGGACAGATATTGTTTCATGTCACTTGTGACCCCATAAAACTGTGGTGGCAAGCTTTTACAGACACAGATAGAGTCCGCATGATGCTTCACGGCGTCCAACCTGCTCCGCAGATAAAAGACGAGATACAAGGTCCTATCAAGCATTTGTATGAATTGTGTGACGAGAGGCATCGTCTTTGTATGATGTCAGACACAAGTTCACAAGATAGCGTGTAGTAAGACTGCGTCTTGCCAACATAAAGTGAACTCTGCCGAAGTCGACGGACTGACACGCAGAGGATACATGCGAGCAACCTCGGGACGAAAAAAATTTGAACGCACTCGTTGACCGGGACGTTTCCTCCGAAAAGAGCAGATATAATATGGTGGTCCTGGAGGATGACGCATGTAAGTTTCACCTGGACGTCAACGTCCAGGATGTCGTGCAGCTGAAACCAAACTGCTACCGCTTGTTCATGATGGTGCGTGAATACTCCGGAGGCGCCCTGTTTTCCAACTGCGACGCGCTTACTTGGAAACCTATATTGCAGGCCGCTCTGGACGTAACAGACAAACTGCAGAAGCTCTTGCAGCGACACGGTCTCGAAGATGGTGCCCAGCTCGTGACTCGGGCCGCCATGGCGGGCTGTCCAGTGCTGAGGCACATCTCGCTCGCACACCCGTACATCGTCACGCAGGAGGTGGGCGCGGACGTTGTCCCGCCGGAGGCGTTCTGCAGCATAGTGCATATCGTCATGGATTTGGGAAGCACGCCGCCCTCGATGAGGAAACGTGCGAGAAGAACATCATCGTGAGGGAACTCTGCAGAAGGTGTTATTTTTTTTACGGGACCACCCGCCTCCGCTATTATTCGTGCTGTTGTTCGCAGGAGCGGTGGTCATGGACATGTGAGATAAATGAATCGATGCGTCTAAAATAAGCGTTCGAAAATCACCCTCGGTCTGAAACCTCTCGATCCATCTGCCGAGGGTGATATTCAGACACCCGAATATACGACAGGTTTTCGCACGATTATGAGAAACGTTCGGATCAGGGTTGTACAGCGGGTTAAGGAAAATTCAGGGAAAATGCTAAAACGGTATAAGGAAGAACGGGTTCCCCGGAACATTTGAACAACCGTGGTTCAGATAGTGTCTGACAGCCGCTTTTTTGAAGTCTTCGGAGTGGTGTGCTTAAATCCGTTTTCATCCTATTGGTGGCTGCGCAACGATGCCGCCAATGTCCAGCCTTTGGGATATCCCATCAACCACTCCACAAACTCAGGGTTGACGACCCATTGATCTACGTCGGTGCACCGTCGTGTTCTTCTATACGACGCGGTCTTTTCTTCGTACATTATCTGATTTGGAAGATGCTGACCTGCACGAACGCTGCCGATGCGTGAGACAAACCAATTTCCTGATAGCGGCGTTGACCACATCGCCTTGTCTAGAACGTGGTCGCCGTAAGGAGGGATCAGTTTCTTGCGAGGGATCCTCATACGTATACGCAAACTTTGCGCGTCCTTCGAGGGGCGCCATCTGATAGGAAGTACCCTTTTTACAACAACAATGTCGCGCTCCCGGGTAGTGTTCACATATTGTACCAAATTTTGAGCGAGAGAACCGTAAGCGAATCTTGCGCACTGTGGCACAACAGCATTACCC
>LKMJ01007009.1_pt1 | contig 10609 bp, 10 predicted proteins | sample 643391 | NCBI WGS metagenome assembly LKMJ01 (sample SAMN04112250, study PRJNA286221) | soda lake metagenome | biome: soda lake; feature: Kulunda Steppe; material: water; isolation source: sample PL-Br10 brine of Picturesque Lake | place: Russia: Kulunda steppe | collected 2010-07
GTAGGGAAAGTATTATGTAATAGTCAATCATTCTCGATGTCATGGTGTCACACACACCGGACATCACCTCGACTACACGGCGAAACGTGCTGAAATGGCTCGGCCTGACAACCGCGACAGCAGCGACTGGAACGACGTTTGCTGGATCGGCCGCGGCGGTCGACAGCCAGCCAGACGAGGGGGGTGAACCCGTTCTGTACCAGTACTTCCATACCGAGTGGGGCGAGATCGAATCCGACCTCGATAGGCTCGCCGAGATCGGCGTCGATGGGATCTGGGTCCCCCAGCCCGCCGTCGGAAAACTCGACTGGGAAGATCAGACGACCGAGGATCAGGAGGGGTTCTACGGCGAGGAACACCCCTATTTCGGGACGCTCGAACCGCACCCACCGCTTGGCTATCAGCCAGTCGATCTGGAGGATTTCGACTCTCCACACGGAAGCGAGTGGGAGCTCGAATCGATGATCGACACGGCCCACGATCACGACATAGACGTCATCGTCGATGTGGTACTGAACCACATGTCGACCAACAATGGACCCGACGGGGAGGTCTCACTCCCGCAGTTCGACCGCGACGAACACTTCCACGACTACGGCACGATCGGCGACGATTGCGAACTCGACGGCGACGAGGAAACCTACGAGTGCGATCTGCTCGGCCTCCCGACACTCGACATCGGGAACGATCACGTCCAGTCCGTTCACGTCGACTACCTCGAACGGATCGCCGATCTCGGCGCTGACGGCCTGCGGATCGACGCCGCTGGACACGTCTGGCCGTGGTACTTCGAGTACGAGATCAATCCGCTGGCCGACGACCTCGACCTCTGGCGCGTCGGCGAGATCTGGGACGGCGACCTCGACACGGTCATGGAGTTCGCCGACACCGGGATGAACGTCTTCGACTTCCCGCTGTTCTACGCGATGGAGGATGCCTTCGAGAACGGCGATATGACCGCGCTTGACGCGGACGACGCACCCGGCGTCGTCCACAACAACCCGTGGGCGGCTGTTACTTTCGCGCAGAACCACGATGTGAGTGGCCCCGGTGTCGGCCCCGACGATCCAGAGGGAATCGAGATGGATCTGGCCCACGCGTACCTCCTCTCGTACGCGGGCGTCCCGATGCTCTTTTTTACGAAAGAGGGTGGCAGCGATATCGACGACCCAGAACTGCAGGATCTGATCTGGGTCAAACGAAACCTGGCGACGGGCGAGCCCATCGATCGTTACATCGACGAGGACCTGTACATCTATGAGCGCGAGGAGAACCTGCTCGCCGGGCTCAACAACAACAGCTGGGAGGATCGAAGCGAGTGGGTCGAGACCTCGTGGGTTAACGAGACGCTGGTCGATTACACCGGCAACGGCGGGAATGTCACGACCAACGACGACGGCTGGGTCGAGATCAGCGTACCCTCGGAGAGCTGGGTCATGTACGCTCCCGATGGGCAAGGAGGACCTGACGATGGCGATGACGACGACAGCGACGACGGAAACGGCGAAGTCACGTTCAGCGTCGACGTCGATGTCGACTACGGGGAGTCGGTCTACTTCACCGGCGATACCGACGAACTCACCAACTGGGGCGGCGGTGTCGAGGGAACACACTCGGACGGCAGCTGGGAGCTAACGATCGACGATCCGGGGACCTTCGAGTGGAAGACCCGCCTGGGTCCGAGCGGAGAAAGCGGCGAAGAGTGGGAACAGGGGGACAATCACGATCAGGACGATCTCAGTCCCACACACCAGGGCTGGGAGTAACTCACGTCGACGACAGCGGTTGCGAGGACTCACACCGTTTTTGATGAATCGGCACGTATCCCTCTCATGCTCGATATCGACGGCTCCGATGGCGGGGGACAGATCGTCCGCTCCTCGCTCGCGCTCTCCATGCTTACTGACACGCCAGTTCGTATCGAGAACGTGCGGGGAAACCGGCCGGATCCTGGCCTGAAACACCAGCACCGCGGTGCAGTCGAACTCGCCGCCGAAGTCGGGGACGCCGACGTGACTGGCGCGGAGCTCGGCGCGACGACCCTGACCTTCGATCCCGGAGACGTCTCGGGTGGCAACTACGAGACGACGATCGGTACGGCCGGGAGCATCACGCTAGTGTTCGACACGGTACTCCCGCTCGCTACCGTGATCGACGAGCCGCTATCGGTCACGGTTGGCGGCGGAACCGACGTGAAGTGGTCGCCGTCGCTCGATTACTACCGGCGGGTGAAGCTTCCGTTCCTCCGGCAGTGCGGACTTCAGGCAGTGATCGACCCGGCACGGCGCGGATTCTATCCCACAGGCGGCGGGAGAGCACGGCTCCGTACTGCGCCGTCAACGCTTGCGCCGATCCGGGCGACCGATCGGGGTGAGCGCCGTCACATTCGGATCTACTCGGTCGCCTCGGAGCACCTCGACGACGCCGACGTAGCACCGCGACAGGCGAGGACAGTGGCCCAGGAGCTTCCGACGGAGGCGTCGGTCACTGAGCGCGTCTCGACGGTTGCGACCACGGATTCACCTGGATCAGCGATCGTCGTCGCTGCGACGTACGAAAATGGATGCGGGGGGTTCACAGCCTTCGGCGAGCGCGGAAAACCCGCAGAAGAGGTCGGTTCGGACGCCGCGGCGTCACTCCGGCAGTTCGATCGGACCGGGGCTGCCATTGACGAACACCTCGCAGATCAGCTACTGCTCCCGATGGCGATCGGCGGTGGGCGTATATCGATCCCACGGGTGACAGACCATGTCGAATCGAGCGTTGAACTGTTAGAGCAGTTCGGGATCGAGTGTCGAGTAGACGACGTTGGAGCATCGACGATAGTGAGTATTGATGAACCGATTTCGGGACAAAATAAGACGGGCTCGCGTCGTTGATCAGTCGTCCGAGGGAATCTCTTTCGGAGACCGCGGGTCAGTACTGACGAGGAAGCCAGCCTCGTTGGCGACTTCCGAGATCCTCGGCTGGAACACCCACGCAGTCAGTACGATAATCGGTATCATCGACGCTCCAACGATGGCGTAGCCGACGTGGTAGTTCGGCAAGAATGCAGCCGAGAATGCAAGTGGGTAGACGACCCCACCCACGGTGCCGACGCCGCCGACGATCCCCGCGACTGAGCCGGAGTTATTGGGGAACATCGCGGGCACCTGTGCGAAGATCGCGCCTTCGGAGAAGGCACATCCCATTCCGACGAAGAAGCCAGCGACAACCGCGAGGTAGATGTTTCCAGTGAGCCCTGCGATGGTCATCCCGAACATCGTTAGCATGACGAACACGAGCGTCGTGAACGTCCACTGATTTCGATATTCGCCCTCGAACCAGGGGAGTATATCCATCTCTTTACGTGCGACGAGGTCGCTGACGTAGCCGCCGATCGGACGCAACAGGCCAGCAGCGATCGAGAACGTCGCTGCGAACGTCGCCGCGATGACGATGTCGCCCTGTCCGAACGCCTCGCGGTAGTAAGTCCCAAGCCAACCGTTCATCGCCAGTTCGAGACCAAAGGTCATGATGTATGCGACCGAGAGTACGACCGCGCCGTAGCGAGTCGCTATGAACTTCCATTGCACCCAGCTAATTCCGGCTCTGGTCGCCTCGCGTTTTTTCTCGGACTTTGCGGCATCCCCAAAGACGTAGTAGACGATCCCGAGTACAATGGCCAGCAGGCCGGTGTAAAAGAAGGCAGCCCGCCAGTTCGAAGACGTCGCGAGGAACGCCGAGCCGAAGATCGGGTCGGTGTACCCCTCGCCAAAGATCCGGGGAAGCGTGAAGTACGCGCCCAGACCGGCTCCGGCGTTACCGACACCGGCGAAGATACCCTCTGCAGTCCCGAGATTCTCCTCTTCGAACCACTCGGCGACGTGCTGGATGCCGATCACGAAGGTGATGCCAGCCAGCGAGGCGATGATCCGCGATACCGTAAACACCTCGTAGCTCTGTGCGAACGCGCTGATGATCGCGAACGTTCCCACGGTCACTAGCGTCACGCTTGCAGTCACGTCTGCACCGAACCTGTCGGTTAGCGGTCCGATAATGATCCGACCAACCGGTACGGCGACGATCGCCGCGCTGGCAACGATCCCCAGATCAGCGACCGAAAGCCCGAATTCCCGGGCAATCTCGCCAGTGAACGGGGCAAAGGAAAACCAGATGACGAACCCGAGGTTGAACATCGCCGTCGCCAGCAGCAGGTTCCGGTACTTCCCGTACAGTAATGACGTGAGCTTCATGGGCTATCTCCCTCGCGTCGGCAGCTTGCTTCTTCCTCGGTATCGTATATTTTTCTGGTCAGAATCCGTTCGGTATGAGAGTTCCGACTCTCGGGTTGACTTCCTGGCTTCCAGAGAGCGACAGGTAAACTCCTGTACCGAGCTGTCGAACATACCCGTGGGCAGAGAAATAGGCAAACTGCCCTCAAAGACGAATCCGATACGGACTCTCAGTTGTCAGCTGGTGCACGCAATCTAACAGCACACTGTTTGAAGTTCGGTTCGTCGGACTCCGGATCGACGGTCGGGAGCGTGAGCGTATTGACCGCCGGATGATGGATCGGCAGCCAGATCACGCCCTCCGGGATGCCCTCGTCCGGCTGGACCGAGACTGTCACTGACGCCCGGCGCGAGGCGACGACGGTCTCCCCGCGCTCGAAGGCCTCGCTGTGGCTCATCGTCGTCTCCGGATGGATTCGTGCGACCGGTAGGTCTGTGGTCTCCTCTCCACGGGTTCGGACGCCGGTGTTGTACGCGTCGGATTCTCGTCCGGTGGTCAGCGTCAGCGGATACTGTTCGTCGACCGGCTCTGCGAGCCCGCGGTGCATACCGATCGAGAACTGTGCTCGTCCCGGGTCGGTCGGGAAACTCCAGCCGTCCCCGGAGTAGTACCGATAGCCGCCTTGCGACTCAGATCCGGGAGCGGGCCAGCGAACTGCCAGTTCGCGCTCCAGACGATCGTACGTGATCCCGGAAAGGTCTGCGGGCGTATCCGCCGTCAGCTTTCGAAACTCCTCGTACGCCGATTCAGGTTCGAGAACCGGTCGCTCGAACAGGTCGTCGTCGAGCCGGTGGCCGATGGTCGCGATGATGTCGATGTCCTGACGTACTTTCGAGGGTGTTTCGGTCGCTGCTCGAACACGCGAGACGGTCCGCTCCATGTTGGTGACGGTTCCCTCCGATTCCCCCCACGTCGCTGCGGGAAGCACCACGTCCGCGAGTTCTGCGGTCTCGGTCATGAACGCGTCCTGGACGACCAGGAACGTTTCGGAGAGCGTCTCTTTGACCCGGTCGGCATCGGGCATTCCCGCAACGGGGTTTGTTGCCACCGTCCAGCAAGCCTCGGGAGTCTCCTCGGCCAGTGCGTCGACGATGCCGACCGGCCCGGGACCCGGATCATCCGGCAGGCGGCCGACGGGCACGCCCCACGTCTCGGCCACCGTCTCGCGATGGTCCGGCGCGTCGAATGGCCGGTGGCCGGGCCACGTCCCCTTCGAGGAACAGAGCCGGGTTCCCATGGAGTTGGCCTGTCCGGTCAGCGAGAACGGCCCGCTTCCCGGGCGGAGATTACCGGTTGCCAGACAGAGGTCGATGAGCGCCCGTGCCGTGGCGGTTCCCTGCACGCTCTGGTTGACCCCCATCCCCCAGTAGACGAGTGTCGAATCCTCGAACGCTGCTGCGACACGCTCGATCGTCTCGACTGACACCCCTGCGGTGGCCGCAGCGCTCTCCACGGTTGGCAGTTCTTCGCGCAATCTGTCGAAGCCGACCGTCGCCGACTCGATGAACGAGTCGTCGATTGCGTCGTCCTCGACGAGCTGGGCAAGTACGGCCCGGGCGAAGGCAAGGTCCGTCCCCGGCTCCAGCTGGACGTGCTTGTCCGCATCGTCGACGGTTTCGCTCGCGACAGGGTCGACGACGATCATCTGGCTGTCGTCATCCGCAGCGCTGTCGACGATCCAGCGATACATGACCGGATGAGCCGCTGCCGGGTTCGCTCCCCAGATGAGGTGTGTCTTCGCCTCGGGGATGTCATCGTAGGTCGGCGGGGGCGCATCGCTCCCGAACGCCTGATAGTATGCGGTTACCGCTGAAGCCATACACAGCGTCGTATTGGCGTCGTAGTACCGGGTTCCGAAGCCGCCACGGGCCAGTTTCCCCAGTGCGTAGGCCGCCTCGTTGGTCTGTTGGCCGCTCCCGAGAACCGCGACACCGTCCGGATTGCTGTCGAGCGCCGCGCGGAACCGCTCGACGACCACACCGAGTGCTGTATCCCAGCTGGTCGGCATCAGTCCGCCGTCGCTCCGAATCAGTGGACGAGTTAACCGCTCTCCATTCGAATTCGCTGTTTCATTGACGCCACGCTGACAGGCCAGTCCATCGGTAACTGGGTGACTGGTATCCCCACGGACCGTCTCTAGTCCGAACCCGCTATCTGCCCCTCGTTGCAGAAGGCCACAGCCGACCGCACAGCGTAGACAGGTAGTCGGTATCCAGCGGCTCATCGTCTTTCTTGCCCATCACGATGGCTGCCCGCGTTGCTACTCGTACGACCGCAGGGGACACCAGCCGTGATTACATCGGCGTCTCGACGTATGACCCACCTCATTTCTCCTTTGGTCTTGTACGAATATTTGGAATTGCCTGTCATAACTGTTCCGATAAACTCGTTTTTTAAAATATATCAAATATTCTTCGAAATAAGCACGCGTTCGTTCGTACGCCAACCAGTCAGAATCTCCGATCTGATTGAAGCGGTCGACCTCGGCGTCGGCGGGGGTATCGGCGAGGATCCATCGTTTGTCGAGTACATCAGACAGCGAATCCCTGCCGACGAGGCACCTGGCGCGATCAAGAATCTGGTCGAGGCGTTCGCAGCCCATCGCGAGCCCGGACAGGCCTTCCGCCAGTGGGTCGACGCCACGGGAGCGGAAGTACTCATCGAACTCAGCGAGCCCGAAGAGACGACCTACGAGGATCCGTGTCTGACCGACGCCAAGCAGTCCTGGTATCCGTTCGCTAACGAGGACGCAGAGGGTGCACGAGGTGCTGCATCCGCCGATGACTGACACGACTCCTGACGGGGCTGGCTCTGCTACTGCGTCCGAGAAACCAGTCCAGTCGGCGACGAACGAACACGTCTCGGCCGACGTCGCCTCCGAGCTGTTCTTGTAGTTGCCCCGCACCATCAATTCATTCGCCCAACAAGTTTATTTATTGCTGGTCGGTGTAGTGCTGCAATATGGACGAGGACGACAGGGCTACCGATCATCGTATCACACCCGAGGAAGACGGCGTTCATCATTCGTGGGACAACGATATTTCGCCTGTTTGTACGATCGAACCCGGTGACATCGTCGAGTTTTCGTGTCGTGATGCGACGAACGGACAGATCGACGCCGACTCGACTGTCGCCGACCTCGCTGGGCTGGATATCGAACAGGTCCACGCCCTGACCGGTCCGGTGGCTATCGAGGGGGCTACCCCCGGTGACGTGCTGGCCGTCGAGATCCTCGACGTCTCTCATCAGGGCTGGGGATACACTCTCGTTCTGCCGGGGGAGTTCGAACACGGTTTGCTGGCCGAGGAGTTCCCCGAACCGACGCTCCATATCTGGGACCTCCACGATGGCGTCGCTCGGTTCAATGACGGTATCGAGGTACCGATCAGTCCGTTTCCGGGGATCCTTGGCGTCGCACCGGCCGAGTCGGGATCGTTCGAGACGTTTCCCCCTCGTCCAACGGGCGGCAATATCGACATCAAACACCTCACTCCGGGGTCGACCGCGTACCTCCCTGTCGAAGTCGAGGACGCCTTGTTCAGCATCGGAGACTGTCACGCCGCACAGGGCGATGGCGAGGTCTGTGGGACTGGCATTGAAGCACCGATGTCGGTTACCTGTCGATTCGACGTCGAGACCGGGCGATCGATCGACGCGCCACAGTTTGAGACCGACGGGCCGTTTACGCCGAGTGGGCGTGACGAACGGATGTTCGGGACTACAGGTGTCGGCGACGACCTGTACACCGCGAGTGCAGACGCGGTTCGCGCGATGGTGGACCATCTTCACGAAGAGCGGGGCCTCGCGCGCGAGCAGGCGTACGTACTCTGCTCTGCAGCCGTCGACCTGAAGATCAACCAGATCGTTAATGCACCGAACTGGACGGTCTCGGCGTACCTCCCGGAGCGAGTGTTCCGGGAAGAATGATCACAGAACCGCTCTGGCCAGAAGCTGTCGACAGCCCTCGCGGTCGACCGCCTTGCACCCCCGGTGAAACGCACTTGTACAGCGAACCCGTACCCCGATGTATCCGTAACCAAGGGCGGATGGCCAGGACGTTCGTATGACTGACACGCCACAGAACGCGTCTTTCGATGACGCCGCGCTCCCTGCTGATCTCGCTCGCCGGGTGTTCTTCGCGAGCCCGGTCGGCCTCACAGTGATCGAACGGAGCGGCGAAGTCGTGTTCGCAAACGACCGCGCAACGCAGATACTCAACACCACACGGGAGGAACTGGTCGGTCGGACCTATCATTCCCCGAAGTGGGACATATATCAGGGTGGTGTCCCCGTTTCGTCCGACAACCACCCAGTTACGCGTGTGTTCGAGACAGGTGAGCCGGAATACGGCTACGAACAGCGGATCAAGCCCCCTGACGGGTCTCAGCGCTGGCTCACACATAACGCGACCCCGCTGCTGGAGGATGGAGCGGTCGAGTACGTTGTCGTCGCGTTCGAGGACATCACGGAACTGAAACGTCGGGAGGAGCGGCTGAGCAGCCAGCATATGCAACGCGTCGAGTTCAGGGCCGACCGGTCGGCGGTACCGCGATCGCTCCGTGTCGAACACGGGGAACACCGGTTCGAGGTCGAATCCGTGGTCTCGCTACCCGACGGTGCGACGGTTCAGTACATGGGCACATCGGATCTGCCCGCAAGTGACTTCGTCACTGCCGTCGAGGAAGTGCCTCACTACGTCGACGTTCGTCTGCTCAGTACGATCGACGACTACAGTCGCATCGAGGCGCGTGCGGAGTCCGCGACGGTCGCGGAAGTCTTTCAGTCGCTCGGGGGACGCCCCCTCGACATCGTCGTGATGAAAGACGAGGTCCGATTTTCGGGTGTGCTTCCCGGAGATGTCGACTATCGACTGGCAGCGGACGGTATCGCGGAGTTTCACCCGGACATCGAGCTCGTCTCGGAGGAACTCGTCTACTCGCCGCATCTGCTGTACGATATCGTCGAATCTGCTCTCACAGACCGCCAGCTTGCGACTCTCGATGCGGCGTACTTTAGTGGCTACTTCGACTCGCCACGAACCAGCACCGGAGGGGAACTTGCAGAGCGCTTCGGCGTCACCCGGCAGACGTTCAACCAACATCTCCGAAAAGCTCAACAGGTGGTCTTTCGACATCTGTTCGAGAAATCAGCCATTGACGACACTGACTAGTCAGTCTCTGTCCTTATCGGGATCGGCCTTGTACCGGTTTCATGAGTAACGACATGATTCGCTCAGAATCACAATCCACACCATCTGACGACTCTCTGAACCAGACGACCATATCGTTCGACGAGACTGACGACCCGGAGAGTGAGATCGTTCTCAGTATCGTAGAGCACGTGGCCGACCTCACCGATGAGGACGTCACGGAGTTACCGCCCCTATACGACAGCGTCAACCCCGGTGCGCTGGCCGATCTGATGTCCACACCTCAGTCCGATGACCGCTCTGTCGACGTTTCATTCCGGTATCAGGGCTGTCGGGTTACAGTCTCAAGTGTCGGGGACGTTACGATAGAAGAGGAGTTACAATGAATCATGACCTGGCCCTCGAATATCACCGCTCCGAGGACGTGCATCGCACACACTGATCGCGAACGAAGTGGCCCGTAGTGCGGTTCATCACCCGATTCGCAGGTGATCGCTTCGGATCCAGTTAGGAGCAGTCGAGACGTAGGTCTGCGTACACAATGTAACATTGTGACATTATTTACAAAATCACAGTATCCTATCGTTATGCCGGCAAGTATCTACACTTCGCGACGGCTCCAGAAACTCAGCGAGCGTGGGCTCGTGAAGCCGCTGGGGAACGGCGTGTACGTGATCACCGAGCTGGGCGAGGGCTACCTCGACGGCGAGATCTCGACCTACGAGGACGAACCCGACGAGATCAGGGAGAACGGCGGGGAAGAGAACAACGACGGCGTTCCGTCGCCGGGGGGTATCTGAATGAACCGACAGAGCGCCTCCTGGATGAAACGCGAGGACGAACGGATCCTCGAATTTCTCGCGACCGAGGACATGGCCCCGGCGTCACTGATCGCAAACGAGGTCTTCCGGAAGGTCTCGCCGGGCCACGTCAGCGAGCGACTGGCGAAGCTCGAACACGCCGGGCTGGTCCACCGCGCCGGAATGGATTCGTTCGATCTCACCTCCGAAGGCGCGCGGTATCTCGACGGCGACCTCGACGCCGAGTATCAGCCACGCCCGCGCCGGGTGTAGCTATCGGTAACTGGATGTCCGTATAATAACACTGCATTCGGCTCTTAGTCTCGTATTTAAACAGTGTTGCCAGAGGTTGGACGTGGTTCGATCCGGTCTTAATCTGGTTATA
>LKMJ01007010.1_pt1 | contig 10609 bp, 17 predicted proteins | sample 643391 | NCBI WGS metagenome assembly LKMJ01 (sample SAMN04112250, study PRJNA286221) | soda lake metagenome | biome: soda lake; feature: Kulunda Steppe; material: water; isolation source: sample PL-Br10 brine of Picturesque Lake | place: Russia: Kulunda steppe | collected 2010-07
CTTTGGCAGTTTGCAAGGCTGTCATGGCCCCATGATCTGACGTGTTCAGGAACTTGCCCAAGTCATTTGTGAAAAGAGCGTAGAGAAGAGGGCTCAGTGGGCACCCCTGCTTCAATCCCTGAGTTGCTATAATTTCCTCTGACACCTTGTCTCCGTCAACAAGAATAAATAACCAAGTAAGCCCCATGTCATGGAAAGAGCACCAGACTCTCTAGAAACTGTTACTTAAGAAATATCGCTACAAAACCAAAATCTGCTCATGATACACAAGCCTTTATGCCTTAAAAATTGGAGATTGTCTAATCGCTCACAGCAGCTTCAGGAGGTGCATTCCTTTTGTGAGTCATTGGCTGAACTCGCATGCGCCTCCCAAGGGGGCTCATGACATATAATGGAGAGCCATCCTGCAGTCCTTGTTGAGGGGAATTGGCCTGAGAAGGGCTGCAAGGAGGGGGAACTGGCAGGCCAGACGCACACGGCTACCAAGCCTTGGTGTAAGGAATTTCCTTACACCACACCGTTTAAACTGTGAGCCGTTTGCTCTCCAGTGCAATCTGTAAGTCCCCAAAGTCAGCGTCTTTACATCTTGCCAACTCTGATTGCAATTATTTCGCAGGCCAGGGGAAAGCATAGTCTGCACAAGCACGTCCATTTGTCCTCCGGTTTCCGCTTCAATTGGGGCATTTCTGGGGCAATTTGGTGAGCACCACCTGCAGGCTTTACAAAGCCTGGTGCACACGCTGGCAGCTGCAGCTGCAGCGCTGCAGACCAGCTGGCCAGGCCTGGTGCATCCCGCCATCAATACACCCACGGCGCCATGGAATCCCCTTGAATGGGCGCCTTGAAAACCAAAGCCATTAGGCCAGGTGCCTTGCCAGCAAGCCTGGTGCAACCCGCCTTCGGTGTTCATACAGCAATGTAGAATTATCTGGAATGGGCCTGCGGCGCCGTGGGAACCAAAGCTGTTCTGCCTGGCAGGCAAACCTGGTGCAATCTGCCGTCAGTGCACATACGACCGTAAAATCCCCTGGTAAAATCCTCTGATATGGGTCTCACGGCGCCGTATTACCCCAATCAACCACACCATTATCCAATTTGGATGGCCAGGCAATGATACGGCGGGCAATGCTGCGGGTTCAGCCCACTGGACGACGGGCTAGAGGGGCTGCAACCTGCCAAACGTAGTAGGCCTACTAGAGCACCCCCCGGCCTAGGGCAGGCAACCTGAGGCAAACTTGGGCAGGCTCCTGGTATCTTCCATGTCATGAGCTACGGTGATACAAGGATGCAGATGCAGATAATTACTCCAGATACATGTCAATGGCGAATAGACTGATGAAACTATCTAAACTCTGGATGATTGAGTAATGCCCGATCACCTGGTGAATTCTGGGAACCACCAGGTAATATGGTTAATAAATAAGTTTTACGTTGCGCTTGCGGTCGCCGGCAGTGTCCATAATGGCGATGACTTGCGCCTGATCCTCTCGGCTCATGATATAATCAAATACTTGTCAAACCCGTTTATGGTGGTCTTCGGCCGCATGCCTTCCGCTTGAGAAGGTGAGCGAGGAGGTGAGAGCACGCACCCCGCCCGTATCATCGAAATGTGGCCACATTGGCGCTTCTTGCTGTGGTTTTACGGGAATTGCGCAGTTGTGTCCCATGTCATCGCAATCAACATCCACCGGTGTTCATGGCCTGGCTGCGCTTCATGCCTGGCCCCCGCGACCATACCCTAGATGTAGCCTCCAGTTTTGTGTCAATTTGAATTGATGGATCAGCGTTTGCGTGCCTGTAATCGGTGAGCTACCCATCTGCTCGTCTGTGTATTCTAGGTCCATCAGAGAGGGCACAGCGAAGCTCCAGCACAAGGCGCTCCCTGAGCAGGTTGGTTATACTCATGAGGTCTCAGAGGAGTTCAAGGGACGATTGCAGTGGCATGCTGATGCCCCAGCCACCATAATTCCACAAGCCACAGGCAAATCTGATGCTTGATGTGTACTCCTCACCTCTTATCTCTGTCCCTACATGCGCAGGGCAACACAGCATGGTGCTCACCACCGACATTGCTGGCCTTGGAGCCCTCGGCTATGCTGTGTACCAGGTGGCAGGGGAATTCATCAAGTTCAGGGCGAAGGCAGCCAAGCGCAAGGACCAGCTAGGGCCTTTTGAAAAGCTTCAGCAGGTGTGTTGTGAGGGGTGTAAGTCGTTGCGAGCGTGAGCGCATGTGCGTGTGTGTACGCATGTGTGCATGCGCGCATGAGTGTATGCGCTTCCATGCGCTTGTGTCTAGTCGTGCCGTTGAGTGTGACTACTGCATGACCTTAACGCAGCAGCATCCTGCTTTAGACCACCAACTTACTGTGTCTCTTGGTTGCTACAGGACCTACGCTTTGCCTTTGCGTGCGCTTGTGTGCCATCAGCGACCTGTTTTGAACGAAACCGTGGTCTCTGCAAGGGAACGATTGAGTGCTTGGTAGGGGAGGTGCTGGTTAAGCCCCGGAATTCCTGGTTTAGACTCCTCCAGCACAGGGAGGGCATGTGTAAGACACGGCACACACAAAGTCTGAATATTCAGATGTAACAGGCAAATGAAGGTGTTTATGAAGGTGTGCCTGCGGGCCCGGCTCCATGAACTAGACTAATTCTGAAGAAACACGACTGCTGCTGCTAAACCTGGTGCTTGGAGCCAGGAAGGTACATTGCCGCTGTTGATAAGCAAGAGTCCATCTCTCCTTGGGGGCCTGAATGAACCGCGAAAGGATAATGTTTGCATTTGTTTCGGTGTACAGTGGAGACAGTTTCTGCAGTTGGTCTTGGTGCAGATTGCTCTATGTCGGTGGTGAAGCATCCCTTGTTTCCATGCTCCCAAGAGAATTTTTCCTCAGTTTAGAACCTTGAATTGTTTGTAAGGTCCTTGAGTGGGTGGAAGCCTGGGGAAAATGCACTTGAGCCTGCACCCAGATGCCAATCTTGAACCATGTGTGTGCGTGGTGCGCATTTGATCACTTCACAAAGAGAGCAGGAATGGTGGAATCATGCACGATACAATCGCTTCACACAGAGAGCAGGAATGGTGGTAACATGCATATGAGCATAAGAGCATGGTGGTAACATGCATATAATCGCTTCAGACAGAGCATACAGTCGCTTCACACAGAGAGCAGGAACGGTTCACACAGAGAGCATACAATTGCTTCACACAGAGAGCAGGAAAGGTGTTAGGGGCATTTTTCGCCATCCATCCTAAAGGTCAGCATCCAGCATGGAGCTGCAAGTGCCTGTATCTTTTTGCCAGGAGTCTGCAATGCAGATGGGATCCTTTTGCTTGTTGTGAGCATAGCGAGAGAGAACAGAATGGGTCAGAATTAACGCGTACAGCTGGGCTGTCGTTTTGTACAAGCGGTACAGTGCACACACACACACGAACACACGCACGCACGAGGACACACACAAGGACACACACGCACACGTAAGCACACAGACGCGTGCACGTGCGCACGCACAGACATGCGCACACACTTGTTTTTAGCACGCACTGGTCAACACACCGCCTGCAGGAGCTGCGCAAGCAGCGGCGCCCCCTGGACATGTTTGGGGCGGGTGCGCAGGCGAGCGGGCAGGCGCACGTAACGGCAGGCTGGGAGAAGATGAGCCCCGATGCGCGTGTGGGGCTGGTGGAGGACCTGCTGCGCGTGGCTGTGCTTACGGGTCAGCTGCAGCATGTCAAGGTGCGCTGCCCCATGTGTTTGTATGTTTTTTGGGGTGTGAAGGAGTTTGTGAGTTCGTGTTCACAGAGCACCCCACCATGCCCGTAAGTGAGATGCATGGTTTGCACAGTTTGCAGAAGGTCCTTTATTCAGCATTTTACAGCCTCATTCTTGGCGGTCAAGTGATGGTTTGCTGCACAAACATATCAAATATCTGTAGCAGAGGCATGGTGCTTATGAGCTCACGGCGTGCCAAGTGTTGTCCAAGGACTTACTTGGTATCACTGTGCGTTTGCAATCAGGTCTTTAATCATCCAAAGTTACCAAAGAAGTATTTGGATAATTTGCATCCCGTTTCACCGGTGAACCTTAACAAATTTGGAAATTCTGTCCTGGGGCTGTAGGGCCCCTCTTCCCTAGGGATGTCCCCCCTAGTCTATTAGATTAAATGCAACTAGGTATAAGAAGCATACTCCTCATACGCACAGGCTGCAGGACGAGCATACAGACATGCACAGGGAAATGCATTAGTTTCAAAGAACCCTAAACAAATTCCAAAATTGATTGTCTGACCAGAAAAGAATCCAAAATGGGATAAGTAAATGGATCGACTTAGATTCCTCGACTGTTTGTCCGCAATAATACTTAAGAATGAAACTTGTCTTTTTGTGCTTTGCATGAAGATGATCTCTGATGAAGCGGATGACCGCTCTCAGCCTTACATGCCTGGCCGCAGAGACTGTGGTCCCGGCCCGCACCTTTCAACCACCAACAAGTCGCTTGTGTGTCCATGTGTGGGTTGCGGTGCTGCAGGCGGTGAGGGAGGGGCGCACGCAGTGGGTGCAGCTGAGTGACCGCGAGAAGGGAGAGGTGCTGCAAGCAGTGGACGCAGTGCGGCTGGACAGCCTGGGCGCGCAGGTGTGTGTGTGTGTGTGTGTGTGTGTGTGTACGTGTGCGCGTGTGTGTGCGTGCATGTGTGTGGGTGGTGTGTGTAGATGCATGCGCGCACATGCTAGTGAACGTGCAGCCATGGGCACCGAGGCGCGGGGCTGTTCCTTCAAATGTGTGCTGAAGGCGCTGTCCTCACACTCTTCTGAGTGATCTGTCTGGCTGCTCCTCCACATTTCCACTGATGAAGAGCAACCATGCATCCTTGCATCCTAACGTATCCAAGTGATGCAAGGGCAGTTGTTGGATGTCATCTGTCAAAAATGAAGCATGCCCGGGGTCATGCAGGATCTGGGTCTGACTTGCCGCCCCTCCTGCCTGTTCACATTCAATGATACAATGAGCCCCAAGTCTTGAGCAACTTTTTTATGCATGCAGGTAAAGGCGCAAGGGAGCAAGCTGGCCAAGAGCTGGCTATGGCAGGTGGGTGCCCTGGTACGGTGTGGGCATGTGCATATGTCTGCATTTGTTTTTGCACGCGTGTTTGTGCATGCATGTGTGTGTGCATGCATTAGCATGCACAGGTGTGTGTGTGTGTGTGTGTGTGTGTGTGTGTGTGTGCGCGCGCGCATGCGCGCGTATGTGTGCGTGTGTATCGTTGCAACACTCTGCATGTATCTTACTGGCCTAGTCTTGCCTGCTCTTTTGTGCCTCGTGCACACTTCTGCTTTCAACACTGGGTACGCATCGCCTGGCCCATCACATTCCAGCCCAAGCCATTGGCACACTCGGGCACAAGGAGGCAATGAGGACGCAAAAAAATAACTTCCATGACTCTGATGTCTAGCTACATGACAGAGAAGTCACCACACACGCTCTGAGCCTCCTGATGTTGCTGCCCAGCCACACCCTTCTCCCTGGCCCAGCCCTCTGGCCCAGCCATTTCGCTTGATAGGCCAATGTGCATGGCTCAGCCAATCCTCCACTTGAACTGGCAGCCATCTAGTGTGGCCTGGCAGGACGCGGCCCCTCTGTCATACCTGTGCATGGCTATCAAGCGCAAACCTGCGCATGCCCACCAAGCGCATGCCAGCGCATGCCTTCTAAGTGCAAACCTGCGGATGCCCACCAAGAGCACACCTGCGCATGCCCACATGCCTGCGGCGGCGTGCCAACTCCCACACTGAGGCGCTGATGTCAGAAAATTCTTCCATGACTCTGATGTCTAGCTGTATGACAGAGAATACACCACACACACTCTGAGCCTTCTGACGCTGCCGCCCAGCCATTTCTCCCTCCCCCCTTGGCGCAGCCCCCTGGCCTTGTCACTCTGCTTTTACAAACCAACATGCATCGGCTCAGCCAATCCTCCACTCGAACTGGCAGCCATCTAGTGTGGCCTGGCAGGACGCGGCCCCTCTGTCATACCTGCGCATGCCCACATGCCTGCAACGGCTTGCTGACTCCCACACCGAGGCGCTGATGTCAGAAAATACTTCCATGACTCTGATCCATGGCACGTGACAGACAACTTCCGACACACACGCTGAGCCTCTCCGCGCTGCCCCTTGAGCTGATGAGTGCAACTGCGCCCAAAGAACCCAAAGGGTGGGCCTGCGCAGCGCTCCCTGTTTCAATGATCGCATCTGCGCAGTACCCCCTGTTGGATGCATCTGCGCAGCGTTCCCCTCAAGCCAATGCATCCATCCACACTGTTCCCGCTTGTGACCCCAAAAGGTGCGCCTGCCGTGCACGCTCTGGGGCGTGCGCGGCCCACATGTGCCACAGTGCTGCTGCCACCTGGGGCCAAGTGCTCCCTTGCGATGGGATGGGCACATCATTGACCGAGGAGCCCCTGCCTGCTGCTTCTCGGCAGCCCCTGCTGCTGCTGGCCAGACGCCCGTCCCTCCGCCTCCGCATCTGTGGCCGATCCACACGTCTGTCTTGCATTCGCCTATGTGTACCTGCATGTGGATATCCCTGCACGCGTGTGTGTACCTGGCTGTGTACAGCAGTCTATGCTGCTGCTGGTCAGACGCCCGTCCCTCCGCTTACGCATCTATGCCCATCCCTCCGCCTCCGCATCTATGCCCATCCCTCCGCCTCCGCATCTGTGCACAATCCTCCGCCTCTGCACCAGTGCCCCATCCCTCCGCCTCTGCCAGCAGTGCTCGTCTTTGCGCCTCCTGCCTTCTGCCCTTTTGCAGCCCTTTCTAACAGCAAGTGTCTGTGCTCTCAAGGCATGTCCCCCTCTGTTAGCTGTAGGCCACGTCACCCAGTGCGTGCGTGTGCACGACACATGGCGCTTGCAGCCTCCGCATGATGGCTGAGAGAGGAGCCCCTGCCCTTTGAGGTGCATGTCCCTGTGCACATGTGTGTGTCTGTGCATGTGTGTGTGCGCACTTCTAAGAATAAACCTCTCAGTCAGAATTACGAAGGAAAAGCATTGGGGTGAAAGGAATCTTCAATTCACATGACGCAGGTCACAGAGCCCGTGCCGCTGCTGGCAGAGGAGCCCCTGCGCGTGGAGCCTGCCACGGCAGAGCTGGCGCTGCTGGCCAAGGCCGTGGACAAGGCCGGCACCGCCGTCAAGGTGGGGGCAAGGGGTGGGGGTGCTGGTGTGGGTGTGCGTGCGTGTGCATGAGTGAGTGTGCGCAAGGGGGCGCGGGTGGGGGTGTGCGTGCGTGTGCATGAGTGAGTGTGCGCAAGTGGGTGCGGGTGTGGGTGTGCGTGCTTGTGCGTGAGTGCCCGTGTGTGTGTGTGTGTGTGCGCGCGCGTGGGTATGCCTTCTGGCTAAGGCCATGTGGACAGGGCAGGTGCCACCCTCAAATGGCGGGGGGCTACTGCGCGCATGTGCGTGGTGTTGGGTGGGCACAAGCACGTCTTTCCCAATATTTGGGAAGTGCATCGTTGGCTGCGCTCAACTTCAGAAATTTGTGCAGAGGTTGACCTCCTGCTTTCCCCCTCTCTTTCTTGTTCGTACTCTTCCCCCCTCTCTTTTGTTCACACTCTTCCCCCCTCTCTTTCGTTTGTACTCTTCTCCCCTCTCTTTTGTACGTACTTTTTGTTATTCCGCTCTCTCTTTGGCACCCCCAGCCTCACATTAAACCGCATAGCAGCACAGTAAGCCTACAAGCATAATAGAATGACTCCCCAAGTTGAATGCCCAGTGCTGTACAGCGCATGTGTGCGCTTGTGCAGGATGCTGGATGTGCGTGCTGCGTGCAGGCAGTGCTGGATGCAAATGTTCACACATGTGTGCAAACGCATGTATGCACAGACATGCGCGCATATATGGGTGCGTGCGTGCTGCATGCAGGCAGTGCTGGATGCGAACCGCGCCTCGCAGCTCTCCAGCCTCAGGAGCACCATCAGCCAGCGCCTGGACCTGACGCCGGCCGTGAAGCGGCTGCAGGTGAGTACAGGGGGGGGAAGGAGAAGCCCTGCGCTCCGTGCATGCTGATGCATGCCTTACAGCCTCTGCCATTGCTTTCGCCATGTTGCGCACATGCGCACACACGCTCCTGCCGCAACGCGCACTCACGCGCACTCAGCGCACGCGCGTCTATTTTGTTCTTGTAGGACCTCAAGATCGCGTGCACTGGCGTGCAAGGCCCGGCAGCCTTAGGCCTCACGCGCGCTGATGCCGGCAGCGCCGCCTCCGCGCTGCTGGGCGCGCTGGAGGCGCTGGTGCTGCCGGAGCAGGGCGCGCTGCTGCAGCCGACGCAGCCAGACATGCAGGCGAGTGCGGGTGCGGCTCGGGCGGGCGTGTTCGGTGTGTGTCCGCTTGTGTTTGGATTTGTGTGTGCATGCGTGTGTGCGTGCGGTCACGCAAGCTTGTGCCTCTAATTGTTGCTTCGGCGGGCGTGTGGTGCGGGCGCAAATGGCAGCAGCAGGAGCCTCTTGCGTGCAAGCATGGCAGGACATGAGTGCCCAGCTTGCTTCTGCACAAGTGCGGTGTGCCCGTCTCCACGCAGCCGGGCGTATACACGTGCACACAGGCGCACATACACACGCACGCACGCGCACGCATGCGCACACACGTGCACACACATACACACGGTATGATCATGGGTGTGCATGCGCGCACACGGATGCACACACGTGTGCACACGATCATGTGTGTGCACGCATGCACACGCATGCAAACACACAAGCACACGCGCACACGTGATCATGTGCGCGCACGCAGGCGCAGGCAGCCGAGGCGGCGCGCGGTTTTGCAGCGGAGGTGGATACCGTAGTGGGCGAGGCACGTGCCTCCAAGACGCAGGAGGTCGAGCGCGCAGCGCGCACGATGGAGGCATCTCATATCGTGCGGGTGCGTGCTCTGTATTTGTGCATGTGCGTGTGCGTGCGTGTGTGCTTGTGCGTGTGCGTGTGTGTGTGTCTTACTGACGCGGGCATTGTCTGGGGGCGCGCGCACCACGGGCGCTCCTTCCCCTGTACGGCTTGTGGCAGCCGACCTGCTGTTTGGCGAGCCCCCAAGTGTGGAGCATGCAGGGGATATGCTTTAAGGCACAGCCCATGTGTATGTGCATGCGCACTGGCGTGCTTGGATGCATTGTTTCACGTTTGGAGCGGGGGTGCCCCCCGTCAGCCAGATGTGCTGGCTGCTGGGCTTGCTGGCCTTTTGACCAGCCAGCCCTTAGCAAGCCTGTGGTTGCTGAAACAAAGTTGGGAAACCTGCTGGGCTGCTTCAACCCTGCATGTGACAGCAAGAGACTCTAGGTGCACTGGCTGTGCCCAACAAATGGGGTTGGGGGGGGGTGGGGGGAGGTTGGCGCGGGCTGCTGGTGGTTATGACGAGCGCGTCGTGGCGTGTGGGCGCATGCGTGCACATGTGCCATTCCCGAGCTGATTCCTGCACTGCGGGGCGCTAGGCAGGGCCACACACCTGCATCGCCCCCTCTCCCGCGCCCCGCATCCCTGCCGCTGCTGCACCCGCAGCACACAGCCTTGCGTGCGTGTGTGCACAGCAGCCACAACATCAGGTATGCGTGCGGGCGTGTGGGGGTGTGGGGGTGTGTGCGTTTGCGTGCAAGCACGCATGGGCTAGCCAACACCTTACACGCTTTTGACATGGCATCCTGGCTCTTCATCACGCATGTCTTTAGTGACCATTGTCGTTCATGGAGCTTTTATGGACGCAGCCAAGTGCGTGCACGACCGCCTGCAGTCTGCCATGGCGCCCTCCCACTGGGCGGCGTCTGCCCCTCTGGGCATCAAGCTGGCGCTGATGGAGCTGCTGCTGGCGGAGCTCGAGGAGGGCACAAGCAGGCGAGTGCGGTTATGTTTGTGCGCGCCATGCCCGCCCTGCTTGGCTGGCGTGTTGCATGCACGTGCTGGCGCTGACGGAGCTGCTCCTGCTGCTGCTTGAGCTGCAAGGAGGACGCGAGCCCTCCATCCTTTGCACAGGCAGAGGATGTGCTGGTTCGGTGGCAGGCAGCCCCTGCACTGGCAGCAGCCTTGCGCCCACCGCGGTGCGCCCACCGTCCTGCATGCGACGAAAACTGCAATGTTGCAGGCTTGTAAGGTGTGCACGCTTTGTGTAATAGCAGGTCAGAGTCCGTCACTGACCTGGCGGCTGCTGCCCGGAAGCTGGCGCCCATGGTGAAGATCACCGGTGCGTGCGCAGCTGCTTGTCGGGCGCGTCAGGTTTGCCAGCACATCGCCCGCACGCTGCCGGCACCTGTGCTGCCAGGTGCATGCACATGCCAAGCAGACACACACACGCGCGCGCACACACACACACGCGCGCACACACACGCGCGCACACACACACACATACACACACACACAAGTGCACGCGCGCGCACACACACACACACACACACACACACACACACACACGCACAGAAAATGCGCACACCCCCATACAAGTGCACACACACACACAGAAAATGTGCACACCCACACAAGTGCACACACACACACACGCACAGAAAATGCGCACACCCCCATACAAGTGCACACACACACACACACACACAGAAAATGTGCACACC
>LKMJ01007012.1_pt1 | contig 10607 bp, 14 predicted proteins | sample 643391 | NCBI WGS metagenome assembly LKMJ01 (sample SAMN04112250, study PRJNA286221) | soda lake metagenome | biome: soda lake; feature: Kulunda Steppe; material: water; isolation source: sample PL-Br10 brine of Picturesque Lake | place: Russia: Kulunda steppe | collected 2010-07
GGGGGGGGGGGGGAGGAAGCAAGAGTGACTTGGGGCTGTGGTTTCTATGCGCGCTGATAGGGACGGCGGTCTGCTTGCTTACCTTGCGTGTGCGTGCACATGCACCATTTGGTGTGGATGGGGTACCCACAATCACCCCCATTTTTCTGAGCGGCCGCCGTTGTTTGCCCACCGCGCAGACGAGGGCAACATGAGCAGCGAGTCAGAGGGTCCAGAGTCTGTGCACGGTGAGAGCAGTGGCCTCGCCTGCGCAGCTTGTGCATGCCCTTCGCATGTGCAGCGCTTACCGGTCATCCCTTTGCCTCCTACACAAGAACTGCATTGGAGGTTTCCTACAAGTCACCCACAAGCTTTAAAGGTGCTTAGTGCCCTTCAAGAAGCGGCCGCGCTTTCTCTTCTCACACCGCCGCCCGCTCTTCTTCTTCCTCCTGATAGCAAGCCCACGCAGCTTACTCATAGTGTTTCAGTATCTGCCCCAAAAGCGCAGAACGCGCAGCGCTCAGGAAGCATGCGCCCTGCCGGCCGTGCGTGTGTGTTGTGCGTGTGTGCCAATGTTTGTGCCGACGACGCCACTTGTTGCTGCGTATCTCAGGCGAGGGCGAGGAGGATGCGTCTTTAGGCCAAGGGGAGGCCCATGGGGACATCGACCCAGACGACGACGAGGTGCGGCTGCTGTCCCTCCCTCCATGCCTTCCCCCCCACCAAAACAATCATGTCTTGCATCTGTGCCTGTGGGGGGGTCTTTAGGGGAAGCCCCACGAGGAGCCAACACGTCTGTCTGCCTTTTGAGCGGCTGTCGAGTTGATGGAGAGGATCAGATCAAGCAATCCTGGAATGTGCAGCACGCATCTGCCCACACAAGCACACGCATGCACTTGCAAGCGCAAGCACATGCACGCGCAGGCACATGTACACCCTCGTGAGCACATGTGCACACGCGCATACGCATGAGCACGGACCACTCGCTACTCACGCATGCGGTCAACAGGTGCTGGATGACGATATGGACAGCATGGACGAGGGCGATGAGGATGACGACTTCCACCAGCACCACCAGCACCACCACCACGACCCGCACGGGGTTGTGGTGAATGTGGAGGGTGTGGAGCATGGCATGGATGACGAGGTGGGTGTGGCCTCTTGGTTGAGCCGTGGACGGCACAACGGTGGAATGTGAGTCAGGTGGCCGTGGAGGAAGGAAGGGTGTAAAGCATAGCAAAAGGCCAGCAGGGTGTGCAGGGAACACACAGGGTAGGAGGCGTGTTACCCTCGCGCCTGGAGCCCCCTCACAGAAGAGGCACGCTGGCCTGAATGACAAGGAGACGTGTGTATTGCCTCCTGGCGGCTCTTTGGCTCAGTGTCCCAAAGCTTTGGCACACTCCCCTCTGTGCACGGCTGTCAGCCTATCGGCAAAGGCTGGCCTGTGCATGCAGTAAGTTCGCAGTGTACAGGAATGTGGGCGTCACTGCTGCTCGGCTCTGATGCGTAGGGCAAGGGACCCCTGCGCAGCGCCTGCGTGTGTGTGTGTGTGTGAGCGAGCAGGGAGGGCCAACACTCACATCCAGCCCTTGTGTGCTCTGTGTGCGCATGATGCGCACGTAAGCAGATGGGCATCTGAGCTGCTCCCGCGCACCCCATGGACTGACACACACAAACGCACACAGGACTGACGTGCAAGATGACCTGTGACGCGAGGAGAAGGAACCCAACCCCAGACCTGACCCCAAACCCTGAACCCAAGCCCTGAGCCCCAGAAAAGCAAGCACACTCTGTTTTGTGGGTTGGCTGCAGGATGATGAGGGCGTGGAGGGCGGCGGGGATGAAGAGGATGAGGGCGAGGGTGAAGAGGAGGAGGAGGATGAGGAAGAGGAGGAGGACATGTCTGATGAGGAGCGGCGCATGCGTGACGACCCGTATGGTGGGTGCGGGTGCAAGTGCGAGGCGGACGGCGGATGCAGACAAAGGTTGGGTGCACAGGGGCATGAAGTCCATGCCCCACGTGGGCGAACACGGCACAGCCCATCTGGGTGAGCAGACGCACCACAGGCATGCTGCGCGTGGGCTTAGGTAGCTAATAGATCGCGTGCCAGGCTGGCAGTGCATAGCTGCCACTTAGCACTTGACACAGAGAGAGGGGACGTGGCACAGACACGCTCTGCATCCGCACCTGTGAATGGCTGCCACGCTGCTCTGCAGCGCATGTATCCCTGAGGAGGAGGGCGCCATCCTGTGGAGGAAGCAATGGCAGGGCCGTGTTCTTATAGAGGCGGATACTACAGCGGCGTAGGCTGCCCTCATTGATTCAAGGTGCAACTTATGGATGAATTGTGTCTATAATAAGTTGGCAACACCCTGTGGCATGCTGGGTCCTCCTGTGGGCGCAGGCGACAACGAGGAGATTGAGGAGGATGAGGTGGTGGCCGCAGAGACGGAGGACCTGGAGGAGGACGGCATGGATGAAGAGCGTGAGTGTGGTTCTGCCTGCGCATGCGTGCGCGCGTGTGTCTGCGTGTGTGTGCCTATGTGTGCGTGTGTGCCTGCGTGTGTGCCTGTGTGTATGTGTGTGTGCCTGTGTGTGTCTGTGTGCGCGCGCGTGCGTGTGGCATTCAATTACAAATGAGGCAGATGACACCCGCGGAGTGCACCAAGAAGAGAATAGCGCTGCTCCTGCACGGTGGTGCGGCCGCGCGCTGGGCTCTGCCTGCCGTGTGGCTTTTCATTCTACCAACCAGTGCTCACGCGCACCCCATCTTTGCCGGTGGTGCGGCCGGCCAATGCTGTGGGCGGTTAGAGGCGGACAGCATGCCTGTGATGTAAGACATTATGTGCTGGCTGCCATTTTTGACCCCCTGCTTACCCAATGGGCACTGGCGTTCGACCCTTAGCTGCTCCAATGGGCACTGGCGTTTGACCCTCTGCTGAGCCCTTGGCCACTGCCATTCAACCCTGCTGACCCAATGAGCACTGCCCATGCGCTGTTGTGCAGGCCCCCCTGCTCTGCTCAGCCGCCGGCCGCCCACGCTGTTTGACCGCTTTGGCAGAGACACGGGAATGGGCGGCGGCGCTGCTTCGCTGGAGGGTGACGCCGGCGGGGACTTCGGGGCGCTTGCGGAGCTGCCTGACGATGTGGCTGAGGTGTGTGTGTTGTGCGCATGTGTGTGTGCTCGGTACATGTGTGCGTGTATTTGTTGGCATGTGCGCATGCACCTAGCATTTGTTTGTGTGGGTGTGTTATGGTCCGTGTGTCGTGGACGGGGGTGCGTGCTGTTGTACCCCCCCCCTTCTTTCCAGCGCCGTTGAATCCTGTGGCGTTAGCTTTCCGCCTCCACCCCAACCTATTTCCATCCTCTCCTTCCATCTTGTTCACTGTCAATCTGTATGCTTGCACACGCACAGAGCTTGGGCACCACACTGACGCGGCTGCTGGGCGAGGCGGGCGTGGGTGGGATGATGAGCGCGAGCTCCACCGCCTCCCGCATGCGTCCACAAGGCAACACCCGCATGCGCATCTTTGCGCGTGACCAGCATGGCCGCCAGGTACGGCATGGGCATCTGCTTGCATTTGTGTATATGTGTGTGTATTCGTGCGCGCCAGTGTCTGCCCTCTGTTCCGCGGGTCTTGCAGCCGCTTGAGCTCTCTGTCCCTGCTCAGCCAGGCACGTGCCCTGCTGCGCTGCCTGCACAGCGTGGCATATGCACTCTGCTGTTTGCCTGGGCATAACACGTACCTGGAAAGGCCTCTGCCAGCGCATATTTGAAAGTGTGCCCCATGCAACTATAGGTATGAGGGGGCAAACGCACCACCCATCCCCGACGCTCTCTTGTTCGTGCGCGCGCTGGCGGCCCTCACTCAGGATCCTGCCCGCACGCCCACAAAGGTGGCCCTCACCTTGTTTCGTGTCTTCACACGCGCTCTGTGCTTCATCTGCGCTCTGTGCTTCATCTGTCTGCGCGCGCGCAGGTGGCCCTCGAGCGCACTGCCAACGGCAGCGGGATGCTGACCTTGGCCGGTGTCCCCAGCAGCAGCGGGCCTGGAGCAGGGGGCGCAGGTGGGCACCCTATGGTTTGGTGTCTGGGTGAAAATCGCCTTCAGTTTGTTCACAACTCCTTCACACCAGCTGAGGATCAGTGCATGCGACTGCCATGCCACTAAGTACGACAGACTTGTAGTGTGGAGGGGCAGAGGGAGGGGGGGGTGGAATTCTATGGACTTGACTGGAAGGCTGGGGGGAAGGTGCAGTCAAGGTAGAAGGTGTAGTCAAGGTGGAAGGTGAAGTCAAGGTGGAAGGTGCAGTCAAGGTGGAAGGTGTAGTCAAGGTGGAAGGCTGGGAGGAAGGTGCAGTCAAGGTGGAAGGTCTATAGTGACAGTGGGGAGCATATGGCTGGTGGGCGCTGCACGCACACATGATAGCGAGGCCTCTCAGTGGTCGATCCACTCGTGACGGCTTGTGCACGCACGCTGCACAGACGTGTTGTCTGCTATGAGCAAGTGGCGAGCACTGGCTTGTGCACGCTGACTGGTCAGTCTTGTGTGCTTGGTCGTGGCAAGGACTGGCATGCATCACTGCTTGGTCGTGCCTGCTTGGTCGTGGCAAGGACTGACATGCATCACTGCTTGGTCGTGGCTGCTTGGTCATGGCAAGGACTGATGCATCACTGCTTGGTCGTGGCTGCTTGGTCATGGCAAGGACTGGCATGCATCACTGCTTGGTCGTGCCTGCTTGGTCGTGGCAAGGACTGGCATGCATCACTGCTTGCAAGCGCTCGCGACCACACACGAGCAGCCCATCCAGTAGGGGGCGAAGGCACACACGCACATGCGCGCCCACATTGTTACGCACACACACGCACAATCACTACCTTGACAAGCTCCGGCCCCATTAACTTCCTGGCGTGCGTTGCACCGGAGCAGAGTGCCTGGCTTGATGGACAGCGCTTCCTCTGATTGAAGCCATGCCGTGTGTGCTGTCGTCCATGCGCACGCTGCGGCTAATGGAACCCAAAACCCGCTTTGCGCCTCCTGCCGCAGGCGCGCCCTCTGCACCTCCCCCCCACCGCCTGCTGGCCCGCCCCACACCAGCTGCAGGCACAGCTGCCGCGCAGCCAGCGTCCATCACGATGCTGCAACAAGGTATGGGTGCGTGCCCACTGCGCCACTCTGCCGTGTGCTTGGTGTTCCAGGCCCAGCATTCCCATGCCTCCTCGCCTTCTCACAGAGCACCCGCCCATTGCGCCCCTTCAGGGTGTTGGTCCACATTCCGTGTGTAGTATTTGCCTTACTGCTTGCGTGTGTGTGTGTCTGCTTATCTGTGCACGTCTGTACATGTTGCAACTCTTGTACCCAAACTGCCAGGTTCTGTTAACGTGCTCGTGCGCGCGTGTGTGTGCCAGAGCCTCCCAAGCAGCTGCCTCACCTGGTGTGTGCGCATGTGCCTGTGCCTGCATCCATGCAGCTCTTAGAGGAGATCTTGCAGAGGATACCATCGAGCTTGCCGGCCCAATGGGCGGGCCCGACAGAAGAAGTGGGTGCTGCTGCTTAAATTCACGTTCACAGCAGCATTGCACGAGTTGCACGTGAAAGGGCCAGGGGGGCAGGAGCTGGCCAGGAGAGCAAGCATAGCTGTGCCTGCCTGCCCCCAGATTCGTGCATGTCTTGAGGGCATTTAGGTATGCACAGTGTGGAAGGCAAGGAGGGGAAGCGTTTGGCCCTTGTGCGCTCTGCAAGTGTGTGTGTGTGTGTGTGTGTGTGTGTGTGTGTGTGTGTGTGCGCGCGCGCGCATGTGTGCGCGCGTCTGTGCACAGGTTTGCATATGTGGAAGAGAGCACCGTACCAACCAACACTCACGCAAGCTGGGTTCCACTGCTCTGAACCTGTGCCACCGTGTGCAGGCATTCAAGCTGCCATGACGCGTGCCTTGCTCCAGCGCAACCTCAATTTGACCGATGCGGGCCACAATGTGCGCGCCATGATCGGCCTGCCCTCGGGTGGGACCATTACTGTGCGCAGCTTGATGCCGGATGGGGAAGAAAGCTTGGAGAGGTGCGCGGTCTCTGTTTGTGCATGCGTATGTGTGTATGCGTATGCATGTAATGCAATCCACATGTGCCAAGGCCCATTTTTGAAAGTGCTTGAAGGTAAGGCCCACTGGAGAGAGTGCTCTGTGGTAAGGCCCACTTATGTGACTCTTGATGGGGCGCGCACACACACACACACACACACACACACACAAATGCACGCATGCATACACAATCACAAGTACACGCATACCCGCATTGGTCATGCGCGCAGCTGGCTGGCCTCCGGCAGCGCCGGCCCTCGACCTGTGGGACCCCGTGCTGGCCCTCTGGATGCGCCCAGGTGCGTGCAGCCCCCACTGCTGGCAATGAGCTAAAGAGACTCAATGAGGCGCGATTGTGTTGTCTTCCTGCATGTACTGTGGTGGTGGTCTGAGGTTTGTGCGCACACCTCAGCGTTACGCGGCATGGAGCGCACACTGGCGTGCGACACTAAAAAAAGGGGCTTTTGCCGCAAGGCCCTGTGTTTCAAAACCCTCTGGATCTGCTGTGTGAGCCAATGCAGTGTGCGCCTGGACCAGCCAGTGCTGGCAATTGTGTTCTCTTTCAGTCGTGATTTATGGTGCACTTACACACGCACACGCAGGCGGGGGCACACATATATACATACACACACACACACACACACACACACACACACACGCACACGCACGCACGCACGCAAACTCATACACCACACATGTGCATTACTCCACTCACAGCAGCCATCCTTGTGTGTCTGTGTGCTCCGCAGTGAGGGGACATTGGACACGCGCGCGCTGGAGCAGACGCTGCTCAACGTGTTGACCCAGCAGCAGGAGCCGGCACGGCCGACCGGGGCCCAAAACAATACCAGGGGCGGTAACGCAGGCGATCGCGGCACGCGCGCAGGCACAGCTGCAGGCGCTGCTGGTGTGGATGCTCCTGCACAGGAGGGACCCCGCTCGCCCGAGTTTGGTGCGCCACCGGCATCAGGCGGCGGTGGTGAGGAGCCGGGGCCGGCGCCTGCGCTGCCGCAGGGCACGGAGGCAGCCCGGCAGGAGGTGCCGGGAGGGAGCAGCGGCGCGGCAGCAGGAGGGGCCGGCGAGGGTGTAGAACGTGGTGCAGGGGCTGCGACGGGCGCCTCAACCGACCGGGCAATGTCCGAGACGGCGGCGGCCGCACGCACACTTGTGCACGGTGTCCTGGGGCCCCAGGCCTCCACAGACGCTCCTGCAGACACGCCTGCACCTGCTGCCTCGCCCGCACCAGGGGCAGAGGAGGCGGGCAGGGCGCCTGAGGCGGCCGCTCGCGCGCGAGGGCCTGCACAGTCTGGCGGCAGCAGCAACCTGTCCCGGTCGCTGGCGTCCGCAATCCAGGCGGCACTGGCGGAGGCCATGCCATCCGGCCAGCCCACCCCTTCCCAACCCCAGCCGCCGCTGCCGCCGCAGTCGCAGCTGCCGCAGCAAGGGCAGGCTGAGGCAGGTGGCGTGGAGTCCACCCCGCAGCACGCGACGGCCCTGCAGCCCCCGAGTTTGTCCGTCCCGCCCCCCGCCCCCCGCCCCCAAGAGCCTCGAGGGGGCGGCGGCAGCGGCGGCGGCGACAGGGACGAAGAGCCAGGTGCCCCGCCCAGCAGCGTGACCCCAAGGGCGTTCGACCTGTCCCCGCCCTCTTCAGAGGCACGCCCGGCTGGGGCCACCGCAGCAGGAAGCGACCAGGCCATGGCTGCGCCAGCGCAGCAGCCGGAGGCAGAGAGGGGTGCCACGCCCATGGAGACGGAGGAGCAGCAGCCGGGGGCCGCTGAGCGCGAGGGCACGTCTACGGCGGAGCCGATGAGCACTGAGCCACCCCCGCCCGCCCTATCTGCGCCGGCAGCAGCGGCGACCGCGACGGGCAGCTCACTGGATGAGCGGCTGCGTGGGGCGGCTCAGAACGCAGGCATCGACCTGACTTTCCTGGAGGTGAGCGTGCGCGTGCCACATGGGAGGGAGGAACTGGGAAAGGGTTTGTTGGGAGGGGTGCATGTGCTTCACTGGTTCAACCTCCTCTGCACTGCATCCAGGCCACCAGCCGCCCTGTGGCCTGCTCCCTTTCCCAGTTACGCCGATCACTTCCATTCGTTGGCTGATGCTCATCAGGTGGTAAATGGAAGTGATCGACTTTATTGGGAACGATGGCAACGGTCGCAAAATTCAATTGCTCTTTCTTGCGCTTGATGCACCTCCCCCTGCTTGCCCCCTCACGCTTGGAGTGCACGCGATACTGTCCCAGGCAAACGGGATACTGTCCCAGGCCGCAAATGCGTCATCACCTCGCTGCTGCCCATGGCGCCCTGCCTCCTCTGTGGCACAGGCGCTGCCGGAGGAGCTGCGCGCGGAAGTGCTGTCCATGCACGGCGCGGAGATCCCTGGTGGCCTGGAGGGCGAGGTCGTGGGCGCACCGGCGCTGCCGGGCGTGGTGGCCCCTGCGGAGGTGCGTTGGCACAGAACAGCTGGCAGACAAGGCCAATGAGCTGCTCTGGAGCAAAAACAAATGCGGTGCTCTGGAGCCAAAAACAAATGCAGTGCTCTGGCCCGGGCTTGCACTGGAGAGCACACCCAATTCAATACAGAATGCACCATGTTGTGCACGGCAGTGATGCATAGACTTTGACTGGAGCAAAAACAAATGGAGTGCTCTGGCCCGGACTTGCGTCGGAGAGCGCACCCAAATCAATACAGAATCGTGACAGGAAAGCAGGCACAGCAGAGCTCTGGTGTGGGCTCCGCCTGCGCAGGAGACTGCGGAGATGGGTCTGGATCCTGAGTTCCTTGCGGCGCTGCCACCCGAGATCCAAGCAGAGGTGCTGCAGCAGCAGCGCACGGAGCGGCGGCGCGCCATGGTGGGTGCTTCCCCATTGTCTGCCCACGCCCTTTGCTCGCCACGCCCTGCGTGACATCAGTGTTGCCCCCGCGCCCTCACACGCTTGCGCCATCAGAGCACGTGCTGCCCCTGCGCTCTCACGCGCTGCTCCGGCAGCATTCTATGCACGCGCTTCCTTGCTCCTGCAGATGCTTGTGCACGTCCGTGCCTGATGGGCTTGTGCGTGCTTATTCCAACTGTTGGCCTGCAGCCGAGGAGCCCTGCTTGGTGCACTTGAGCTTGAGCAGCACACAGCTCTGCCAACCTGTCTGGAGCCATCTAGCTGGTCTGGAGCTTGGGACAATTTTCATTTGGTGCATCTAGTGAATGCCTGGCTACCCCCATGAGCGCGCAGCACCTCACACCCCACCTTGTGCACCTCTGCCCCGCTCACGCACAGGATGCACGGCGGCGTGAGCAGGAGCAAGAGCAACGCAGGCAGCAGGAGCAGCTGCGCAGGGAGCAGGACGCTGCACGCACCGCGCAGGCCGCCACCGCTGCGCCCAGTGCCGAGGGCGCGCCAGGCGCAACCGCCGCGGCCGCCGCCGCCACCGGGGATGCATCTGCACAGCCTGCAGCAGCCGGAGAGGGCGCAGCTGAGGCCGCCGGCCCATCTGCGGCTGCTGCTGCCGCAGCCCCGGGCGCTGCGGGTGAAGCTGCCGCACGTGCGGCTGGAACCAGTGGCGACAGGGCAGATGGTGCGGGCCCTAGTGGTGAGGGCGGTGCAGACGCAGCTGGCGAGGCGCCCGCCGCCGCAGGTGCAGAGGCTGGGCCCTCCGCACAGGGGGCAGGCGGTGGTGCTGGTGGCGGAGGAGGGCCCCCATCTGACGAAATGGACCTTGCATCCCTCATCGCCACCTTCCCGCCAGACGTGCGCGAGGACGTGCTCCTGACTTCGGTGGGTGTGCAGGGCGGGGTGTGGCTGGAGGGTGTTCCCCTGAGCAGAGAGGGGGCAGGGGTTGTTGCGCGCTCCAGGCCGCTGCTTTCAGAGCCTGCCTTTTTACGGAAGATTGTTTGGGGTTGGAAGAGGCACAGGATGTGGGCTTGGGGCTCTAGAAGACAAGGACATGCGCATGCAGCGACTTGCATCCACCTTTTCACCAACTCTTCCACCCAACAGTGCATTTCAGAATGTACGTGTTCCAAACACACAGTGACCATACAATTGACTTGTGAGGGGTTACGATGCATCATCACATCTCATGACACCTCCAAAGAGCATCCACATGCGAGATGAACACATGTTGAAAGTACTGAAGGTAATCCACCAATAAATAGCGCGCGCATGCCTACAATCCTCTGGCCCTGGATGCGCGTGACCTCACCTCCTTTGAAAACCTCTCAATGAAGGCATGTCTCAGATCTTCCAGGCTAAAGCCCGGGTTGGTGCAAGGAGGTGATCCAGGAAATCACATGCCTTTTTATGGTTGTGACATGCCACCTTAAGGACGCTTAGTGCCTTGGTGGGTTCAGTAATGCTGATGTTGTTGCTGTAGAGATGTGCCTCGATAATGTTGATAAAGTGCTTGGGATCAGCATTTACCTCAAGCACTTCATCAACATAGTGCGCACACACACGCGCGCGCACGCACGCGCACACACACACACGCACACACACACACACACACACACACACACACACACACACACACACACACACACACACACACACA
>LKMJ01007013.1_pt1 | contig 10606 bp, 5 predicted proteins | sample 643391 | NCBI WGS metagenome assembly LKMJ01 (sample SAMN04112250, study PRJNA286221) | soda lake metagenome | biome: soda lake; feature: Kulunda Steppe; material: water; isolation source: sample PL-Br10 brine of Picturesque Lake | place: Russia: Kulunda steppe | collected 2010-07
GATCTTGACAGTCGTAGCAAATCTTGCCCGCACCATTGGCGTTGGCCATTCAGGGCAAGCGTAAAATTTGCGCAGGCAGATCTTGACAGTTGTAGCGAATCTTGCCCGCACCATTGGTGTTGGCCATTCAAGGCAAGCGTAAAATTTGCGCAGGCAGATCTTGACAGTCGTAGCAAATCTTGCCCGCACCATTGGCGTTGGCCATTCAGGGCAAGCGTAAAATTTGCGCAGGCAGATCTTGACAGTCGTAGTGAATCTTGCCCACACCTTTGGCGTTGGCCATTCAGGGCAAGCGTAAAATTTGCGCGGGCAGGTCTTGACAATTGCAGCGAATCTTGCCCGCACCATCGGCGTTGGCCATTCAGGGGACGCGTAAAATTTGCGCAGGCAGATCTTGACATTTGCAGCGAATCTTGCCTGCACCAGGTCAGACATGTCGATTACTCTCCCTGCTCCTTCTCTGAAGAGTAGACAAACACTGCTGGCATGCGCTGTGCAATCACAAACCCAGTTGCGTGGCGTTCTGCTGGGAGGAGGGGGCATGGGCTCTGCTGCTCACACACTGCGTGCAAACGCGCACAGGACCACGTGTCTCTCATCCCTTATGCCATGTGCAAAGTAGGCAGCAGCTCTCACGTATACTACTCCTGCGCTGTGCAGGACTGCTGGGCATGCTGCTTCCGCGCTGGGCCTGGCGCTTCCTGCCCCCCAGCTGGGTCAAGCACGTGCGGCGGAGCCAGAAAGCTGGGGCACTGCTTCCGATAGCAGACATACAAGGCCAGCAGTCAAACGCATTCCTTTGATGCAATCAGAGCTGGTGATTCCTGTTTTATTCATTTCCCGTCTCTATTCATTTCGAGCTGTTATGATATCTTGGCTGAGACAGCTAATCTTTGTTTCATCTGACACAGCTGACCTTATGAAATTTAAGCTGAGACAGCTGACCTGCGCGCAAGGTTTAAGGTTCCAAGGCTGTATATGCACGCAAGGCTGTGCTGTGGACCACGGGGGAATGTGATGCACACGCAGGTGCGCATGAGTATTCAGGAGCTTTTCCTCTAGTTGTCAAGCCTTGACCAGCTGTCAGGTATGAAAGGATTTCTGATCCTAGACGAGGTAGTGGCTTGTCAGAATTACAGAAGCAGAAGTTTTTTATGAAATTAGATGGAGTTCTCCAAGAGAAGGGGAAAGGAAGGCAAGAAGAAGAGGCATTTTCTCTTTATCATAGCCATCATCAACCTTGTAAACCTTATCATAGCCAAGCCATGGGCCTGCAAATATAACGGGCTTGAGATGATGAAAATCAGAGGCGACGGCTCATTGAAAAACATTAAAGCTTTGTCACGCTGCAGCTGAATCTAGAGCAGGGGGGTGAGCTCAGCAGGTATTTATCAGGCCTGCAGGGCATAGTGCAGAAGTTTTACTAGGAGTATGTAATAGTTGTATCCGATATGTATGAGTCATACAACCATGGTGGCTTGCCAAGATGCTTATTTCTATGTGATGTTGATTTCACCTGACAGCTACTAGGTGTCCTAGTACTACCAGTAGGAGTGTGAGGACTGGCTGCAGACAGTGACAGCATCATGATGCTCTCCAAGCAGATAACGTGTAATTTGCCATTGGTCATTTGCAGCTGAGACTGAGGAGTTTCTAAAATCCTACCATGGAACCAGAAGGACATTCCATTTTCTCCAGCCTAATGGACAGGCTTACTCAGCAGTCACTGCTAAATAGTATTTACAATGTGGAACCACTGAGACTTATGCTGGGATGCTATTTACAGGACATGCTGATGCTAGCATCTCAGCATGTCCTGCCATGCATGCACTCCCTACATCAATTAAGGAAAAGGAGACACATTGGCCCGAAGAGCCGTGAGTCTCCTTCACCAGTAGACCATGTTTTCAATCAGCTGCTCGCGCCGATTCGCTGTGGAGTAAGTGGCTTCCAATGGTGTGGCAATGCAGAGGGCAATCAAAGAAACGCCCATGCTGTTCTGATTGTACAACAGCAGATACAGCGGCCGCCTGAACGAGCCTCTGATAGTCTGATCCTATGCTTGAAGCAAGTGCGAGGGCTCCGCATTGTTCTCAACCGTACTACATGCGTGCCAATTAGCAATCATGCAACATGCATACACTTGTGGCAGGTAACACACACGGTGGCGTGAAGCCCCAAGGTCAACGGACAGAATTGTGCAAGCACGCTGCGCAGGATCACCCCCTCCCCTCCACTATTGCGCACTGGCAGTGAGGCGTTGTTAACATGCACTTTTTTTGCCGCAAACATTTACACGTGTGATGTGATGCAAAGTGTGTGTGAGGGGTGATTCGCGAGCATGCAAGCAAGCGCTTTACACGCACATGAATACACTCTGTGCACCAACATGCTGATCTGCACTCTGGAGCGTTGGCTGCTTAACTTATGTGCTGTCTTCTGGGAATGGGGCAGCTGAGCAGGCCGTAGTGTACACTTGTGCTCATGTGCAAGCACAGCACGCACAGCTAGCATCTCATTGCTCAGGCAGCACTGCTAGCACTCACCCAGGGCATGAAGTTGATGTCCTAACCTCCAGGTCTCAATGTAGCGCGAGCCAATACTGCAGTAATCTGGTTTGACTCAGAGAGTGCCCTACACATTCTATCAGGTTGTCAACACTAGATTACCTCCGGTATGATTACTGAACGCCACAAAATTGCATGTAGACATATCATGAAACCTATAGAAGCAGGCTCCTTGGGGGGGTGTTTTGTTTAAATGGATATTGGCAGCAAAGACTGCTTAGCCTTACAAAACCTACAAGTCCCTGTAGGATCTACCAACAGAATCGTCCCAGAATAGCTCTTCCCTCGCCGGTTTCCTACTAAGCAAAGACTCATTACTAGCCACCCAGTTGCTTTACTTAGTATCTGAAATGCCTACTGAAATGACCAAATGTCCACCCTAGGTATGCATTAAGAAGTAGGGCAGGGTGCAAAGGGGATAGGGGGCTCTCAGCAACAGCACCAGCCTACCAGCCTTCGTCAAGAGTCTTGAACTCCAGTCAGCTCCCACCCAATCAGCGTCACATCCATCTTTTGAAGGTCAAGTACTGCGAAGATGCCAGGCTTAGGAGCCAGCTTGAAGCCGCTCACCACCAGCACAGCGGGCTCTGTCAACACCTTCGCCAAGCTGCGGCCAATGTAAGCCTCCACACTATGCTTCTGGGAGTTGGAGGCACCATCTACAGCCCTTATAGTTCAGAGCCTCTGGAACATCTCAGTCTAGATCCTCAGAAAATTACCAAGCTTGCTGTGAAACTTCATGCTCATTTGATTTAATACGCTTGTAAACTCGTTAGTACCAGACGCGCTCTTGAGAAACCTTTTCCAGCAAATCATCATCATGATCAGGAATGGGGTACTGCTAGTCATCCCCCTGATCCCCACTGAAAAAGAAAAAGAAAAGAAAAACTCCCTAGGCAGTGAAACCTCTCCCCACATCAACTAAGGAAAAGGAGACACACTGGCCCAAAGAGCCGTGAGTCTCCTCCACCAGGGAAAAGGAAGAACTGGTGAGGATCTGGAGGGTGACAAGCCGCCCTCTGCTCCAGATTAAGACCTTGAGAGCAACTGGATTGTTCAAGAGCGCGTCTAGTTGTTGTCAATTACTACACATAGAGCACTGAATGAGCATGTAGTTTGAGGGCAGTCTTATGGGCTTAATGTGCATCAAGGCCGAGCTCTTTAAGGTGATTCAAAGTGTGTGAGGTATAAATAGAGCCTCCCACACCAATAAGAATGGTGTGAAGGATGACTTTCTTGGCCTTCAAGCGCTTACAAAGAACCTCGTTTTGTTTTTAGGAGGCCTCTTATTGGTGTCCAGGCCGTGTATCTTCACAGTACTTAACCTCAACAACGTGCATCTCCCTCATGTTGATATTGAGCTCGTGGACTCTGCGTGCATCTCTGCTGGGTTGTCTTGGGTGTGACACCTGGTGCAAATGAGGAGTGGCTGGCGATTTGGGTTTTTTAGCACTGACTTTTCTCGTTTTCTTTGCTGATGGAGGAGTCATTTGGTGCTTAGGCCTTAGGTGACTCTTTTTCCTTACATGATGCAGGAAATGCTTCACTGCCTACGTAGATTTTCGTTTCTTTTCTTTTCTGACATGTTACTTATTCGACAAGGCATGGCCTGAGTTGGGGTTGACCTCTAGAAACCACTGATTATTTTAAATTGGGTATGTTCATGCTTACTTTGCGTACGTGTTGTTTTGTGCAATATCAGGGGTTGTCACAGGTGTTGGGAATTATAGGCGCACGTTTGTGCAGATAAGGCAATGGGTGTTAGAATGCTGGGCACACTGTTGGGAACTGCAAACGCTTCTACTTTGCATTCCGGCACTTAAAAGCGCACTTAAAGTTGAAACTGCCTAAGGAGTATCGACTGAAAATCACTCAGATCACCAGTTTGTGTGATTTTCCTCCATTGTTGGCAAACGCCTTGTTGCTTTCTTACGCAATAACACGACAGAAAATTAGAAACTGCAGCGGCCGGGGAATTGTGCATTGAAGCCATTTTGCTGATCAGATTATCTGCAATACTAGCAGCAAGCCTGACCTTTCTTTAGGCACGATTTCACTGAGGGAGCGGATTGATTTTCTGCATTTGGTGTGCGCGCTTTGGTTCTTCCATGGATATCTTGAGGCAAGCTTGCGTAGTAACTGTACAGTTACTACATGTGCGTTGGCGCGGAGATCACGCACGTCCAGCGCACCCATGTTAAGGGCTCCCATATGCTGATTTCGATGGAAATCTTCCGAAATTTTGATTGCTTCTGGGTGCTCCAAGAATTAAACTCTGATGCAAAATCTTCCTGCATCAGCGAGTCTTGCCTTGAAGGCCTCTCCAAGTCAAGGCACGTCGTTCTGCAAGAAATGATAAGATTATTCAGTTTCATGTCGGTCTCATGTCTTCGGTCTCATGCGCTTGTACACGACATATCGATCACTTCATATTGGATGATGAAACACCCTATTTTCACTAATTCTTAATTAAGAAGATCGCGCACTCCACACGCCCCCAGCCATTCACTTTCCTGCACGAAACGCTCGACAAGACGTTTGAGGATCCACATCTGTGCCTGCCCCCCTTTCATGCAGAAGTCGTCATGAGTCATCTTACAGACGAGGTGACACACTAACACGCCCCCCCTCGAATCCCCCTCTTTACCCATTATCAGGGCTCATGACAGGCCTGCCTAGGGTTGCACGAACACTTTCCTTGTCACGTAGCCATGCCTTCAGCTCCTCCTGCTGTGCCAATCCAGTACTTGTGACTCAGGTCATAGTATCCAAGAACGTTTGCTCAACGTCTTGTCTAGGATGTGAAGTTCATCCAGAGAGCAGCATCTGCCCTGTGGCAAGGCAACCTGGACACATTCAAGGAGCTCACACGCGCTTCAGTCTTCGCCAGCATTCCTCAGAGACTTTCATCTGCCATTGAGGAGTTCCTGTCTGAGGACATGATTGGTGTATTAAATCAACCCACTAAGATAAGCAGTCCACGGATTTTGGAAAAGAAGCTCCGTGAGGTGCGCCTTCCCCTATGCGCTTGCTCATGCCTTCAGTTTTAAAGTAGGAAACTGAAGTGTGCACAATTAGATAAGTACAGGTCCAGTTTCTTAATTGTGCACTTGAATTGTGATCTGAAGGAGATATTGTGCGCATGCTTTCCCCTCCGATCCCACTTAGGTCACAGAGCAGGGGTCTGTATTCATGCGGATGGGTCTTGGCTGCATTGTGGAGAGCGTTCTGCATCGGACGTGGGGCATGGTTGCCGAGGCCATCATCGAGCAGGGGGTGAGGTCTCCTAACCATCTTGCACCCCTATGATTGCTGACTTGTTGCAAAAGGGTTAAGGCCATAGCATACAGCACAAATCAAACAGTACCACCCAACATCAACACACAAGCCCTGAGGCCTGAAGCTGATGCCTGTTGGGATGTTCATCTTCCTGGTTGTCTATTCTATTATTGAAGCATTGATGCACCCTTTTGCATGTGCACGGTGTATCTTATGGGCTGCCTGTTCTGCTGCGCAGCAAGACCATCACCTGCAGCCGTGTTGTTTGCCTTTATTGCTTCTAGGTGCTTTTGATCCAGGTGCTTCTTGATGCTTCTTGTCCGAATGAATGTTCAAGCAATTCACAAATGCTGCAGCTAAACACTTGTGCATACATCACACTCTGTTGCAATTGCATCTTTACAGCCTAGTCAGATTCCTGAGGCACAAGACATCCTTTTACAACAGATCATACATGTCTCCCACAAGGGCAACAATGTGTTTTACACAACCACATTTGTGCTAAACACTTGTCAATATATCACACTCTGTTGCAACTGCATCTTTACAGCCCAGTCGGATTCCTGAGGCACAAGACATCCTTTTACAACAGATCATACATGACTCCCACAAGGGCAACAACGTGTTTTACACAACCACGTTTGTAACAAATGTCATGAACATGGGAGGATCTTTTAGTTTGCAGGTGCGTCTATCTTGGAACTGGACACATGTGTCCAATTGTACAATGAACAGTCATAGTACAATGAACAGTCATAGTACAATGAACAGTCATAGTACAATGAACAGTCATAGTACAATGAACAGTCATAGTACAATGAACAGTTATAGTACAATGAACAGTTATAGTACAATGAACAGTCATAGTACAATGAACAGTTATAGTACAATGAACAGTTATAGTACAATGAACAAGTGATGTTCATCCTGGCTCGCTCATTCAAGGAAATGGTAGTCCGTGGGCTGTTCAACTAGGTTCTCACTAGCTTTTTTTCCGCCTCAAGGGCTGATTACAAAGACATTATGCTACACATACTGAGCTGGTGCAAGCTATCCCTATCTCAGAGTAACTTTGGCCATTTCATGTTCACAACATTCTGGAATCCAGGGCAAGCACGAGCTCACAGCACGAATTTTCAGGATGGCGCTCATTTTGGCAAGAAGGGGCGAGGTGCGCATAAGAGTTGGGGTTTTGGTGCACAAAGATAACATGACAATGTTCGCTATTGATGTAAGCATTGACTTGACAAATTGGTCACATTAAGGGGCCTGCGATGCACATGAAGTGGTAAGATCAAGGCCGTTGAGGAACTTGCGGGTAAATTGCATTTTAGTGTTTCAATCACTGTGCATGGCCTGAATGGTAATCTTGATCCTGCACTCTTGCTGAACCTCATCCAGGCATTGAATTTAATCAGTCAGGCAGACAATTTGGTTTCAATCCTGCGGGAGCAGCTGGCAATCTGCCTTTTTCGCCACTTAGGGCTCTGGGGTGAGTGTGTAAACAAGGAGCCCGTTCTGTAACATAATTGTCTCATGTGCCTAATTAGTGAGCTGAATTTTCCAAGACCCATCACCATGGCAGCCTCACTGACTCATGCAACATACGCCAACGCGCTTGCAAGCACTGCTCATAGTTTGCCGTGTTTACATTATCTTGAACCACAGATGAGGCCGAAGCCCTCTTCTACGAGGCATGCAGTGCAGCAGATGAAGCTTTAAAACAGAAGGGGGAAGGGGAAAGCACACTAGGAGCAGCTGTCACGTCGTATAAGAACCTTGGCATAAGCCTGCTTGAGCAAAGGAAATACTCTGAAGCCGAGCCAGTGTTTAAGAGGGCTCTGGTGTTAAGAATAAAGCAGGTATGAGCTTTAGTTAGATGAAATTAGAACAATGAGAAGCTGCCTTGTTTACTCAGTTGATTCAATACGCTAGTAAGTTGGTTGAACACCCTCTCTCTTCCCTCCTCTCCCTGAGACACTAATAGCTCAAGGAAAAAGCTCGGGATGGGGAGCGCATGGTCGGCAAACATGGAGCATTTCTGTGGGTGCCACTTGGACTTGCCTATTCTTGTTATATGCTTGATTCTTGATACAGCTTTTCCACAGGACGCCCTCTTTTGAAGAACAGGCTTGCAAATGCATTCCATTTCCAACACCTTAACTCGCAGACCGGCTCCAAGGCTATTCTGCAGAGCCTTGATGACATAATAGGTGAAGTTTGGTGCCTTGCCTATTCATTTTTGTATGAGGCCCTGAATGTCCTGCTGCAGAAGCACTTTTTGATATTAACCTCACCTTGGGATCATCCATCTTACTCTGAATGGCCTTGATGGGTTCTCTCGTTGTCTGCGCGCCAGGGGATGTAATTGCACACACCTTTGCAACCAACAGCAACAGCACATATGCGCGCAATCCATGCAAACTTTCAATTTTCTATTGCTCTGCCCTTGCTCTGCACAGCTTTGAGTGTGAAGAGTCTCAAGGGCATGTTGAAGGAAAGGGGCATTGCCATTCCACCTGGTTTTGAGAAGGGGAACCTTGCAAAGCTTCTGTATGAGAAGACAATTTTGGTGAGGACCAACTAGTCTCTTTACGTCTCGAGGACCATGTTTGAGTTGTGACGGTGGTGACGAAGTGGCGCATCTCTTGTAGCTGCTTTGTCTTGCCGGTCATAATTATTAGATGTTCATACGCTTCTCAATTTGAAAGCCCACTTTTGCTTTGTGCACAGGTGCCTACCTCCCCCATAAAAGATGAGCGGACATTTCAGCTCATGGAGCATTACGCTGATAGCCTATTTTTTCAGGTACGCTACTACAAGAACTGCCATCTTCAGGTTGCATTCTTAAACATTGGTGAGTTACGTAGACATTAAGACAGCTGGACATAAGCCAGAGCAGTGCTTTCTTGCCTCACTCCTTGCACCATCAAGCATGCACAAGCTTTAAGCAATTAAGCAAATGTAGCTAGGTGACAATGCATAATGGAGTCAATTGTCCATGTCCAAAACAATCACCTGGCAATGCAAGCTCCAACCTAACCACAGAAGGAGGCCCACCCAGAGAAGCTGCCACTGGCTGAATGCCTACACCGCCAGGTGCTCGCTGCCAAGATGGCCCACCCTGAGTGAGTTTTTGTCAACCGTGAATTAGGTCTATGCTGTCTTTGGGACACACCTTTAAGCCATGCAATGGTAATATCAGGTGTAAATGTTTGGGGTAATTTGTACCACCATGTGGGAGAAAAGAAAAAGTACGAAGGCAGTGAAGCACTCCCTACTTCAAATAAGGGGAAAAAATCACGCAGGGCCTAAGCACCGTATGACTCCTCCACAAAAAACAAATAAAATGCTGGAACCCGATTTGGAGTGGGTCAATTTGGCGAATCTGATGTCAGGTATTCCTGAGGATCGTGTCACTTCTCATCTTGATGCTCACTGTTCCAATTGTAAGAGCACGACTGAGTCAATCATAGGGTGTTTTGGTTATCGGGTGATCTGGATTGGATTGATGGCTGTGAAAATGCCACGGCAGGTAGTGAATGTTATCCCAATTGCTGGTTTAGAAAATCAGTTTCAAAGTGGAAGCTGGTAACTAAAGCCATGATGCAATCGATACTTGTGTCATGTGGCACTTGAGTGCCATCTGGGCATACCATTTGCAGGGACCATCTGCTCAAGGCATTCCCAATTGGTGCCTCTGTCAGCCCCCTGCATTTTTATGTACTCAAGTACTCAAGTCGTCCAGGCAAGCTAGATGAAAAGTGTTTTTTTGCAGCGGTTGCATGAAGAATTTCTGTTTGCAGGGTTGCATCATCTGCAACAGCCTGGATCCCAGTTCTCACAGCTATTGACCCATTCCAGATGGCGCAGACCATTGAACTAAATACTTTTTGGCAAAATAACACTCTTATAGTCGGTAGATCTTTGCAAAGAAATGAAATGAACAGGTGCAGGATTAGGTAACATTCTTCCCTAAAATAATCCGTCAATCCAACTTGTGGGCCCACCCAGCCGGGTGCCAACATGAGCCAAAACCGACCCCCGTCAATTGGGATTTCAGCATTCAATACCGTAACACAATACAGAATTGTTGTTATATACTTATTCCATTTCAATTCGTATAAGGCTCAGGAAGTAAATATTGAAGTTAATTTTGAGTTTGTCCTGCCCCAGCCTGCTCAGCCTGTTGCGTTTTCTTGAAGTCTTCTTATTTAATCATACATTAATAAAAGAGTTAATTATATAGTAACTTTTTTATTTTAAAAATATAATTTATTATTTTTTTAAAATATTAAAGAAGTTTTTAATTTTTTATGACTTATTCAAATTGTAAGTCTTGTGTGATTAAATTTTTGCCTGGTCAGAGGTTACCCCTTATTTGGCTGTTGCTAGACTGTGGGGCCATTCATGAGGTTTCCTTGGAAGAGAGGGCAGCTAGCCCCCTTGGACAAATGTTCTTCAAATTTGTCAGTCTTCTACGCACTTGTTTTCTTTACATCCTATTATAAGCAAATTGATTGTGAACATACTCTCTCTTTAACTCTTTTACAATAAAGTCACAAGTAGTGTCTTGGAAACTTATAAATACTGGGTGATTACTCTTGGCGTGGAGGTTGACGCCAAGGAATTGCAGCAAAGGCTGCAAACTCAACCATGCCCACAGGGTCATCCATTTCTCCCCAAACTTTGTCTTGTGTCAATTTGTGTGATCAACACATTTTACAAAAAATGACTTTTGCTCAAAAAATGACTTTTGC
>LKMJ01007014.1_pt1 | contig 10606 bp, 7 predicted proteins | sample 643391 | NCBI WGS metagenome assembly LKMJ01 (sample SAMN04112250, study PRJNA286221) | soda lake metagenome | biome: soda lake; feature: Kulunda Steppe; material: water; isolation source: sample PL-Br10 brine of Picturesque Lake | place: Russia: Kulunda steppe | collected 2010-07
ATCACAACTGCTACCGACCAATAGAACTGAAGTATCGACTGTTCGAACGAATAATTAACCACAACAACTGCACTTACCGATAAAAAGACGACAATATGAAGCCAGGGGAACAAATCCGCCGTATACCATGATAAGAATATTCCGATCGCTAGAAGAATAAAAACCAAGATTGTTGTAATTTTGAGGTGGCGCCAGCGGGTCATATGATTAATTATTTATCTGTACTAAAATTAAAGTTACGATAAACTACTATCTATCTAACTATATTATTCGATATAATATTGCTGGCGTTAGTTTGAGTATCTCAGTTATTACTACTGGTTTTCTTTTTGCATCATGATTTGGTTGGACTGTCGGGATCAGATTCCGGAAACGATTTGTATTAATGTTTTCTCTATCTATCTAAGAAAAATACTATATGGATATTTTTAACGTCGACATCCGCGTCCCAAACTATAATGAAAATAATGTACGACACCTAATGAAAAAAATACTTCAAGCAGTATTGTTCGGTTTGACACTGCCAGTTGTTACGCTTTTGAACCACACTGGAATTGGAAGATCATCACCAGAAATTATCACTATTGATCCGGAGAATATTACGAAGGTCCGCCGGTTGGAATCAGATCCTGTGAACAAGTGGACCGTCGGAAAAAAATGGACGTTGCTCCCTCGTACGCGAGCTGGCAATTGGGACCGAAAAACAATACACTGGGAAACCTACGCAACAGAAATTCAGGAATCAGTTCAGATGCGGTACGAGTATGGATACGACTGGAAAAAGACGCCGTATTACGAAATGCTCGTTGACGGGTTCGAAACTGGTGATACCGGTTACACTGTTCGATTTGAAAACACACAACACATTCAACAGCATCTGTCTGAGTTAGATGATTTATACGAAACGATCGATGCTGGAGGGTACAAACGAACGATCGACGTTTTCGATGACACGCACAGTCCAGAACCATTGAACGTTTCGTATCATCTCAAACGAACCCGAGCGAAGTACAACGACGTGGCAATCAATTTCGATCGAAACGGTGAAGCAATCTTCATTGGTGATGGGACGCATCGGGTAGCGCTATCGAAAGTTGCCGAAATCGAGACCATCCCAGTACGCGTTCATGTTCGCCACGAAGAGTGGGTGAAACGGAAGAAAATGATCATGCAGCACTGCAGGGAAAACGGAAATCTTACACCGATATCTCATCCGGACATTCCGTTTGACGATCACGAAATTCCAGTAGACGAGATCGTTGATGAACTCAAATCAGATATTGATGGGGAACTGTGCATCGAGATCACAGGATATGTTTTTCCGAACTTCGCTACGGAATACGATCACATCGAGACAATCACCTTTCCAACGAACTGGACGATCCGGCAACTGAACGAAGTCTTCGAATACAATAGCAAATACGACTTTACACAAGTGGATTCGGTCGATGATATTCCGGATCGACAGGAGACTGTGATTACGACGACAAGTAATGGGTGTATCGAGAGTATAGAACGTCAAATTCTCAGCCAAATCAATCCGGATCAAATACTCGTCGTTGGGCCACGAAATCAAGAACCGGCCGGCGTTCCAGCAGCATACAGCCGAACTGACCGATCGGTATCAGGGACACTCGAATGGCATGTATACGACAAGTAGTAACCGATACTCTATACCAATCACTACTGTGGTGTATCAAAGTACAGATCGCTAATCTATATATTGCGTAAGAACTGACAGAAAGCGTAGAATCGAGGTCCACCGAGGGCAGCCAACATAATTAAAAATCGTTCTACAGATGGGTTGTGCGCAACTGCAAGTGTTGAGTATCTAACTCCCTTTTTCCACTCGCCGTCTTCCATGGACCAGCGGCCGATAGTCTGGAACCAGTTTGCGAAAAATCTATGATAGATGTGTTCTTTCTCAAAGATATGCTCAGAGTGATGGGCAAGAATGTCTTTCTGTTGTCGTATATGGTCTCGATTTTCAGAAATGTTCTCTGAGTGAGTACGTCTGATTGTTAACGGCTCGTCAACGGCCTCGAATTTGTATTTTTTTGCTAATCGTATCGCAAACTCCCAGTCTTCTCCATGTTGGAGGTCGGACCGGAATCCACCGACTGTATCAAATGCTGAGGCTCGAATCATGTGACTCGAGTGCGGTGAAAGATCCCATCCAGTCAAGATCTCGGGCCATACATCTCCACGTCTGTGATTTCCAGGTTGAGATATACGCGTGACTTCTCCGTGAACGACCGACTTCCCACCAGTGTATACCAACCCGTAGTCACTGGTTAGCGATTCGAACAGTTCAACTTGCTTTTCAACTTTTTTTTCCACCCACCGATCGTCGTCATCGAGAATACAGAGGTATTTTCCGCTAGCCAAACTCGCAGCCTGATTTCGACTTTCGGAAACCCCTCTCCGGTTCTGATTATGTCTCACAATAAATTTATCATCATCTTTATGCTTATCAGTAATCGCTACTGTTGGCTCATGATCCGCATCATCGTTTACTACAATAACTTCTATATTTTCGTATGTTTGATTAAAAGCAGTTCTAATAGCACCGTCTAAATATGTTTCTCGCTGATATTTAGGGATTATAACGCTCACAAGAGGTTCATCTGGTCCCATATATCGCATTTTTATTTATATCGGAAATAAATCTTTCGTTTAGTAGTTCAAATTATTAACAAGAACTGACTAGAATATAGAACATTTCATAAAACAATTAGCTCACCAAAGAGCAGGGTGAACACTGGATGGATGAGCTCAGCGACCCTGCAAGATGATCATTCGGTAGAATCGTTCTTCGATATCGTGGAGACAAAGACGCTAGTTTCGACTACCGCGGCGAGAAGGTGGTCGCGCGCAGCCTGCTCACATTGATTACTCGATCGTTTCGACCGGTTCGAAAGCCGCATCGAGGAACACAGCGAAGACGTTCAGTTGAGCAATCGACACTATATGAGACGTACAATCGCCGGACAGGCGTCGAACGACCCAATCAGTCAGTCGTCACACCCGTGGCCATCAGAATAGTCCGCAAATAATTACAATTCATGGTAGTATAACTAAGAAGCATCACTCATCGCTCGTTCTCTATTTTGATCGGTTGGTCCAATGTTGTGGCAGTTTCAGAGATGACAAGTTGTTTGTAGAGTGGCTCGATAGAACTTTAGCCAAGAGTTTTTATTTGGATCTAAACCGTAAGATAATTCCATGTAGCTTAATATTTTCTGAGTAATCAGATATGAGAAATTATTACGTTCGGAGAGCACTCGAGATAGTTCGGAGAGATGGACCAGTAGAACTTTACAAGAGCACGCTCTCATTTATGTTTCATAAGATATGGCCCGACTCGATAGCTTTTAGGATTCAAACACAAAAAAACAGCGCAATAAATAATATCAAGTATGACTCGTATCCAGATCCATTTGCAAAAATAACCGTAGATCCAACAGAGATAGAGTATGGTAATACTACATTGTCACATATTGATTATGATGGTATAGGACGGGTTCAAGACGGTGATTGGGATAAGCAAAAAGATTTATATTCAGTTGATGACACTTGGATTGTGCAGGGATTGTATCAAAGATTTGTAGAAAAAAAGCCGTGGAAAGAGACAGAATATTACGAACGAGCTCAGAAGAAGTTTTCAGAAAAAGAACGGACTAGTTTCAGGGGTGCTGATAGTTTGGAAGAATTCTTGAAAGACAGGTGTTCTTATGTGGACCGATTGTATCAGGATATTAAAAATAATGGTTACAAAACGGTAGATGAAGATACTGAGACATACAGGGGCCATTATAAAGACAAATTGGAAGTACTAGTTGCGATCGGGAGAAATGGAGACATATATATGCATAAAGGTGGGTACCACAGATTCAGTATAGCCCGGATTTTGGAATGTGAAACTCCGGCTCATGTGGTTTGTAGGCACAAACAGTGGCAAGAACTCCGAGATGACATTTATAATAACGGTTTTTCTGCGAGGTATGATGAGGAACTACGAGATCATCCCGATCTCCAAGACGTTCTCAACCGAGAGTAGACTCACTCAATGACGCCTCTTGCAGGCATAGCGCAACCGTCACTGTGATGAGAAACTTATGAGCAGTACCGAACGTTGTGAGGACTGACTGTCGTTAAATAACTGCCGAGACGAGTTTTTCATATTCGAGAAGTCCTGTTGTGACCGATAGTATACACCAGATACTCGCCCCTAGTATAACAACGAGAAAGAGCGTTATAAAACCAGATATCTGGCTCGCTAATAGCAGGACAACTGCAGACATGACCGACGAAATCAGCAGAATGGCCGTAATCTTTCGGAACAAATCCCGGAGGTGTAGATCGAACTCTGTATGGATAAAATATACATTCACAAGCATATATGTTCCGTACGAAAGGACTGTCGCGATCGCTGCCCCCTCGACACCAATTGTTGGGATTAATATAATATTCAAAAGAACGTTACCTATCGCCGTTACCGATTTTGCGATCGCTCGTGCACGAGCACGGCCCATAAAATCCAGCGACTTACTTGTAATCGATGTTATCGCGCTAAATAATCCATAGATACTCATTAATTGTACGACAGTAACTGCGTTATGATACTCTGAACCAAACAGTAATGTTACGGTCGGTTCAGCGATGACTATTAAGCCTGCAACTGCCGGAATATAGAGGAGAAGAGTGTTTTCAAGTGCGGTATGATAAATTTCTGCCGCTTTCTCGATATTATCTTGTGATTTCATCGAGCCAAACGCCGGAGAAACAGTGAACCCCAGCGCTTTTACTGGCATATCGATAAATTCTACTACTTGTTTTCCAATCGCATAATAGCCGACCGCGACTGGTGTTAAAAAGAAGCCGACCAAGATCGTGTCGAGTTGTTTGTCGATTTTGCTGGCCGATTTTGTCGCTGTCAGTGGCAGTGAGTACTCAGCGATTCGCCGTCTGAGCCCGCTTTCGATCGGTTCCTCAGGTCGGTTACGATAGTACCGATAATATATTATCGGTGTTCCTATCACGACAACTAGTACACTACCAACAATATACCCGACGAATGCACCGAAGGCACCGAATCCAAGGACAACGAGTCCGACAGCGACCAGCAATCGAACAATTTTTTCTACGGTGAACAGTTTGGCAGTGGTTTTGATCGCTTCATGCCCCTGGAGAATATTTCCAATAAGTGTGACCAGCGTAACAGAGACGAGATAGAGACTTCCGTATAATAGGAACGGTACAAGGTCTGGTTCGCCAATTGTATCGGCTATCAACTGATGACCTAAAATAAAAACTACAACTGTTAGCACAATTGGTATTAGATTGATCAAAACCATGCTCGAAATTATATTTGGGATTTGACTGGGATTCGTATCTTTGTATTCGGCAATGTAACGGGCCCCAGATTCTGCGATTCCAAGCTTTGTAAACAGATTAGCAAATGAAAACACCGATATTGCTAACATCAGCAACCCGTACGAATCCGGGTCCAGCAATCGTGCCAGCAAGACGACAAGCCCTGTCGCAGCAGCGGTTTGGATGATTCGACCAGACAACTCAAACTTGAACCGGCTCAGAATTTTTGCTATCCGAGTCATTAATATCAAGCTCCAAAGCGATTTGCTGAAACAAGCTACGGTCAGCTTATAAATATTCTCATTTAATAATAGATGGGTGTTAAACTGATACACAACTGCCTGTAACTGCGCATGATCGGTTTGGTTGTCCGGGAACAAATTGTCGGACAATAGAGTTGTCGCTAGAAGTTCGCAGTGGGTTAGGGTGACGTGTTCACGCCACCAGATATATTTTCAATTGGACTGTAACACTTGGAGGAGAACGCCACGAACCCGCTGGAGCGGATTCGCTGACACAAGAATTTCGAGTGCCTGCACTGCCAGCCCAGACGCTTATTGAACACGGCAACCATCGTGAGTATCAGCGAAATCTGTGTTAGGATTGCGACCGTACGTTCAATCATAATACCAGTAACAACGCTTGTGTACGCGGATGTCGGTCTCAGTCAACTGTTGTTCGTGCTTTATTGTTTTTTGTGTGAGGTTCCCCAAAACCTTGACATCAGGCACAGTGTGAGCCCATGAAATCACATAGTCGTTGACGACTCGGCGAAATTCTTCGTAAGGATAAGCTCGTCTCCTGAACGAACACGCCTCGGTCGTTACATTCCCTCACGTTCTTTCATATACTTATCAATTTGATTAAATATCGCCGAGACGGACTCTTCGACAGTACCTGTATTAGAAACGTGTATTATATGACAATCATCAGCCCTGTACTCCGCTACGGTTCGACACATCTCACGAAACTTTTCTTGCGTATCTTCTATAGTCTCCGTGTCCGGAGTGTGTTCTGAATCAACCACCACACTGCTTCCCCGTTCGCGTTGACGACTCAAACAGAGGTCCGAGGGTGCATCAATGTGTACTAATATATCTGGGAGTGGTATTGCTTCAAAATAGTTATCGATGTTTGACGGCACGGGATCGTGGTAGCCTTCTACAAGGATGTTGGCACCATAGTGATGGAGATTTTCATCCAAGCACAGTACTTCGTTTGGTCGACTTGCTACGTGTCCGAGATGCGTCCGCTCGGCACCCCTGATACACCACTCAGTAAGATGTGCTTTTCTGTCGGCGGGAGCAGTTGCTTCGACTACCGACTCGAGAAACTGTGGATTCTGTTCTAGAAAATCAAAAAATGCAGTCCGACGAAGCCGTGGTTTCAAAACAAATTTGTGAAACGTGCGTTGTACCGGGCGTGGTGCCACCTGATACGATGTTCGATAGAGTGGGTGAGTATTCTCAGTGAAATATATCTCTTTTGTAACGCGGTGGTCTGTCACGTAGCTATTTGCTGTACTGATGTAGCCGTCTCTCTGTGCTATTTTAGACGTGAGAGTTGATTTCCCACAGCCTGGTGGACCGATAAATTCGATGCGTGTCGTCATTTTCAACAAGAGTTAGTTACCTGTAGTAGTATAGATTATTTATATCATATGCATTGTTATTTTGTGGTGGGTGTTGACACATTCCTGGGGAGCAGTTGGTGAAGACACCCCAACTACTCTTTCAGACACCCACTCACCAGTTTCTCCTCGTTCGCCCAGACCTTGCATAACGTACTCGACTTCCTATCGAACTCGTCGATTTGGTCTACAACCCGTGCTGCACTACGTGAGCTGGTCCCTTCTGGACAATGTACCAGATCCGATCGTCAAATGAACCAGTGTCAATCGGTCGCGTATCGATACGATTGCACTGGTGGTTCCAACCCATGGCCAACGAGGTTATTCGCCTCACCAGTTGACAGCGTCATGGTCCCGTTTCGCCGCCGGGACCAGCCATATCCAACTGTATTCGATTCGCTCAGACAGGCGTCAGATCGCTCTCGCGTTCGTCAAGCGCTTCGATGACGTAGTGGACATCGTACTCGCCGTCGAAATCCTCGGTTTTGTCGACAATCCGTGCTGCGCAGTGGTCGTCTCTCGAGCGTCCTTTTTCCACAGTGTACCACACGTCGTGATCGAAGTCGTCGGCGTTTGCCATATTCGTGCGAACTTGAACCGAGTGTTGACTTCGTCCTGCCCAGCGCGAGAGGATCACGGACCCACCACCGGGGACGGTGACGGTCCCACTTTGGCGCCGCTGGTACCCATCCGGGTACACCAACTGACGGAACGTCTCGGGATATTCGACGGGACGTGAAAATGACTGTTCGCGAGGCACGACTAATTTGTTCGACCCGCTGTCCTCTGGAACGCGGAGGGCGACACCCTCTCTCCCGCCAGATGATTTGAAGGACCCGATTTTCCCGTGTCGAGGGTTAACAACCATGTCCGGAGCACCAGCAGAATCGCCCTTTACAACTACGCCTGGAGAGACGACGAGCCGGTGACCACTAAACTTAATTCGAGACGTTCCCGTCCCGTCGATGTCTTCGGCACGACCGAATTCGAGTCCATCACACAGTATGACGCTTCCAGTCTCGCCGACGATCGCATGGTCTCCGTACCCCTCGTACCGTCCTCTGATGTATATGTAACCTGGGTGAGTGCTATTCGAGAAGTCGCCATTCAGATCGAACGCATGTTTGTACGGAGAGTCAGGGTCAGCATACGTCGAGATCCCGTCGCCGAATGTGAGCTCGCCGGGCGAATCACCGCTGTCATTGAGATCTCGAAACGCAAAAAAAGATCCTTCTGTCACATCTTCCCGCCCATCGTTATATCTCACATTGTTAATAAATGAGTTGTAACAACCACTATCGAACGTGATCGCCCCGTTGGCTTTAGACCCACCGAATCCACGCATCCCAATTTTGTCGATGTGGAACGCGGTAACACGTTCGAGACGCAAGAACTCACAGTCCTCTCCACCGTTGTACCCCTCTGCGCGCATCCCGCCGAGCCAGGTCCCCTGGCCCAGTACCCGATTAATGTGGAAGGCCGGTGAACCGTCGTCGATCGCCAACTGGATCGCTGGCCCTTGCCGACCGGTGAATCCCCAGCCGCGGGGGTAGACCCCGGACCGCGAACTCGCCTCCCAGTGGAACGTTACCGTCTCGTCGATCACCCACTGAGTCCCGTCGGGTTTGAGTGCTGGAATCCAGAGGATCCCGTTCCCGTTGAACCAGTGTCCAAACTCGTCGAGTTCGTCGATCAACTGGTCGTGGGCGTCCTGAATCGCTGCAGCGTCGCTGTCGTACTCGAGTGGATCGATGACGACTTGCGTCTTGGCTGCTTCGCCAACGAGATAACCCTCCCGAAGTGCACTCCGGTCCGGTTCGATGGGGATACTGTTGCTCGTCCCCGTCCGCGGGACCAGTGCAACCTGCTCGAAAGCCTGATCCTCAGTCGCAATCGAGACGCGGTTCCACGTTTCGCCGTCACCGGTGTATATACGGCCGGTGTTCGTAGCGAAGAATTTCGCACCGGCTTTCGGATCATACTCGTCTCTGGCTTCCTCCGTGTCTCTGATTTCGACGTCGGTGTCTAGCTGTTTGAAATTCTCGTTGAGGGGCTCGTGCCAATCTTCCGTTCCTTTCTCAGGGGTATTGTATCTGTGTTCTTCAGTCATTGGAGTAAGCCAATAAGACTTTCACAGCAGCACTATTTTATAAGTTTTCTGTGGTAGAAGTAAATGTTGGGTGATTGAATATATGTGACTCGATACTGCTGCGGTTTGATTCTACACGTGTTAAAACAGGGTCTAACATGACGACGATCGGACCGAGGCGACAACCAACGTAGATTCCTCTCGCAACTGTCGGGTTAGAACATCAATTAGCAGGTTATTGATTGCTCTCGTCGTCTTCAGTCGATCCGCCGATCGGCTCTCCGCCTGGAGGTGCTTGGGTCCAGATATGGACGTACCGATCGGCGTTTTCTTGTGTCGGCTCGGCCGGCACCTCGTCAGTGTACAGCAGATACGTCACGCGAAGGGTTTCTGATGGCTCGTCGATCGTGAGTCGGTGTTCCAACTGGACCGTGCTGTCGTGTGGGACCGTCTGGGTTATCCGCTCTAGTTCCTCACGCTCCTCGACAGTCGAACGATCCTCTGCGATCTGTTCACGCTGGATGACCAGCTGATAATCGACGGACTCGTGTTCCTGATTTTCGATGCCGATGATCAGCTCCCGATCGGAATCGGGATCGAGTGCCTCGGTGTAGTTGCCGGCGATCAACTCGCCGTCGTCGTCTTCGGTGAGGACGTACAGCGAACTGTACCGATCGTCGGGGCTCGGGACGGCGAGTGTAAACGCCATCGTCCCGACCAACAGGAGGACGCTCAGCAGGAGGACGCCGTTTATTGCGCGATCGGTCGTCGTCTTCGGCCCGGTCAGCGAATCGCGAACGCGACCGAGTGGGACGCGAAACCGCTGTGACGGCGTGAGTGCCCGCCGGCGGAGCGTCGCGACGGCAGTAAACGAGAGGGTAAGTCCGCCCAGCGTCGCCAGGATCGGCTCGAGGGCGATCGGCCACGGGGTGTAGTTGAGCGCGAGGCCGGCCAGGGAGACGACGGCGAGTCCGGTGCCCAGAGCGAGTGCGAGCCGTTCGATCCCAGAGAGGTACGTGTCGTCCGTCGATCCGATCGTCGCGTCCTCTCTCCGTTCTGCCCCAGTGATCGACTCACTGTCATCGGCCAGTTCTTCGAACGTGGTACCGATCTGGTCGAGTGCCTGTTCGAGTTTCGAGCGGGACATCGAGAGATCTTCGGCCAGTTTGGACTCCGGGTCGACCGCATCCTCGTGGGCTACCGCCGTGTTCGAGGCGGGCGATTTGACGGCACCCTTACGTGCAGGAAACAGTGCGGCAACCAGGGCCCAGCCCGGGGCGAAAATAATAAAGAGGAGTCCGATAACTGCCCGCAGCGGCGTCTCACGAACGACCGGACCGAGGGCAACGGCGACGGTCGATAGCGTCAAGAGGACGACTGCGGTCAGGTCGATGTACTCTTCTGTAAGCGGTTTCGACAGGGCCGATCGATCGGGGATGGTCGGCACGCTGCGGTTGGTGAGTACAGATCTGACAACCCCCAGTAACGACATGAATATATTTCTTTCTTTG
>LKMJ01007015.1_pt1 | contig 10605 bp, 9 predicted proteins | sample 643391 | NCBI WGS metagenome assembly LKMJ01 (sample SAMN04112250, study PRJNA286221) | soda lake metagenome | biome: soda lake; feature: Kulunda Steppe; material: water; isolation source: sample PL-Br10 brine of Picturesque Lake | place: Russia: Kulunda steppe | collected 2010-07
ATAGAGGGCATTCACGCAATAACGGGGCTCTCAGTAACACCACGCGATATTGTCATCGTCGGAACAACGCTTCTCCTTGTTGTGTCGCTACATCTGTTGTTGCAGCACACAACACTTGGACGGAAGATGCGGGCAACCGCAGACAACGCTGACCTTGCACGAGTGAGTGGCATCCGAACCGAAGAAGTCGTGCTTGCAATGTGGGTTATTGGTGCGGCATTAGCTGCCGCAGGTGGCGTTTTCCTCGGGTTGGATACACTGATTCGTCCACGAATGGGCTTTGAGCTGCTCTTGTTGATATTTGCTGCCGTTATCCTTGGTGGAATTGGCAGTGTCTATGGGGCGATGCTCGGTGGATTTGCGATCGGGATGGCGTATGAGATGACCGCTGGGTTGCCATTCATCGGTACACAGTACAATGCAGCAGTTGCGTTCATTGTGATGGTCGCAATCTTGCTTGTTCGACCAAACGGAATCTTAGGGAGTGAGACAACATGAGTAGCGACACAGCGAATCGGTTCGATCGAGAACAGATTCGACAAACGCTCGATGAAGAGCCACTAAACCTCGGGGTAACAATCGGTGATGTCTCCTCGTTTATTGGCCTCATTGTCATGTTCCTTCTACTGGTTGGGACTGGTGTGTTGAGTTTCAACTATGGACTCTATTTGCTCGGACTCATCGGCATGTACGGCTTCATGGTTGTGGGGCTGAACATCCAGTGGGGCTATGCTGGATTAATTAATTTCAGTGTGATCGCGTTCTGGGGGATCGGTGCATACTCCGCAGCACTGCTTACCTCTCCGGGATCACCACACGACCTTATGTTATCCCCGCTTATCGCACTCGTTGTCGCAATTATCGCAAGCGCGTTAGTTGCAGTCCTCATCGGAATTCCAACGCTTCGGCTTCGTGCGGACTACCTTGCGATCGCAAGTCTCGGGCTTGCGGAGGTAATCCGTCTCATCCTGCTGAATGAGCGAGAGTGGACCGCAGGCAGCCGTGGAATTAGTGGTTCGCCGGAGCTGTTCGCATGGATCCCAGCAGAGCCACTTATTCGCCTGTTCTCCGAAAGTGCATCCGTACGGACCGGGAGAAATGCAATCGTCATTATTGGGATGTTATTTATTGGCTATCTGTTTGTCCGCCGAATCCACCGATCGCCATGGGGTCGTGCGATGCGGACGATCCGTGGAGATGAAGACCTTGCAAAGGCGCTCGGAAAAGACACCTACCGGCTCAAGATGCAGGCGTTCGTGATTGGCTGTATCTTCATGGCTGTTGCAGGTTGGTTCTACGTCTATGCGTTCCAATATCTTGACCCAGGTGAGCTTGAACCGCTACAGACCTTCTACGTCTGGGTGGCACTCATTTTGGGAGGGACTGGAAGCGATCGCGGATCGCTCGTCGGTGCAGTGACAATTGTTGCGATTCTTGAAGGGACACGTTTCCTCAACGAGATTGGTACCATTGTCTTCATTTTCGAGACGATTCCGTTCATCGACCTGAACGTTTCAGCAGTTCGACTCCTCTTGGTCGGAATTCTGATTATTTTGGTTGTTAGATTCCGTCCACAAGGGATCTTACCACCGAAAGAGGAACTCATCTGGCCAGGGGCGGCACCGGAGCGATCGGCTGAGAGACAGGCAACGCGGGAACAGCGAGAGGTTGAACAATGAGCATAGAATCAAATTCGATTGGCAAACTGACCTACGATGGCGCAGATTTATCAAAAGATGATGTGGTACTGCGAACCGACGAACTCAAGAAATCGTTCGGTGGACTGACCGCAACGGACGGGGTTTCCGTCGCGATTGAGCGTGGGAGTATCACAGGGATGATCGGGCCAAACGGCGCTGGAAAGTCTACGTTGTTTAATCTTATTTCGGGATTTTACGAACTTGATTCTGGATCCGTCTTTGTTAATGATACTGATGTAACAGAGATGAAACCGCATGAGATTGCCCGATCAGGGCTCATGCGGACGTTTCAAACGCCACGACGGCTCGAGGGGATGACCGTCCGCGAGGCAATGCTTGTTGGGCCGCAGGGGCAAAGCGGTGAATCAATCATTCCTCTCTTTCTCCGTGGTGGTACAATCAAATCCGAAGAGACAACGAATCTCGAAGATGCACAAAAGATGTTAGAACGGTTTGAGATTGACCATCTCGCAAACGCACCATCAACGGAGCTCTCAGGAGGACAGCTAAAACTCGTTGAGATGGCACGTGCAATGATGGCACAACCGGATATTCTACTTCTCGACGAGCCGGTGGCCGGGGTGAACCCAACGCTCGCGAAGAAGCTCGCAGGATTCATCAAAGAGCTCAATCAGGAGGGTCAGACGTTCCTTATTATCGAACACGATATGAGCTTCATCATGGAAATTGCAGACCCGATTATTGTCCTCGACCAAGGAAAAGTTCTCATGGAAGACGCTCCAGAGACGGTCCGATCGGACGAGCGCGTTATTGAGGCATATCTTGGAGGGAACGCATGAGCGGAAATACCGACGATGCAGTACTTACACTGCGCGATGTTGACAGCGGATACGGTGAGGTACAAGTGTTGAATGACCTCTCACTGCATCTCAACGACGGTGAGATTGTCTGTCTGATCGGCCCGAATGGGGCCGGTAAATCCACTGTCTTGAAAACTGCATTCGGGCTGTTATCACCATGGAATGGCTCTGTGCTGCTCAATGATGAGGAAATCGGTGGGATCGAGCCCGCAGACCTCGTTCGAAAAGGCGTCGGGTATGTCCCACAGACCGAGAATGTGTTTCCATCACTCACGATCGAAGAGAATCTCAGAATGGGTGGTGTGGCCCGAAAAGATGGCGTTGATAAACGAATTGATGAGTTGTATGAACGGTTTCCAATCCTCTTGGAAAAACAGGATACAAAAGCACGAACACTTTCGGGAGGGCAACGGCAGGTGCTTGCATTCTCTCGCGCGCTGATGATGGACCCCGCAGTGTTGTTGATCGATGAACCGAGTGCGGGGCTTGCACCGTCGATCGTCGAAGATGTATTCAACAACGTTCAGACCGTCAACGACCTTGGAACCTCGATTCTCATGGTCGAACAAAACGCAAAAGAAGGGCTGAGCATCTCCGATCGAGGATATGTCTTAGACCAAGGAACAGTCCGCTACGAGGACGCTGCCGACGAGCTTTTGGATAATCCAGAGGTCTCTCGGCTATATCTTGGCGGATAGCGTTACCGTCGAATCTCGAATCCAGAGAGCCCGATCGGCTCTTTGTAGGTGGCCTCAACGGCTGCAACATCGGCTTGCGATGAGCCGGTGTGACACCACTCTACGAGTGTCTCAACCGCATCTTTGTCGCCTTCAAATACCGCTTCTACACGACCATCGTCCAAATTTTTGACCCACCCAGCAACGGCTTCGCTGCGAGCAGTATCACGTGTGTTTGCACGGTAAAACACACCCTGAACCTTGCCTGAGACGTACACGTGTGCATGGATTCGATCGCTCATACAATCTCTATTGTAGCGGCCGACTGAAAGTAGCTCTGGACCGAGGTATCGATCACAGACCGACGACCTCTAAACAGTTCGCTACCGTGAGTATGGATATGGAACTATTCGGAACGGCAGGTATTCGGGGTGACGCACAATCGCGCGTCACACCTGAACTTGCACTCGCGGTTGGTCGGGCGGTTGGGTCACTCGTTCGATCGGAGTTTGACACATCGGAACCGTCAGTTGTCATCGGTCGCGATGGCCGTGTAACTGGACCATCGCTTGCTGCTGCTGCGGAGTCCGGGGTACTCTCTGGCGGCGTGTCTGTCACACGAGTGGGCGTTCTTCCAACACCTGCGCTTGCATTCGCCTCGCAGGGACGGACCGGCATTATGCTCACCGCGTCGCACAACCCGCCAACAGATAACGGAATCAAGGTGTTACATGACGGTGTAGAGCTTGACCAGTCGTTTGAATCGACGGTCGAAGCAACGGTCGAGCGTGAGGCGACCCCAACAAACTGGGATGAATGGGGCGCGACAACAACCGAGTCAGTGCTTCCGGCATACCGATCGGCAGTCACGAACTATGCGTCACAGTTTGGGGCAGATCCAACGGAACTGAAGGTTGCTGTTGACTGTGGAAACGGTATGGCCGCACTTGCAACACCACACGTCCTCAGAAAACAGGGTGCCCATGTTGTGACACTCAACGGAAACGTTGATGGACATTTCCCTGGACGGCCAAGCAAACCGACGCCGGAGACACTCGGTGACCTGCGAGCCTTTGTGCAATCAAGCGATGCGGACTTCGGCATAGCACATGATGGCGATGCGGATCGGATCGTCCTGATTGATGGGGAGGGTGACGTCGTGCATGAAGATACGGTCGTTGCACTTCTTGCAGAACACTACACGACAGCAAGCGCGGCAGATGACCCAGTCGTTGTTACCACACCGAACGCATCCGCTCGGATTGACGAACGTGTTCGATCGGCTGGTGGTCGAGTCGAGCGAGTTCGACTTGGTGCACTGCATGAAGGCATTGCAGCAGCAGAGAACCACGGAGCCACTGTTGTCTTTGCAGCAGAGCCATGGAAGCATATTCACACCTCATTCGGTGGCTGGATTGATGGCGTAACGAGTGCAGCCGTGCTTACTCGCCTCATCGCAGCATCTGGATTAGATGCTCTCCGAGAGCCGGTCAACGAACGCCCATACCGAAAGGTCAGCATTGACTGTCCCGACGATCGAAAAACCCCCGCAATGAGCACATTAACCGAGACACTTCCTGAAGCATTCTCAGATGGGACGGTGGAAACCGAACACGGTGTCAGGATCGAGCTTGCGGATGGATCGTGGATTCTGGTTCGACCAAGTGGGACTGAACCATATATTCGGCTATATGCAGAAAGTGAATCTGTTGATGAATTAGTGGCGATGGCACATGAAGTCATCACGTCAGCGATCAATTCACGGTAGTAGTATAAAAACGAATAACCTAAACTAATATTTTGATGCATACTAATGCATTACATCTTTTTTAGTATCCAGTAGATCGACGAGTTTATGCATTACACATTGATTCAATTAACATAGATGTCACGAGATCTCGACAGACGTACGTTTATCAAAGGAACTGGTATTGCAGGCGTTGCAGGATTGGCTGGCTGTACAGGTGGCCCAACTGACGGCAACGGATCTGACGATGGAAACGGGTCCGGAAATGGTGATGGAAATGGCGATGACACTGGGAACGGCGATGCTGACGTCGACGCTAACATCGGAATGATTTATGCTGAGGCAGGACTTGGAGATAACTCTTTTAATGACGCTGCACAGCGAGGTCTTCTTGAAGCAGATGAAGACTTCAACATTTCATTCAATGAAGTCGAGCCCGATGACACTGGTGAGTTCAGCCAATTCCAGCGACAGTTTTCCGAGTCAGGTGACTTCGACCTGATCTCCTGTATCGGATTCGCACAGGAAGATGCGTTGGCAGAGTCCGCAGTTGATTACCCTGATCAGCAGTACATGATCGTTGATACTGTTGTTGAAGCCGATAATGTGGCAAACTACGTATTCAAAGAGAACGAAGGATCGTTCCTCATTGGGTACCTCTCAGCACTGCTCAGCCAAACCGACCTCACAATTGGGTCCTATGATGATGAGCGATCGACAAACCCAGACGAAAGTGTTGTTGGGTTCGTTGGTGGTGTCGATGCACCGCTGATTCGGACGTTCCAGGCAGGATTTGAGGCCGGTGTCGAATACGCAGACGGCGATGTTGAAGTCATCTCTTCATACACTGGCTCATTTAATGATCCAAACGCAGGACGAGAGGCCGCACTCTCGATGTATGATGATGGTGCAGATATCGTCTACCACGCATCCGGTGGTACTGGTGTTGGTGTCTTCCAGGCCGCAGATGACGAAGGGAAGTTTGCAATCGGCGTTGACTCCGATCAGTCCCTGACTGAACCGGACTTTGCGCATGTTATTCTTGCCAGCATGGTCAAACTTGTTGAAACACCAGTGTACGAGTCGATCCAAAATACGATCGAAGGTTCATTTGAGGGTGGTTCAGTCGTTGAACTCGGTCTTGAAGACGAAGGTGTCGCATGCGTCTACGGTGATGAGATCGGTGATGAGATTTCGGACGATATCAAAGATGATGTTGATGACATTCGCCAGCAGATTATCGACGGCGAGATCGACGTTCCAGAAGAACCGTAAGCTACCGATCGACGAGTGGTAACAGGTCTATCACTCGTGCGTATATCCACGCATTTATGACTACACCACAGGAAAGAGCGTACAGATGACTCCCGCGGTACATCTTGATGGCATTACAAAACGATTTCCGGGGGTCGTTGCCAACGACAACGTTGATTTACGTGTCGAGGAAGGGTCAGTTCACGCACTATTAGGCGAGAATGGGGCCGGGAAAACGACACTGATGAACGTTTTATACGGGCTTTATCAACCAACGGAGGGCACAGTCCGGGTCAACGGAGAGCCACGATCGTTTGCCTCTCCAAGCGATGCGATCGATATTGGAATCGGAATGATTCACCAGCACTTTATGCTGGTTGATCCGATGACGATCGCTGAAAACGTCGTGCTTGGTAACGAGCCGCGAAAATACGGTGGGCTTTTGATCGATCGTGAGCGCGCTCGAAAGGAAGTTCTTGAACTGAGCGATAAATATGGCTTCAATGTAGATCCTGATGCACGAATTGAAGAAGTGAGCGTTGGTGTCCAACAACGAGTTGAGATTCTCAAAGCGTTATATCGAGGTGCAGAGATCCTCATTCTGGATGAACCAACAGCTGTGTTGACGCCACAGGAGGTCGAAGAGTTATTTGAGGTATTTGACGAACTAACCAGCCAAGGTAAAACAATTATTTTCATTACCCACAAGCTTGGCGAAGCAATGCATGCGGCGGATGATATTACAATTCTCAGAAATGGCAAAAACGTCGGCTCATTAGATGCAAAGGGGGTAACCAGAGAGGACCTTGCACAACGAATGGTCGGACGTGAGGTACTCATGGAGCCACAAGTCACGCCACAAGAGCCAGGGGAGGTGACGCTTGACGTCTCACACCTCCACGTTGAAGATACACGGGGTGTTGAAGCGGTCTCTGATGTTTCCTTCTCGGTTCGATCAGGTGAAATATTTGGCATTGCAGGTGTTGATGGGAACGGGCAGTCCGAACTTGTAGAAGCGATTACAGGGCTTACAAACCCGACGGATGGTGACATTACGTATCGCGGACAACAGCTTGAATCAATGACTCGCCGGGAGCGTATCGATTCGGGTATTGCGTACGTTCCTGAAGACCGACACGAACGGGGTATGGTTATGCCATTTAATCTTGTTCAGAACGGTATTTTGGGAAGTCAACATACCTCGGAGTTTGCACCAAGTGGACGAATCAACTGGGATACTGCAGAGGCTCATGCAACAGAAATTATCGAAGAGTATGATGTTCGGCCGCCAACTGCAGAGGCAACTGCAGAATCACTCTCCGGTGGTAACCAACAGAAATTTATCGTTGGACGGGAGTTCGATCGCGACCCCGAACTCGTTGTGGCGACACATCCAACACGCGGCGTTGATATTGGGGCAATGGAGTTTATTCACGAGCGAATTCAGGAACTACGAGCGAATGGGAAGGCTATTTTGTTAATTTCATCAAAGCTTGAAGAGGTTCAAGGACTCTCCGATCGACTCGCCGTGATGCATGAGGGCGAGTTTAGCGGCATTGTCGATCCAAGCTCCGTCACAGAAGAGCAGATCGGACTCCTGATGGCTGGTGAGTCGATTTCTGGCGGTGAAAATGCGGCACTACGTGAGGAGGATGTAGCATGAGTGGACTCAAAAAGCGTGGAAAAGATGTACTTCGATGGCTGGTTGCACGATCCGGATTTGAACGCGCAATTATTAGCCTTGCATCGCTTGTATTCGCAATTTTTGTTGGTGCACTCATCATTCTCGTTTCAGGACGGTTTACGACCTGCAGTACCGCGGCATTCTATCTTCCATTTACGTCGATCGGATTCTGTTATGATCCGGTACAGATCTACCTGCTGTTGTTCAACGGTGCGCTTGGCAGTCCATTCCTCCTTGGCGAACCCGGATTACTCGATCCGGAGTGGTCGATATTCAATTTCCGTTTTGGGTTCACGCTGAAAGAGACGACACTGCTCGTCTTTACAGGACTCTCAGTCGCAGTTGCGTTCCGTGCTGGGCTGTTTAATATCGGGACCCAAGGACAGTTAGTCGTCGGTGCACTCACAACTGCACTCACGGTGATTTTTGTCGCACCATTTGTACCGGAAGGAACGATCGGTGGACTCATTCTCGTCCCATTAGGAATCATTGCCGGTGCAGTTGGTGGAGGAGTGTATGGCGCAATACCGGGCGCACTGAAGGCGTATGCGGATGCAAATGAGGTGATTACGACAATCATGCTCAACTTCATTGCTGCAAATATTGCGTTTGTGTTGGTCTCCGGTGTCTTCCGTGATCCATCAAGTTCGGTTGTGGCAACAGAGCGCATCCCAGAGTATGCACGGTTACCAGCGGTTATTTTCCCTGCTGCAAGTGATTTTGCTGAGATCGCACTCATTGGTGGACTGCTCGGAATTGCAGGGCTATACTATCTGTTGGAGTATACCTCGATCGGCTATGATATCCGAACAAGCGGCGTCCAACCGGAAGCGGCAGAGTATGGTGGCGTCAACGCAAAGCGAACGACTGTGCTTGCGATGACACTTTCCGGTGCACTTGGTGGCATTGGTGGTGCGATGTGGGTGCTGATGGAGACCGCACGTTGGGAGTCGTCTGTTCCAGCACTCGGGTTTGACGGAATTACGGTGTCGATCCTTGCAGGAAACAATCCACTTGGCGTGCTTCCTGCGGCGTTCCTCTTTGGCGTTCTCAAAGGGGGTGCGCTTGAGGTTGCCTTCCAGACAGATGTCCCATCCGATCTTGTTGGCGTGCTTCGAGGACTGATTATTCTCTTTGTTGCAATGCCGGAGTTCTTCCGCATGATCGGGTCTCACTTTGTTGATCTCAGTGAAGATGAGATTCCTGCGCAGTCAGGAGGTGAAGACAATGCGTGAGAATGCTGAGCAAAACCAAGACCAAGAGCTAAAAAAGAGCCTCATTGATCGGTTCAAAAGCCTCTCATATGTGTGGCAGATCATAGTCGGAACGACAGGTGTGCTGGCACTGATTGGCGTGGTTGGACTCCTGTTCCCTGCATCGCCTGCCGGTGACCTTGCACGGATTATCTTCCGATGGAGCGTGTTCACACAGGCGCTTCGAATCTCTGCACCGATCGCACTTGCAGCCATTGGTGGAATCTTTGCCGAAAAAAGCGGCGTCATCAATATTGGACTGGAGGGCTTGCTTATCATCTCTGCATTCACAGCAGTATTGGTTACGGCAATGATTGGCCCTGCCGAGACCGTCGCGTTTATTCCCGCAATCTGGATTGGCTTCCTTGCTGGTGTGCTTGCCGGAGTGATCCTATCAGCCCTGTTCGGCATCGTCTGTATTGAGTTCAAAGCAGACCAGATTATTGCTGGCCTTGCTGTCTGGCTGATCGCGCTTGGCCTTGCACCGTTTGCATCAACGCTGTATTTCGGTGGACGAGATACTGGCAGCCTTGGAACAACGATCGGTAACTGGCCAATAGCCATCATGTTGCTCTCTGTACTTGCGGCATGGGTGTTGCTGAACCACACGACGTTTGGAAGCTACATTCGTGCTGCGGGAGAGAATCCAAAAGCGCTTGACACCGCCGGCGTGAGTGTCTCTCGAATTCGACACTCTGGGGTTCTCCTCTCTGGCTTCTTTGCGGGCATGGGTGGTGCATCGCTGTCGCTTTCGATCGGCCTATTCATCGGAACCGGAGAGACAATGGTTGAAGGCCGTGGATTCATTGCGATCGTCGCATATCTGTTCGGAAACTACAATCCAGTTGGCGCCTTCGGTGCTTCCCTCCTCTTCGGAGGGTTGGATGCGATTCAGATCAGACTCCAACAGATCGGGTACGGCATACCGGATACGCTTGTCCAGACAATCCCGTATATTGTTGTGATCCTTGTGCTTGCATTCGTCGGCCGAACCCGGATTCCAAAAGCAGCAGGGAAACACTACGAAACCGAAGAGTAACCGTCGCAGGTTGTTTTTACAATCCGTTGTCGCAGTGTCGACGCAATATTGGATAAAGAGTTTTCCCACCACGGTTAGGATTCGAACTAATGAGCGATTTCACATATGATCTTGTGGTTGTTGGTGCTGGAACTGCCGGCTGTTATGCGGCAGCAACCGCAGCAAATGCAGGGCTCGACACGGTGATTGTCGAGCGAAAAGATGAGACAGAAGCAGGACACATCGCCTGTGGAGATGCACTCAAAGGTGCAAACAACTTCCCAAATGCGATCGATCGATCCCAGATCGAGCCCGCATTTACAAACACGGACGTTGATCACGGCCGGTTTGAAATCCCGAGCGAAGATACCGTTCTCGAAATTCCGGTCCCGGGAGAGCTTGCGGTGATCGATCGGTGGGAGTATGGTCGCCGGATTATCGACGGTGCACA
>LKMJ01007016.1_pt1 | contig 10604 bp, 10 predicted proteins | sample 643391 | NCBI WGS metagenome assembly LKMJ01 (sample SAMN04112250, study PRJNA286221) | soda lake metagenome | biome: soda lake; feature: Kulunda Steppe; material: water; isolation source: sample PL-Br10 brine of Picturesque Lake | place: Russia: Kulunda steppe | collected 2010-07
AAAAAGAATAAAACGCCGCACTGAAAGTTTAATGCGACGTTATATCATAAGTAATTATCAGGTTTTTCTGGTAAAATTACAATCTGAAAGACAGCCTGCTGCGGGTGAGCAGAACCTTGCTCTCCTGCTATAATTCTTGCTAAAAAGGGAGGTCCGGCTCTCCTTCTGGCAAATAATACCTGAGCAGTCCGGCAGAATGAATTTAAAAAAATTTAAACTAATCTTATTTATTATCCTCTTTGCTGTTTTCTTTTTCCTGCCAGCTCAAATGATAAATAAGACTGACAATTCCAACTGCCAGATCTTCATTACGAACGGTGACATCATCAGGAACATAAAGGCGGGTCGGAGCAAAATTCCAGATAAACTTAACTCCCGCCTCGACCATCTCATCTGCCACATTCTGAGCCGCTTCCGAAGGGACAGTCAGAATACCAAGGGGAATCTCCTTTTCCTCTACTATCTCCTTTAAGTACTTGGTGCTCTCAACCTCGAGAGAACCAATTCTATTGCCAATTTTATCCAGGTCAGTGTCAAGAGCGGCCACTATTTCCAGCCCCATCTTGCTGAAACCGTTGTAATTTACCAGGGCTCTTCCCAGGTTCCCGGCTCCTACTAGTACTGCCGGCCAGGTTTTATCGACTCCCAGAATATTTCCCACAGATTTCTTTAAATCGAAAACATCATAGCCAACTCCCCGGCGGCCAAATTCTCCATAATAGGAAAGATCTTTTCTTACCTGGGTGGGAGGAATTCCCAGACGTCCTCCCAGTTCTTTGGAAGAAACCACTTCAACATCTTCAAAGGTATCAAGTTTATCCAGGCAGCGGTAATAAAGCGGAAGGCGCTCGATGGTAGCCCTGGGAATAGAATCTCTATCTTTCATATCTGCTCACTCCTTTATTAAATACTTAATTTCACATATTCTATTATAAAATTCAAGCTAAAGAGCAAAATTCCTGCATTCACAACCATATTTTGTCTTTAGCTAATGTGGCTGCCAGGTTCAACCCTGTTTTCTGGCTGCAGCAGGGCCAGGCTTCCATCTTCATCCTCTGCTGCCAGCAGCATACCCTGAGAGGTTACACCAAAAATCTCGGCAGGCTCCAGATTGGCCACAATTACAATCTCTTTACCCTTCAGCTCTTCTTCACTATAATGTCCGGCCAGACCGGCTACCAGCTGGCGCTGCTCCTGGCCAAGATCGACTTCAAGCCTCAGGAGACTATCACTGCCGGAAATTCTTTCAGCCATTACCACTCTGGCAACTTTTAGCTCCAGCTTTTTAAAATCTTCAAAGCTGATTAAGTTTTCTTTCTGCTCTTCAGCTGAGGGCTTTGCTTTTTTATCATCTTTTTTGCTTTCAGCTTTATCTCCCTTTACTTCCAGCTCCTCTTCCCGGCTGCTTTCCTGCTTCTGCTCAAAATATTCATCCAGATCAATCCGGGGGAAAAGCGCATCTCCCTTCTCCACCCTGCTGCTGGGTCGCAGAACCTGCCATTCAGTCAGATCTTCCCAGCTGGCTTTCCTGATATTCTGCTGGGCTCCTATCTGTCTTCCGATTTTTTTCGGAGTGTCAACCAGAAAAGGTTTTAACATAATAGCAATCTGACGCAGGCCGGCCAGTAGATTATAGAGAATTGTTCCCAGTCTCTCCTGCTGGCTTTCATCCCGGCCCAGAATCCAGGGCTTGGTCTGATCAATATATTTATTACAGCGCCGGACAAACTGCCAGAGCTCTTCCAGGGCAGTGGTAAAATGCAGCCCTTCCAGTTCTGCTGCCACTCTTTCTTGTGTCTGCCGGGCTGTTTCCTTGAGATCCCGATCAACTTCGAGTTCGGCATCTGGAGCCGGTACCACCCCGGAAAAATACTGCTCAACCATACTTACAGTTCTATTTAACAGATTGCCCAGATCATTGGCCAGGTCCGAGTTAATCCTTTGAATCAGAGCTTCGGTGGAATAGGTGCCATCGGCTCCAAACTGCACTTCCCGCAGCAGAAAATATCTGATGGCATCCCGGCCAAAATCCTCTATCAATTCAAGAGGGTCAACAACATTGCCCACCGATTTTGACATTTTACCGGTTTCAGTTAAGAGCCAGCCGTGTCCGAAGACCTGTTTGGGCAGAGGCAGATCCAGAGCCATCAAAATTGAAGGCCAGATAATTGTGTGAAAACGCAGGATATCCTTGCCGACCAGGTGAATATCCGCCGGCCAGTAGTGATTAAACTTTTCCTCATTGGAAAGATAACCCATGGCTGTAATGTAGTTACTTAAAGCATCAATCCAGACATAAATGACATGATCTTCATTAACCGGGCATTCTATCCCCCAGTCAAAGGTGGTCCGGGATACACTTAAATCATCGAGACCGCTTTCAATAAAATTGACCATCTCATTACGGCGGGATTCCGGCTGAATAAAATCAGGATGCTCCTTAATATGTTCGAGCAGCCGATCGGCATATTTGCTCATCTTAAAAAAGTAGCTTTCTTCAGCCACCCATTCCAGGGGCCGGCCGCAGTCAGGGCAGACCTCCTCTTCAGAAACCTGACGCTCCTGCCAGTAGCTTTCGCAGGGAGTGCAGTACCAGCCCTCGTATTTGTCCAGATAGATATCACCTTTATCATAGAGCTTTTGAAAAATTTCCCGAACTACTCTCTGATGATTTTCATCGGTTGTTCTGATAAACTGGTCATATTCAATGCCCAGCTTCTGCCAGAGTTCAATAAAAGTGGCCACTACTTTATTGACATACTGCTGGGGCTCTTCCCCGGATTCAGCCGCTCTCCGTTCAATTTTCTGTCCATGCTCATCAGAACCTGTTAAAAACATGGTGTCATAACCCTGCATCTCTTTAAAACGGGCAATGGAGTCTGCTGCGGTAGTAGTATAGGCATGACCTATATGCAGACGATCACTGGGATAATAAATCGGTGTGGTTACATAAAAAGTTTCTTTGCTCATATTCATCTCTCTCCTTCTGCACGGTTTCCTTAATTCCTTTACGGTTTCATTAATTCCTGTTAGGAAATATTGTATTCCTGATCTGCCTCTTTAATCGTCCTGGTTAACCCGGGCATCAATCACAATAGCCTCTTTATAAACTTCACTTTTGGGAAGTTCTCTTACCCGGGCTGCTTCCTTGATAGCCTGCTTTTTGGTATATCCTCTGTCCATTAACAGTTTGAGATGATCCAGAACAGTCATCTCTGTAAAATCAATTTGATCCTCATCCTTCTCCCGACCGTCAATGACCAGAACTATTTCTCCCTGCAGTTCTCTTTCCTGCATTTTTTCTGCCAGTTCCCCGACCTGGCCGTAGATTTTTTCCTCATGGATTTTGCTGATTTCCCTTATTAGAGCCAGCTGGCGCTCCGGCATTCTGGAAGCCAGATCCTTTAGGGTATCCTGAATCCGGTAGGGAGACTCATAAATTACCACTGTCCTTGTTTCCACAGTTATCTCAGCCAGCCGCCCCTCCCGTTCCTGGCCCCTGCGGGGCAGAAAACCTTCAAAAACAAATCTTTCGGTGGATAGACCGGAAACTACCAGAGCCGATATCAGGGCTGAAGCGCCCGGCAGAGGTATAACTTCAGCACCGGCCTCCAGAGCAGCCTGAATTACCACTTCTCCCGGGTCTGAAATGCCGGGAGTCCCGGCATCACTGACCAGGGCAATGTCCCTGCCCTGGCCCAGCTTATCAAGCAGCTCATCGGTGCGCTTAACCTCATTATGCTCGTGATAACTTATTAAGGGAGTATCAATCTCATAGTGCTGCAGCAGTTTGCCGGTACGGCGGGTATCCTCGCAGGCTATCAGATCTGCCTCCCGTAAAATTTTCAGTACCCTCAGGGTGATATCCTCCAGATTACCAATCGGTGTGGGACAGATATAAAAACGGCCGGCAATCATGAAATCTCCAGCCCCTGCTGCTCAAAATTTTCTGCATCATATTTATTCTCATCATCCATTTGATTTTCCAGAAGCTGAAGGCAGAAAAGGCAGTCTCCCTCTCGTTTATCACCAAAATTTAAATGGCAGATATGGTATTCTTCCTGGTAAAGTTTTGCCAGATTATAGGTGGCCTTATGATGCTTTTCACTCTCAGGGCTCTCGTCTTCCCGGTCCTGAAATATAAGCCTTTTCAGGTCTTCATTCTCCTGTTTCAGTTTTTCCCTCTCCCGGTACAGCTCATAGGTTATATCTTTAAGTTCCTGAAAGCGCTGGGATAGCTCTTCAATCTCCTCCTGAAAATAAGCCAGGGTTCTCAAAATTTCTTCATCCACAGCTCTGCCCCCTAACTATCATTCTTCTTTTTCTCGCTATCATCCTGTTTTTTTTCATGCTTCCTGTTCTGATATCCCTCTATATGATCAAGATCAACCTCTACGGTTTCCTTTTCGTTGATCGAAACTTTAACTGTTTTCTTGATTAGATTGCGGTCCACAACCTCTCCTGAGCCGATGGCCAGCTCCACCTCTTCACCATAATCCGGCATCTCTTTCTTCATTTTCTTATAGCAGTCAGCCTCATAGCGCAGGCAGCACATCAGCCGACCACAGAGACCGGAGATTTTGGCCGGATTCAAAGAAAGTTCCTGCTTTTTGGCCATCTTGATGGAGATCGGCTTAAACTCCCTGAGAAAACGGGTACAGCAGGTAGGCATACCGCAGGGACCAAGGCCGCCAATCATCTTGGCTTCATCTCTGACCCCGATCTGTCTCAGTTCAATTCTAGTTTTAAAAACCCGGGCCAGATCCTTAACCAGTTCCCGAAAATCAACCCTGCCATCGGCGGTAAAATAAAATATAATCTTGTTATGATCAAAGGTATACTCTACATCAACCAACTTCATGGGAAGTCCGTGAGCCTCAATTTTATCAAGGCAGATGGCAAATGCTTCCTTTTCCAGCCTTTTGTTTTCTTCATATTTTTCTTTATCTTTGAGGGTGGCTTCCCGCAGCACAGGTTTGAGAGGTTCAACAACCTCATCCTCCTCAACCTGGCTGGGCGGCATGACAACCATCCCGTATTCCACACCCCGTGAAGTTTCAACAATTACATAATCCAGTTTTTCCAGCTCCATCTCTCCTGGATCAAAATAATATACCTTGCCAGCAGGTCGAAATACCACACCCACAACAGTCTTCATATTATCCACCTCTTAAATTACTGCAAATTTATGCCCCTTAAGGGCTAACCGGTTTATCCGGTATATAATGTTTTAAGTTTTATCATAAGCACCTGTAGTGCCAGATCTGACCTGACGTTATTTTCCAGATCCTGAACCGCTCCAGCTACCAGTTCTAAAGCTTTGACAGCCTGGCCTGCTGATAATCTCTGACGAACTGCTTTTATTTCAGTATAATAGTCAAAATTGCTGAGGTTCTCTTTCCCCGCCTGCTCCACAATCATTATATCCCGCTGCCAGTCCATTAGCAAATCAGCCAGGGGAAAATCCTCTTTAAACCAGTCCAGCCATTCTTTAGATCTTTGAAAAATATTAAAATAATTAAATTCTTCAGGTCTGCTTAAAAAATTAAGAATTTCCTTTCTTCTCTCCAAAAGACTTTCATCTTCAGCCAGTTTCCGGGCCCTGCCGGGACTCCCTCCGCTCAGGCCGGCTATCAGAGAGGACTTATCCTCTGTAAGACCCAGAGATTTGAGTTCCTCTGCTATCCTGCTTTTAGGAATTGGTTTCAGCCGGATCTGCTGACAGCGAGAAAGAATAGTCGGCAGCAGAAGTTCCTCTTCTTCAGCCAGCAGTATCAAGGTGGCATAATCCGGAGGGGATTCTAGGGTCTTCAGCAGGGAGTTGGCAGCCTGTCTGGTCATCCTGTCTGCCTCTGAAATAATAAAAAAACGCCTCTGTCCTTCGTAGGGCCTGAAAGCCAGCAGGCGCTGCATTTCTCTGATAATATCAATCCCCAGTTCTCTTCTCTTATCAGGACGTTTGAAAATTCTCAGGTCAGGGTGGTTGTCATGGTCAATTTTTTTGCAGCAGGTACAGCTGCAGTTTTCCTCTCCCCCGCAGCTGCAGAGTACCGACCGGGCCAGTTCTACTGCCAGATCTTTCTTCCCCAGACCCTGTCGGCCCAGAAAGAGGTAGGCATGGCTGATTCTCTCCTGCTCCAGCTGACCCTGTATTATCTCATGAGCCTCGTTTTGTTCGGAGGTTCCGCTTACCTTCATCCGGTAACACCTCTAACACAGTTTTAAAGTTTATGAAACTGTTCTACATCCAGCACAAAGACTGTGGCTCCCCCGATTTCAACTTCCATGGGAAAGGAATAATAGCTTTCCAGAGAACTGGCAATCGGAGACATGGAGGTAACTGTCCTGGTACGGCTTTTGCAGTTGCCTTTAATGATTTCGAGCAGCTCCTCCAGATATTCTTCTCTGGTCCCAATTAAAAAGGTGGTATTGCCCTCCCGGAGAAAACCTCCAGTGCTGCTGAGCCGGGTGGTTTGAAAATGAGACTTATTTAGTGCTTTCCTTAAAGTCTGAGCATCATTATCATGCACAACTGCAACAACCAGTTTGGCAACATCTACCTCCTGGTTCATGCTAATCTCTCCTTTACTATTTCCCTTAAAATTCTCTGCACCTCTGCCCTGCTGGCTGCTGCATCGACAATTTTTATTCTCTCCGGCCAGGTTTCAGCCAGTTTTAAATAACCCTGCCGGACTCTCTGATGAAAATTTATTTCCTCCCGCTCCAGTCTGTCTCCCAGATTATCCAGTGCCATATTCCTGGCTCTTTTCAAGCCCTGCTGGACCGGAAGATCCAGCAGAATGGTTAGGTCAGGATGGAGTTCTTCTACTGCCCAGTAGTTTATTTTTTTGACAGTTTCCAGATCCAGGCCCCGGCCATAACCCTGGTAGGCCAGATTGGAATCATAATAACGGTCGGAAATCACAATTTTGCCTTCAGCCAGAGCCGGTCTCACCAGTTCACTGACATGCTGGGCCCGGTCGGCAGCATAAAGAAGAATCTCGGTCCTGGGTTTCATTTCAGTATAATCAGGATTTAACAGCAGCTCCCTGATAAACCGTCCTATTTCAGTATCCCCGGGTTCTCTGGTTAAAAATGTGGGATAGCCAGACTTCTGTAAAAACTCCTGCAGAGCTCTGGCCTGAGAACTTTTGCCGGAGCCCTCTATCCCCTCTAAAGTAATAAAAAAACCTGCCATCAGTCCGATAACCTCCTGAAATAACTCAAAATTACCCTCTGCTCGACCGGCAATTGTTATGCTTAAGCTAGCTCCTGCTCCTGTAATTTAACAGTACTTGCTTAGCATATCTTATCACAAAAAGGGGCTTTATGCAAAACAAAAAAACAATAAAAAAGACAGCAGATTAGCCGGCAAAAACCGCTTCTGCTGCCTGATATTCTCTAATTGTTTAAAATTATTTACGGGGCTGAACCGCTTCTCTCTTCCGGCCGTTGGCCCTCTTTTCCTGGAGATACCTGTCAGCTTCCATGGCTGCCCGGGCCCCGCTCGCCGCTGCGGTGATAACCTGCTGATAGCGGCTGTCCTGAATATCTCCCGCAGCAAAAACTCCCTCAACGCTGGTTCGCTGGAAGTTCCCGGTCTTGATATAACCGGCTTTATCAAGTTCCAGCTGGCCCTGAAAAATCCCGGTATTGGGCTCATAACCAACTGCTATAAAAAGAGCAGAAATATCATTCAGTTCTGTTATTTCTCCGGTTCTGGACTCTTCAATTTTCAGCCCCGATAATTTACCTTCGGAGCTGATAAGTTCAACTACCCTGTTATGACAGAGACATTCCACTCCGGGATTGGATTCTATTTTCTGTCTGACCAGTTCATCGGCTCTAAATTCTTCCCGCCGGTGAACTAAATAAACTTTATGGGCAAACCGGGTTAAGAAATCAGCTTCTTCCAGAGCAACATTGCCGCCTCCTACCACGGCAACCTTCTTATCCCGGTACAGAGCACCATCACAGGTTGCACAGTAGGAAACCCCCTCACCTGTCAATTCTTTCTCACCCTTAAGGCCCAGAGGACGGGGCTGAGCTCCGGCAGCAATAATTACCGCTTTAGCTCGATAGGTGTCTAAAGAAGTTTTAATGGTATAGGGCAGTTTTTGAAAATCAACCTCCTCCACAATATCAAAATCCATTTTGACCTGAAACTGTTCGGCCTGCTCCAGCAGACGGCTGCCGAAGTCCCCCCCCGAAATGCCCTCCGGGAAACCCGGAAAATTTTCCAGGTCATTGGTGTTAATAATCTGACCTCCAGGCTGTGGTCCGTGGATAATTACCGGTTTAAGTCCAGCTCTACCGGCATAAATAGCAGCTGTCAGGCCTGCTGGCCCACCTCCAATAATTACAAGGTTCTCAATATTTTTCCCGTTGCCATCATCATTTTTAACTTCTTGTTCCCTTTCTTTTTTCTCCATTCCAGATTCCCCCAAACAAAAAGTAAATTAAATCGGGAAATATCAACCCGAAGCTATTTTAGAGACAGATACTGATTATCTGCTCCATTAACAAAAGCCAGCCTTAAATAAAACCTACAATTATTAATTTTAATAAAAAATCAGTTTAAATGATGTTAAATAGAATACATTCTGGTTTTATTAATTATCGATGCTGTAATTGGGTGCCTCCCGGGTAATATTAACATCATGAGGATGACTTTCCCTGAGGCCCGCTGGTGAGATGCGGATGAAAGTTGTTTCTGTCTGCAGTTCGGTTATTGTTGAGGTGCCGCAATAGCCCATTCCGGACCTTAAACCTCCTGCTAGCTGATAGATGGTATCACTCAGGGGTCCTTTATAGGGAACCCGGCCTTCAACTCCCTCTGGAACCAGTTTTTCTTCATCCTCCACATCTTCCTGAGCGTAACGGTCCTTGCTACCCTTTTCCATTGCAGAAATGGAACCCATTCCCCGGTAGACTTTATAACTTCGTCCCTTGTAAATTTCCTTCTCTCCAGGGCTTTCCGCGGTTCCAGCCAGCAGACTGCCTATCATAACAGCATCAGCGCCGGCTGCCAGAGCTTTAACAATATCTCCGGAATATTTGATGCCGCCATCGGCAATTACCCTGCCGTTATATTTGTCTGCCACCCGGGCCGCTTCCATGACGGCTGTTATCTGGGGCATGCCAATCCCGGCTATCACCCTGGTGGTACAGATTGAACCCGGCCCCACTCCAACCTTGACCACCTCGGCTCCCGCCTCAAAGAGGGCAGCAGCCCCCTCGGCAGTGGCAACATTCCCGGCTATAACCGAAATCTCGGGATATTCCTGTTTTGCGTGTTTGACCATGTCCAGAACTCCCTGAGAATGGCCATGGGCGGTATCAATAACCAGCAGGTCCACTCCAGACTCCGCCAGCCGGGCTGCTCTCTCCTGACCGTCGCTACCGACTCCTACGGCAGCTGCAACCAGCAGCCTACCCTGATCATCCTTGCTGGCATTGGGATGTTTTTTCACCTTTTCAATGTCCTTGATGGTAATTAATCCCTGAAGTATGTTATCTTCATCAACCAGAGGCAATTTCTCAATCTTGTGCTTCTGCAGCACCTTCTTGGCCTGATTTAATGTGGTCCCCACCGGAGCTGTCACCAGATTTTCATCTGTCATAACTTCACTGATTGGCCGATCATAATCTTCAATAAAACGCAGATCCCGGTTGGTTAAAATCCCTACCAGCTTTTTTTCCTCATTAACAATAGGAACTCCAGAAATGCGATAGCGGGACATCAGCTTTTCAGCTTCAAATATCATATCATCCGGAGAAAGATAGAAGGGATCAATAATAACTCCACTTTCAGAACGCTTAACCCGGTCGACTTCATGGGCCTGCTCTTCGGCAGTCATGTTTTTATGCAGCACGCCCAATCCTCCTTCCCGGGCCATGGCTATAGCCAGGTCAGATTCAGTAACGGTGTCCATGGCAGCACTAAGGATTGGGGTCTTGAGAATAATGCTGTCTGTCAAACGGGTCTCAATCGAGACATCCCGGGGTTTAACCCGGGAATAAGCCGGCTTTAAGAGCACATCATCAAAGGTCAAAGCTTCACCGGCTATTCTTTCAGCTGGATTTCGCATGTTTTGCTGGCCTCCTCAGTTTAATAAGGTTATTGTAAAAATATTTAAAAAAGACGAACCAGAGTTTTGCAGAAATATTTAAACCAGCTTAACAGAGTTTTCTCCCTCTGTCAAGCAGGAGGCCCGGCAGCAGCCTGAATTATAAGGGACTATAAAAATCATTGGGTTTTATTGAATACAGCAGTGTAAAAGGCAGAAATATAAAAAAAGCCCGGCCTGTTGTTCTGAGTGAGGCCCGGGCGGTTTCAGTCATATTCAATTTCACTGCGGCCGGAAAGGGCTCTGGACAGGGTAACCTCATCGGCATATTCCAGATCACCGCCGGCAGGCAGGCCCTGCGCCAGTCTGGTAATTTTAACATCCTTTTTCTGCAGAATTTTTTTAAGATAAAGAGCGGTTGCATCTCCCTCCGTGCTGGGATCGGTGGCAATAATTACCTCCCTGACCTGAAGTTCTCTAACTCTTTCGCGAAAATTATCGAGAGTCAGCTCTTCAGGGCCGACATCATCCAGC
>LKMJ01007017.1_pt1 | contig 10603 bp, 10 predicted proteins | sample 643391 | NCBI WGS metagenome assembly LKMJ01 (sample SAMN04112250, study PRJNA286221) | soda lake metagenome | biome: soda lake; feature: Kulunda Steppe; material: water; isolation source: sample PL-Br10 brine of Picturesque Lake | place: Russia: Kulunda steppe | collected 2010-07
CGGCCGCCGGCGCTTCCGAGGTCGGGAACGCTTCCGAGAAGCCCCTGCGTGTACGGGTGAACCGGCGAGTCGAACACGTCCCCGAGGGTGCCGCGTTCGACGATCTCGCCGGCGTACATCACGCCGACCCGATCGCACATCCGCGCGATGACGCCGAGGTTGTGGGTGATCAGCAGGATCGTCATCCCGGTTTCGGCTTTGAGGTCGTCAAGCAGATCCAGAATCTGGGCCTGAATCGTCACGTCGAGCGCCGTCGTCGGCTCGTCGGCGATCAGGATGTCGGGTTCGCCCGCCAGCGCCTGGGCGATCATCGCCCGCTGGAGCATCCCGCCGGAGTACTCGTGTGGGTGCTCGTCGGCCCGCTCGACGGGGTCAGGGATGCCCACCAGTTCGAGCAGTTCGATCGCGCGTTCCCGGCTCTCGGGACTGACGTACTGGCGTGAGGAAAAGAGCGTCCCGAGCGCCATCGACCCAAGGGTGTACTCCTGTGAACGGGCCCGCGTCGATCGCGGGTTCGCACTCGCACGCCGCTGAACTTCGACAGCCTCGGCGAGTTGCTCGCCGACGGTGAGACTCGGATTGAAACTGCTCTGGGGGTCCTGGAAGATCATGCTCAGGCTCGTTCCGCGGAGCGATCGACGAACCGCTGGGGGGACCTGCCGGAGTTCGATCCGGTCGCCGTCGACAGCGTTGGGATGGTCGTCGCCGATCGCATCGGCGAGCTCCGGTGCTCGATACCAGATCTCACCAGCGGTGATTTCGCCGGGTGATTCGATCAGGTCCATGATCGAGCGGGCGGTGACGCTCTTGCCGCTGCCGCTCTCGCCGACGATGCCGTAGGTCTCGCCGCGATCGATCTGCAGGTCAACGCCGTCGACCGCGTTTACCTGTCCCTCGTCAGTGAAAAAGCGAGTCTTCAGTCCGTCGACGCGAAGAATCTCTCGTGTCATGTCAGCCAGCACCTCCACCGCCTTCGCCCTCGATGTTCGGATCCAGTGCGTCTCGAAGCCAGTCGCCAAGCAGGTTGATCCCGATCACCGACAGGACGATCCCAATACCGGGAACCGTCGCGACCCACCACTGCGTGCGCAGTCGGGCCTGCCCGTTCTGGATCTCGAAGCCCCACGAGAGCGTCGTCCCGGAGAACCCGAGAAAGGAGAGCGCACTCTCGAGGATGATGATCGCCGCAACCTGGATCGTCCCGAGGACGATAATCGGCGTGAGGCTGTTCGGCAGGACGTGACGCAGCAGTATCGTCCGGTGGCTCGCCCCGACCGATCGCGCCGCTTTGACGTACTCCTCGTTCCGGATAGCGATCGCCTCGCCCCGGGCGACGCGAGCGAACCAGACCCAGGTGACGAGCGCGACCACCACCGCTACCATCCCCGGGAACGTCATCCGTTCGGGCATCCCCTCTGCGAAGCCGGCCATCACGATCGGATCGGGGATCCCGATCGTCCCCCGGCCGAGCGACCCCATCAACGCGAGTGCGAGGACGAGCGCCGGAAACGCCAGCATGACGTCCGCGATTCGCATGAGGCCGTCGTCGATGCGACCGCCGAAGTAGCCCGCCGTCAGTCCGATCGGGACGCCGATCAGGGCCGCAAGTAGCGAGCCGGCGACACCGACGAGCAGTGAGGTCCGTGCCCCATAGAGGAACCGCGAGTAGATGTCCTGGCCGAGATTGTTCGTCCCGAGGACGTGGTCGCTGGTGCCGTAGACGGTGTGGCTCACGCGCTCGCCGTCTTCGGCGACGGTTGTCTCGTAGCTCATTCCGACGGGCGGGTAGGAGGCCCCCTTCTCGTCGGTATGCCCCTGTGCGGTCGGGTTGTGCGTCGCCAGCACCGGCGCGAAAATCCCCATCAACAGGATCACGATGAGAATCGCGACGCCGAGTTTGGCCATCAGACTCTGGCGGAACTCCGATCGCAGGCTCGATTTGAGGCGATCGGAGATCATTCGTCGATCACCTGCGGATCGAGCCGCGCGTAGAGGGCGTCGACGAAGATGTTGATCACCACGAACGCGATCGCGATAAACAGGACGATCCCCTGGACGACCGGCCAGTCGCCGTTTCTGAGCGCTTCGATGAACGTCTGGCCGAGTCCGGGCCAGTTGAACACCGCCTCGGTGATGACCGCACCACCCATCAGCGTCCCGAGCTGGAGCCCGAGCACCGTGACGATCGGGATGAGGGTGTTTCGGAGCACGTGTTTGTACCGGACGAGCGTCTCCGGGAGCCCCTTCGCTCTCGTGGCGGTCACGTACGGTTTCCCGAGTTCGTCGATCATCCCGCTTCGGGTCAGGCGCGTGATCAGCGCCGTAAAGTACGTTCCCAGGGTGACTGCCGGCAGGATGATGTGAGTGAGCCACAGGAAGACGTCACCGACGTAGCCGGTCGTCGCGAGCGTGATCATCGCTTCGTGGAACGCAACGCCCCGGCCGGAGGTCGGAAAGAGGCCGGCCTGCTCGGCGAGCAACAGGATCAACATGAGGCCGAGCCAGAAGTTCGGCGTACTGATGCCGACAAGCGAGCCGATCGTTGCACCGTAGTCTGCGGGTTCGTTGCGCCGAGTTGCGCTGACGACCCCGAGAGGGATCGCGATGACGATCGCGATGACCGTCGCCGCGAGCGCGAGTTCGACGGTCGCGGCGAGGTGCTGGGCGACGATGTCCGAGACGGCGCGTCGCTGGTTGTAGGAGTATCCCAGACTGCCCGTCAGCAGATCGCCCAGATAGTCAGCGTACTGGACGTAGAGCGGTTCGTCGAGTCCGAGGTCTTGGCGAATCTGATCGCGCGTCGACGCATCGGGCACCTGTCCGGCGATCAGGTTGACCGGATCGCCGGGAGAGAGCGCCCGGAGGGCGAACATGATCGTGACGACCCCCCAGATGACGAAGATTCCCTGGAGCAGGCGTCGGGCCAGAAACTTTCCGAAAGACATGTGCTGTGTGGATAGTCGGTGTTCAACAGGTGGTGCGGGAGCCTACCGTTCGGTCTGGTACGTATGTTGTTGGTTGGGGCGACAGTGAGCGCGGGCAGTAGTGTGGGAGTGAGCGACTGTCGATCGTCTAGAGACGGCCGATCGATTCACTCCATCTCCCAGACGAAGATACTCTCGTCTTCGCGGGCATCCCACTCGATGTCCGCGTCGAGGCCGTAGATACTCTCCTGGAGGTGTAAGAAGACCCACGGAGCGCGTTCACGGGCCATCTCGTTGATATCCTGGAGCATCGACGCTCTGGTCTCAGGGTCCGCTTCGACCTGTGAGGCCTCGAGTTCGTCTTGGAGCTCCTGATCGCTGTAGGTCTGGACGCCGCCGTCTTCGTGGAAGAAGCCGAACATGCCGTAGTCGGCGTCGCCGGTAATGACGCCCCAGCCGATCAGGAAGAACGGAATCTCGTCGTCGTCTGGACCGGCGGACGCGGCGTCGGAAACGACGTCGAAGGGAACGATATCGACGTCACACTCGACGTTTGGCAGCTCGTCGATCTGATCGGCGGCCCGCCGGCCGACATCCGCATCGTTGAGGTACCGTCCTTCAGGTGCGGTGAGCGTGATCTCGGCCGGATCGTCCTCGGTGTAGCCGGCCGCCTCGACGAGGCTCTCGGCTTCATCCAGATCGCGCGGGTACGGATCCAGATCCGGGTTGTAGCCGTTGACGTCCGGCGGGGTCGGCTGGCTCATCGGTGCACCAAAGCCGCTCAGAATCTCATCGATGATCTCCTGATTGTCCACGGCGTAGTTCATCGCCTGCCGGAACTCCTGGCTGTCGAACGGTTCGACCTCGTTTTTCATCGGCAGGAAGATGTTTCGGAACGAGGTGACGTCCTCAATTCTGACGTCGTCGTCAGTGTCGATCTCGCCGACGTCGTCGGGAAGCACGTTGTCGATGAGGTCGGTCTCGTCGGCCAGCAGCGAACTCACCCGTCCGGAGTCGTCCGTCTCGCCCTCGAAAATCACTTCGCCGACATCGGGCGTCTCGCCCCAGTAATCATCGAACGGCTCCAGGACGATGCGGTTCTGGCCTGGATTGTACTCGACGACCTCGAGCGGACCCGTCCCGTTGAACGCGTCTGCGTCGTCGCCAGAGATGACGCCGTCGACCGTCGGGGCGTCGTTTTCGTACCACTCCTCGCTTACCGCCCGCAGATAGTTCCCGAACTCGAACTCCGCGAGCTGTGGGGCGCCGCTGTAGGAGAGTTCGACCGTCGTCTCGTCGATCGCTTCGGCGCCCTCGATCGAACCGAGTCCAGCGACCTGATCGGAGACCGGTGGAATCTCCGGGTCGATCTGTCGTTCGAGCGTAAAGACGATGTCGTCGGCGGTCAGTTCCTGGCCCTGGTGGAAGACGATGCCCTCCTGAATGGTGAGCTCGACCGTCCCGTCATCACCGTGTTCCCAGTCTTCGACGACGCGCGATTCGGGTTCTTCACCCGGTGTGACGTCGAACAACGGTTCGTAGACGTGGTCGTAGACGTTGAAGTACGGACCCGTGATATGGTCGTTCGGATCCTCGACGTCTGGGAACTCGCCCTGCGTGATCGTCAGCGAGTCAATGTCGAGGCCGTCGTCATCGGGATCACTTAGGCAGCCGGCGAGTGCGCCGAGGGCGGCGGAGACCCCACCAGCACCGGTGAGTCGAAGCAGCGTTCGGCGATCGATCTGTGCCGTATTAGCACCCTTCATACCACATAGAACCACAGTGATGCATCGTATAAATGTTTGTGATATCACACACTCACCGACTCCTGAGATGACGATTCCGGCGAAATATCACCCACAAGTTTAAGTTGGACTCGTCTCCTATCTCGTGTATGGCCGCTCACGGCCGGCCCGCCTTGCGAGACTTGTTCGACGAGTCGCCCACGCCGCACATCGCCCACCCTCCTCGCACCCATCACCGTGACTTCTACGTCGCTACCGACGGGTCCTTTCGCCAGTCGGGTGGTGGGCTGGGCGCCGTCATCGAAACGCGCGACGGCACCCGTGTCGCTCGCATCGCGACCACGGACACGCCGCCGAACAACAACGTCGCCGAGTATCGGGCACTCCACCTCGGACTCGACGTCCTGGCAGCCCGTGCGCCGCGTGGCGCACGTGTCGGGGTCCTGATCGACCACGACGCGCTCGCCAGCAACGTCAACAGCCTCGTACTCGCGGGGAGCCACCCCGACGGCGTCGCGCCGTCCGAAATCTCGCTTCCAGCAGGGACACAGTATCACTGGCGGGGTATTCAGGCCCGGCTCACGGGCTTTGAGGAACTCCGTGCCGCTCAGATCGACAGCGACCAGAACCCCGCCCACCCACTGGCGAACGCACCGGCCCAGTACGAACACGTCAACCGCGAACCGGACCGCTGTGTCCTTCCCGAGCCACCCGAACCGACCGGAACCGCGGAGTTTCCCCCACCCTCCCGGGCCGATCGGAACAGTGCCGGTGGCGGCCGGGCCTCCGACTAGCTGGTTCGACCGGGACGATCACGCCAGACGATCGGCTGAGAGCGAACCGCTACCATTATTTTTCCACTCGAGAGAGTTGCCCCGATGAGTCTGCGCATCGCCGTCGCCACTCCGTTCATCCAGAACGGGACCCGACGCCTCCGGGAAAACGAGTTCGTCGTCGCACTCTCGCTCGATCGGGACTGGTTTTCGCCCGATCAGGCACAGCGGCTGATCGACATCGCCACCCGAGAGTCGCTACTCGACCGTGACGGCAACGACCTGGAAGTCGCGTTCGACCCCGCGGAGGTGACCGTCCCCGAGGAGTTCGTCCCCGACGAGGACCTGCTTCAGGAACGCTCAGCGTTCGAACGGGTCCTCGACGCCCTCGTCGCGGACGGTGTCGACAAACAGACCGCCGTCGGCTCGATCAACACCCTCCAGCAGGAGCTGGGCCTGACGATCGAAGCTGCCGCCGTCGTCTACGCCCGCCGCGAGGGAATCGACGTCGCCGAGATCGCCCCGATCGCGCGATCGGCACTGACCGACGAGTGACGATCGGGGGTCGACATCGTCTGCGATCGCCAGTTATCCATCGGATGATCGATCTGCGTCTCGATCTGACAGCCGCTCCGAGAGCCGCTCGAGTCGATCGCGTGCGGACTCGCGGCGCTCGCGCGTCTCCGATTCGAGATACGCGGCGTCCACGAACGCACCGTCCTCGACCGTCACCGAACACACACCGCCATCGTCCCGAGCGGGCTCGGGAAGCCGATCGACGGGGACCGTAAGCTGGTCGACGACCGATCCGTCTTCCTCGATGAGGATCACTGCTGTCTTTCCGTCGACGATCCGATCGACGACGCCGGTGAACGTGCCGTTCATCTCACGAGGGGGGTAGGTGACGACGCATCATGAATGGCACTCGGGAGGCTGGGCAGCGAATCGTACTCGTCACCGGAGTCCCCGTCGTCGGATTTTTCTTCGAGCAGGTCGGTGGGATGTGTCGAGAACTCCTCGCTCGTCTCGACGTCGATCGCCTCGCCGTCGGTCGTGACGACGATATCTCCGTGGACGCCCGTCCAGTAGGTCTCGATCCCGCGATCGGCGAAGGATTCGAGCACGGTATCGTGGGGATGGCCGAACTGCGAGTCGTACGCACTCGAGATCACGGCGATCTGTGGCGTGACAGCGTCCAGAAACGGCGGCGTCGACGATGTTTCGGAGCCGTGGTGGCCGGCCTGATAGACATCCACGTTGAGCTCGTCGCGCCACTGTTCGACCAGCCGCGCTTCGGCGTTCGATTCGACGTCGCCGGTCGTCAGATACCGAACCTCGCCGAACTCGAAGACGATCGCGATGCTGTTGAAGTGCAGATCGTCACCGGAGTCACCGGCCGGCGGGTTCAGTACAGTGGCCTCGACGTCATCGTCGATCGGCAGTTCGTCGCCTTCTTCGACGAGCAGCAGGTCGATATCGTGGTCCTCGATCGCGTCGAGATAGCGATCGTACGTCGCGCTGTCGTGTGGCACCCCCGAATCGTAGGCCGCCCCGATCCCATCGCGTTCGGTTTCGAAGTGTTCGATGACCGCGGCGTGGCCGCCAATGTGATCTGCATGTGCGTGCGTCGCGACGAGGTGGTCGACCCGATCGACGCCCATGGCCTCGAGTGCGGCAATCACCTCGGCCCCGTCCTGTCGCCAGTCGCCGGTATCGATCAGGATCGTCTCATCGTCCGGCGTGATCACGATCGTCGAATCGGCCTGCCCGACATCGAGGTGGTGAATCTCGAGTTCATCCTCGACGTCGGGGTTGGCAGGCTCGGACTCCTCGTCGAACCCGCCGATACCGCCGAGACAGCCGGAAAGAACTAACAGCAACGAGATAGAAATGACAGAGAAAGATCGATTCATACCAGTATATGCCGTTCTCGAGGTTTGTCTCTTCCGGTCGTTTAGTATATGATTTCTGACTTTTTCTGAGTGGATTACCGAGATCGAATCGGTGTCCGACAGTATAAGAGGAGGCCGACCAACCACACGATATGGTCGAAGAACGGATCACCGACGGACGGCGGATCGCCGAGTTGCTCGCCTCGGAACTCGACGGCCGCGACGACGGCGTCCTCGATCGGGCCACGGTCACGAACGCCGATCGGGACGTCGAACCGACGGCCGATGGGGCACGGGCGTACGACGTCACGGTCGACGAGGAGCGGATTGCGCGGGCGTTCGTCTACGACGAGCGGATGCGCCTGGAGTTCGAGGCTGATCAGGAGCAGGCAGCGGAGACGGCCGATCGGCTTGGCCTCCGGGTCAGGCCGAAAGCGGTCGAACCGCCTCGCACGCTCGTGTTCGTCGAGAGCGGTGCCGACGTCAAACGCGCGAGTGACGTGGTGCAGGCCGTCGTCCGATCGATCGACGCCGACTAACCTATGGCTCCGCCTCGTCTGCGATCGCGTTCAGATACTGCGGAACGGCTGTCGCAACCGCCGACTGATCGATATGGGCGATCGCCCGTGAATCCGGCTCGGGTCCGTCGGGTTTGAGCACCTGGATGGCCTGCATTCCGGCGTTAGTCGCCCCGTAGATGTCGGCGTCGACCTCGTCGCCGATATAGATCGCGTCGGTCGGGTCGACGTCGAGTTCCGTGGCGATCGCCTCGAACGCGCGGGCGTCGGGTTTGCCGGCCTCGAGTTCGCCGGTGACCAGCGAGGCGTCGAACGTGTCTTCCCAGCCAAGCGTCGCGAGTTTGTCCCGCTGGGCCAGCACGGGGCCGTTGGTCAGCAAGCCGACGCGGTACTGCTTGCGGAGGTCCGCCAGCATCGCCTCGACCCCGGGCAACGGTTCGAGGTCGGCCGCGATCGTCTCGCGGTAGGCTTTCGCCAGTTCCGCCGGATCGACGTCGCTGTCGTGGTCGGCGAGCAGTTCCGCAAAAATGGGCTCTCTGGTTTCGCCGGTGAGGTTCCGGCGGTGAGCGGCGAGGTAGTCGCTTCGCGAGAGCTCCGGCGCACCCGTAGCGGCAGCGGCCTCCGAGAGAATCGTCGTCCGGTCCCGTCGGGGGACGGCGAGCGTGTAATCGAGGTCGAAGACGACCGCCCGTGGCATACTCGTGTGAGTGGGCTCTAGCCGTTTCAACTTACCTCTTCTCGCAACTGATGCGATCGTTCGTTTCGGTAACTGATACTGATTAGCGTCATCAATTACCGCCGATCGGCGACCCCGTCCCGGCCGATCGGCGGTAACTACGGACACTAATCAGTATGAGACGATCGATTCGTTCTCTGCTCGTTCCCACTCCGAATCCCTGTCACTTCCGGCTCCGAAATCCTTAAGAGCGGATTGTGAGAACGACTTTGCAGTTAGATGGTTTCGGAAGTCGCACTCTCCCTCGATCTCGCGATCATCCTGCTTGCGGCGACCGTGGCCGGATTCCTCGCCAGACAGACCGGCCAGCCGACGATTATCGCCTATATTCTTGCGGGAGTGATCATCGGCCCGGTCGGTCTCGGGATCGTCGAGTTCACCGATCTGACCGAGACGCTCTCCGAACTGGGGCTCGCGTTCCTGCTGTTCCTGCTGGGCATCAAGATGCGCATCGACGAGATCAAACACATCCTCGCCCCGATCGTCAAGATCGCGATGCCCCAGATGGCCGCCGTCGCGGCGCTTGGTATCGGCGTCTCGCTGGCGCTTGGCTTTGGCACGGTGGAGTCGATCATCATCGGGCTGGCGGTGATGTACAGCTCCACGGCAGTCGTCGTCAAGATGCTCACCGACCTCGGCGAGACGACCACGCTCCACGGCAAGGTCGACGTCGGCATCTTGCTGGTCCAGGACGTCGTAGTCGTCATCCTGCTTGCCGTGTTGGCAGCGGGCCAGCCCGAAAGCGCCGCGGAGGTCGGCCGGACGCTGGCAGTCGTCCTCACGCTCGTCGCGATCATCACTGTCGCCGCCCTCGCCGCCTCGAAGTACGCGCTACCCGCTGTGTTCCGTCGCGTCGCCGACGACAGGCAGATCTTCTTCCTCGTCGCCATCTCGTGGGCGTTCCTGTTCGTCTTCGTCTCCGACGAGATCAATCTCTTCCTCTCGCCGCTGGGTATCGAGCCGGCGTACCTCTCGATCGAGATGGGGGCGTTCATCGCCGGGGTCGCGATCGCCCAGCTCCCCTACAGCAAGGAGTTGCAAGACCGCGTGAATCCGCTGACCGACCTCTTCGTGATGATCTTCTTCGCGTCGGTCGCGTTGAGCCTCGACGCCGGCGACCTCTTTGCCCACTGGGAGAAGGCCCTCGTCGCTGCAGCGGTGTTGATGATCGGCAAGTTCATCATCTTCTTTGCGCTCATCAGCTGGCAGCGCTTCGACAGCGAGACGACCTTTTTCGGAAGCCTGTATATGATCCAGGTCAGCGAGTTCGGTGTCGTCGTCGCGACAGCTGCAGTCGCCGGCGGCTTCGTTGGCGTCGAAATTCTCGGCTTCCTCACGCTGACGGCCCTCATTACGATGGGCGTCTCAGTCTACTTCTTCGCCTACGGGGAGGCCCTCTACGAACGAGCGAAACCGTTTGTCTCGCGGTTCGAGGCTGCAGAGCCCTTCTCCGAAGCGAAACGCGAATATAGCGACCACGCAGTCGTCATCGGCTACGACGACCTGACGCGGAACGTCCTGGGGCTGCTCGACGATCACTACGACCAGCTCGTCGTCGTCGATCGCCGAGCCGATCACATCATGCAACTCGAAGCGGAGGGGTACAACGCCGTCTTCGGCGACATCGGGAGTGGCTCCATCCGCAAGGACGTCGTCCTCAAAAAGGCGGAGTTCGTCCTCTCGTCGTCGGACCGCGTCGAGATCGGGAAGCTCCTGTTGCGAGAGACGAGCGACGACGCGACGGTCATTCTGGAGGCCGACACCGACGAGGACGCCCGCGCGCTCTACGATCAGGGTGCCGACTACGTCATCCAGAGCGTGCCGCTGTCGTCCGATCGGCTCGCCGACTACCTGCAGCGGCTGCTGGAAGACCCCACAGCTTTCGAGGACACGGCACAACGCGACGCCGAACTCCTGCGGGATCCCGGGCCGTTCCCGGACGTCCACGAGCAGTTGACGGGTGATCGCGATGTCTGACCTGCTGACTGCGGTCGCGATCATCTTCATCGTCGCCG
>LKMJ01007018.1_pt1 | contig 10602 bp, 13 predicted proteins | sample 643391 | NCBI WGS metagenome assembly LKMJ01 (sample SAMN04112250, study PRJNA286221) | soda lake metagenome | biome: soda lake; feature: Kulunda Steppe; material: water; isolation source: sample PL-Br10 brine of Picturesque Lake | place: Russia: Kulunda steppe | collected 2010-07
CGCCATCTGTGACCGGGTGGGGCCCGTCACTTATATCGACTTGATCGTGAAGGGACGTTTCATGTAACACACTTTGTGGAAGGTACGATTCATCGACCGTCGTCGTACACGGCCATCCCCCGTCAGCGGTGTGGGCAACCAGCACACCACCGTCGGAAACGAACGAGTCGAGCGTGTCTGCGTTATCGATCAGTCGTTCGTAGTACGTACTATCCTGTGTCGATGGCAACACGAGGACCGAGTACGTACTCAGGTCGCCGTCGTCCAGTACGTCTGAGTCTTCAACGTCGTATGCAACGCCCATTTCGCTCAGAACGATCTCGTTTGACGGTGTGCCCCACGGATCACAGTCTTTTACGATCAGTACCGATGGGTCGTCGTTCTCGGTCATCGCTCTATCGATGTCCCACTCTCTCGCCGCCACCCCCCCTTCCGGTGGCTCGGTACTACTGAACTCCTCGTCATCTGTCACAGCACTGGCAACGGTTGATGATGTCAGTCCGATTCCAGCGACGCCGACGCCACTGTATTTGAGAACCTTTCGCCGAGACGTACTGTCTGATCTTTTGTCGCTCATACGAAGGTCGAAACTACTTCTGTATATTAAAAATAACGATTTTTTCTATTGCTACTAAATAGTACTAGCTATAGTATTAGCGAATCTATTCGAAATAAGAATAGAAAATAATAATATATATTCAAGTAATAACTTTTATTCTATCAATTACTGTTATATTATATCTTAATCAAAATCCCATCCTCAGCGTCCCGAAGGCGACGTTCCTAATGGGTCTACAGGCAGAACAGGGCGAATGCCTCGGGGTCGTACGGAAATCGGAGATTTCTGTGACTGATACTATCGGACACAAGTATGTATGTCGAACCCGACGGGGCCAAGACAGCCGCTACCCAGCGACCGATCGGCGACGGCGTCTCCGTACCCGCGAACGTTTTTACGGTCGTCGCCATACTGTCACGTATGAAGCTCGACCCAGAGCACACTGCGATCGTCGTCGTCGACATGCAAAACGGGTTCTGTCATCCCGACGGGTCGCTGTACGCGCCGGGCAGTGAGGACGTGATCGAACCGATCGGGGAGCTGATCGCAGACGCCCGGGAGGCGGGCTGTCGCGTCGTCTACACGCGGGACGTTCACCCGCCGGGGCAGTTCGAGGACGCCTACTACTACGACGAGTTCGATCAGTGGGGTGAACACGTCGTCGAGGGCTCGTGGGAGGCCGAGGTCGTCGAGGAGCTCCCAGTCGAGACCGCAGACCACGTCGTCGAGAAACACACTTACGACGCCTTCCAGCGCACGGAGTTCGAGGGGTGGCTGAACGCCCGCGGAATCAGGGATCTGGTCTTCGTAGGGACACTCGCAAACGTCTGTGTCCTCCACAGTGCTGGCAGCGCCGGCCTACGGGATTTCCGTCCGATCCTCGTCGAAGACTGTATCGGCGCGATCGAAGACGACCACCGCGAGTATGCACTCGACCACGCCGAGTTCCTGTTCGGCGAAGTCGTCGATCGTGGCGAGCTCACCTTCGCAGACTGATCGGTACCCGCAACTGGCTGGGACGATCGGATACTGAGTCTTTTTGCTGTTGGCTCCAAACGATCGGGTATGACTGCCTTTCAGCGATCGATCGGCGACGACGGAGGCGACAGATGAACCAGCGGCGACTCCGGGTGATGTACACGATCGGGATCGCGTTGAATCTCCTCGCGTTCGGCTACTCGGCACAGGACGGCGAGTATCTGTTCGCGGGGACGTTCGCGATCATCACGGTGTATCTTGCCATCCGCTACTGGATGGTCGCGACGGGGAAATTCGGCAACTGATACTGGTAGATCGGACTGCACACAGTTCTCGTGTCAGCTCCCGCCCAATCGCGACGCTATGGTCAAGCGTGGCATCGTTCAGCCCGACGGCTACGCCGATCGATTCGAACGATACCGTATGGTCGATCCACTGGTTCAGCTCGCCATCTACGGCTACTTTGTTTTCGTGGGTGCGATCGGGCTCTCCCTCCATGCGTTTCTCTGGCGTGTCGTCCGTAGTCGGGCCGACAGCTGAGACGGACTGCTGTACTCGTTCCGGGCGATCGTCTTACTGGGTCAGCAATCGAAAAACGTAGCTGTCCCTCCCATGAGAGACCACGGGCCGAACGCTTCCCATGGGCGATCGGCGTCGCTGACCTGAGAGAAGCGCTGGACCGATCGGCTCCCAACGGAACCCACATGTGGCGTAACATGTATCAATAGAGCGTCTGTGCTGTCGAGTATGGCAGCCGACGACGTGCCCGAGGAACCCACGGTCAGCGATCGAGGGATGGTCACGATCCCGGCGTCGCTCCGTCGTCGTCTCGACATCGAGGCTGGTGACAAACTCCGCTGGGCGATCGACGAGGAGGGAGATCTTTCTGTTCAGGTCGTCCGCCAGCGCTACGGGGCGTTCGAAAACGATGACCTGAAAGCGCCGATGGGAGGTGACGGCATCGAAACGCACGATCTCGCCGGGTACGAATCGGACCCTGCGTTCACGGAGGACAGCTGAATGGCGGTCGCCGTCATCGATTCTAACATCCTCATCGACTACAACGATACGACCCCAGACAGCCGCACGAACGGGCCGAACAGATCGTGTATGCGATCGATCGGGGCGCCAGTTCGTCACTCGTCGGCACGATCGCTCACCGACGCTGCTTTGTACAGTGCGTCATCGAGCGTCAGTCCCTCGCTCGCTGCGACCTCGCGTGCGAAGTGCGATCGCGATCGCCGTAACAGTCCCAGCGGGCGTATCGGACGAACGCGTCAGCAATGAGGATGCAGTCGTCTCGGTCCCAATCGTAGGGGTATTGGATTTCTCGAATGACACCAGGCTTGGCCGCGGCTTCTGTTGTAACATCTCGGATGCGTAGGATGCTGACAATCAGCTAATCAAACAGCCGGGCGCGGCTGGTGACCTGCATCAATCTCATTTTCAAGATAGCCTACTCCCCACGTTGTAATTTCGTACATGCATTATGAACAGGGGCAAACTCATTCTCGTGTATCTAGCTCCCCCGCAAGATATGCCTCTCCGCGGTCTGTGATTACGTACACACCGTTTCCAAGATGGGTTAGTAGACCGCGATCAGCAAGTTTTCGCATACGCCGTGAGATGTGTGATTTCGAGACCCGTACGTAACCGCTATCTTTGAGTTCCTTAGGCGAACCAGATTCCTCGCTTTGGATGTACTCAAGTATCCGATCGTCCCAGATTGTCATCCATGAGCCAGATTTACGCATTCAACTCACATCTACACCGCTTAAGACCCTATTTGTCGGGGATAGTGTAATGCGGCCACAGCGTCACATTTATGCAATATTAGGGCATCAGTGTCTGTAAGGAGCCACCAACTCGGCTGAAGATGACTCTTATTGGTCTGTGAGACCGGGCGACGGTGCAACGCCGCCCAGAAGGTAGCTCCGTTGGTCAGCGTATGAACTTCGAAGCTTCCGTGGGGCATGCACCCCACGCACGGCAAGAGGCATCACCAACGAATAATACTGACGCTCGCTGCGCCTGCGGCGCTGCCCTCGACGGCTACGACGCGCGGGCCGAGACACCGACGTGCACGCAGTGTGCGGCCCTTTGCACCGATGGCGGGGACCCTACCGACTCTATCCGCGATCGGCTCAGGAAAATCGACCAGCACACACGCGCGTTGTTGGTCGATATCCACAATCCGTCGGGAACCGCGATCGAAGACGTCGACGCGGAGACCCGAGCCGAGGCTGCAGATCACGTCCGCCAGCTGCGAGCCGAGGCCAGCCACGTCGGGCTGGCGCTTATCGGTCCGACGGCGACGATGCACTACAGTCCGTTCGCCCAGGGCGATGGCCCGATCGTCGTCGGCGACGCGCTTGCGACCAGCTACGACGGCCCAGAGCCGGGGGCCTACGAGCAGGGCGACGACGCCGACGGACTGGATCGCGATGATGAACGAGATCGATCGCCAGACGAGGATCCCGATCGGACCGACGACACAGTAACTGACGAGAGAGGTGGTGACGATGGGTGACGATCGCGACGACACGCTCCGGGAGACGGTCGCGGCGCTCCAAGAGCGATGCGATCGACTCGACGATCGGGTGAACGAACTCGAAGCCGAGAACGAGTCACTTCGGGCAGAGACAGACGAGCTTCGGACAGATGCTGACAGCCTTCGCAAAGCAAACGAGACGCTTCGTGAGGCAAACGCGGCCCTCCGCGATCGGGTTGCGGAACTCGACGATCGCTGTGACCCGGGCACCGACTGTGACTGTGCTGGCGCCGATCGCACCGACTCCGAAATCCGCGCCGAACTCGATCGCATCGAGAGCAAGGCTGATGCGGCGATAAACCGATCGGGGATCAACCGGGATCGGATCGCCGAACTTCAGTCTCGGGAACTCGAAAAAGGAGCCCATCTCCGGACCGCTCACGTCGATCCCCACGCGGTCACAGTCGCGGGCGACCAGTTAGAGAAGATCACCAGAGACGACGGCCACCACTACTACCGCGTCCCCGATTCGGCGGAGCCACTCGATCGCGACGGGAGTGTCAAGCTGTCCCACGCCGACCTCCTCCCGATCCAGCAACTCGCTCGGATGGACGACGATATGCGCCGATCGACGACGAGTGCGCTGCCGACGCGGCTAGCTGCACAGCTCTGGCAGGCACGCGCTGATCCCGACATCGGCGATAACCCCTGGGAAACTGGCGGAAAGAGGATCCGCGAGTACGTCAAAGCGAGCGATCTGAAACACTGGATCCGAAGACAGGAGTCGGGGATCAGCGACGTCTACGCGAAAAAGCTCGTCTCGCGAACGATCGACGCGATACTGGATCTCTCGAAGAACCGGCTGGCAGTGCGCAAACAGACCGAACGCAAGAACGGTCTGGCGTACACGGAACGCCGGCTGGTACTCCCGGCCGACGCCGACCTCCCCGGCGATCGACCGACGACCAACTCAGGGACCGCCCAGGACCCAGTGACGGCTGACGTCCACGGCTAGCGCCGACCACGGGTGGATTCGCTCTGCAAGTGGGCAGTCCGCTCTGCAAGTATGCAGCCTCGATCGCTGCTAATCCCTACACGACCGTCCCACAGATTGCCGCCAGTCCCGATCGCGGTCACCACATCACACTCGCTGGGCAGTACTGTGGGGACGGCTACTCGTGAGTCCGTCACTCGATCGCCGATCGTCGCCACTGGGGGCGGACACGATCGATCGGCTCGTCGGGAGACGACAGCTGTCCACAGTGTGTCATCGACGTGTGTCTCCTTCAGATATTCTGTGAAGGGTACATCTGGGGACTCACGCATCACTCGGTCTCCGCTCCGCGTAGGAATTCCTCACACCGATCGATCATGCGGTCGGTGAACGCTATTGTGAGTTCTCCCTGTGGATTCGCTACTGCTCGGTGTTTGATTGTCCCGATGACCCACGGCGAACAGTACGATGGTTTGGTGGGATTGCGGCCACTCACCCAGTCGTCTCCAACTCGATGGTTTGCCGAGAGATCGCTCGTTGTGAGCGCAGCACAGAGGTATTCGTCGCCTGGAAACGGGAGCTGATCTGCGGCGAGGACCAACCAGAGTCGCGGATTCGAGCCCTGTCTGAACGGGTCGGGTGCCCAGAAGACATCTCCCTTCTGATAGCGATCAGTCACGATCTTGCCGGGGATCAACCGCGTACTCTTGCCATTCGTCGTACGCCAGTGGGTCATCTTCGTGACTCGCTGCGACATCGCGTGCGTGGCTCGTGGCAGCGTTTACACTCTGAACGTGGTCGCTTACGCGCCAGTAGGTACCTCTGTGATCGACACGCCCAGTTTCACGAAGGCGAACGAGCGTCGGCCCAACGGAGCCGCTGGTGACGCCAGTCGCTTCTACAATCTCACTCTGGGTGAATGCGTGATCGGGACGAGATTCGAGAAACGAGAGGATTTCGTCCGCGTTCGTCCCTGGGGCTGGCCCACTGTCGTCATCGATTTCCTCGAATCGATCCGCGCTGATCGGCATGTGTACTACTATGTATCGAATGTACTAATTTATGTGGGTCTGGTCAGGGACAGCCGCTCCGTCTCTGATGAACGAAGAGTGGACGTGCAACAGGATATTCCAAGGAGGAGACAGATTACCGGAAAATCCGGTACGCTCCCTGACCGATCGCGACCTCGCGAGTCTGGCCGTCTGGCGTCGTGCTTTCGACGACGACCTCGCTGACGCCGACGGTGCCGCCGACGCGGACGACGGTCGCCGTCGCTGAGAGATCACCCGTCGCGGGTCGGAGATAGTTCACGTTCAGATTGATCGTTGCGACGTTCGTCGCGATCGACTCTTCGAGTTCGGTCCAGAGGGCGAACCCACCGGCAGTGTCGATCAGCGTCGCAGCGATGCCGCCGTGGATGTCCGGCCGGGCATCCGTGTCGACGTACGGGCGGACGTTCGTGAGTTTTCGATCGTAGGGGAGGGCAAGCGTCAGCGTGCCGGGGCCGATGTCTTCGACGTACGTGCCGATCCACGAGAGAAACTCCAGATACTCGTCGATATACTCGGTCAGCAGCCGTTCGAGTTCGTCGAAATCGTCGATCGCATCCGGCGGGGAGCCGTCCATGATATGCCGTCTGGTCCGAACAGTCTTGATTGCTGTGTTCGGCTGATTGGCGGGGCTACAGAGCCCCTAATCACCACCACGATCGCACCGATCCCAGTTGTACAGTTACCGATCAGTATTCGACACAACCCGAACCCGAACAGCGTCGCCGATCGCCATTGGCCGATCGGGACAGAGCAGTTTCGCGCCGAAATCGGCGTCGCGGGCACAGAACAACGAGATCCCGGTGATCGGCTCACCGTTTACGGTAATGCAGACGTCGTCCCACGTGATCGTCCGACCGGAGAGACGGCCGAGTCGATCGCCGTTGAGCGAGACGGCTGTTCGGTCCTGGTGTTCGCTGTTGACTCCGAGCAGGCCACCACCCTCGTAGTGAGGGAGACCGCCATCGACGACTCCGCCACCGTCGGCACGGATTCCCACGAACGCCGTGCCGGGGTCGGGATGGCACGGTGAGTCGAGGACGGCGTAGGTGTCGCCGGCTGCGACGACCGTTCCCGTTCCGTCCCAGTCGATGCCACGAATCCCAACGCCGGGTTCGATCGGGAGCGAGCCCGAGGCGCGAACGGGGTCACGATCGGGTGGCCGAAAGCCGAGATGGAGGTGGTTGTCGACCCACGGCGCAAAGAAGCCAGCCCGGACGAGCTCGCCGAGCGAGTCGCCCTGTCCGATCCGATCGCCGGCCTCGACAGCCGGGTTGACGTGGAGAACGCGTGCTGTGTGTCCCGCACAGTCGCCCGGGCCGTCGCAGTCGATCACGATGAGGTAATCGTGGTCGGGGGCGTAGGGCTTCGGTGGCGCACGCACGGTTTGTGTTTTGCGGACGACGCCACTGACCGGACTCGGGGCCACGGTAGTTCGACCGTCACGAAGCGTGCCCGGATAGAGATCGATCGCACAGCCTGCGTCGTGGGCTCGATAGGGAGAGTTGTACAGCGAGAATCGATCGTACTGGCCAAGGAGTGTGGGTGGGAGTGTGAGCGCCATCGAAACTGCGTGAGGTCTCTGTGTTGCGGGAGCGTTTAGAGCCGTCGGCTCCAACACGTCCGTATGCACGTTGTTCGCGGCCGTGAGCCGGCGATCGACGCCGATCGCACGCTCCGCCAGCGCCTCCTCGACGGTGCAGCCGACGGCGAGCCCGCAGTTCGCGTCTGGGTTCCTCATCGACAGCTCGCCTTCGGCCGCCGCGATCAGAACGCCGACAGCTACGATCGGGCTCGCACTGTCGCTTCCGAGGCTGGGTTCCAGCCCGTCGGACGATCGGTCGGCGGCCGAGCCGTCGCCTACGACGGTGAGACGACGATCGCTTTTATCCGCGCCGAGCCGATCGAGTCGTTCCGGGTGGGGCTGAGCGATCGGTACGATCGGGCCCTGTCAGCGATCGACTCGGCGCTGCGTGGGTTCGATATCGACCTCGATCGCGGCGAGCCACCGGAGACGTTCTGTCCGGGCTGTCACTCGCTGTCGGCGATCGACTCGGCCGGCCGACGCCGCAAGATCGTCGGCGTTGCCCAGCGGGTCAAACGTACTGTGGCACTGGTCGCCGGCGTCGTCCTCGTCGCCAACAGGGCAGAACTGGCCGCTGTGCTCGGTGATGTCTACGACGCACTCGACGTTCCGCTCGACCGAGCGACGATCGGAACCGTCGACGACGCGGGGGGACCGGCAACGCCCGAGCCGATTCTGACGGCGATCGAAGACGCTCTCGTCGGTGAGAGTCGTGTTCGGTCGGTCGAATCGATCGGCGAAGACTGATACTGATTACATTCGGAGACTAATCCGTATCACTCGCCGTCGGTTTCGCGGAGTTCCTGGCTGGCTTCGCGGACCTCCCGCATCACACTCGAAATCCGTTCTTCAGCGTCGAGTTCTTCTTCAACGGAGAGATCGACACCCTCGACTTCCAGCAGGAATTTCGCGACTTCCGTCGACTCGTACATTACGTCGTCTAGCTCCTCAGCAGTGAAGAAATCACACATCGCACCGTACAGAAAGGTCGCCCCGGCTTTCCGAACCTTCTCCTCGAAAGACGATCGGGCCTGATTGACCGCCTGTGGGGTGTACGTGTCGGTCATAAACGGGACGAGTTCGGGCAGGTTCTCGCCGATTTTGGTCATCTCGACACCCGTCTCCGTCCGGAAATCCGAACAGAGCCGCGCGATCGCCCACTCGCGGGCCGTGACGTAGGTCCGATCCCGGAGGAACTCGTTGACCCGATCGTACTGTGCGCCGTCCATCTTTTTGAAACGGGCGTACTTCTGGACGTCGTCGGGGACGTTCGACTCCTCGGGATCGGGATCAGGAACGCCCGGCATCGCCGACTCGGTGTGGTCCCGGTTGCCGTCGGCCGGTTCGCCACCCTCGCTGTCATCGCGATCGATCGACGCGCCTGCCGTCTCGCTCTCGTCTCGATCGGGGTCCTCGGTGCCGTCCATGGACAGCCATTCCCAAACGGCCAGCAAAAACATTCCCCTCTCGGTCGAGAAACTCTATGCGGATTTGTGCGCGTTCTCACAGATTTAAGGGGACAAACGCCGTCCGGTAGCGTATGTCACAGACTCCAGTCGTCGTCGAGGCGGTGCGAACGCCACAGGGGAAAGAAGATGGCGTGTACGCGGACATCCGAAGTGAGGAGCTATCGATTCCGCTGGTCGACGAGATACTGTCGGAAACGGGTCTCGATGGCGAATCGATCGACGATCTGCTGTGGGGCTGTGCCCAGCAGCGGGGCGAGCAGGGGAACAATCTCGCTCGCGTGATCGCCCTGCTATCGGAACTCGGCGAAAGCGTCCCGGCGGCGACGATCAACCGCTGGTGTGCCTCCTCTATGCAGGCGGTGATCTCTGCAGCAGATGCGATCGCTGCGGGGAATCGCGAGGCGATCATCGCCGGCGGCGTCGAAAACATGTCTCGGGTTCCGATGGGCGAGAACACGGCAAGCATCCATCCGCGGCTGGCCAAACACTACAACATCGGTGAACTCCAGATGGGGATGACCGCAGAGAAGGTCGCCGAGGAGTACGACGTGAGCCGCGAGGCCCAGGACGAGTATGCCGCCCGGAGCCAGCAACGCGCTGCCGAGGCGACCGAGGAGGGCCGTTTCGACGACGAGATCGTCCCGATCGAGACGGACGATGGCGCTGTCACTGAAGACGAGGGAATCCGCCCGGGAACGACCACAGAGAAACTCGCCGGGTTGCCGACCGTGTTCAAAGCCGACGGCACCATCACGCCCGGCAACGCGTCCCAGATCTCCGATGGCGCGTCGGCCCTACTCATCACGAGCGAAACCTTTGCCGAGGAACACGATCTCGAAATCATGGCGAAAATCGGCTCGAACAACGTCGCCGGTGTCGATCCGACCGTGATGGGAATCGGCCCTGTACCCGCGACCGAAGGCCTGCTCGAACGCACCGATCGCACGATCGACGACTACGATCTCGTCGAACTCAACGAAGCGTTCGCCAGCCAGTCGATCTACTCCCGTGACCAACTCGGGATCGACCCAGAGCGATTCAACGTCAACGGCGGCGCGATCGCGATCGGTCACCCACTCGGAGCCTCCGGTGCTCGCCTCCCCGTAACGCTGATCCACGAACTCCAGAAACGCGGCGGCGGCCGCGGACTCGCAACGTTGTGTGTCGGCTTCGGCCAGGGTGCAGCGATCGAGTTCGAGGTCAACTGAAGCGACTGCACTGGGCTTTTTAGTCCAGATTTTGCGAGGGAGGCCGCGAACGGAGTGAGCGTGTCGAGCGAGATAAAAGGTGGTCGCGTCAGGGAGCGGCGATCGAGTTTGAGGTCAACTGAGCGGATCCGCACTCAGGAGTCTTCCTCGTCGCCGTCCTGAGCGTCGTCGGCTGTCTCGATCAGGTGAACCAGCCCATCCCTTCCGACCGCACAGATCTGATCGTCCTCGACAATCACCCCCTCGTACGATGAGGTATCTTGCGAGGA